>Ga0163144_10012392_pt1 | contig 17913 bp, 18 predicted proteins | sample OliLak19BULKMAT1_FD_123175 | JGI IMG/M metagenome (GOLD analysis project Ga0163144, IMG submission 123175) | Freshwater microbial mat bacterial communities from Lake Vanda, McMurdo Dry Valleys, Antarctica - Oligotrophic Lake LV.19.BULKMAT1 | ecosystem: Environmental > Aquatic > Freshwater >...
CAACCCTGCCAAGCCTGCACAGCCCGACCTCCCAGATGTCCTAGGCGGTGGAGGTTTCTTAGATAAAACTATCGCCGGTCTTGATAAGCCCAAAACACCAACCCCCTCAGGCCACGGTGGCAATGCCATTGACTCCCGTGTCCCAGATAACCGTGCCTCTGGCGGAATGCCAGGTTCAGGTGGAAGTTATGCCAAACCGTCTGATGGTCCAGTAAAGAAAACTGTTACTCACGAAACATGGCAATATGGCCATCTTAAACCTATGGTGGCCGTAATGCCTACCGGCGCGCTGGATTCACTTTCTACCCCACAGTCTCGGGACGAGAATAAATATAATAAAACTGTTACTCACGAAACATGGACGGGTGGGTTCGAGCCTTTAGTGGGCACAATGCCTACCGGCGCGTTGGATCTAAAACCAACCCCCTCAGCCCACGGCGGCAATGCCATTGACTCCCGTGTCCCAGATAACCGTGCCTCTGGCGGAATGCCTAATTCGCCAGGCACTGGAGCTGGCGTCAACCCTTCAAAGCCTACTGTCTCTCCAAAAGTTAAAGTCCCAGATGTCCTAGGCGGTGGAGGTTTCTTAGATAAAACTATCGCCGGTCTTGATAAGCCCAAAACACCAACCCCCTCAGGCCACGGTGGCAACCCAGTTAAGCCCAAGATGGGCGGTGGAGGCCCTCCTCTCAACGGCCCGGGTAGTACCTCGATTGCTAACACCTTCCCGTCAACTACAGCCGTAGTTCATGATGCTTTACCCCAAGCACCAAAACCATCGACTATCGTAGCCAATGACACCTCGACCTATGTAGCAAGCCCGCCTACACCTAATGCTTCAACTGTACCAAACGAGTTCAGACCACCTGCCGCTCGGATTGTCTCGCCTGTGATTCCGCCGAAACCCATCAAGCCGCCCGTTTCAGCCATACCATCGGCTAGTACACCCTATAAGCCATCGGGTAGTCTAAGCGGCAAATACTAAAAACTTAAGATTCGTGGTGCAGGTCGATATCTACTTCTGTGTCGTCGTTTTCATTGGTCGATAGAGTGCCCTCAGCAGGAGTCTCGGCCAGCGGAGCAGACTTTTCAGGCTGTTGATCGGTAGGTTGTTGCTGATCGATTGCCGTCTGCTGGTAGGCCGTAAAGTAGCCCGCCATTCTGGCCATAAAGTCGGCCGTAGGAGCCGTGGTCTCCTCTTTGGCAATAGCTTGTTCGGCTTGTTTTTGTTCGAAGCCTTCGAGCTGTGCCAGGTAAGAATCTAGTCCGCCGAGCTCACTGACGTTACGCAAGCGACCATTATCGAGCACATAAATTATGTCCATCAAAGCCAGCAGGGGCTTTCGGTGGGTAACCATCAAAACTGTTTTGCCCTTTACCATCTGCGCTAGCGAATCACGAATGTAGTTCTCACTTTTAATATCTAGCGCCGCAGTCGGTTCGTCTAAACAAATAATTGGCGCGTTTTTAATCAAAGCCCTGGCAATGCTGAGTCGCTGACGCTGACCACCGCTTAGAGAGCCGCCGTTTTCACCAACTGACGTTTCAAACGCCAGCGGCATTTTAAGCACGAATTCCGATATGTTGCTAACCTCGACGGCATTAGCCATCTCTTCATCTGAAACCGGCCGATCAACATCGCCCTCGAGCAAGTTCTCAAAAATATTCTCGTCAAATAACTGGGGCGTTTGGCTAACCCAAGCGATCCGTTTGCGTAGCTGCTTCAAAGAAACGCTCTGGATGTTAGTACCATCAATCGTTATCTGCCCACCTTCGGGCTCGACAAACAGGGGTAGAAGCTTTAGAATAGTGCTTTTCCCACCACCGCTAGGGCCGATAATAGCGACTTTTTGACCGGCTGGAATCGACAAGCTCAAGTTTGAAAACACTACCTCGCCGTTGTAAGCATAGGTGACATTTTGGAACTCCACATTACCGTCAATTTTTGCGGGCATCGGCTGGTCTTGGCGCAAGTATTCAATGCCTTCGTGGTCGGTCATGACCTCAAAGATTCGGCTGACATCGATCAACTTTTGATTGCGCGAGGTAACTTGGTCGATTAACTGCTGAACCGGCCCGATAAGGTAGCCCATGTAGGTCATAAAGATGAGCAGGTCACCAAACGACACTTCGGCGTTGAGCGCCGCCGCTCCGCCAACCAGCATAACGGCCGATGTGGCAACGGTAACCAAGAGACCGTTTAAGCCGTCTAACCACTGGCCCCACACCATGTTCTTTTTGGTGTAATGGTAACTGTCTAGCCACAGATGGTTGATGTTTTTGACCATTTTTTCCTCAAGGGTAAAAGCCTGAACGGCCTCGGCGTTGTCGATTGACTCATTAACCCGCGAAGCCGTCTCTGAGGCGTTTTCGGTGTATTTGCGGGCCCAGTAGCCCATTTTTGGGCCAAAGTAGCGGATGCTTATAAAAAGCAGCGGCAACAGTAGCACGGCAATAAGCGTTAGCCCGGGATTTATAAGCAGCATAATGATCAGCACACCGACCATGACTAAAATAGACTGAATTATCGACGAAGTTGTGCCAAGCGCTAGGTCAGACAAGCTGCTGGTAACAGTGTTTTGGCGGTACACATAGTCGCCTTTACTGAGCCGCTCGCGGTGGAACAAAGGCAGGTGCAGTATGTGTCGAAGCGACTCTTCTTTTATTGCACGGTTGAGGCCAAAACCAATTTTTAACAAAAAGAAGTCACGGAAGGCCGCAAACAGGGCGCCGATAATGAACAGCGAAACCGTCATGAGCGACGTAATAAGCAGTAGAGTAACCGTGCCAGTGTATTGGCCTAGCGGGCCCCAGGCTGGGATCTGGCCAAACACCGAGTCGGCCATGATCTTGACTGGCCAAGGTTTAAGCAGGGCGATCGCAGTATCTACAAGGTTAAGGCCAACAACAACGACCACGGCCGGGCGGGCCATACGGTAGTAGCGTTTAAGCCAGGCTTTGAACTTGCTGTCATAAAGGGTCTGGTTCTGCAGAGCCACCTGCGTGGCAATGGCGTCGTTGACCGATTTCTCGGGCCAGCTTTCCGACACAAGCTGTTCAGCCAGCTGATTAGGAGGAACGCCCTGAGCTAGGGCCTGTGTAACAATTTCCGGTAGAGTAGCTGACATGATTATGCTTATTTTACATGACTTTGAGTAGGATAGGGGCGTACAATCGTAATATAATGAGTAGGAGATAAACATGCTGGCAGCTACGCACGCGCTGATCCGATCGGTCGGCCAAAAGATGAAACTGAGCAGCGACCAAATAGAAAAACTTTTGGCGGTTAACGCGGCTCACGAGTTTGAGGTTGTTCTTGGTAGCGGCAAACGGCTAAAGGCTTACCGGATTCAACATAGCAATAAACGGGGTCCATACAAAGGTGGTATTCGTTTTCACCCCGAAGTTAATTTTGACGAAGTGCGTGCACTGGCGACGCTCATGAGCTTTAAAACCGCGGCCGTTAACTTGCCATTAGGCGGAGGCAAGGGCGGCGTGGCGGTTGATCCAAAGGACCTAAGCCTTGAGGAGCTCGAGGAGTTGTCGCGTAAGTACGTCCAGAACCTTGAGGCACATATTGGACCACACAAAGATGTACCGGCACCCGATGTTAATACCGACCCGCGAATCATCGACTGGATGGTAGACGAATACCAAAAACTAACTGGCGATAAAACCAAAGCCAGTTTTACCGGTAAGAGCTTGGCTGGCGGTGGTAGCGCTGGCCGTGATGCAGCGACAGGCCGCGGTGGTGTAATAGTGATGGCGGAGCTATTAAAGAAGAATGGTCAAACTGACAAGCCAATCACCATTGCTATTCAGGGTTTTGGTAACGTCGGCTCATTTTTTGCCGAAGTTGCCGCCAAAGATCATCCCAACTGGCAGGTTGTGGCCGTTAGTGACTCAAGTTGTACGGTTTATGACAAAGACGGTTTAGACGTGTCAAAACTGGTTAGCTTTAAGGCCAAAAAAGGCCGTTTCTCTGACTATGATGCTGGCCAAAGACTGCCAAGTGACGGCCTAATTGCTCTCGAGGTAGACGTGCTGGTCATGGCTGCGCTGGGTGATGCTATCAACGCCAAAAATTACCAAAGCGTCAAAGCCAAAACAGTTCTAGAACTCGCCAACGCGCCAGTTAGCGATGAAGCTTTGGAAAAACTAGAAGCTCGGGGAACGACGGTTGTGCCAGACATTCTGGCCAACGCCGGCGGCGTGATTGTTAGTTATCTTGAATGGCAGCAAAATATCGCCAGCGAAAAATGGGATGAAGCAGTAGTCAATCAAAAACTATATGAGTACCTAAAGCCGGCCACAGACATGGTTTACGCAAGATCACTCAAAGAGGGTGTCAACCTCAAGCAAGCGGCTGTCATGGTCGCGATAGATAAACTGCTAGCAGCTTGAAACCATCCGCGAAAGAGGTATAATCATCACCATTAAAGGAGGAGCCGTTTGAACAAACAACTTAAGGGCTTTATGGACTTTGTGCGCGAACAAGGCGTAGTGGGCTTAGCGGTGGGTTTGGCAATTGGCACACAGGCTGGCAAGGCTGTTGAGGCAATAGTAACTGGGCTAGTAAACCCTTTGGTGGGTTATGTGATTGGCGGAGCCAACTTGGCCGACCGAAAATGGGTAATCGTTAGCCAGGCTACAGACTCTAGCAGAGGGCTTATCATCCACTGGGGCGGCGTGGTTGACGGTCTGCTGAAATTAATTGCAATAGCGGCGGTTATATATTTTGTAGTGCGCGGGTTAAAGTTAGATAAACTAGATAAAAAGAAGGAGAAATAAGATGATCAGAATCAAAAAAGTATTAGAGCGTAAGGATGCTTACTCGGTGCTATTGGCTTTTGTGTTAGGACTTTCAGTGCAAACAGCTCTCTACATTACTTATAGCTGGGCGACAGAGCTTGTGGCGGCGCCAGGCGGCAGCGAGTTTGCAAGTTACAGTGCACTGGATCAGCCATGGCAGGTAGTATATGGTCAACCGCTTCTGAACGTTGTTTTGCAGGTAGCAGTTATTGAAGCGTTCTTGTGGCTAGTTTTCGGACTTGGCCAGATAAACAAGAACATGAAACCTCTGGGTGGTGGCAAGAAAAAGTAAATCGCTTGATAGCCTTTCGCAAGCTACAATTAGAGCATGGGTATAAAGCAAGTTAACCCTAATCTCACCGATGAGCAGAGACGGGTACTGCTAGAGCGCGACACCGAGGCGCCCGGAACGGGCAAGCTGCTCCACAATGATAAGCTCGGTGATTACCGGTGTGCCAATTGTGGCTCAGTGCTGTTCGGCTCTGAAACAAAATTTGATTCAGGCTCAGGCTGGCCAAGTTTCTATGACACCAAGGGCAGTGAGGCAGTCCAGTTAGTGCCAGACAACGACCATGGTATGAAAAGGGTTGAGGCTCGCTGTGCCAACTGCGGCGCACATCTGGGACATGTTTTTGCTGATTCGCCGTCTCAACCAACCGGCAAGCGGTTTTGTATCAATTCGTGCGCGCTGGACTTTAAGCCTTGATGGGAGAAAAAAGTGTATTTCACGACCACTAACGAAACATTCTGCGTAATCCTAGAAGGCAGAGAACAAGTTTTGGCGCTCAAGGCCAAGGTGGCTATACCAAAATCGAGCATTCAGTCTGTCTCGTGGCAAGATGTCTTTAACGATTGGCGGACCTGGGAAGTTCGCATGCCGGGTAGTTACTTGCCCAAATGGCTAATGGCCGGCTCATTTTGGACAGAAGAAGGCTGGGATTTTGTCTATGGCCGCCAGCCCAGGGGTATCATTAAGCCTGAGCTACATAGGGTCATGGTAATCGAAACCGATATCAACAAATACAAAAGGATGATCGTAGGCACAACCAAAACTGAAGCCCAAAAGATTATCGACTGGTGGAAGAGTTAAAAGAAAGGCTGCCCGAAGAGAGTAGGGTATAATTGCCTCAAATGGTATTCAAAAAAGACTTTGCCCCGACCAAACTGCTATGGCTTGACCTAGAAATGACTGGTCTTGACCCCGAGGCTGACCTAATTTTAGAGGTGGCTGTCGAGGTCACCAACATGAAGCTTGAAACGCTGGCGTCTTACGAAAGCCGTATAAAACAGCCCAAAAAAATTGTTCTAGAGCGCATGAACAAAAACATCTGGTGGCAGGACTATCCGCATAACCGCGATGATTTTTTGGCTGGCCTTGAACATGCGCCTGCTATTTCCCAAGTCGAGAACGATCTGATCAAGCTCATCGAAAAGCATTTTGGGTCCGAGCCAGTTGTGCTAGCCGGTAATTCGATCCATAACGACCGGCTGTTTATACGCCGATGGTTGTCTGAGCTTGAGTTAAAGCTGCACTACCGCATGCTCGACGTTACGTCGTTCAAGATTTTTTTGCAGAGCCGCTTTCAGGTCTATTTTGAAAAGCCTGAGGCTCACCGTGCTTTCGAGGATGTTCAAGCCAGTATCGCCGAGCTTCAGTACTACACAGAATTTTTTAAACACTAATATGGATCATAAGACTGTTGAAGAGTATTTGCTAAGTTTGCCGAACGCCAAACTTGATTATCCTTTTGGCAAAGACGTTGCTGTTTACAAGGTAGCCACTACCGATGGAGACAAGATGTTTGCTCTGATCCCAGAAGGCACCGTACCTACTCGCATCAGCCTCAAATGTGATCCGCAGTTAGCCGTAACGCTGCGCGAAAAGTATGAAACGGTTATGCCCGGGTATCATCTCAACAAAAAACACTGGAACACCGTAGTTCTGTCTGGTCAGTTGCCCTGGGAAGAGGTCAGAGGTCTAATTGTTCACAGCCACCAGCTAGTTAGCGGCAAAAGTCTATAAACTTTTAGCTTTTTTCACTAATCCGAGGTTGCTTAAGGCAGTATTCAGTATATCTTTTCTAGCTTTGGTTTTTCCGCCTTCCAAAGCGGCTTTAAGCCCACTTTCGTAATCCGCAAACAGCTCGTCGACTGTCTTATAAAACACTTCATCAACTTTTCCGGCTTTAACGCTATCCTCAAAGTCGGCCTCAGTACTAGCGTCTTTGCCGTTACCAATTTGCTTTACTTTGTTCTTTTGCCCGCGCCCATTTAGATAACTCACAAGTTTTTGGTAGTCACTACCGACTACACCCCTAAGTGTAGCGATAAACGATTTGGTATCTTGATTGGGGCTTTCTTTTAAAGCTAGGTCGCTTGCGAACAGTATCTTTTGCTGAGTCTTGCCGACACTAACTATGTCATCGAACTTCTCGCCGCCGATGCTTCCTATAACCATCCAGGCTATTAGCCCTGCAAACAAAATACCTAAGCCTGCTAGGACTACGAGTATGATTCGCTGTTTGAACGAACCGTTTCCAAGCCTTGGCTGCTTGGTTGGTCTATTGGGGTCTAGGATAAATTGATAATCGGGCTGTGCATTGTCCATTAGTAGTATTTTAGCAGTAGTCGCGTTCGTTCTTGTTATGCTTTCTACTTTTTGCCTTTAACCTTAAACTAAAGGCATGGATCATGTAGTGAGCCCTTGATAAGCATTATGTTCTATGCATATATACTGCAGTCTGAAAAACGGTATCAGTTGTACACTGGCAGTACAACTGGTCTCAAAAGACGCGTTGTCGAACATAATGCCAGTCAAAATGTATCGACAAAATCATACAGGCCTTGGGTTTTGATCTTCTACGAGGCCTATATCGACCATGATGATGCTAGTCGTCGCGAGAGGTATCTAAAAACGACCCAAGGCCACCAAGCTATCAGAAGAATGCTGACCAACCACCTAGGTAAATATAAAAAGATACATTTTGAGCACCAAGGATCTACTACGTGATGGATGCAGTAGAGGAAGTAAAAGCCAGGCTGGCCATCGAAGATGTTATTGGCGAATATGTCCAGCTGAAGCGCTCTGGGCGTAACTTCAAGGGCCTGAGCCCTTTTACTAACGAAAAAACGCCTAGTTTCATAGTTAGCCCCGAGAAGCAGATTTGGCACGATTTTAGTAGCAGCCGTGGAGGTAATGTTTTCAGTTTTGTTATGGAGGTGGAGGGTCTTGATTTTAAGGGAGCTCTTGAACTATTGGCCCGCAAAGCCGGCGTTGACCTAGACAAGTACCGAACGGGTGGCGTGGGCGACAGCAAACAAAAAGAACGCCTTTATGAGGCTTTGGAACAGGCCGCCCATTATTACCAAGTTCAGCTAACCAAAAACGACTCGGTGCTGCGATACGTCCGTGAGCAGCGCGGCTTTAGCAAACAGACAATCCTTGACTTCAGACTTGGCTACTCGCCGAGCAGCGGTGATGCTTTAACAAAGTTTTTGCTAGGCCGAAAATTCACAATTGATGAGCTAAAAAAAGCTGGGCTAACCACACAGCGCAGCGACGCTCCGTCGGATATGTTTCGTGGTAGGCTAATGGTTCCGTTGTCGGATATCTCTGGGCGCGTGATTGGCTTTACGGCTCGTTTGCTGGATGACAATCCTAACGCGCCAAAATATATCAATACAGCATCGACTCATCTCTATGACAAAAGCCGGCATGTCTATGGCCTACACCTCGCCAAAGAATCAATCCGAAAAACCGGCTTTGTAGTGGTGGCCGAAGGCAACCTAGATGTTATCTCTAGCCACCAAGCCGGCATTACCTATGTAGTTGCCACGGCTGGCACAGCCATGACGAACCAACAATTTACTCAGCTTAAAAGGTTCACGGGCGACGTCCGCCTGGCTTTTGACGCCGACACTGCTGGCCAAGCGGCGGCCGAACGGGCGATTCCGCTTGCGCAAGCGGCAGGTGTTTCGTTGAGCATCATTGACATTCCATCGGGCAAAGACCCCGACGAGCTTATCAAAAAAGACGTTCGGCTTTGGGAGGAGACACTCTCCAAACCACAATACGTAGTCGACTGGTTGATCGGCCGTTACGAGCAGTCGCTCGACACAAAATCGGGCCCTGGCAAACGTCGCTTAACAGATGTAGTTTTAGCCGTGGTGCGTAAGTTGCAAGATCCAGTCGAGCAGGACCACTACTTACAAAAGCTGGCTTCCATGATCGGCGTTAGCGGCGATTCACTGCGCGCAAAATTGGCTCAAGGGGCGGAAGGCAAGAAGTATCTTAAAAATGTTCAATCCGAACGTCAGGCCACTGGCCCGAATGACCTTCAAAAGATGCTGCAGCATTTCATGGGCATTGTGCTGTTTTACCCGGGCCAACGCGAGCTGCTGAACACTGTTCCAGCCGATCTGTTTACTGACGATGCCAAAAAGCTCAGGCAGTTTTTACAAACCAATCCAGACTTCGCAGGCGAACCAGCCAAAGCCAAGGGGTTGAAGGACGTCGCCGATTATGTCAAAATGTTAGCACTCCTAACAGAAGAGGCCTACCAGAAAACCAATAAAGAGGAACTTAGGTATCAAACCCAAAGTCTCCGCTCACGGCTGGTTCGCGAATACATCAAAACCAAAAAGACCGAGCTAAGCAAAAAACTAGCCACTGCCTCAGAGGCCGAAGCCGATAAATTATTGGCCGAAGCAAAATCTCTTGATGAACTGCAGCAACAATTCGTAACTCTCTAAAATAGGAGCAAAATAACTCTATGCCCAAATCCAAAAAACCGGTCGTCGTTGACGTAGCCGCGCTCGAAGAAGCCAAAAAGAAACTAATCGAAAAAGCCAAAAAAGACGGTCGCATTGACCAACGCGATATTTTTGCGGCAATTCCAGACACGCCAGCCAATGTCGACACTCTAGACAGCCTCTATAACTCATTGGCCGAAGCCAATCTGCTAATAACTTCTCCAAACGAACCAAATGTGGTGGTAAGTGATGCTTGGGTGGTCGACGACACCGAAGAAGCCGTAGTCGAAGACAGCTCCTACCTAGATGACATTGCTGATGACTCAGTACGTTTGTATCTGCGCGAAATCGGCAAAATACCACTGTTAACCGCTCAAGAAGAGCTAGCTTTGGCTCACCGAGTGGTAGCCGGCGAAAAACTAGCAAAAGACAAAATGGCCGAAGCCAACATGCGCCTGGTGGTGTCTATCGCTAAGCGCTACGTCGGCCGCGGCCTAGACCTTTTGGATCTGATTCAAGAAGGTAATACAGGCTTGCTACGAGCCGTCGAAAAGTTCGACCCCGATAAGGGCTTCAAGTTTAGCACCTACGCCACGTGGTGGATCCGCCAAGCCATCACTAGGGCGATTGCCGACCAAGCCCGCACCATTCGTATTCCGGTTCACATGGTTGAAACTATCAACAAGCTTCTGCGCACCCAGCGCCGTTTAACCCAAGACCTAAACCGCGAGCCAAGCAATGAGGAAATCGCCAAAGCCATGGAGCTTGATGTCGACAAAGTTGAACACATCATGAAGATCAAGCAAGATATCAGTTCGCTCGACGCCAGCGTTCGTGACGACGAAGAAGACAGTGTGCTGGGTGACTTTATCGAAGACGAAGACACCATTAGCCCCGAAGAATCTGCCACCAATCAACTACTCAAAGAACACGTTAAAGACCTGCTAGGCAGTTTAACCGAACGCGAGCAAAAAATTCTTAAAATGCGTTTTGGGCTCGAAGACGGCAAAAGCCACACTCTTGAAGAAGTCGGCCATGAGTTTCAGGTGACTCGTGAACGCATTCGCCAAATCGAAGCCAAAGCTCTAGCCAAACTGCGCAAACACAAAGACAGCAAAAAACTTCTCGACTACATCAAGTGATAAACTATAACTCATGAAGCTTTTTGGAGTTGCTGGTACGAATGGTTCGGGTAAAGACACAGTTGGGCAAATTTTGGCCGAACAACATAATTTTTTGTTCATTTCGGTCACCGATATGCTGCGTGCTGAGGCAAAAAAGCGCGGTTGGGCTGTTGAGCGCGAGCAACTAAAAACTATTAGCGCAGAGTGGCGCCGCGAGAGCGGTTTGGGTGTTTTAGTCGACAAAGCTGTAGCAGAGTACGAAAAAGCTGGCGGTGATTCTAAATACACGGGGTTAGTTATAGCCAGCTTGCGCAATCCGGGCGAAAACGATAGCGTCCACAAGCTTGGTGGCAAGGTAGTTTGGGTTGATGCCGACCCAAAGGTTCGCTTTGAGCGAGTATCCGCGCGGCTGCGTAGCGCCGAAGACAAAAAGACTTTTGAGCAATTTTTGCTAGAAGAGCAGGCCGAAATGCAGCACTCAGGCGACTCAGCTACCCTCAGTATCAGCGGCGTCAAAGCTACCGCCGATATTTTTATAAAAAACAACTCAACTCCCGAAGCTTTCAAAGACGAGATCAAAAAAGCCCTTCTTTAACCTCAGATTGACAGATAAGCATAAACATGCTATATTTAAAGTGTTAACTAAACATAAACTCTATGGTTGATATGCTTCCCGATATCCAAGCACCAAAGGCGGATGAGCACTTCCGTCCTAATGTTGATCTTGTCCCAACTAACGAAGCAACTCCACGCTATAAGCAGCTTAGCCGCGATGCTGCATCTTTGACACTAGAGGTTACAGGGCTCAGGAAGGAGTCTGTCACAGATTCGCTGACTGGCCTTTCGAACGAAAAGGCTTATGATCTTGCTCTCGACGGAGTTATTGAGCGCGAGCGCCAGTCCGGGCGCAAACAAGGTGATGAGTCAGATATAGCCCTACTCGAGATTGACGTTGATGATTTCAAGAAGGTTAATGATAAACTTGGCCATGCCGAGGGCGATAAGCAGCTAAAAGTGGTTGCCTCAATCTTGCAGGGAATCCTGCGTGAGACGGATATGCCGACTCGCGTTGGTGAAGACGAACAAGCCCAGGCCAGCCGTCCGCACGGCGATGAGTTTCGGGTGTTAGTCCGCAACATTAAAGCGTCTACTCAGAGTGAAATGCCCAACACCAAGCGTCTAGAAGCGCTTACCGAACGATTACGCAGTGCAGCCAGTGAAAAGGGCATTAGCCTGAGCATAGGCGGTACTTTCTACAAGCACGGCGAAAGTATTGAAGATTTTCAGGCTAGAGCCGACGCGGCAATGTATGCCGACAAACGAGTCCGAAAGGCTACCGCATAAATGGTACACGACTTATCACAACCAGCACTGGGCTTAGGAGACATTGCACGATTTCAGCTAGAGCGTCTTATGACTCAATGCGACGTATTAGCGCACGACGACGGATTACGCAGTCTACTGGGTGCTGTTTCACTCCAGCGGTTCGGTTATTTGGCACCTGAGTACAACAATTTTGAGGAGTTGCGCGCAGTAATGCGCGGCGCGTTTGACTTCCGGTCTCGAGCTGACGGTTCATATGCTGAACGTACTGACGCTGAAGATTTTGCGTGTGATGAAGCAATGGCTGAGAACATTTATCGCATTGCTGAAGGGTTTGGTCTAACGGGCGATACAATTCCAGAAAAGGCAGACGCCAAGGTAGCTCTCGTTTTAGGCGGCGCTGCTAGATCGCCCCTTAATAGAACAAGATACACTCAGGAAATGATAGATAATGGCCAGCTAAAAGTTGACCTGATTGCCATGCTGGGCAGCGAGAGGCCAGTTGATGAGGCAGAGCGTTCACGAGGTGGAGAATATGCAAAAGACTCAAAGACTGAGTTTGAGCTCATGGTAGCCGCCGCCGAAGCCGTTTACGGAACCAAGCTAAAACCCGAGGATGTTTATGAGGGCAATGACCCGGCGGTGGCAGATAACATGCCGAGACATTACAAGATTGCACACATTCCTGCGAACAGCAAGCACCCAGATATTTTCATAGTTTCTGCTCCGGTCATTACAGATCCTTTTGAGGTACGACAAGGCAAGGTTGGTGCAAGAACCCGGGCTAACACAAGGGATAGCTACGCGGTGCTTGCAAGAGTGGCCAACTTTCAACCCGGCGACAGAGCCGTAGCGGTTACTAATGCTCACTTTCGTCCGTTTCAGGGGGTAGACGCGGCTGGCCAACTCGCATCTATTGGCGTAGAGAGCGAGATAGTTGGGTACGACCCAAAACACTACGGCGAGTCGCCTAAAAAAGCTAATGAACTATTGCAAGAAATGCTTACAGCAGCTGATTCGCTAGCAAAAGCCTCGGGCTAGCTTACGTGACTATGGCTACGGGTGAGTGTTAGGTATATTCGATAGCTTGCTTTACGGCGCCCAAAAGTGCCCTGGCTTTGATCATATCTTCTTCGGAAGCCGGGAAAGATCTTTGATCGGCGTTGTTGGCGGATGGATCCAAGACAATGGATCCGTTGATTGCAGTTCTACCCTGTTGTGCGGCCAAGAAGGCTTGCTCTCGCGTTAAGCCCCATAAGCCCGGGCCACAGTCAACATCAGGATCTACAGATAAATCAGCTACCGATCCGTCTACAAACCTAAAAATGTAATCATCAAAAATTCCTCTAGTACGAGTAATGTCACCCAAGGTAGTGGGCAGCCCAAAGCCCTCGCTACTTATAGACGAAACCTCTCCGTAAAGCTCCTCGGCGAGAGTAGTTGTTTTCATAGGATGATAGTACAACAAAATTATATAAAGTCAAACTTAGTTTTTTAATATCTATCGTTGTAGTGATAGGCACCGGTGCATCGGTAGATTAAGGAACGAGGTATACTTGTTTTATGGCGGAGCGTAAAAAGTTAGCTATTATTGATGGAAAGTCGGTGTTTTACCGAGGTTTTTATGCCATGCCCAACCTTAGCACCAAAGACGGTACGCTGACTGGGGGCGTTTACGGCTTTACAGCTATGGCACTCGAGCTAATCAAAAAGCTCAAACCCGATTACGTTTGTGTGGCCTGGGATAAGCCCAAAACCAACATCCGTAGCCGGTTGAAGATTTATCCTCAGTACAAAGCTGGTCGTAAACCAGCGCCGCCAGATTTTTATGTACAGATACCGATTCTTCACGAACTGCTGAGAGCCTTTAACTGGCCGCTATATGAGCTAGACGACTACGAAGCTGACGACATTATGTGTGGGCTAGCCAAAAAGGCCGCCAAAGCCGGTATTGAGACGATGCTGATAACCAGTGACCTAGACGCACTGCAGTGCGTCGGCCCGCTCACACACGTCTATGCTCTTAAAAAGGGCTTTAGCAACATCGAAAAATACGAGCCCGAATCTTTTACTGTTAAGTACGGCCTTGAGCCCGAACAATTTCTGGATCTAAAATCGCTACAAGGCGATAGTTCTGACAATATTCCAGGGGTGCCAGGCATAGGCCAAAAAACGGCCATTGAGCTTTTGCAACAGTATAAAACTCTCGATGGTGTATACGATAACCTGGCTTTGGTTAAAGATTCTGTTCGGCGCAAGCTCGAAGCCGGCCGCGAATCGGCAACCATGAGTAAGGAAATTGCTCGGCTGTACGACGACGCGCCAATTGAGCTTGACCTTGAACAAATGGATGTGGCAAAGCTTGACGTAAACGAACTGCAACAAATTTTGCAGCGGCTTGAGTTTCGTAGTCTCCTTCGTCAACTGCCCGAAGTGATGCAGGTTAAGGGTGAGCAAGCCTTTATGCCGACTGGTTCAAACAAAGATTTGCGCATGCCCAAAACCCACCTCGTAGCGTCGGCTAAAGATGCCGAGTGCATTAAGCTCACCGGCGAAGACATCGTTTTGCATGCTCGAGCCGCAGGCAAGCACGGTAGCGACCCAACCGCAGTTATTTTGGCCGACAAACAAAACTGTTACGTGATTGATCTGCGCAAATTTGATTCGGCTAAAGCAGTTAAAGCTCTCAGCCCACAGCTCACAGCTCACAGCTCTGTTATCGGCCATGACCTAAAGAACTCTTTTAAAGTGTTGCTAGAGCTTGGCACCACTGAGTTGCCAGCAGTCGGCCATGACACACTGGTGGGCTCGTTTATTATTAACAGCCTTGAGCGGGCCCGCTCACTTAGCGAGCAAGCCCTCCAAGCGCTTGGCATGCAAACTGACCTAGATAATCTTGACGACGACCAGTTGGTTGAACGGGCGGGCGAAATTGCCGCCATCATAAGAGCTTTAGCAGCGCATCAAGGCGAGCAAATGAGCGAAGTAACCAGCCTAATTAAGTTAGCTGAGCGGGTTGATTGGCCGGTGATTCCGGTTTTGGCTCGCATGGAGCGCGCGGGTATTAAGATCGATCCAAAGTTTTTTGCCAAACTGTCGGTAGAGCTGGGGGATAAAATTAGCGATATTGAACAAACGATCTACGGTTTCGCTGATCACGAGTTTAATATCTCGAGTCCACAGCAACTAAGCGACATTTTGTTTGTAAAATTGAATCTGCCGACAGCTGGCGTAAAGAAGGGGAAAACCGGCAGCTTTTCAACCGCCGCCGATGTGCTAGACAAGCTGAAAGACCTGCACCCGATCATTAACTGTATCGAGCAGTACCGAGAGTTCACAAAGCTCAAGAGTACCTATGTTGATACTCTGCCAACAATGGCCGACGGGCATGACCGCATTCATACCACTTTTAACCTGACAATTGCTGCTACTGGCCGTTTAAGTTCAGTTGATCCAAACCTGCAAAACATTCCAGTTCGGACCGAGTTGGGGCGCGAAATTAGAAAGGGCTTTATCGCCGAGCCGGGTAATGTACTGGTCAGCGCCGACTACAGCCAGTTTGAGCTACGAATCGCGGCCGCCATGGCCGGCGACGAGTCAATGATTGAGGCATTTAACAGCGGTCGTGACATTCACGTCGAAACAGCAGCTTTGATCCAGGGAGTTAAGCCCGAGGACGTTACTAAACAGATGCGCTACGCTGCCAAGGCTGTCAATTTTGGTATTTTGTACGGTCAGGGCGTGCATGGTTTGAGCGCTGGCACCGGTATTAGTTATGCCGAGGCTAAAGAGTTTATTGATAAGTATTTTGAAGTACGCCCTAAACTGCGGGCTATGATCGACACCTTTCGTGATCAAGCGGTAAGTAGGGGATACGTTGAAACATTGCTGGGCCGGCGGCGCCCTACGCCCGATGCCACAAGCAGCAACTACATGGTGCGCGAAGGGGCTCTGCGGGCAGCTATAAACATGCCGATCCAGGGCGGCGCGGCTGATCTAACCAAACTGGCCATGATCAAACTGCAGGAGCAGTTTGACGGTAAATGGGGAGTGGTAAATAGTAGATTGGGGAATACCCCAGATACCAACTACCAACCCCCAACTTCCATAACTGTGCCGAGGCAGCTTTTGCAGATCCATGACTCAATTATGGTGGAGTGTAGGTCCGAAGATGCTGAGGCGGTAGGCAAGATCATGAAGGAAGCCATGGAATCGATCTATCCGGAGCTTGGTGTTAACCTGCGTGTCGATGTTGCCATCGGCAAAACGTGGGGCGATTTATGAAAACAACTATCTGTCTAGTCATTTCAAAAAAAAAAAAAAAGGGGGGGGGATAAAATTTAAGTAGATGGAACAACTAAAAGTTTATATTGCCGGTAAAGTTGATAAAAACTCTGGTTTTGGCACGCATTATTGGCGCGATGAGTTCTGCGACAAGCTTCGAGAGCTATCGGGTAGAGAGTTAGAAAACTTAGATCCAACAAAGAACGGCGCACAAGACGATGAACCCGAAGTAATCTTTGGTGCTGATGTAGACATGATCAGCAGATGCGGTGCTCTGGTAGTTTATCTAAGTGATGACATCAGTGTTGGTGGCTCTCAAGAGATATTAATTGCAAAGTATTTTAAGAAACCAGTGATAGGGTTTGCGCCAAAAGGCGGCAAGTTCAACGGTAGAACAAAAGAGCACTTCGGCAAGGTTGTAGTAGATTACAAAGATCCGTTTGTTTTCTCAACGTGCGATGTGGTGTGCGGCACAATTGAAGAAGTTGGCGAAGCATTAAAAACCATTGACCAGATCAAACCAAAAACTATTGATTTAATACAAGACCATCAACAGATCTATCTGAACAGGGAATAATGTTGACCAGGCCTAGCCTAGTCTGGTATGATTAACGTATGAAAACGTTCAACGTCTACGATGCTAAAACCAATTTTTCCAAGCTTTTGGCTCTTGTAGATAAGGGTGAAGAAGTTGTTGTAGCTAAAAACGGCAAACCCTCTTACGAAATTAAGCTTCATCAGCCCAAAAAAAATAGAATCAAGTTTGGTTTCCTAACTGGCAAAATTGAGTATAAGGACGAAGATTTAGAAGGTATTGATCCTGACATCCAGGAAATGTTTTACGGCCAAGATTGGGATAAACAGTGAGAGTATTACTCGATACTAATGCGTTTATATGGTTAACCGACGACGAGAAAAAAGCTAATCTAGGCAAAGAATCGCGTCGAATGATTGCAAATAGCGCCGTAGTGTACGTCTCATCATTAAGCGTCGCGGAGCTATACATAAAGTCGATGATTGGCAAACTAAAGATGGTGCCAAATTTGGTCGAGCTGACCACTCAAGCCGGACTATTTTTACTAGACTTCAAAGCTTCTCACGCAGAAGCAATACAAAACCTCCCAAGCCTGGTACGGCATGACCCATTTGACAGGATGCTACTAGCTCAAGCTCAATCTGAAGGGTTGTTACTCCTTACATCCGATACAACCTTACTGGGGCTAAAGCTAGACTATGTTTTTAACGTACACAAATAATGACTTGAAACTACCGGATTATTGAGCACCAAAAAGAAGCAAACGTATACTTTGCGGTCCATGAAGTATTCTATGACCAAAAAGGCAAGATAGAAAGTTGGACGGCTGATCCCGTGGCTGATATTGGTGATGAAGACAAGGCGGAAGTCCTGAGAACTCTTGAACATATGCTGGAAGATTGCATCAAACAGCCGGTTTTAGTGGGGTCTGAACTAGAAGAGCCACTAAAGACCTCTTGTAGAATAAGCCATGGAGATAAAAAGTGATGATTTTTGATCAAACTGAGTTGCAGCCGACAAAGAGTAACCTAAGTTACGCTGCGAAGGCTGCGGATCAGTTTTGGACAAAAATGGTGCTTTTTA
>Ga0163144_10012393_pt1 | contig 17912 bp, 13 predicted proteins | sample OliLak19BULKMAT1_FD_123175 | JGI IMG/M metagenome (GOLD analysis project Ga0163144, IMG submission 123175) | Freshwater microbial mat bacterial communities from Lake Vanda, McMurdo Dry Valleys, Antarctica - Oligotrophic Lake LV.19.BULKMAT1 | ecosystem: Environmental > Aquatic > Freshwater >...
CGCCTACATCTCGTATCCCAGCGCGGGCCAGAGCGTGGTGCCCGAGGACAACCCCAGGGTGGCCTTCGAGTCGCTGTTCGGACAGGGCTCCGGCCAGCCCGGCGACACCGGGCCCGACCCGGCCGACGTCAGCGTCATCGACAGCGTGCTCGACGACATGAAGTCCTTGCAAGCTCGCCTCGGAGCCACCGAAAAGGCCAAGCTCGACGTCCACCTCGAAGCCTTGCGCGAGGCCGAGAAGCGCATCAAGAGCACGGGCGGCCCGGCGCCGGCCTCGTGCGACTCGCCCTCTTCTCCCGCCCTCGACGAGGCGTCGCTCTACAAGGACGCTGCCTTTCCCGACATCCTCCGCGCGCAGATGGATGTGATGGTGCTCGCGATGTCGTGTGGGCTCACCAGGGTGGGCACACTCCAGGCCTCGTACCACACGAGCGAGCTCATCATGAGCCGGTTCGAGGGCACCGAGATGCACATTCCCAACTTCGACATGCGCTCGCACCAGGCGTCGCACTACGGCTCGAAGGACAGCGATCTGTTCGGCCATTACCTCAAACAACGCCGCTTCTGGATGTCACAGCTCGCCTATCTGCTCGACGCGCTGAAGCAGCGCCCGGACGGCGACGGCACCATGCTCGACACGTCGCTCGTCGTCCTGTGCAGCGAGGTCAGCGACGGCAACACCCACTCTCACCACGACATGCCGTTCGTGCTCGCCGGCCGCGCCAACGGCCGCCTCTCGACCGGCCGCGCGCTCGCCTACGACAACGTCCGTCACTCCAACCTGCTCGCCTCGATCGCCTCTGCCATGGGGCAAAACGTCAATTTCGGACAAGAGTGCCAGGGGCCTCTCGCGGGGCTCCTGAGCTGAGCGCCTATTTGTACGGATTGCCGAAGTCGTCGCCGGGAGGCGGCTTCGCGGGCGTCGGCGTGGTGACCGCCGGCGGCGGTGTCGTCGGGGCCACGCTCGCCGCGCCCGTCGTGGGGGGCGGCGTCTTCTTGTTTCCCCGCCACGGTTTGGGCGAACCCTCCGCCGTGGCAATCGAAGGCTCGGCCGTCGGGCTGTCGCTCGGGGCGGGCTCGGCCGTCGGGCTCTCCGTCGGGGCCGCCGCCGACGCGGTGGCGGGAGCGGGCCCTGTGGCCTGGGCGGTGGCCTGGGCGGTGACCTGGACGGTGGGCTGGGCAACCGGCTCCGCCGTCTTCACCGGCAATGGTGCCGTCCCGACGGTCGCGACAGCGCCTGTCGACGCGGCGATCGGGGCGCCGCGCGAGCCATCCCCGGACTTGAGCGCCACCACCACACCGACCGCGAGGAGCGCCGCGACGCCCACCACCGCGGCCACCCGCGCCTTCGAGCGTCGCGCGAACGGCGGCGGCTCCGAGCCGTCTTCGGTGCGCAGCGACATCGAGCCGGTGGTCAGGCTCGACACCATGCGCAGCGTCGTCGGATCGCCGTCCTCGGGGTGAGGCATGCTGACGATCGGCGTGAAGGGCTCGTGCGTCGAAGGCTTGGACGTCATGCCAGCCGGACGCGGCGGGGCGGGGACCGGCGGCACGACCGGTTGCAGGCCTGTCGCGAGCGGCGCGTGGCGCACCGGCGGCGCCGGCCGCGACGAGGCCAGGCTCGGATCGTTGCGCTGCGACAGCCAGACCCGCACGCTCTCGCGCTGCGCGGCGATCTCCTGCCCGAGGACGTTGTTCATGAAGGCGGCGACGTCGCGCGGCGAGCCCACGCCGCCCTCGGCCCCGGCCGCCAGCGCGTCGAGCGCCGCCCGTTCGAGCGCGTCGCCCATCTCCGCGCAGCTCGTGAAGCGCTGCTCGACGTCGCGCGACAGCGCCTTCAACGCCACCGCATCGAACGCGGCGTGCATGCCGGGGACCAGGCTCGACGGCGCGGGGATGGTGCCGCTCATCACGCGCGCCAGGGTCTCGTGATCGGTCTCGCCGCGGAACAGCCGGCGACCCGTCAGCATCTCCCACAGGAGGATGCCCATCGCGAAGAGGTCGGTGCGGCGATCGACGACCTCGCCGCGCGCTTGCTCGGGCGAGAGGTAGGCGAGCTTGCCCTTCACCGTGTCGGTGCGCGTGGTGCCGAGGCGCGCGGCGGCGCGGGCGACGCCAAAATCGGCGATGCGCGCGCTGCCGTCGACGCCGACCAAAATGTTCTGCGGCGAGATGTCGCGGTGCACGATCTGCAGCGGGCGCCCGTGCGGATCGGTCAGCTCGTGCGCGGCGTGCAGGCCAGCAAGCGAGTCGAGCAGGATGCGCACCGTCACGGGGCGCGGAATGGCCGGGCCCGCCGACGGCATGGAAGCAGGCGCGCGCTTCGGACGCTTGGGCGGCGCGCCGGGCACCGGCAACGACGGCCCCGAGCCGCTCACCGCGGAGCTCCCACCGGCCGCCGGATGGAGCCCCGTGGTGCGCCCGGCCGCGCGCGCCGCGACGCGCGCCAGCGTGTCGCCCTCGATGTACTCCATCACGAGGTAATAGCCGGCCTCGCCGCTGCCCCCGACCTCGAGGATGGGCACCACGTGCGGGTTGTGGATGCCCGCCGCGAGGCGCGCCTCGTCGAGGAACATCTCGACGAACTCCTGCTCCTGCGCGAGGTGCGTGTGCAGCCGCTTGATGGCCACGAAGCGCTGAAACCCGCCGAGCCCGCCGATGCGCGCGAGGTACACCACCGCCATGCCGCCGGCCGCGATCTCGCCGATGAGCTCGTAGCGGTCGAGCCGGTTCTTCTCGTCGAGAGGGTCGAGCAGCTTGACGAAGGCCATCGCTACTCCAGCACCCCGGTGAGCCCGAACGTCGCGCCGCGATCGAGCACGGTCGCGGTCGGCAAGATCGCCGTGGTCTTGGGCGCCTCTTTGCCGCTGCTCCAGCGCGTGAAGATCGCGAGCAACACGGTCACCGCGCCGGCCCCCGCGGTCGCGCCGATCAAGAGGTTGGTGCGCAGCTGGCTCTCCAGTCCGAGCTTGTATTCGGCGCAGTCAGGCCCCTTGCCCGCGCACGCCTGCCGCACCTTGTCGGCCCCCGGGTTCTGCAGCGTGTCGACGCCGCTCCACGCGAGCACGCCACCGGCCCCCGCCGTGAGCGCCAGCCCCGTGATGAAGAACGCCGGATGGATGCCCTTCGGCTTCGGCGCGGGACCGTCCGGCGGCCCGTCGCCCGTCGCCGTCGTGTCGGGCGGGACCTCGCTCGACGACGTCGTGGTGGCGCTCCCCGCCGGCACCGGAACGACCACCGTCTTCGGCGGCTCCGGCGGCTCGAAGCGCAGCTCGGACGATCCGCCCGCGGTGCCCTCGACGGTGCGCGCCTTCGCCGAGGTGTTGCCGAAGAAGCTCGCGTTGAGCGAGGTCTTCCCCGGATCGAGGTACACCGTCCAGCGCGTCGTCGACTTGCCGTGCACGGTGCGCGAGCCGACCGCGAGCACACACGGCGAGGCGCAGCTCACGCTCACCTTGTGCAGGATCGCCTCGTACTTCTCGATGGTGTCCTTCGCGAGCTTCGCGGTGTCGGCGTCGGTCGAGTAGCGATCCAGCGCCTGCGCCGCGAGCGACGCCGCGCGCGAGCCGTGCCCCGCCTCGGAGCGCGCGCGAATCGCCAGCCGCAGCGACTTTGTCCCGGGCACCGCCGCGTCGGCAGCCTCGAAGTGCTGCGCCGCTTCCTCGTATTGCTTGGCCTTGAACGACGCGACGCCGAGGTCGAACTCCTCGGCCGCGCGCTTCACTTTGGCGGGGTCGGGGCTGTCGTCGGCCGAAGCGGGCACCACCACCGTCAGACCTACGGCGAGCGCAGCAACGAGGGCTCTGGCCCTGAACATCGGGGCGGATCCTTGCCTTGGCTTCTGACGCCCGTCAAATGGCAGGCCGAAGCACGTCCACGATTGTCCGGCAGATGGTCGTCGCAGGAAAGCTCCCGGCACAAAATTCCAGTAGAGCGGCCATTTACCCCGACGCACGCGCCCTGGTCGAGGGCGCCAAAGCGGGACTTCGAATCGCGGAAGCCCCGCCGCCTGGCCCGCAAGGTCAATCGCGTGAATGGCGCCTCACCCTTCGCGGCCCCGCTTTCGGTGCAGCGATGTCGAGGATGACGTCGGGTGCGAGGCCTGCCGCGAACTACGCCATTTCGAGGAACAGGCGGTCCGGGTTCTCGAGGTAGGCGATGATCTCGTAGGCGAACTGCGCGCCGATGTGGCCGTCGATCAGCCGGTGATCGAACGACAGCGAGAGCAGCATCACGTTGCCGATGACGATCTGCCCGTCCTTCACGACAGGCTTCTCTTTCATCTGGTGAATGCCGAGGATCGCCACCTCGGGGAAGTTCAGGATGGGGGTCGCGAAGAGGCCGCCCTGCGCCCCCAGCGAGGTGATCGTGAAGGTCGAGCCGCCCAGATCTTCGGGCTTCACCTTGCCGCTCTTGGTGTCCTCGCCGAGCCGCGCGATGTCCCGCGCGATGTCGAGCAGGCTCTTGCGATCGGCGTCGCGCACCACCGGCACGATGAGCCCCGCCTCGGTCGCGCTGGCGATGCCGAGGTGGTAGCGCTTGTGCACCACGATCTCCTGCGTCGACTCGTCGAACGACGCATTGAGCGACGGCATCTTCTTGAGCGCCGCGACGCACGCCTTCACGAAGAACGGCAGGAACGTCAGCTTCACGCCCTGCTTCTCGGCCGCCGGGCGCAGCCGCGCGCGCAGGTCCTTGAGCGCCGTCGCGTCGCACTCCTCGACGAACGTGAAGTGCGCCGCCGTGTGCTTCGAGCGCGTCATCCCGTCGAAGATGCGCCGCCGCATCCCACGCAGCGGAATGCGCTCCTGATCGGTGTCCTTCGAGATGACCACCGGCGGCCGCGCCGGCGCAGCCCCACCCGACGTGCGCGACGGCGGCAGCGCCAGCTCTTCCTTGGCGGGGCGCACCGGCGGGCGCTCCAGCCCCTCGACGGGGTGAGCCGGCGCGGGCATCGCCGCGCTCGCGGAGCCCGTACCCCCAGAGCCCGAGGCCCAGGCGTTCACGTCGTCCTTTGTCACGCGCCCGTGCGTGCCGGTGGGCGAGACGTTGCGCAGATCGACCCCGAGATCACGGGCGAGCTTGCGCGTCGCCGGCGTCGCGAGCGGCTTCGCATTGAAGTACCCGCTCGGCTGCGCCGCACGCGCCACGGCCGGCGGAGCCGCGACGGCTTGCGCTGGCGGCGTCACCGCGACGCGGCTCATCGCGCCCATGCCCGGCAGGTCTTCCTTGATGTCGCCGACCGCCGTCGCCGCCGGCCCGTCCGACTTCGCCGGAGGCGCCGCGGGGTTCGCCGGAGGCATCACGTCCGGCGACTTTTCCGGCGATTTCTCGGGAGCAACCGAGGCCGCCCCGCCGAGGTCGAAGACCACCAGCACCGAGTGAACAGGCACGATCGAGCCGACCGCCCCGCGCGTCTCCAGGATGGTCCCGGTGCGAGGCGACGTGATCGTGACGGTCGCCTTGTCCGTCATGACCTCGACCATGGGCTCGTCTTCTTTGATCGCCTCGCCCTCTTGAACGAGCCATTTGACGATCTCGCCCTCGGTCACGCCCTCGCCGATGTCGGGCAGCTTGAACTCCCAGGTCGCCACAGTCAGTACCTCGCGGTTTCCAGAATGGCCGGCAGAATGCGGTGCGCGAGCGGCAGATACTCGTTCTCGAGCGTGTACGGAAAGGGCGTGTCGAAGCCCGTCACGCGGCGCGGCGGGGCCTCCAGGTGCAGGAAGGCTTTCTCGTTGACGAGCGCCACGATTTCGCCGCCGAGCCCGCAGCTCTTCGGGGCCTCGTGCACGATCACCGCGCGCCCCGTCTTCTTCACCGACTCGATCACGGTGTCGATGTCGAGCGGCCACAGGGTCCGCAGATCGATCACCTCGCAGTCGACGCCCTGCTTCGCCGCCTGGTTCGACGCTTCGAGCGCCTCGTAGACCATGGCGCCCCAGACGATGATCGTGACGTGCTCCCCCGGCCTGACGACGCTCGCCTTGCCCAGCGGCACCACGTAGTCGCCCTCGGGCACCTCACCCTTCGCCGCGCGGTAAATTCGCTTGGGTTCAAAAAACAGCACCGGATCCGGATCGCGGATCGAGGCCAGCAGCAAGCCTTTTGCGTCGGCCGGGTTGGTCGGGCAGACGACCTTGAGGCCCGCGACGTGGATGAACTGCGCCTCGGGCGACTGCGAGTGATAGTGCCCGCCGCGGATGCCACCGCCGGTCGGCGTGCGAATCACCAGCTTGGCCGGATACTCCCCGCCGGAGCGGTAGCGGTACTTCGCCAGCTCGCTCACGATCTGGTCGTAGGCAGGGAAAATGAAGTCCGAGAACTGAATCTCGGGGACCGGCACCAGGCCGTAGAGCGCCATGCCGATGGCCGCCCCGATGATGCCGCCCTCGGACAGCGGCGTGTCGATCACGCGGTCCTCGCCGAACTCGTCGTAGAGCCCCTGCGTCACGCGGAACACGCCACCGACCTTGCCGACGTCCTCGCCCAGGACGACGACGCGGCTGTCGCGCCGCATCTCCAAGCGGAGCGCGTCGTTGATCGCCTGGACCATGTTCATCTGAGGCATCTGTCTTCTCTCCGTCTCGCCGCTGCGGGTGCCGCCCGGCCCACACCGGCCAGCACCTTCTTCTGTCGCTCTCGCCCTCGCGCCTCTACTGCCGAGCCACCCTCAGTGGCTGCCGTGGCCCTTCGCGCGCGGCCCGTTCTTCAGCTCTTCGCGCTGCTCTTCGAGGTGCCACGGGACCGTCGCGTAGACGTCCTCGAACATCGAGTCGAGCGACGGCAGCTCGGTCTTTTCCGCGACCGCCACCGCCGCCTTGATCTCGACGTCGACCTCGGCCTCGAGCGCCTTCTGCTTGTCGTCGCTCCAGCCGAGCCGCACATCCATGTAGCGGCGCAGCCGGACCATCGGCTCCAGCGAGCGCCACGCCTCGAGCGTCGTTTCCGGGCGGTACGCCTTGGGATCGTCGCTCGTCGAGTGACCCGACAAGCGGTACGTCAGCGCCTCGATGAGCGTCGGCCCTTCGCCGCGGGAGGCGCGCGCCACCGCGTCTTGCGTCGCCTTCACCACCGCGAAGATGTCGTTCCCGTCGACCCGCACGCCCGGGATCCCGTAGGCGATCCCCTTCTCGGCGAACGTCGCGCTGGCGGTCTGCCGCTCGGTCGGCACGCTGATGGCCCAGCCGTTGTTGCGGCAGAAGAACACCACCGGCACCTTGAACACGCCCGCGAAGTTCAGCCCGTTGTGGAAGTCGTTCGAGCTCGTCGCGCCGTCGCCGAAATAGGCCAGCGCCACCGAGTCGTCCTTCTTCATCTTGGCCGCCCACGCGTAGCCCGTGGCCTGCGTGATCTGCGTCCCGATGGGCGAGCTGATCGAGCCGAAATTGCCCTTTTTGTAAGTGTAATGGTCCGGCATCTGACGACCCTTCACCGGGTCGTTGGCGTTGCCGAACATGTTGTCGATGTAACGCTGGAGCGGCATGCCGCGCCACAGCGCCGCGCCGAACTCGCGGTAGCAGGGGAACACCGAGTCGTTGTCGCGCATCGCGAAGACGCTGCCGAGGATCGCCGCCTCTTCGCCGAGCGAGCCGATGTGAAAGCCGATGCGCCCCTGGCGCTGCAGCGCGACGAGCCTGTCGTCGAGCAGGCGGACGCGGACCATGGCGCGGTACAGCGCGGCGATCTGCGTGTCCGACAGCCCCGGATCGGTGGCGGGGTCGAGCGTCGCGTCCTCGCGCATGGTGCGCACGACGTCGTCCGCGCGCACGTCGTGGGGGTGGCGCGCGGCCGTGCGCGCGGCCGTGCTCGCGACTGGATCGGGCGCGCCGGCCTGGCTCGAAACGCTCGCAGCGCCGGTGGAAGCTGCGCGGTCGGACGAATGCGAGAGCGTCGTCATACGGGCGGCGGACACTAGTACAAGGGTCGACCGGCGCGCTCCGGAAAAACGATCGCGCTCGGGCGTTCGTAACGCGGCGCAAAACGCCGTGCGCAGGCCTCGCGAACGTCCGGTAGCGCAGCGTGACGCAGCGCAAAAATGAAGCGCCGAAGACGGCCCGGATCAGACCGCGGCGAGGGCGCCTTCGGACTCGGTCAGCGCCTCTTGCACGGCCTCGTGCGCGAGGCCGAAGCCGCGCGCGAGCTGGTCCAGCACCGAGCGCTCTTCTTCGCTCACGCCGCCCGAAATGTGGGCCATCAGCGCGGCGATCCGCAGCACCTCGAACTGGTGCTCCGGCCTGGTGATGGTGCGGGCCACCATGCGCGTGCGCTTGTCGATGCCGTCCTCGGCGAGCTGCTCGCAGAGGTCCGCGAGCAGCGCGTCGAGCTGGGAGATCTGGACGACGTCGCCGCACGCGTTGGCGACGACCGACTGAAATGCAGCGCGCTCCTCGTCGTCGAACACGCCGTCGGAGTTGGCCACCAGGAACGCCGCCTCGACCACCGCCTCGAAGAGGGCGGCCGCGGCCGGATCGAAGCCGGTCGGGGTGGTCGGCTCGTCGACGAGGCGGGCCTCGTCGGGGACGGGCCGGGCGCCGTACGACGACGCCGCCTGCGCGAGGATCGATAGACCGCCGGCGGCGTGGGTGCCGGGCCGGGCAATACCGAGCGCGACTCTCTCGATGAGGCTTTTGTCGGGAGGGATCATTGTGTCCTGAACAGCGGCCTCGCAAAGTCGGGCAAAGTCGAGGAAGCGTCAAGCTCCTCGCGCAACACCCCCACCCCCGGGGCGCGCGGCGCTGAACGGACGATGGGGATGAAACGGAGCGAATCCCGCCCTGTTGGCTGCGAAAGGCTTACTTCTTGACGGGCGCCTTGATCGTCAGCTTGAGGACGACCTCGTCGCGGATCAGATCGTCGGCCTTGCCCGCGTAGACGATGTTGAAGTCCTTGCGGTTGATGACGAGCTCGGCCGTCGCCGTGACGTCCTTCGCGGTCTCGGTGATCTTCGCGGGGAACGTGAGCGACTTCTTCACGCCGTGCAGATCGAGGTTGCCGGTGATCGTGTGGGTCGCGCCCTTGTCGCCGCCCTTCTTGATCTCGGTCGACTCGAACGTCGCATTCGGAAACTTGGCGACGTCGAAGAAATCGGGCGACTTCAGGTGACCGTCGAGCTTCTCGTCGTCGCTCTTGACGCTGGCGAGGTCGATCTGCACGGCGACCTTGCCGCCCTCGACCTTGCCCTTGGCGAGCTCGGCCCAGCCCGAGAACTTCCCGAACTTCCCTTCGTGCTTGCCGGTGACCTTCGAGCCGGCGAACCCGAACGACGAGGCCGGGTCGAGCGCGACGCCGTCCACGCCCATCGCTGGAATGGTCGCCGGGGCGGCCACGGGAGCCGCGGAAGCGGTCGCCGTGGCGGTCATCGCGGCCGTCGCCGTTGCCTTTGTCGTGGCCGCCGTGGTGGTCGTCGGCTTGGCCGAGCCGACCGTGGCGACGGGCTTGTTGTCCGCCGGGTTCTCGCAACCGAGGAGCGAAGCCGTGGCGATCGCCGTGAGAAGGATGAAGGAACGGAGCGAGTGCATGAAGTGATGACCTCCGAGGAAGACTTGTGCGGTGGCGACGAGAATGCGCCGCAACCGGGAGGTCGTTTAACATCGAAGGGTTTTCCCCGCAAGGAACCGACAGAGGTGCGACAACCGGTCGCAGTCGTGACAAGGGGAGCCTTCACAAGACGAGAATTTGAGTCGCGGAACGCCCGGGCTCTCGCCCGCACGGTCCATCGCGTGAATGGCCGCTCACGGCTCGCGGCCCCGCTTCCAATCAAAGCGCCGGATAGCTACGCGCGGCCGCGGCAATGCGAAGGAACCCACCAATGGACCGCGACGTGCCGCCCAGATCCATGGAAACGCCGGCCTGGTAGGTAAATGCGGCAGACCAATCCTGAGGGAGCAATCGCCTGGGGCGAAACTCGATGATCGGGATCTCCAGCTCCCAGGCCTGGGCGACGCGCCCGGCATGGCTCGCCAGGTAACGCACCGACAGCTCGCGGCCGAGCACCAGTTGAAGAGCGCCGACAGGCGTGAACCGAGGTTGCTCCAGCCCGAACAACCCATATTGCGCGGCGCGCGCGATCCACGCCCGGGATTGCGCCGGCAACACCGGATACAGCATGGCGGCCACCAGCAGATCGCCGGGAATGGCATAGAAGGGCAGGCGCGCCCGCACGACGAAGCCCGTCCTGTCAGGGATTCGCGGCGCCCCGAACAGCGGCGCGTCGAGCTGCGCCGACTCGGATACCAGGCCTACCTGCAGGAACAGCAGCGCATCGGCGGTGGTGGTCGTGATCCCATCGAGACCGAGCCCCACGTCGAGACCGGCCTCGATCGCGCTGAAGAAGCGCGGAGTGTGGTCGGGCAGCTCGAATGGCTGAACAAACCCGTATCTGGCCGAGGCGAAGACTCCGAGGAAGGGCCCCATCATCGCGTGAAAGCGTGGCAGCGCGGCCGTGAGCGCCAGAGGCTCGGCGAGGAGAGGGGGCGTCTGGCCCGTCTCGGCCGCCTTGCGGGCCAGCTCGGCGAACGACTCGGTGGCCTCGAAGGGGTCCGTCCGGTCCTTCGAGTGCCCCAGAGCGGGCATGTACGTGCGAAACAGAGTCCGTACCAGCGGGACGTCGCCGTGCAGCCGGGACAGCCCGGCCGGGACCCGCGTGAGCTTGCACACGTTCATTGCCGGTGCCCCCACGCGTTCGGTGTAGTCGAGCTCGGGCGCCGTGATCTCCGGGCGACCGCCGTCCTCCGCCGAGAGGCCGTTCTCCAGCGCCCCGAGAAAGTCTTCCAGGCTGGCCTGCACCGCGCGAGCCGCGTGCTCCGTGTCCTCCTTCCGCAGAAACGCGTCCCCGTGCGCGAGGTAGCTGCGAGAGGCGAGCTTGTTCTCCGTCCAGTCGCTCCAGGGCCGCGCTTCAATGCCGTGCTCGCAATAATAATCGTGCGTCCCCGCCCGCTCGTGCGTGTCGCCCGTCGCGCCCACGGCGTGCCCCGAAGCAAACGCGTCCTCCAGAAAGTGGAGCGAGAAGGCCTCTGCGAACAGGGCCGTCCTGAGCAGCCGGGCGCGCTCCCCCGCGGCCGCGTCCTCTGGCCGGCGGTGACGCTTGTCGGCCAGCCGCAACGCCGCCGTGTGATAGAGCGCATAGAACGCGGCGGCGTTTGGCTGCTGCCCTTTCAACAGCGAGCGCTGGAGATAGGCTGTCACCAGATCGCGGTCGTCCGGCACGCGCAGCAGCAAGAAGTGCGATAGATTCGTCGCCGCCCGCGACAGGTAATCGGGATCCGCGAGAAAATTGTGGACATGGTTCTGGTGCCACGCAGCCACGACCCCGTCGGCGCTGGTGGCCGCGCCAATCAAACCCTCCGTGTCGTACGCCGCCTGCACCACCTCCGACAGCCACGCTCCGCGCGCCACCGCCCCTGCCAGCTCCTCGGGCGAGCACGAGAAATCCCCCGCGATCGCCGCGAACATCGGAAAGTCCACACACCACCCCGGCATTCCGACAAGCCGCCCCGAAGCCTTGTGCGAGGCCGCCGCGCAAAGCCGCGGCTCGATCTCGGGGCTCTTGCGCAGCTCCGCCCAGGCGTCGTCCAGCACGCCGCGCCTGGCCGCAGACAGCCGCTCGACAGCCCGCCTGCCAATCCGCGCGTGCTCGTGAAACAGCCACGCATGCGAGCTCGTGGCGACAAGCAGCGTCGCGCCAAACGCCGCAAGGCTGCACGCAATCCGCAAAGATGGCTTCATGTTCCCCCTCCCCTGTTCGTGGCCCACCCGCGCCCCCGGCGCCACCTCGGGCGGGATCTGCGCGGACGGGAAGCCTCGCGAGCTGAAGCCTCGCGAGCGGAAGCCTCAGGTGTCGTCGCGACGGGCGAGAAAGCCGCCTGTCTCGCGGGCCATCGCCTCCACTTGTTTCAATACCTCGGCGACCTGGAGCACGGCGAGGTGCAGCCTCGCGGAGTAGATGAGCAGCGGCCCGCGCTGCACGAGCCCGTCGCCGCCCGGGGTCTGGCTGGTGGGGCGCCGGGCTGGCCCATCGAGGCGAGCGCGCCATCCATGGATTCGCTCTTGAATTCACCTGGCCGCATGGGAGCACCGGCGGAAGGGTCGGCCATGACGGGCGGCGGGGCGGCGGCTCCGCCCATGGTCATGGCGTCACGCATGGCGCAGCCCGAAAGGAAGGAGAACACCAGAAGGACAGCACCGAACCTGGCAAGGATGCGCCCGAGCATCGATTCTCCTCTCGGGGCCTCGGCCCCAGCAAGCGCCGTCCGGTCGAACGGCAACCGGCGCGGGCACCTTACACGGTCACTCGCGCGAAGGGTTCCTTGAATCACCGTCGAAACCGTCCGTTCACGACAAGGCCGCCGCCCTCGGGGCTCGTGATGCTGGAGATACGAAGTCTCCGCTTCGCCCGTGACAGCGGGCCAGGTGTCACTTCACCGTGCCGCCGGCGTCGGACTCGCGAAGCCAGGCGCTCGCCTCTTCTTTGTAGACGTAACGCTGCGTCTGGTCGCAGCCTTTGACTTGATAAACGCCATCGCCGGCCTCGGTCACCACCAGCGTGTCCTTGGCGCAGTCGAGGTCCGCCGCGGCCTTCATTCGAAGCCGTCCCTCCGACGCGAAGCCGCCGCAACCTGCAAGGCCCAGGGCCCCTGCGAGCCCAACCACAGCCGTCTTTCATGACATTCGCAACTCCACTCTTCTCGAAGCGACAGGCTATCGCCGCGTCTTCAACCACGTCGCGCTCCACGTCGGCGCCGCCTCGGTGATGATCTCCCTGATCTCCGGCGGGATGTCGGACGCCTCCGTCATCTGGTGGATCGTGAGCACGTCGTCGCTCCCGAACCCGGTGGGGCATCGCAGGGCCCAATCAATCGCCTCTTCCCGCGACGCGACGTCGATCAGGTAGAAGCCGCCGACCAGCTCCTTTGACTCGGCGAAGGGCCCATCGAGCACGACGCGCTTGCCCCCGGCGACGCCGACGCGCGCGCCCTTCCCGGCGGGATTGAGCCCCTCGGATACGACCAGCACGCCGGCCCTGTGCATGTCCTCGTTGAACTTCATGTACGCGGCCATCAGCTTCGTCACATCGACCGGCGCCTCCGCCTCTGCCTTCGGACGGTTCGGATCGGCTGCCGCGGTGATCATGAATCGCATCGTCGTGTCTCCTCGTGGTTCGGAGCCGGGCCGCCGGACGGGGTGACCGGGGGTGACCCTGGCTCTCCTGCGGCGACGAACGAGCGGCCGCCGGATCGACACGGCCATCCGTTCTTTTTCAGCAGCGACAGGGGCTCGCGGCCGGAGCGACGATAACCCGTTGCCGGCGGGAGCCAAGCGTCACGTTCATTTGTTCGTGATCTGCAACGCTTCGGCGCATGTTCCGGCGACGGGGACGGCAGCGCTCGTCTCGCATGCGGCGGAGGCAGCCGCACGGGCAGTGGCGGTGCGGCCACGCCGACCGTCATTTCTCGGCAGCAACGCCGGGCCGTACCACGCTGTGGGTGGCAGCGGAGTCGCGCACGGCGGCGACGCGCCCGAATCGCATATCCCCCATTGCCGCGCCGCAGACGCCCGCGACGTGGCACGCGTCCGTCGCGGCGCCGACCACCACGTCGATCCCGTGCACACGCCTGCCTGACACACCTCGGCCTGCCTGCGCACGCTGCCGTCGCCGGCTCGTCCGGGCCCATCCAATGAGCTACGACGGTCGCGAGCACAATCTCGAATCGTCGGGCAAAGCCGCGCCCCGCGTTCTTTCGCCACCAGCAACGATTTTGAACGAATTTCTCTCTCGCCCGACCATTTCAATGGAGAGGCACCATGACGAACGACGAACCCGAGCACGACGACCTGGCCACCACGGCCCACGAAGACCTCCTGCAGCGGTTCGTCGCCGATTGCACCCCCGAACAGCAGCGCCGCGGCACCACCCCCGAAGCGGTCCTCGGTGCGCTGTCCCCCGAAGAGCGCCTCGCGTTGCTCGACTCCCCCCACCTCATCCTGGAACTACCGCAGGCCGTGCTCGAAGCCCTCCCCGACACCGTTCTCGAGAAGCTCTCCCCGACCACCCGCGAGGCCATCCGCAAGCGCCTCGGCCGCTGATCTCGGCCGCCGAACCAGCAGCGCGAAGGGCATTCCGAGGTCGCCGCGCGCCCCGGCGACCACGGCACCATCGACACTCGTTCACCAGCCGGCGCAGCAGGCCGACACCGTTTTCTCGACTGGCGCGAAAAAGCGCGATGGTCCCACTCAACCTCGCAACGGTAACCCCCCCATGTCCAAACCTCGGCGCAGCCAGCCGCCTGCACAGCCGCACGACGCCCTCGTAAAGTGGACTTTCTCCCAGCGGGAGCATGCCATTGGCCTCCTCCATGCGGCCTTGCCGGCGGAGGTCGTGGCGGCGATGGACTGGGACACCCTGCGCGTCGAGAAAGACAGCTTTGTCGACCGCGCGCTGCGGAGTCGCTACAGCGACGTGGTCGTCTCCGCCCGGATGGGCGAAGACCGCATCTACGTCTATACCCTCATCGAGCACCAGCGCGACATCGAGCCGCTGATGGTCGTTCGCATACTGCACTACATGGCGAGGCTCTGGGAGCGGCTCCTCCTCGACCGGCCCACGGCGATCACACTGCCACCCATCCTGCCATTGCTCATCCATCACAGCGCCACGGGCTGGACCGCCGCCACCGCCTTCCAAGATGTCATCGCCGGCGAGGGCCCCGCGCGCGCGGCGCTCGAGCGGCACATCCCTCGGTTCGAGGTGCGCCTGATCGACCTGAGCGAAGGGCGCGCGAGCAACCTGGTGCAGCAGGCGCTGACCGCGCTGGGCCAGGTGGTGATGTGGTGCCTTTCGGTGGCAGGCGACGACGAGCGCCTCGAGCGCGAGATCGGCCGCATCGCCGCGGCGCTCGACCAGGTGCTCCAGGCCCCCAACGGCCTCGCTGCGCTGGAGGTCCTGTTGCGCTATCTTGCGGCCACCCACACCCGCATGCGCCCGGACAAGGTCGGCAAGCTCTTGATGAAAACAGCGGGCCCGCAGGCCCAGGAGGTCATCGTGACGTTTCTCGACGAGATCGAGCTGAGGGGCGAGCGGAGAGGTGAGCGGAGAGGTGAGCGCAAGGGCGAGCGCCGAGGAGCGCGCATGGGCCGCGAGCAAGTGCTGCTGGATCAGCTCGCGGCGCGGTTCGGGAAGGTGCCGGCCGACGTGAAGACGCGCATCGGGGCCGCCGACGATGCGACCCTCGCGCAGTGGGCCGTGCGGGTGCTCACGGCCCCGACGCTCGAACGCGTGCTCGAACAGGAAGCCGCACCGGCCAAACCCAAACGCCGTGTCACCCCCCGCAAGCCGGCCCGCCGCGCCTGAGACCCCTCCCATGCCTCCCCGCATCCCCATCGGCATCGACGACTTCCGCGCGCTTCGCGAGGCCGAGCTCGAATACGTCGACAAGTCGGATCTGATCCGCGAGCTCCTCGATCGCTCGGGCGTCCAGGTCGTCCTCTTGCCCCGCCCTCGTCGCTTCGGCAAGACCCTGAATCTTTCGATGCTCCGGTACTGGTTCGAGAAGCGGGACCTCGACCTATCGCACCTCTTCGAGGGCCTCTCGATCTGGCAGGCCGGAGACGACTACCGCGCTCACTTCCAGCGCTACCCCGTCATCCATTTCAACTTCAAGGGGAGCAAGGGGGCGACCTTCGAGCACTGTCTGGCCACGATCCGCGAGAAGATCATCGACCTCTACAAGGAGCACCGCGCCGTGCTCGACGGCGGCCGGCTGGACGAGGTCGATGCGAGGCGCTACCGGCAGATCCTCGACGGCACGGCGCCCCAGACCCTCTTGGACCGGGCGCTGCTCGACCTCTCGGGGCACCTCCACGCTCACCACGGCGAAAAGGTCGTCATTCTCATCGACGAATACGACGAGCCCATCCATGCCGGCCACGTCCACGGCTATGTGACCGAGATCCTCGATTTCATGCGAGCCTTTCTCGGCGCCGGGCTCAAGAGCAACGTCCACCTGTACAAGGCTGTCGTGACAGGCATTCTACGGGTGGCCAAGGAGAACCTGTTCTCGGGGCTCAACAACCTGGGCGTCTATACCTTGCTCGCGCGCCCGTTCAATACCTCCTTCGGCTTCACCGAGGCGGAGGTCGCCGCGCTCCTCGAGCGGAACGGGCGGACGGACATGCTCACCGCCGTGCGCACCTGGTACAACGGTTACCTCTTCGGCGGCGAGGTCATCTACAACCCCTGGTCCGTGTGCTGCTTCCTGGACCGGGGGGACGAGCGGCCCCAGCCGTACTGGCTCTCCACGAGCTCGAACGATCTGGTTCGCGAGCTGCTGGAGCAGCACGCGCTCGAGCTCCAGCCGGTGTTCGAGGTGCTGCTAGAGGGTGGCAGTATCGAGCGGGGTTTGGACGAGAACGTGGCCCTGAGCGAGCTCCGCCGGAGCGAGGACGCGCTCTGGAGCCTGCTCGTGTTCTCGGGCTATCTCAAGACCGAAGAGGCCCCCGACGACGCCCTGGATCGTCGCGTGTACCGCCTGTCGATTCCCAACCGCGAAATCCGCGGCGTGTATGCCACCACGTTCCGCGGGTGGATGGAGAATCGCATGGCGGCGTCCGGCGGAAGCGTCGCCGCTCTCACCGAAGCCCTGCTCGGCGGTGACGCCGAGACGTTCGAGGAGCAACTCCAAGCCTTCGTCACCAACCTGCTCTCGTACCACGATCCGGGCAAGCTCCATCCCGAGCGGGTCTATCACGGCTTCGTCGTGGGATTGCTCGCCGTGCTCGAACCGGGCCACCAGGTGCGCTCCAACAGAGAGTCGGGCAAGGGAAGGTCCGATGTGATGATCCGGCCGACACTGCCCGGCAGACCCGGTGTGGTGCTGGAGCTGAAAGTGGCCAAAAGCGGCAAGAAGACGCTCGACCAGGCCCTCGCGGAGGGCCTCGCCCAGCTCCAGACAAAGGACTATTCCGCCGAGCTGCGGGCCGCGGGCGCGACCCCCGTGTACGGGTTCGCGGTGGCGTTCGACGGCAAAGAGGTGCGCGTGCGAGCCGCACCGCCGCCAGAGGGTGGGTGATGATCGCAACGAGGATGAACGGCGTGGTAACGGCTGGACCTGGGCAAGAGTCGCCAGGTCCAACTACCAGCCCGGCTTGCCGGGCCAGCCAAAGGTAACGGCCATCACCACACCTTGCACGCCTCGCCGCGGACCATCGGGGCGTTCGCCGGGCACGAGAAAGCCTCGCTGAGCTCGGGGAGGTTCGAGAGCGGGCCGTTCACGCGGAATTCATGGGGGGCGTGCGAGTCGGTGAGGAGGCGCTGACTCCGCAGGTCCGAGCGCATGTTCTCGCACCAGATCTGGGCGTACGACAGGAAGAAGACCTGTGACGCGCTGAAGCCGTCGCCCCCGGTCTCCTCTTCGCTCCCGTCGAGCAGCGCCGCGTAGGCGATGTTGACGCCGCCGAGGTCGGCGATGTTCTCGCCGATCGTGAGCTCACCGTTGACGTATTCTCCAGGCAGGGGCTCGTAGCCGTCGAACTGGTCGACGAGGCATTGCGAGCGCTCCGCGAAGCGCGCCTCCACGGTCGGCGTCCACCAGTTGCGCAGCGTCCCCTTGCCGTCGAAGTGCCTGCCGCGATCGTCGAAGCCGTGTGTCATCTCGTGGCCGAGCACCGCGCCGATCGCGCCGAAGTTGGCGGCGCTGGTGCGGCTCGCGTCGAAGAACGGGCTCGAGAGCAGCGCCGCTGGCAGCGTCACGTCGTTGACGAGCGAGCCGTACGTGGCATTGACGGTCACGGGCGACAGGTTCCACTCCGTGCGATCGACCGCCTGGCCGAGCAGCCCACGACTGCGCGCCTGCCAGAACCGCCGCAGATTGACCTCGTTGTCGAAGAAGGAGCTGTCGGTGATGGTCAGTCCCGCG
>Ga0163144_10012395_pt1 | contig 17910 bp, 9 predicted proteins | sample OliLak19BULKMAT1_FD_123175 | JGI IMG/M metagenome (GOLD analysis project Ga0163144, IMG submission 123175) | Freshwater microbial mat bacterial communities from Lake Vanda, McMurdo Dry Valleys, Antarctica - Oligotrophic Lake LV.19.BULKMAT1 | ecosystem: Environmental > Aquatic > Freshwater > Lake...
GCGCACAAGGCCGGCCTCGGCGACGTCGCGATGGTCGAGCGCGCGCCGCTCACCGAGTTCGACACGGGGCGCGCGGTGGTCTTCCCGCGGCAGGGGCAGTTTCACATCCTGAAGTACCTGGGCGGTCTGGCGCGGGCCATCGAGCGGATGGGCGGCAAGCTCTACACGCGGGCGCACGTGGTCGCGCTCGATGAAGAGTCGCAGCCCGGGTACGTCGTCGTGAAGACGGACCGCGGCGTCAGCGTGGTGGCCCCTCAGGTGTTCCTGGCGGTCAACTCTCCCTTCTTGCCGCGCGTCAGCGTGCACCTGAAACAGGCGGCCTACAGGACGTACGCCATTGCCCTGAACGTGCGCGAGGGGGCCGTCCCCCCCGCCTTGTACTGGGACTCGGAGGACCCGTTTCATTACGTCCGCGTGGCCACCAATCCGGACGCGACGAGCGACGAATATCTCATCGTCGGCGGCGAGGACCACAAGACCGGGCAGGCGAGCGACGCCGACCAGCGGCACGCGCGGCTCGAAGCCTGGGCGCGCGAGCGCTTTCCCTACGCAAAGGCCGTGTCGCACCGGTGGTCCGGCGAGGTGATCGAGACCGCCGACGGGCTCGCGTACATCGGCCGGATCGAGAAGGGCTCGCGCGTGATGATTGCCACCGGCGACTGTGGCAACGGAATGACGCACGGGACGATCGCGGGCATGCTGGTCAATGATCTGGTGCACGGGCGCGAGAACCCGTGGGAGTCGCTCTACGATCCGAGGCGCGTGAACCTGAGCCTCCAGTCGGCCTCGGAGTACCTGAAAGAGGGCCTCAACTCGGCGGCGCAGCTCACCCAATGGGTCACCGGCGGCGACATCACCGACGTCGAGAAGCTCGCCCCCGGCACGGGCGCCATTGTGCGGAGGGGCCTGTCGAAGCTCGCGGTGTACCGCGATCCGCGCGGGCACCTGCACGAGCGCTCGGCCGCGTGCCCGCACCTCGGCTGCATCGTGCAGTGGAACGGCGCGGAGCACACCTGGGACTGCCCCTGTCACGGCTCGCGCTTCGAGTGCACCGGCAAGGTGATCCACGGCCCCGCGACCGGCGATCTGAAGCCTGTCCACTCGGACGACTCCGGCGACGACGCCGTTGCGGTGAGGACGGGGATCGCCGAGGGGACGTGAGGGTGGCATCGAGTCGGTGGAGCACCGTCGCTCGTCGGAGGCGAGGATCCACCGGCTCGTTATGAAAGCGGGACCGCAAATGGTGGAGTGGCCATTCACGCGATGAACCGCGCGGCGAAGCGCATGTCGTTCCGCGATTCAAAGTCTCGCTTGATGCGGCGGGTCGGCGTCGCTGGTCAGAGCCCTTGCTCGGCGCGTGCCTGCACGAGATCGCCACGGGCGCGCCGCCGCACGCGGGGGAGACCACGGCGCTCGCGCTGGAGCACGCGGTGGCGAGCGAGCCGCTCGACTACCCGGACAGCGTGCCTCGCGAGCTCGCCGACATCTGCCGGCGCGCGATGGCGAAGGCGCCGGAGGATCGGTATCCGAGCGTGGCGGCGCTGCGCGAAGCGGTGGAGTCGTTCGTGACCCACAGCGCGGCGCGCGTGGTCACCGAGAAGGGGTTGCGGGCGCTGGAGCGCCTCGATGCTCAGTTGAGCGCGTTCTCGACTGGCACGGATGACGAGAAGCGAGAGCGGGAGAGAGTCATTCACCGGACGTACAGCGAGGCTCGTTTTGCCTTCGAGCTGGCGCTGGAGAGCTGGCCCGACGACGAGGACGGAAGGCACGGTCTCGAACGCTCCGCCCGCACCATGCTGGCGCACGCGCTCGACACCGAGGATCTCGCGCTTTCCACGCGGCTCGTGGCGGAGGTCGCCGACGCGGAGCTGACGGTGCGGGTCGAGGCGTTGCGGGCGAAGGCGGCGGCGCGTGAAGCCGAGCTGGCAGCGCTGCGCGAGCAGGCGAAGCTGCTCGACAGCTCGGTCGTCTCCGGCCCGCTGGGCACGGTGTTCATTGCCGCGGGGGTGGTGGGTGGGGTGGCGAGCATCCCGACGCGAATGTGGCTGGAGGGCGGCGCCGAGGCGGCGGTCCCCCGCATCACGACGCTCTGGGCGTGCATTGCCGTCGGCGCCGGCGCGCTGGCCTACGCGGTGCTGCGCCGCGCCGAGAAGAGCTTGATTTCGCCGCGCGTCGGCTGGACGTGGGCGGCGGTCGGCGGCGGTTGTCTGCTCTCGGGCGTCGTCGCCAACGCGCAGGGCGAGGCGCCGTTTCAGAACGCGAGCTATGCAACGATGATGATCGCCATTGGCTTCGTCGCAATGGCAATGCAGACGCGCCTGTGGGTGCTTCTCCCGGCGGTGGTGACGGTGATTGGCTCGCTGGCGATGGGCTTTCTGCCCGGGCTGCGCATCGAGATCTTCGGCGTGTTGTGGTTCGTCACGCTCACCGGCGTGGGAGTCGCCCTGCGGCGCGGGGCGCGCTTCGACAGCGCCGAGCCCGGCCCGCGGCGCGGGTGAGCGGGGGCGGCGGGGAGAACCGTCCGGGGGTGAGGGTGGCTCATTCGCCGGGCGCGGCGTGCGGCGTGAGGACGGCTCATTTGCAGAGCGCGCGGCGACGCGCGTGCATGCCCCTACACCTTGTGGTCTCATCCCGCGCCGTGACGAAAACCCACGCTCTCTGTGCAAGCTTCCTGGTCGCGGTTGCCTTCGTTGCGAGCTGCGGGGGCGACGGAAAGAAGACGGAGTCTCCAACCGCGGTTGTCCCGACGGAGTCGACGTCTGACAGCGGCGCCGCCCCGACCGCCTCGGTCGCGGCGGCCCAGCCGCCGGGCTCGTGCTCGACGGGAGCGCCTTGCAAGAGCGGCGAGGTCTGTTGCCGCGTGCAGGCCGACGGTCCCGTCGTGGAGTACTGCGCGGCGCCGATTGCGGGGCAGGACAATCCCCTCCCCGCCTGCTCCGCGAGCCTCCCGGCGTCGCTGAAGAAGGCGAAAGTCTCGGTGTCGTACATGGCGCTCGCCTGCGTCGACTCCGGCGACTGCAAGGACGACGAGATCTGCGTCCTCGCGGCCCCCTACTCGTCGGACTCGTTTGCCTCATCGTGCGTGAGCAAGAAGAGCGCAGACGGCTTCTCCGAGCTGTGCGGACACGGCACCTGCAAGCTCGGCAAGAGCGCCTGTGAGCCGGTCAATCCGGCCGCCGAGTGGGCCGAGCCCCGCGGTTGCAACCCGAGCACTCCGATCCAGTGTGGCAAGGCGTCGTGCGAGCGGCCACAGGTGTGCTGCGCTCGCGAAAAAGGCCCCGTCTGCGTGGCCACGAGCGAGTGCGCCGATCTCGCCGCGGGGCCGCGGTGGGGGTGCACCTCGGCCAAGGAGTGCGCCGAGGGCCAGGTCTGCTGCGTCACGGGCCACGGGCAAATGGGGGCATCCTGCGCGTTCAGTTGCGACTACCAGACCCAGCTCCCGACGTGCAACAAGGACTCCGACTGTCCCGAAGTGTTCGGCTCGAAGCCGAAGTGCAAACCGGCCGAGAATGCCCCCAGCAAGCAGGTGAAGTCGTGCCAGATGCAATAGAGTCCGGCGTGGTGGTCAATTGCCTGAGATGAGCCAGCGAGAAGCTTCCCTGTCTCGTGGCCGGACGGCCGGCGCTGGTGCGGACCTCTGTCCGATCGGCTCGCGCAAACGACGCACCGCCGCGCCAGCCTTGCACCCCGCGCGGATCCAGGGCGCTCACCAGCAGGCCATTTTCAGCCCTTCGTCGCAATGGGCGCGCGGCACGAGGTGTGCTCCCGGGTGAGCCGATGAGCACCCATCACGCCGCTGTATGGATCGATCACAGCGAGGCCCGCATCTTCCAGATTGCCAAGGACGCCTTTGACGAGACGGTGCTGCACGCGGAGAAGCCGCACCGGCACGTGCAGCGCAAGACGGGCCCCGGCGCGATCTCGGGCCGCCGCGACGAGAGCGACAATCACGCTTTTTATCACGAGGTTGCCCTGGCCCTCGCGGACAGCCAGGAGATCCTGGTGCTGGGGCCGTCGACCGCGAAGCTCGAGCTCATCAAGCACGTCCACAAGCACCACGCCGGGATGGAAGCAAAGATCGTGGGCGTGGAGACGGTCGATCACCCGACCGATCGCCAGGTGGTCGCTTACGCGCGCGACTACTTCCAGGCCAAAAGCGGGATGAAAAAGTAGGCGCCACGCCTGCTCCGAAGCGCCGCGTGCGCTCGTCGGAATCTCGGCGAGGGCGCCCGCGCGGCGCTCTTCGTTAGCTGAACCCCTCGAAAAATAGCGGAATCCTGTTCGGAGCGGCGCCGCTTTGGGGAGCTCGCCGAACCCCCTCGAACACTAGCGGAATCCTGTTCGGAGCGGCCCCGCTTTGGGGATTCGCTCCGCGCGCGCTTCACGTAGTGTGAGCACGGCAAGCCGGCGCGTGCACGCGTCGCTCGCGGAGGAACGCACATGCAACGTGCCAATCGGTTCGCTTTGTGGTCGCTCGTGGGCTGCTTGTGGCTGTTCAGCGCCTCGTGCGGGGGCGACGGGACGAACGAAGCGACGACCTCCGGGGGCACCACCTCCACCGGCGATCCATCCACCTCCAGCACCGCCGCGGGGGCCTCGGGCGGGGCGGGCGGCAGCGGAGCGAGCAGCAGCGGCGGCTCGACCGCGGGCTCCGCCGGCACAGCGGGCAACGCCGGCACAGCAGGCTCCGGCGGCGTGGGCGGAACGGGCGCGGCGGGCCCAGGAGGCTCCGCGTCGAGCACGGGCGGGAACGCTGGCAGCGGCGGCGGCGTCGTGAACGCTCCCGGCGCCAAGCTCCTTGTCGCGCCGAAGCGGCTGGTTTCTTCGATGCTCAATACCCTCACGCTCGACTCGACCGCGTCGACCGGGGGCAACCTCGCGGTGCTCTGGAAACCGGCTCGCGGGACCTTCGTGAACGGCACCACCGCGCAGAGCGCCGTTGCCAATCTCGAAGTCGACGGCGATCTGGCGCTGCCCGTCACGCTCGAAGTGCAGAACGCCTCCGGGAGCGATCTCGCCAGCGTCGTGGTGCCTGTCAATCAGGCGCCCTCGGCCGTCATTGCCGGGGGGCTCACGGCGACCGTGCCCGGGGCAACGGCGACCCTGGACGCGTCGCCTTCGAGCGATCCCGACGGCGATCCGCTGACCTTTGCGTGGAGCCTGGAGAACAAGCCGGCTGCGAGCGGGGCGACGCTGGCCGCGATCACGCCGACGACCCCCTTCGTGCCCGACGTCGTGGGCGCGTATACGGTGAAAGTGACCGTGAGCGACGGCGTGGAGAGCGCCTTTGCGCTGACTACCCTGTTTGCGGACTCGGCCGATACGACTCCACCGGTGCCGGGGCTCGTCGTGCCGAACGTCGTGGCAGCGGGGACGATGGTGCAGATCGTCGCCTCCGCCACCGACGACGTCGCGGTGGATACGCTGGTGCTGACGCTCGACGGACAGCCGCTCGTGCTGGTCAATGGGATGGCCACGTTCGTGCCGGCCGCCCCGGCGCTCCACGAGCTCGAGCTGGTGGCCACCGACACTTCGGGTAACTACGGCAAGGTCACCGCCAACCTCTTCGTCCACGCGGCCGGGGCGACCGACAATCCCAACCTGCAAGTCGATCTCGTGGGACCCGCGGACGGCTCGGAGCTCGACCGCCCGACGGATCTCATGGGCACCGCGACGGGCAACAACTTCGTGGGCTACAAGCTCGAAGCGCGGCCGCACCGGCCGCACGAGACCGTGCCGTCGCCGTTCCGTCCGGTGGCCAAGGGCAACATGGCGGTGACCAATGCCAAGCTCGGCGCGTGGGATACCACGCTGTTCGAGAATGACACTTACGACGTCCGGCTCACCGCATGGGACGGCTTCGGCCACGGACAGCTCATTGAAAAGTCGTTCATCCTGAAGGGGAAACGCAAGATCGGCGGGATGTACTTCTCGATGGTCGACGCGCGCGTCCTGGCGGGGCCGGTGCCGATCGAGCTTGTCCGCAAGTTCAGCTCGCTCAACAAGACGACGACCGACTTCGGCGTCGGCTGGACGCTCAGCATGGGCATGGCGCAGCTCAAGCAGACCGCGAGAATGGGCGAAGGGTGGTCGGTGTCGTGCCCGCTCTTCGGGACGACGACGGTGACGGCCACGCGGGCGCACAAGGTCACGGTGCAGCTCGGCACCGATACCTACCGGTTCGTCTTCGTGCCCAATCAGGCGTCGTGTTTCGGCGGCTTCGGCACCGCCACGGCCACCTTCACGGCTCTCCCCGGAACGCAGGGCACCCTGGTGCCCGACGGCTCCACCGCCCTCTCGATCACCACGGGCTCGCCCAACATCACCCAGGGCGCGATCAATGGACCAATCTACGATCCTGTGGGCTTCACCCTGACCACGCGCGACAAGTTCGTCCTGCACTTCGACCTTCAGGGCAAGGTCGACAGCATCAAGGACCCATCGGGCAATCTGGTCACGTTCGACGACACCGGCATTCACCACGGGGGCACGACGGAGCTCGCGGTGAGCCGCGACGCGCAGGGCCGCATCGTCTCGATGACGCTCCCCGACGGGACGGCTCGCACCTATTTCTACAATGGCAATGGGGACCTGACGCGAACGGTCGACTTCGAGGGGAAGATGAGCGTCTACGAGTACGACCAGGAGCACAACGTCACGGCGGTCTACGGGCCGTCGGGCCGTCCGGTGGCCCGCTACGAATACGACGCCGAGGGGCGGCTCATCGCGATCATCGACGCGAGCGGGAACATCACGCAGCTCGACCACGACATCGCCGGGATGCAGGAGATCGTCACCGACCGGATGGGCAATCCGTTCGTGTATACGTACGACGAGGCGGGCAACATGCTCCAGGTGGTGGACGCGCTGGGGCACACGCGCAGCGCCACGTACGACGCCGAGGGCAATCCGCTGACCATGACCAATGAGCTGGGGCTGGCGACGACGTTCGTCTATGACGCGCTCGGGCAGCTCCTCAGCGTCCAGAACCCGCTCGGGCAGAAGACCTCGTTCAAGTACAACGCGGCGGGCAACGTCACCGAGCGCACGGATCCGAAGGGGCAAAAGACCATCTCGGTGTACGACGCGGCGGAGCGGGTGACGTCGATCACGCACCCCGACGGGTCGTCGCGCACCATGGTGTACGACGCGGCCGGCAAGCTCACGTCGGCCACGCTGGAGACGGGGGAGACGCACAGCTTCACGTTCTCGCCCGGCAGCGCCGTCTCGGGGCAGACCGACGGCGGCGGCAGCGTCGCGACGTTCGCGGTCAATGCCAAGAAGCAGGTCACCGGCAAGAGCTACATGCTCGATACCGGCGCGGGCGCGAAGATGATGACGACCGCGCAGACATATACGGTCGCCGGGATGCCGCGACTGGTTACCACGCCCGAGGGCGGGACGACGGAGCTCAATTACAACATCGAGGGGACCCCCTCGGGGTACGTGGACGCCGACGGTCACGCGAGCGCGGTCGAGGTCAATACGAACGGCATCGGTTACCGGCTCACCAATCCGGGCGGCTCGGTGCTCACCGTCAAGCGCGACCCGAACGACGAGGCGACGTCCATGGTGAGCAGCGACGGCACCACGTACGCGCGGCAAGTCGACGCGATGGGCCGCATCACGAAGGAGGTCGACTCCACCGGCAATACGACACTGAAATCGTACGACGCTGTCGGTCGGGTGACCGCGGTGATGAATCCGCTCGGCGGGAGCACGCAGTTTGGTTACGACGACGCGGACCGCTTGACCCAGGTGACCAGGCCGGACGGCGGCAGCGTGACGTTCGTCCACGATCCGAACGGCAATCCGCTCTCGGCCACCGATCCGCTCGGACAGACTGTCCTGCGGACGGTCGACGCGGCCGGGCGGACGCTGTCCTTGAAAGCGCCGGACAACGCGACGTTGCTCCAACGAACGTACGATGCCGCGGGTCGCGTCCTCACGGAGACCGACGGATCCGGCCGGACGCGGTCGTATACCCACGGACCGTACGGCGTGACGAGCATCACCGACGGCGAGGGCGACACGACGCTCCTGGGCCGCAATGCCGCCGGCAACGTGGTGAAGGTGACGGACGCGCTCGGCAAGGTGACGAATTACGAGATCGACTCGGCCGGCTACCTGCTCTCGCGGACGCTGCCGAGCGGCGCCAAGGCCATGACGACGTTCACGCCGAGCCGCCGCGTCCAGAGCTACACCGATTACAACGCTGACCAGATGACGTATCTGTACGACGCGTCCGGCAGGTTTGCGAAGCGGACCGCGAACGACGGCACCTTCGAAGAGGTCGCTTACCTGAGCAAGCTCGACGGGCCGCCCGACAGCATCACGACGCTGGAGGGCACGACGCAGATCGCCCGCGACGCGGACGGGCGAATCCTGTCGATTCTCTACCCCACCGGCAAGATGGTCTCGTACACGTATTCAAAAGGCAAACGTACGGCCGTGACCACGCCGAGCGGCACCACCGCGTACGACTACGACACGTCCGGCCGGATGACCAAGGTGACCGGCCCGAACGGCAAATCGCTCGCCGCGACGTATGATCTGCGCGGCAAGCTCACGACGCTCACCTACCCCAACGGGATTGTCGTGGCATATGCGTACGAGCTTGCGACGGGCCGGCTCAGCAGCATTCAAGCCAGCAAGGGCGCGATGCCGGTGTGGGGCGAGACCTATACGCGGGACGGGGCCGGGCGATTGATTCAGGCGGTGGAGCAGGGCGGGAGGACGCGCGCTTATGCCTACGACCTGGCGGGGCGGCTGACGAGCGAGGCCGTGACGGTGGCCGGGGTGACCAAGACGGTGACCTACACCTATGACGCGCTTGGCAATCGCACGAGCCGGACGGACGAGGACGGCGTCCAGACTTACCAGTACGACGACGACCATCGGATGACCTCCGACGGGAAATACACCTATCAATACGACGCCGCCGGCAAGCTGACCAAGCGCACGGGGGGCGGCGAGACGTTGACGTACACGTTCGACGGCTTCGACCGGCTGGTGCAGGTGGCGCGCATCGGCGGCACGGGGCCGGCGCTGACGAAGTATGGCTACGACGCCTTCGGGGCGGTGAGCCGGAGGGAGGTCGACGGCGCGGTCGAGCACTTCCTGAACGATCCGTCGGAGGGCCTGCCCGTCCTGCTCGAGACCGAGGATGCGGCCGGACAGGTGAACATCAACGTGTTCCGCCCGGGCGAGCCGCGCGGGGCGCCGTGGGCGCGCGTTCCCAAGGCGGGCGGCAATGGCGCCGAGATGTATTCGTTGCTCGACGGGATCGACAGCGTGCGCGCCGTGACCGGGCCGAGCGGCGAAGCGCTGGGCGAGCTGTCTTATGATGCGTTCGGCAACGAGGCGGCCTCCGTGCTGCCCGAGATGCCGTTCCGCTTCGCGGGGGAGAGGTTCGACCCGGCGACAGGGCTCTACGATTTCCGCGCGCGCAATTACGACCCGGGCACGGGCCGCTTCACGTCGCGCGACGCCCTGCTCGCCGACGACGACGATCCGTCGGCGTACAACCCCTACCATTACGCCAAGAGCGACCCGGTCAATTACGTCGACCCGTCCGGGCACATGCCCATGATCGGCTATCTGATCGGCCTCGATCAGGGCCAGAAAGGCGCCGACGCGGCCGCCGCGATCCTGGCGGCGGCGCTCATCAACATCGGTATCCCGGGCGGCTCGTTCGCGTTCGGCGGCAAGAGCACGGGGCAATATTCGTCCTCGGCGGGGGACCTCAAGAACGATCTGGTGAAGGTGTACCTGGGCAAGATCCAGTTCGACGACGGCGCCTCGTTCGTCTTCCCGCAGGCCGATTTCACGATGATGCCCTTCAAGGGCATCGGGCAGCTCACGCTCAACTACAAGATCATCTCTCTCTGGGCCATCGGCGAGGCGATCAACGTCCCCAATGAATACTTCTGGGAGGGCATCTGCCTGTGGGCGGAGCTCGCCAACCGCGGCGAGGCGGTCCCCTACGTGGGTGTCCAGGTCGGGCAATGGATCATGACCCGGATGATGATGATGCCGTTCGGCGCGCTGCACGGCTGGGCCGCCGGCGGGCTCAACAAGGTGCGCAGCCAGGACACGGGCGGACCGTTCGTCGGATCGTTCGGCGTCTTCAACGGGATCAAGATCGTGATCGGGATCGAGAAGAAGTTCTCGTCCAAGATCGAGGGCAAGGTGGGTCTCGGCGTCCACGGCCCGCCGATCCCCTTCGGCCCCGGCCACGCGAAGTTCTTCGACTACCAGGGCAAATTCTGGCCGGTCTCCAAACCCGCAAACGGCGGCCCCGGGGCCAACGACGGCGCCTGAGAAGGTGACCGCGACCCACCCCCGTCGAGCCCCCTGAAAGCACGTCGTGGGGGCGGCCATCGCGTCGGGGATGACACCTTGCCGCCGGGCCGCCGCGCTGCCATTCGAGGGCATGGCCAGGGGCGACTTTCCCGACTCCAAGCGTTCCGGTGTGTCGCGTTTCCTGCCGGGTCGCGTTCCGCTTGGCGCGCTGACTCGGCGCGTGCGGCGAGGCTTTCGCAAGGTAGCGGCGCACCTGGGGCGGGGGCCGGCGGAGGTCGTGTTTCATGCGGGGTATGCGCCGCCGGACGGGGCGATCGTGGACGCTCGGCGGGCGGCGAAGATCCTCGACCACCTGTTTCACGAGGGCTGGCTCGCGCCGTCTCGGGTGGTGGTGCCGCCGGGGCTTTTGCTCTCGGCGCTGCGGCGGGTCCACGACGACGACTATCTGGAGTCGCTCGACGCACCAACGGCGGTGGCGCGGGCTCTCGGTGGCGCGGAGCCGCCTCCGCCGAGGATTGCAGAGGCCTATCTGTCAGCGCAGCGGTGGGCGACGGCAGGCACCGTTCACGCGACGCGGCTGGCGCTCGCGCGGTCGGCCGTGGTGGTCAATCTGGGCGGGGGATTCCATCACGCGGAGCGGGCGCGCGGCGGCGGTTTTTGCCTTTTCAATGACGTGGCCGTCGCGATCGAGGAGGCGCGCGCGGGGGGCTTTCGCGGGCGGGTGTCGATCATCGATCTGGATCTGCACCAGGGCGACGGGACGCGGCGGATCTTCGCGGGCGACGAGGCGGTGGTGACGGCGTCGGTGCATGCGACGGCGTGGGACGAGGACGAGGTCGCGGGGGCGATTGACGTCGCGCTGGGGTCGGGGGTGGGCGACGCGACCTACCTGGAGGCGGTGCGCGACGTGCTGGCGCGGGCGTTTGCCGCGGGAGAGCCGGAGCTGGTGTTTTACGTGGCGGGCGTCGACGTGGCGATCGACGACACGCTGGGGAGCTGGCGGGTGAGCGCGGAGGCCATCGCGGAGCGCGATCGTCTGGTGCTCGAGCGCTGCCACGGGCGGCCTGTGGTGATGGTGCTGGCGGGCGGCTACGGGCCGGAGGCGTGGCGGCACTCGGCGCGGACGCTGGTGTGGCTGCTGTCCGGTCGGGATGCTGTGATCCCGACGTCGCACGACGAGGGGATGCGGCAGTTCCGCCGTGTGGCGCGCACGTTCGGCGAGGAGCAGCTCTCGGGGGGGGTGACGGGCGACGACAACTTCGGCATCACGGAGGCTGATTTGCTCGGGGATCTGGTGCGCAAGGGGTCGAAGGATCACTTGCTCGGGTTCTACACGGTGTACGGGCTGGAGCTGGCGTTCGAGCGCTACGGTCTGTTCGCGCTGATGCAACGGCGAGGCTATCCGCGCCTGCGGCTGGAGCTGAACCTGCACGCCGCCAGCGGCGAGGCGATCACGGTGCGCACGGACGACGCGCGGCGGTTGGTGCTTCTCGAGCTGGTGGTCCGCGAGATGCGCGAGGTGGTGCCGCACCGGCTGCTCAACATCGAGTGGCTGTTGTTGCAAGACCCGCAGTCGCGCCCGACGGCCGAGCGGCCTCTGTTGCCCGGTCAAGATCACCCGGGGCTGGGCGGGCTGCGCCTCGTGATGGGGATGCTCGCCATGGCCGCCGAGCGGCTGCACTTCGACGGGATCGCGTTCGTGCCGGCGCACTACCACACGGCGGCCCAGGCGCGCGGGATGCTGCGCTTCGTCGATCCGCGCGACGAGGCGATGTTCGTTTCAATCAAGCAGGCTGTCGGCGCGCGCTCGTTGTTCGACGCCAACCGCCTGATCTCGGCGGGCGCCCTGGCGGACGAGCGCACCGGCGCGCCGTTCCCGTGGAGGCCGGTGCGCATGGTGCTCCCGCTGTCGGCCGCGCTGCGCGAGCAGGTGGAAGGGGCAGATTACGACCGCCGCGTCGAGGAGGCGGCGCACGGGATTCAATTGAAATTGGCGGACGAATTCATTGCAAAGGACGAAGAACAGAAGGGCGGCCGATAGCGCCGCGAAGCAGCGACCGTTCGAGCCCGACGTGCGGCGCGCCTCGCGACGGCTACCACGTGAAGCTCGGGGCGCTGCCGCCGGGGATCACGTGCTCCGTTCCAGGTCGCGTTCCGGTCCTTCGTGACCAGCCCCGCGGGGTCCGGGGACGGGCTCCTCATGATTGGGTGTGCTCGGCGTCTCGGGCTCGGCGCCGCGCTCCGTCGGTTTCGAGCAGGTCGCCCCGTGATGGCGGCTCCGTCGCGGGCCCGTGGACCGTATCCGCTCCGCCGCGGGCCCGTGGACGGTATGGAATTTTCCACCATTGAGGAGGCATTGCGATGCCCCCTCAATGGTCGTTGACATTGAGGAGCCCTCCATTGTAACATCGCCTTGCCGCTGCCGTCTCTCGTCGATTGATTGATTGACGTATTTCTTTGGACGGCGAACAGGAGCCAAAGTGAAGAACACCAAGTACCTTGGGGGTATTGCCGCCACGATTCTGGCCATTGCGGGGGTCGGCTGCGACCCGGGAGAGCTGGGGTCGACAGGGACCTCGGGGGACCCAACCGGCTCCGGCGGCGGCGAGATCGCCGGCCCCTCGGGCGCGGGCGGCGATCTCGGCGCGGGCGCTTCGGGCGCGGGCGCTTCGGGCGCGGGCGCTTCGGGCCCTGGCGGGAACGGCGGTTCCAATGCGAGCAGCAGCAGCAGCAGCGGGAGCTCGACGACGGGGGTGGGAGGGTCGCCCGGCTCCACCGGGTCCGGCCAGGGGATGGCGGTCCCGGGGGTGGAGGTCACGCTGAAGTCGGGCGAGAAGGTCACAGGCCAGCTCATCGCCGAATACGATCACAGCATCTGGTGGACCAATCCCACGAACGAGACGACGCTCGGCATCTTCGACGCGGCCAAGTTCGGTGAGTACCCGGACGATCACAGCTTCCGGTTCCTGTCGTCGAAAGACATCGTGAGCGTCGACGACGTCACGCTGCCCGAGGGCACCGTGGTCTACAAGGACATGCTCCGTGACGAGGGCATGTTCTACGGGCAGGTGCCGGCCGGGGGGACTCCTCTGTACGTCGCGGGTGGCAACGGCGGCTATCACGCGGAAGAGAACGGCAACGGCGACTTCGCCTGGGACATCGTCCGCGCGGGCGCGGGCGGCAAGAGCTTCACGGGCACCGGCAAGATGAACAGCGACTACCTGATCTGGGATACGCCGCTGACGCTGCCGATCGGCGGTGAGGTCATCCAGGTCATCCGGGACGAGCCGGACAACGTGCCCGGCGAGTTCGGCATGAACGTCGAGCAGAACATGATCGGAGTCCACATCGGCGGCCAGTTCTACCTGTTCATGCTGCACATGCGCCAGGGCTCCATCCCGGCCTCGGTGCAGACCGGCGCGATGCTCCCCGCCGGCTCGCCGGTCGGCACCGTCGGCAACTCCGGCGCCAGCATCGAGCCGCACTTGCACATCGCGCTCGTATGGTACGACACCGTGACGCAGCGTAGCTGGGGAGTGCCTTCGGAGTGGGCCAACGTGTGGACTTCCACCACGGGTCCGTCCGGTCCCTCGCAAAAGCACGACTACCTGGTTCCCGAAGCGGGAACATGGATGTCATCCAGCATGTTCTGAGGGTATGGAAGGTGTGATGTCGCCCGAGGCCCCACCAGAGGCCGCCGCTTTACCCCCGCGCACATTCCCCGTGCAGCCCATCCGGGGTAGCTGAATCATGCAATCCAGGGGGGTGGCCGCGCTCGTCATGGCGCCATTGGCATTGTGTCTGCTCGCGGGCGGCTGCAGCCGGACGGACATTGGATCCGGCGCGGGCGACACGGGCCACCAGGACGGCGCGGCCGGCGACGGCGGCAGCGGCGGCGCCGCGCTGGACATCGCCGGCCAGCTAAAGGCCGTCCCCGGGGTCCTGGCGGTGGTCGAGGAAGCCTCGGAGATCCCGGGTCACCGCTATTTCCTCGTCGACTTCGATCAACCCGCCGATCACGCCCATCCCGAGCGACAGCGCTTCACCCAGCGCCTGACGCTGCACCACCGGGACACGACTGCCCCCTTCGTGCTGGCGGCGACAGGCTACTACCTGTTCTTTCCCGCCCAGCCTTTCACCGAGCCGGCCGCCTTGCTCGATGCCAATCAGCTCTTCGTCGAGCACCGCTATTTCCATCCCTCGCGCCCGGACCCGGCGGACTGGAAGCTGCTCGACATCGAGCAGGCCGCCGCCGACCACCACCGCATCGTCCGGGCATTTCGCCCGCTGTACACCGGCAAGTGGATCTCGACCGGGAGCAGCAAGGGCGGCATGACCGCGGTCTTTCACCGTCGCTTCTACCCGGCCGACGTCGACGGCACCGTGGCGTACGTCACGCCGCTCACCCTGGGCCTCGAGGACTCCCGCTATGTCGACTTCGTCAATCAGCTCGGCACCGCCGCTTGCCGCCAGCGCCTCGAAGACTTCCAGCGCGAGGTGCTGCGGCGGCGCGACGCGATGATCGCGCGGATGACCGGACAGGCGGCGTCTCTTGGCCTCGGCTTCGAGCTGCTCGGCGCCGTCCCGTCGTTCGAGGGCAACGTCGCCAGCTTCGCGTTCGAGCTCTGGCAATCCCAGGACGAAGCGGCGTGCGACTCCATCCCGGGGCCGGCCGCGTCCGACGACGAGGTGTGGCGCTTCTTCGACGAGGTCGGGCGCACGCTCTCCGCCACCGACCCGTACGTGCTCGGGCTGGAGCCCTATCGCTGGCAATCCGCCACGCAGCTCGGCACGCCCAGGATCGACACGGCGGCGATTGACGACCTGCTCGACGCCGACCGCGCCGCGATCGACGATCTGCCCAGCATCGAGCTCGATCCGGTGTTCGACCCGGCGCCGATGCGCGACGTCGCGTCCTGGCTCGCCGGCGAGGGGAGCCGCTTGCTGCTCGTCTATGGGGAGAACGATCCATGGACCGCCGCGGCGATCGAGCTCGGGGGCGCCACCGACTCGTACCGCCTCGTGGCCCCCGGTGGGAACCACACGTCGAACATCGGCGATCTCGCGCCGCACGATCGCGAGATCGCGCTGGGCGCGCTCGGCGCGTGGGCCGGCGTGGCGCCCCGCACGCCAATGAAACACGTGCGTCCCGCGCTCGCGGAGCCGCCGCTCTCGCTGCGGGCGGGCCGCGGCTTCCCGTGAGCGCGCGCGCGCTCGCCCGACGCGCGGCGTCAGGCCCAGGGGCGCGTCGCCATCGGGCCGGGCGAGGGCATGTACATCGCATAGGGGACGTATGCCGGTGGCCTGCCGAAGCGGGTCAGCGCGCTGGTGGTGGCGTCCAGGTGGAACCAACCTGCGCTGTCCCAACCTTCGACCCATGCGTGGCCGATGGTGCCCATTCGCGCGAACATCAGGCCGACGACGAGGGCTCCGCTGCCGCCCATCGCGCCCAGGAGCGACAGCGCGACAATGGAGAGATCCTCACAATCGCCGCCGCCGCGCCACAGGGTGGCGAGGGGCGCCTGCCACACGTCGCGGTTCCGCAAATCGGGCAGGTAGCGCAGCCGGCGTAGCCAGTCGGCAATGACGTCGCCCTCGGCGGCGCCAACCCACACCCAGGGCGCCAGCATCCCGGCGATTGTCGCGACGTCCGCAGAGCGTACGAGGGCGGCGGCGGCGCGGCGCTGAGAGGCCTCGGTCGCGGCGACTGCCATGGTCGATGGTGGAGCTGGGAGCGGCTTCATGGTGGATGCCAACACAACACGTCGGCCGATACGCATGTTCCAGCTCCGGAACGAAGACCTCATTTCCGTGACGCGGGCGCGGCGCAGGGCGCGGTCCTGGTGCTAATGGCTCGGCACGACCGAGCACGTGAGCAGCGCTTCGAGGCTGCTGGTGCTGCCGACGCCGACGAGCGTGACACCCTGGGATTGAGAGATCACCGCCACGGGGACCTCCGAGCCAATCGGCCCGCGGTGGCTCGCCCGGACGGAGAGCTGCCATGGTTCCCGGCTCGTATTGACGATCTCTTTGGCTCCGGTGTGCCAGGTGGAGCCGAACGTGACCCCGGCCGGTCCCAGGATGGTCACGAACAACGGGTCGCTCACCAGGAAGACGACGGTCGCGACGAGCTTCATTCCCGGCTCCACCCGGAGGAGCACCCTCATTCCCCGTATCTCGCCGAGAGCTGGGTGCGCCCGCGCGACACGGCCAGCACGACCATGGCGACCGGCGCGCCGTCGACGACGTGCGGCGTCCAGGCGAGCGGCTGCCCCGCCGCCGAGACCTCCACGAGCGACCGGCCTGCCCATTGAGCCGGAAGAACGATCGTCGGCGACGGAGCGGGCGCCTCGGCCTCGATCGCGAAGTCCAGCAGGCCGGGGCCCGGCGCCCTGACGGCCACGATCGCGAGGCCGCGACGGAGCCGCCACCACGCGGCGATGTCCTCGAGCGTCAGCGACGGGATACCGGCCTTCGAGAGGAACCCGGCATAAGCCACCAGAGCATCGAGGAAGGGTCCAATCGGCGGGTCGAGCCCGGCGACCACCGACGGGTGGAACGAGCCATCGAGGACCCCGTGGAAGACCTCGTCGTTCCTTTCGGCCAGCCGGCGCGCGCGGTCCACGACCTCGTCGACCGTCATGGTGAGCTGGCCCGGCGCCGCGAGGCCCTCGAAGTAGAGCTTCGCGTCGGCCACATCCATGATCGCGTGGGCGATCTCCTCGAACGCCGGGATCGGCTCGCCGTGAGCATCGTGGATGCGGAACGGCAACACCGAGCCGCAGTGCGAGAAGCCGGGCCCGCCGCCCAGGGTGGAGTCGAAGAAGATCTCCGGCTCCGAGGCGAGCGCCCGCGGGACCACGTCGCCGAGCCACATCAGGCCGTGCATGCGATTGCCGGTGACCCGCGGGACCCCGAGAGCACGCAGCGCCGCCGCCTGAGCGTGCAGGCTTTCGGGCGAGGGCTCGGCGGGCGGAAAGGGATTGAAATGCAGCGCCACGCAATGACCGAGGCGCGAGAGCTCGGCGATGTCGGCGCCGTGAAGCGGGCTCTGTCCGGGCGCGGTCAGCAGGAAGAAGGTGTCTCGCCGCCCCTCCGCGGCGCAGCGCCGCGCGATGTCCATGGTGCTGGTCCGCACGGCCTCCTCCTGGCCGGGCCCCGACATCTCCACGTCGTGGCTGATGCTCGCGATGGAGCGCGCGGCGCCGGGCCAGTACCACAGGCGCGGCAGCGGCGCGTCCAGCAGCCCCACGATCGCCTGCCGCAGGAGGCGCTCGTGCAGATCGGCCTGCGGGAGATCCCACGCCGTGTAGTCGATCCAGTCGTCGAACGACGAGATCAGCGGGGGCACGCTGGCCGCGGCCGCGGCCGCCGCGCCGGCCTCCGGGCCGCCGCGCAGGGTGGTCCGAGGGGCGCGGTCGGGGCGTCCCTGCTGGAGGTCTCTGACGGTTCCCTCGAAGTCGAACAGGAACCCGATGGTCTTCCCGCGTCGCACGACGAGCGGTGTCCTGGCGACGTCGAGCTTGCGGTGGAGCGCCTCGGGGTAATCGAACGAGCCTGTCCCGCGGTCGTGCCGGTAGAGGTTGTCGCCGACGACGAGGGTCA
>Ga0163144_10012396_pt1 | contig 17909 bp, 9 predicted proteins | sample OliLak19BULKMAT1_FD_123175 | JGI IMG/M metagenome (GOLD analysis project Ga0163144, IMG submission 123175) | Freshwater microbial mat bacterial communities from Lake Vanda, McMurdo Dry Valleys, Antarctica - Oligotrophic Lake LV.19.BULKMAT1 | ecosystem: Environmental > Aquatic > Freshwater > Lake...
GGTAACGTGAAGATGGTAACGTTTACCCGATAACAGAAGCTGGTAACGTAAGTTAGTATTTATCTGCGGCCGCGTCCGAAAGGGCCCGCCCGCTGGCTTTGATCGAATGATGGTACTAAAGGTTATGTTGGATGGGTATCACTCAAGTGATGACCACCCGGCCAAAGTAAGTCGCTGATCCACGCGAGTGGCCTACACCGTAAGCGACGCGCCCTGTAAGTGAGTTGTGAAGCAATCGTGGTTGTCCGCTCGCTTCACATCGGCGTTGGTGCCGGGCATCGGTCCGGAACGAATCTCTCGTAGTTATTCAGGTTTTTCTCGATTTCACTCGTTCGGTAACTTAGGTTTATTACTGCGGATGTCGCTCGCGCCCGGTGAGTCATCGGGGCGTGACTGCGGAGGGTGCGCGCCCTTCGAAGGGTAACTCCAACCGTCTCCTCAAGGCGGTCGCCCTCGGTGGGCATGGAGAGCGACAGCCGCGGCTCGTAGGTAAAGAGACAAGACGGAAAGGTTGCTCCTCCCGTCATGAAGAATTTATTTCCCCCCACTGGCTTCACCGCGACTTTAGCGCTCGCCGCCTCAGCGATCACCATCACTACCCCCACTACCGCCACAGCGGAGACCTATACCCGCCTGGCCTTCCAAGTGAGCCGCGACGGAACGGCTTGGTCAAACACACTTTCGTTTGACCCCGGACAAACCGGGTCCAGCAGAATTCTGGTTCGCTCGCTGCTTTCATGGGTGAACGATGATCCGCAGCTTTCGACCATCGGACTGGCATCATTGACCTTTCAGCCGGTGGTCGAGGGAGCCCGCATCAGCGATTCAATCGCCTCTTTCGCCAACCAAGGTAATAACAGCAACGGTGGCGGAGTCATACTTGATGCCTCGCCGCTCGATGGTCCCTTTGGCCGTCCGCAGCCGTTCGCCGCGACCGGACCCGCAGGGATTCATTCGTACGTCGCTCATCGCCACACCGGCGGTTCGGGTGGATCACCCCCAGGTCGATTCTTTCGCATCGCTCGCAATGATGTGGTGAGGTGGATGGGCACCGGTCCGACGAGTGGCACGGCCGCCGTGAACAACTTTAATGGCTCAGGCGGAGTCGCCTCAGTTCAGAAGGCCGCCCGGTTTAACGGACCCAATGACCCGGTGTTTAACGGCTCGATCATCGATATTAACGTCTTCCAGTTCGCAATCGACATCGCGTCGATGGGTATCGGTGAGCGGGTTGGACTTACGATTGGTGCACCGCTCACGGGAATGAGCCTGGACCCCGCCACCGGCCTTCGTTCCGCGATGTGGTTTGCCGATTCAACCGATGACTTTGGCCGCAACCGAACGGCCGTCCGAGTTGAGACCGCATCGGTAGAGATCATCCCAGCACCCGCCGCGTTAACGATTGCGGGCCTTGCCGGAATGTTTAGCAGTCGCCGACGCCGGCTCACCAGCTCGCCAGCGTAATGAAACAAACGCCTCGCCCTTGGCTACACCGATCCAACGGCCCGAGTAAACGAAAGTTTATTCCGGCTGATTCCGCCCGCGATAGCTTCCTGTGGACCTTACACCCGGACCTGAGAGACTCGGGAACGTAAGGCACCCAACCACGGGAAGTTCAGTTTGGTTTGGGACAAGACGCCGCGACACGCCTGAAAGGGCTTGATCCGCGGTTTTCCTCGAATGTCCGTTGCCACTTGTAGACTAAAGCGCGTCTGACCCACGCGAAACAAATGGCAACGGACTAACAGCCCTCGCTCGACTGACCCTTGAGCAAGTGCTTTCCGCCCGCGATAGCTTCCTGTGGGCCTTACACCCGGACCTGAGAGACTCGGGAACGTAAGGCACCCAAACCACAGGAAGTTTAGTTTGGTTTGGGACAAGACGCCGCGACATGCCTGAAAGGGCTTGATCCGCGGTTTTCCTCGAATGTCCGTTGCCACTTGTAGACTCCACCGCGTCTGACCCACGCGAAACAAATGGCGACGGACCAATAGCCCTCGCTCGACTGACCCTTGAGCAAGTGCTTTCCGCCCGCGATAACTTCCTGCGGACCTTACACCCGGACCTGAGAGACTCGGGAACGTAAGGCACTCATACCTCAGGAAGTTCAGTTTGGTTTGGGACAAGACGCCGCGACATGCCTGAAAGGGCTTGATCCGCGGTTTTCCTCGAATGTCCGTTGCCACTTGTAGACTAAAGCGCGTCTGACCCACGCGAAACAAATGGTAACGGACTGACAGCCCTCGCTCGACTGACCCTTGAGCAAGCGCTTTGTGCCCGCGATAACTTCCTGCGGGCCTTACCCCCGGACCTGAGAGATTCGATGAATATAAGGTACCCAATCGATGAGATTATGAGCCGCAATCTTGGAAAGTAGATCGCTTAGAGGGCGTTCGCCGCAGAGATTCGTTCGGGCGAATGTAAGTTGCTACGAGCCGCCAACTCTGCCACTCCGCTGGCCTGGGCGGTTCGGCGGGCGACTGGGGTCGCGATCCCCCAGCGCGATAACGGTGCGTTAGTTTTCAAAATTAAACTTGTGTTTGAGTAGACGGTTGAGTATACTGTTTTGAGAGGAGTAGAGAGAATGAGTAAGTTCCGCAAGCATCTTGAACGCGTTAGCACTGCGATTGAGCAGTGGGCAAGCCGCATCGCCTCCGCCGCCAACCAGGCGGCCGTAAGTTGGCTGGTTCAGCCAGCGGTCGAATATTGGCGATGGTTACTCACACTCCGGGCTGCGGTCGCTCTGCTGCCGGGCACTGTTGACCGCAAGAATCTTGAAGACTGAGCATTGCCAAAGCGAACCGCGGAACGGTTCTTATTCAGCTCCAAAGTGGGAAGGGCCCCTAGAACACGGTCGCGAGCCTCTGCCCGATAACCTCCTATTCGCGCAGAGTGACTCTTCCGAACGTTTTGCGAGTGCAAGGTTCGGGAAAGCGGAACGCACATTGAGGAAAGCGGCGAGCAAATAGCCTCATCGGCGCAGGGTGGGGTGCTCGCGGGATCTGTGACTCTGCCATGTGGATAGGGAGCTTTATGAGTTTGACCGACATAATTAAATGGACCTTTGTGCGTCGCCCCTTGCTTGCAATAGCGGCCGCGAGTTGTCTAATATTAACCTCTCGCGCGATGGCCATGGCGGATACGCCGGAGATCGAACCCAACGAATCAAAGGGTGACGCGACTGTGGCTTCCAACGGGGGGGCGGGGCTTGTGTCTCTGGACACGCTTAGCGGAACAACCAAAGGGTCGGGTGGTGTTGGCGAACTTTCAGTAGACTACTTTCGGGTGCTCACCGCCGGGTCGCCCGTTTCCGTTTACCAGTATCAGCTTATACTTACATCGGCTACTCCTGGGCACACGCTGACGCTGCGCGGCCGATCGCAGGCGCTGGGTATCGTCGATGTTGCCTCAGATATTACGTTTCAGATCGGCGCGATCAGCAGCCCGGGCAATCCTCAAGATTCGCGGATGATCAAGTGGTACGGCTTCGGATTGTCCGAGGAAGTTTACATCAGTGTTGCTGGCACCGCTGGCACTACCGCGCCGTACAGCGTTCAACTTAAGCGAACGGTCGTGGTGCCGACAGTCTTGGCAGGGACCGTTTATGAGGGGACGGTTGTCACTTCGCGCGGAGCTGGCAATTTTAATGATATTGATCTTTGGATCTACAACTCATCGCCCGCCAGCATACCTGGTTACGGGAATGATCAGCCCAACACGCTTTCTCGCACCTATACACCCGGTGTGTATTACATTGCCATCAGTGATGCGAACGTCGGCAATAACCTCGCGAGCCCGGTAGATGATACATTTCGCAACGGTAACGTTCTTGACTTTGACAAAAGCATCGCCTGCGCGAGCCCCGCTGTCAACTTGAATATGGCGGCAAAAGCGGTGAGTGCCGCGGGAAGCGCGTCGGGAGGTGGGACCAAGTCGAATCCGTTTGATATCCTCTGGTATTGTTTTAACGTGGTGCCTAACTCGATCCTCACCGTTCCACAGGGGAGCGCAGAGGCATCGCCGTTGATAGCCACCAACTGCGGCGAAGATGAGATTTGCTTTGAAGTCTCCGCAGTGCGAGGAACCAACCCAACGAGTAGTAACCTGACTGTCACGATGAACTTGGCGGCCATCGGTGGGCCGTCGTCGGTCACACTCGTCGATGACGGCATAGGCTGCGACCGCCGAAGCGGCGATAACATATTCGTAGTGCGATTTACCATTCCTTCCTTCGCCGCGCCCGGTATCTATACGTTGCCTTTCGTAATCCGAGACGAGCAGGGCAGATCGTTCCAAGGCGTTCTCCAGAACTTCAGGGTGCTCGAATGTCAGCTTGGTCGGCCGCCGAACGACGAATGTTTAGACGCTACTCTCGTTGGTTCCCTCCCGGCTTCATTCGCGGGATACACCATCAATGCAAATCTCGATAGCAGCCCCGACTGCACCCCGGGCGGCGATCCGCAGTCGAACGGAGTTTGGTATAAGTTTACGGGGAACGGGCGGCGGGTTACGGCCAAAACGTGCGCGGGCAGGCCATACTTTGATAGTGTAATTAATGTCTATTGCGGCGCGGATGGGTGCCAGCGGTTGCAGTGCGTTGCCACCGGCGACGATGAATGCGGCCCAAGGTCAATGGTGACTTGGTGCACTGAGTTTGGTGCGCCCTATTTCATTCTTGTTCGTGGCAAGCTCGCGAACGATCAGGGTACATTCGTGCTCGATATCAGCGACAACGGCACCATCTGCACCGACGCGGTTGCCTGCCTTCCTCGCGGAGCATGTTGCATCGACGCGGAGTGCGTGCAGACCACACGCCCGATCTGCAACCTTCTTAATGGCACTTACCTCGGCGACGACCAACCCTGCACGGTCGTTGTCGCTTCGACACTCTACACCTCGGCCCACTTATTCCCCGTGGCCATCCCTGACGGCCTCGCCAGCGGCACTTCGGTTTCCATCACCATACCCCCGACTTCGAATACGGTTTCGACGCTAGTCGTGGGGGTGGGCTTGGAACATACACGCATCGGCGACCTCACCGCTGAACTCATCCATAACTCAACTACGGTCACGCTCTTAAGCCGAGTGGGGCGCACGGGAAGTGGCGTTGGGGATACCTCAAACGTCAATGGCGAATACTGCTTCGTGATCGGCGCTCAGGACCTGTGGGCCAGAGCCGCGGCGTTGGGCGATGCCCAAACCGTGCCACCCGGCTTCTTCAGCCCCTCGCGTGCTACCGATGGAGCGGCGCCGACACCGGATCTGAGCATCTTTAACGGAGTAAACTTTACGGGTATCTGGACCCTCCGGGTGCGCGATACCGAACGTGGCGATATCGGCCGCATATCAAGTTTTAAGTTAAAGGCTTTAAGTGACCGCGACGTATGCAATCCATGCTCACCATGCGCGGCCGACTACAACCAAGATGGCGGGGTTGATGGCGATGATGTGGCCGCGTTCTTCCTTGACTGGCAAGTGGCTCAGCCGTGCGCCGACGTGAATCGGGACGGCGGAATTGACGGCGCCGATGTTGAGCTATTCTTCCTAACCTGGACATCAGGCGGCTGTTAGGTTCTCGAAGATCACATTATCTGGACCTTAAAGGACGCTTACAGACCCCTTAGGGGTTTGCTGGTTGAAAACTTCTTCAATGGAATTCCATAGTTCTTATTGACAGCGACCCCCTGTTGACGTTATCTTATACGATGCTGCAATGGAATCTGAAGTGTTTCAAAACGCAATTTTAAGAATTGGTCGCTAGATTTTGTGGTCTGAGTGACAAATATCGCCCTGTTCTAAGCGTCATTGGGGCGAACTCGAGGGGATTGCACGTGTTCGGTGCGAGAGTTGTGCCTAATTTGTACTTGTATCTGCGCGAGTTCTTTGCGCAGTGATGTGTGTGTGTTGCGGTACTCCAACATTTTTTTCCTTCGCAGGAAAAAAGAGAGGGTTTATGAAGTTAACTCGTTCCATCCTGTCGGCTGCTCTCATCGCCGCGTGCGCTGGGTCGGCCATTGCTCAGCCCACCGTCGCTGAAGATTTCGGTACTTTCTCAAGCGCTCAGTTGCTTACTCGCGATGTGGGCCTAACCACTACGCAGATCCGTTGGTACAAAGTTACACTTCCCAGCCTTCCGGCGGCTGGCGGCGGATACTTGGACATCTGGACTGCGGCGAGCATCCCTGTGCTGGGCAACAATGATACTGAAATCGGCTTGTATCGCTCGACCGGAGCACTTGTTACCTTTGATGACGACGACAGCACGGGCTTGTACAGCGCGCTCTCGTACGGATCAAATGTCGCTATCTCTCGCCCCGCTCAGACCGGCGGCGTCATCTTCAACGGTCGCGATGGCGCGCTCGTTCCGGGCGAATATTACCTCGCTTTGGGCGTCTTCAACGTAACTTTCGGCTCAGCCGCGTTCAATGTCACGAGCGCGAGCACCTTCTCGGGCAACGCGCTTCTGAACTTGAATTTCTTTCCCAATGTCGAGCCGGTGGCCCCCAGTTGCACGGTAGCTGGTACTCCCAACCCAATCGGCAACTCAACCGGTGAACTCCTCACGCTCACCGTCAACGTCGCGCCGGGCCAGTTCCCAACTAGCACGGCTCATATCGTGACTGCTGATACCAGCTCGCTGGGCGACCCCGCCCCGCAGCCCGTTACCTTCGTAGAGTCAAGCCTCAACGTCTTTACGTACTCGCTCAATGTGGCTAACACGACGCCCGCGGGCACCTACCCAATCATTTCCACGGTAACCGAAACCTCGCCGCAGAACCGTTCGAGCACCTGCACCACCAATATTGTGGTCTCGGCTCCCACTAACCCCACCTGCACCTTTGCCGCCGCGCCAAACCTGATTGAAAGTGTCGATGGCGGTAGCGTCGCTCTCACCGTGAGAGTAACCCCAGGAGCCGCACCCTCCAGCGCGCCCCACACCGTGACCGTAGACACGAGCTCACTGGGCGACGCTTCGCCCCAGCCGGTGATGCTCACCGAAACCAGCACCAACGTCTTCACCTACACAGTTAACATCCCCGCTGGCCAGCCGGTTGGGGTCTTTACCCTTACTGCCGACGTGCTCGAGAGCGGCCCTCTTGCTCGCTTTACGAGCTGTAACACGACCGTTCGTATCGTTCAAATACCGGGCAACGATCTGATTGCGAACGCGGTGGAACTCTCGGTCGGCGCATCCGAAGCTGGCACCACCATCGATTCGTCGATTGACACGGGAAGCCCGGTTTGCAGCGGTCAGACCGTCAGCGCTGGCGGCGTGTGGTACTTCGCAGCGGGCACGGGTAACTCAATGACGGCTGCGCTCTGTGGTGGCCCCTCGTACGACAGCCGACTCAGCGTGTATTGCCAGCAAGGCGGACAGCTCACCTGCCTTGGCGGCAATGACGATTTCTGCGGCGTGCTCTCTAGCGTGACGTTCTGCTCGCAAGAAGGCGCAACATACTTCATTCTGGTCCATGGCTTCAGTGCGGCGACTGGTGATTTCCAGATCACCCTTTCCGACGATAGCGTGCCTTGCACCGCCAGCATTCAGTGCATCCCCACCGGGGCGTGCTGCTTGCCCGGCTCGTGCTCAATCATCACCTCAGACCTTTGTGCTGGCGCGGGCGGCACTTACAATGGTGACAACACCACGTGCGCAACTTTCAACGGCGTTGGCGAAGATCTCTTCGTCGCTGATCCGGCTCAGTTTCCCGTTGCCATCCCGGATCTGGGCGCCGCAGTCGCCACCTTGACGATTCCCGCGGGCAGCGGAACGTTGAATAACGTTGGGGTTCGCGTCGCGATGACCCACACCTTCTACGCCGACCTCATCGGTACGGTGAGCAACGGTTCGAACAGCGTTGTGCTGTTTAGCCGCCAAGGTGGGGCGTTCAACGCCATCGGCAACTACCTTTTCCATGACTTTGCAACCGCATCCCTTGCTACCAGCGGAGTTGATCTGGCCATCCCCGAGGGCAACTACCGTTCCTTCCAAACTCTCTCCGCGCTCAACGGTGTGGACGCGGCAGGCGACTGGACCTTGATTGTCAGCGACAACGCGGGTCTGGACGTTGGCAATCTTCTCGACTTCGCCTTCGTTCAGTTAGATGTGACCAGCAACTGCGCTGGCGGATGCCCGGCCTGCGCTGCTGATTACGACCTCTCTGGTGGCGTCGATGGCTCTGACGTTGAAGCCTTCTTCATCGACTGGTCTGGCTCAGCTCCCTGCGCTGACGTTGATCAGTCCGGCGGCGTCGACGGCTCCGACGTTGAGGCTTTCTTCATCATCTGGGGTGCAGGTGGCTGCTAAGTTGCCCATCCGAGGTAGAACTTGGATGTTCTCCTCGCGATAATATACAGGTATATCTGCGATCAAATATGCATGACCTGTGCATGACCTCATGCTCGAAAAACCCCGTGGCTGACCGCCGCGGGGTTTTAATTTGTGGGAAGGAAACGGGCTCAGCGAGGTGCGCTAAAAAATCCATCGCGCTCGTGTGCGTAGCTTCTCTTTGCGAGTCTATTCGTGCGGTGCGATGCGGAAGAGGTCAACACTCCGCAAAAGCAGACGGGTTCTTAGCGTGCCCCTACCCCTTATCCCGGCGCTTTAGCCCGGATCTACAGTTCAGCAACTTTGGCGATAGTTGACTTACTTATCGTAATATTACGATTGCGATCGGAGCGGCCCGGGTAACTCTTGTTTTCTTGCAGGATCTTTAAGGGAGTCGGCGAGCGGCTATGTGAAGTCTGTCGGAGGGGCTCGGGGCGTGCCACGGGAATTCCACCAGTGTAACCCACTCTTTAGTTAAGTGTGTGCCAAGATGTGTTGTGTTTTAGGAAAGTGAGGATCTGATGAAGTTAATTTTCGCCGCTGCTGCGGCCCTGCTCATTGCCTTTGGCGCACCGGCCTACGGTGTGGTCAACCCTGAAGTTGAGCCAAACAATGTTAAAGCAACCGCAACGCTTTGTAACAGCGGCGGGGTGGGGATGGATGCAGGTGACACTATCACCGGTGCCACCACCGGCACCAGCACCTCGATCGCGGGTATAAGCTCCGCCGACTATTTGCTGGTGCAGACTAAGGCTCGTCCGCTCGGAATCTATCGATACCGGCTCGCTTTTACCAGCGCCACAGCAGGCCACACCATCAGCATCCGCGGCCTTACGCAGTCCGCGGGGAATGTTAATGCTGGCACCGATGCGGGCGTTCAAACCCAGTCAACCGGAATCGTTCCCGGCTCTCGCACCGTGCAGTGGTACGGATTTGGCCGTCAGGAACGCATCTACGTGAAGCTCACGGGCCAAACATCGACCACCGCCGGGTACACCGGCGTGCTGTCGGTTGACATCGTAACTCCAGTGGATGTTCCAGGTATCGTCGACGGTACCGTTACAATTAAAGAGGGAGCCGGAACCTCAACCGGCGTCGATACCGACTTCATCGTCTACAACAGTTCGCTGGCCCCAGTCCCCAACTATCGTTGGGATAACCCCGATGCCACAGGGCTTACGGCCGAGTTTACGGCTGGTACCTATTTCGTCGTGTTTGGAACCTTCAACACGATGGACGATAAGCCAAGCGCCCCAGGCGATGCGAATCTGACTGCCTCGGTTCTGGATTTTCCCAACGCGCTCGTCAATACCTCGACTTCGAACGTGGCCAACCACGTCCTGTCCATCGTAACCGATGCGGGTGAGAGCATTACCGACTTTGCCCGCCCCGGTGCTTTCGATCTTAACTTCGCTCGTGTTGCCATGGCCATCAACACTATCTCGCTTCCGCCCAACTGCGTCGCGACGATCAGCCCCACCGACATCTTTAACGAGGGTGCTGGTGTCTATGACCTCAGCGTTACAATTAACCCAGGCCGCCGGCCCGCCAGCGTGAACCACGTTGTCAGCGTTGACCTGAGCTTGCTTGGGGACACTCGCCCCCAGCCTGTCATCCTTAATCAAACGTCTGCAACCACGTTTAGCATCTCCGGTGTCGTCGCGGACAACACCACCCCCGGCCCATACCAGTTGACAGTTACTGTTCAGGAAACGGCTCCGCTTAGTCGTTCATCAACCTGCTTGGTAAACCTCACTGTTGTCAGTCCCCCCACCGGCGCGTGCTGCACCGAGGACGGCTGCTTAATCGCGACAGAACGTAACTGCATCAACCAGGGTGGAATCTACCAAGGCAACGGAGCTTTGTGCGGAGGCTGCACCTGTGCGAGCACCAACCCTCCTGAGAACGACCTCTGCTCGGGTGCCATTCTTATTCCCCCGGGCGGCTTCGCCGTCGGGAACACCTGTGCTGCTTCTACTCAGAATGTCCCGACCTGCCAGGGTCAGACCAGCGGCAGCGGCGGCCTCTGGTACAAGTTCATTGGTACCGGCACCAATGTCGCGATCGACACCTGTGCCTCACCGACCAACACTCGTTTCAACACCCGCATCTCCGTATTCTGTGGCGTCTGCGATGACTTCACTTGTGTAGCGGGAAATGATAACGGTTGCGGTCAGCAGTCGTCGGTCGCCGTCTGCACCCAGCTTGGGGCTGAATATTACGTTCTCGTCCATGGCAATGCTGCTAATGGCGACTTTGTCGTTAGTTTGTCCGATAGCGGCGCGGCCTGCGATCCAGTCGTCTTCTGCATTCCCACCGGCGGTTGCTGTCTCGCAACCGAATGCCAAGACGTCACGGCCGAACGTTGCATTGCATTGGGCGGAACGTTCTTAGGGCTGGGCGCTCCCTGCGTGACCCGCACCCAGAACCCGCGCTTTGTTTCAGTTGATGTTCCTGTCGCGATCACCGACAACACAATTTCTGTCGTAAGCATTACAGTTCCGGCCGGAAGCGGAACCATCGAAGGTAGCCTGGTGATGTCGATGAACGTAAACCACACCTTTGTTGGCGACTTGGTCGGCACCATCAGCAACGGCTCGGTGTCTGCGGTGCTGTTCACACGCGAAGGGGGTGGAGCCAACCTTATCGGGGAATACGTATTCACCGACTCAGCTTCAACACGCCTGGGTGGGTCGGGCGGGGGCGCCGAAGTGCCAACGGGAGCGTACCTCCCTGTTCAGCCTCTATCGGTCTTTGATGGTCAGCCCTACGAAGGTACCTGGACGTTAACCATCGCCGACCAAGCTGGCGCCGACATAGGCTCGATCAACGCCTTTGTCCTCGTCGAAGTCGCCGTCACTCCCAACTGCACCCAGAGCTGCGCCCTGTGCGCTGCGGATTATAACGTTGACGGCGGTATCGACGGACAGGATATTGAAGCGTTCTTCTTGGATTGGGCGGCCGCGGCTCCCTGTGCCGATGTCAATGCCGACGGCGGCGTAGACGGCCCTGATATCGAATCCTTCTTTACAGTCTGGCAGGCCGGTGGCTGCTAATCGCGGCCTCACCGTGCGGTGAAGGCATGAAGTAATTGATAAATGAAAACCTCGCCTGCAAGGCGAGGTTTTTTATTTTTCAACGCGGTGCATTTACGACCGGCTTTGCGGCCACGCCGTCCACGCCGAGAGCTCAGCCGCCGTCCTCTCGTAGGTATCGAGCTGGTCGCGGAGACTCGCCGCAACGGCGGCCTCAAGCCTTGGCAAATTAACGATGACATTCCACCCCGCGCACCTCACCGTCGCCTCGGCCAGTATCGCGGCGATCGTAAGGTCGCTCTTTAAGTTCGCATTGCTTATCGGCGCGAGTGTGGTGAACAGGCGGAGCAGATCGCACGACGCCGCGGCGACCGCGAGCGGCACCTGGGCACTGGCGAGGAGCGCGGCCGGAAGCTCGTGTCGGCGCGGGTCCCAGAGTTCAAGCTTACCAAGCTCGTTCGCGGTCCCGTAGGCCTGTGCGTCCTCGTAGGCCAAGGCCAGAAGTAAAGTCCGAGCGCGATGAAGCCTTTGTGCCGCGTTCTCAAGGTCGGGCTGATGAGCCTCGAGCGACTTCTTGCCCAGGGAGTAACTCACAACCATATCCGCGAGAGCGGCCGCCAGCGCACCAACTAAGCTCGCCACCGCGCCACCGCCCGGCGTCGGAGTCTTCGCGGCCACTTGCATCAGAAACTCGTCAACGCTCAACCGACCAAAGCCTGGCAGTGCTTCCACGGGATAATCTCCTTTGCAGCCCCCATGGACCTATCGGTCTCCCCATGAGCCCCAGCGGCCGTTCAACGCGGCGGCATCAACTATTTATCAAGGCCTCGCCGTTCGCGTGGCAAACACGTTACCTTTCACGAAGTACCCCCCCGCCCCAATCTCGCCTGCGAGCGGCTTTACTCGGTCCAGAGGGATAATAAGGCTTACTGATACTCTGACATGGGCGGGCATGTGCAGACAAGATTACGATCGCCGTAAGGGTTATCCACCCGCCCCACGTGTGGCCAGAACTTATGATTACGAACCCACGGGAGCGGGAAGGCGGCTTGCTCTCGGGAGTAGGGGTGCGTCCAGTCATTCGCGGTGACCATTCCCGCGGTGTGCGGCGCGTTTTTCAAAGCGTTGTCGGCGCGATCGACACGGCCCTCCTCGATCTCCCGAATCTCGCCGCGGATTGCGATCATGGCATCGCAGAAGCGGTCCAGCTCGGTCTTGGGCTCACTTTCAGTGGGCTCGATCATCAGAGTGCCGGGAACCGGCCAGGACATCGTTGGCGCATGGAAGCCGTAATCCATCAGACGCTTGGCGATGTCATCGGTCTTGATACCAGCGGATTTTTCGTAGGGCCGCACATCAATAATAAACTCATGGGCGCACCGCCCATTGATCCCCAGAAACATCACGGGATAGTGATTCTCAAGCCGCTTGGCCATGTAGTTGGCGTTTAAGATCGCGGTCTGCGTGGCCCGCCGTAAACCGCTCGCGCCCATCATGGCGATATACATCCACGATATAACTAAAATGCTCGGCGAACCGTAAGGAGCTGCGCTCACGGGGCCAATGGCCGCGGCACCGGCGTTCTGCTCTCGCAACGTTACCGGGAACGAAACCGGATGTCCCGGCAGAAACGGTGCCAGGTGCGGCGCGACGCCGATGGGGCCCATGCCCGGCCCGCCGCCCCCGTGCGGTATACAGAATGTCTTATGTAAGTTAAGATGGCAGACGTCGGCTCCGATGGCCCCGGGGCTGCACAGGCCCACCTGCGCGTTCATATTCGCCCCATCCATGTAGACCTGTCCACCGCACTCATGCACCACGTTGCAGATCTCCCTGATGCCCTCTTCAAAGACCCCGTACGTGCTCGGATAGGTCACCATCAACGCGGCCAGATGCTCCTTATGCAGCTGAGCCTTGGCCGCCAAGTCTTCGAGGTCGACATCTCCCGTTCGAGTGTTGGCAACAACCACGACTTCAAAGCCCGCGACTACCGCGCTCGCGGGGTTGGTGCCGTGCGCGCTCTCGGGAATCAGACAGATATTACGATGACCCTCTCCCCGCGATTGATGGAAAGCGCGGATCACCATCAGCCCGGCATACTCGCCTTGCGCGCCCGCGTTTGGCTGGAGCGACATCGCGGAGAATCCGGTGATCTCACAAAGCCAACGCTCGAGATCGCGGAAGATAAGCTCATAACCCTTGGCTTGCTCGGCGGGAGCGAACGGATGAAGATTCCCGATCGATGGCCAGGTGACGGGCATCATCTCGCTCGTGGCGTTGAGCTTCATCGTACACGAACCTAAGGGGATCATGCTGTGAGTGAGCGACAAATCCCGCCCCATCAGCGTAAAGATGTAACGTAACATCTCGTGCTCGCTGTGGTGGGTGTTAAAAACCGGGTGCGTGAGATAGTCGCTTCTCCTGCGGAGCGATTCGGGCACGGCACTCTTCACCAAAAGCTCACTGCTGACCTGAGAAAAGGTGATGGGCAACGCGCCAGACTCGCCGGATCGCGCAAACGCCGACCAGATCATCTCAATGTCCGATGCGGTTACCGTCTCATCGAGCGAGATCGCGAGCATGTCGGGCTCAACTCTTACGTTGATACCTGATGTTCGCAGGTTATTAATTACCCGCTCCTGGTCAAATGCGGGACAGACTGCCACGGTGTCAAACGACGGACAGTCACAGACATCCTGGCCCAACAGACGCAACCCGGCTCCCAGCACAAGTGACATCTCGTGAACCCGCTGGGCGATCGCGCGCAGGCCCTTGGGCCCATGATAACAAGCATACATCCCTGATATAATCGCGAGCAGTGCCTGCGCTGTGCAGATGTTACTGGTTGCCTTATCTCGCCGAATGTGCTGCTCGCGGGTTTGTATCGCCATGCGAAGCGCGTAGTTGCCTTGGCTATCGCGAGACATTCCAATCAGCCGCCCCGGCATCTTGCGGACATACTCGCTCTTGGTCGCAATGAACGCGGCGTGCGGGCCACCAAAGCCCATGGGAACGCCCATTCGCTGCGCTGAACCCACAGCAACATCAGCGCCAAGTTCACCGGGCGAAGTAAGCATCGTCAGGGCGAGCAGGTCGGTGGCCATGACCACCAGTGTCCCCGCCGCGTGAGCAGCGGCGATGGTGGCTCGCCAGTCGTAGACACCACTGAAGGTGTCGGGGTATTGCAGCAGCACACCACTTACGTCAGGGCCGAATGCATGAGGGCGGGTCGGGCTCAGATCAGCCTCTATAAGTTCGATCCCCAGACCAGAGGCGCGGGTTCGCATCACCGCGATGGTCTGAGGATGCACCTGAGACGAAACAATAAATTTCTGCCGCTTATGATCCGCGATAGCGTGGCACATGCTCATCGCCTCCGCCGCAGCGGTGGCTTCATCTAGCAAGCTGGCGCCCGCGAGAGGCAGGCCCGTCAGGTCGGCCACCATCGTCTGAAAGTTTAACAGCGCTTCAAGCCGCCCTTGGGCAATCTCGGCTTGATATGGCGTATACTGGGTATACCAGCCCGGATTCTCCAGGATGTTGCGCAGGATGACTCCCGGGGTCTTGGTTCCGTAATAACCCATACCGATAAAACTACGCATTACCTGGTTTTTCGCCGCGTAGCCGCGCAGCCGATCTAGGGCCTCGGTCTCGGAAAGAGCGTTCGGAAGGCCCTTTAGTTGCAACTCTCGCCCGAGTCGGATGGATGCGGGAACCGTCTGTGAAGTTAAGTCATCAAGTGAAGTACACCCCAGGAGCTCGAGCATCTCCTGCATCTCGCGCTCACTCGGCGCGATGTGGCGGTGCTCGAAGTGATCGAGTGCTACCGACGGGGACTCAGCGCCCCCGCCCGTCGAGCCCGAGCGCTCCCGCAAGCCATATTCATGGGTCGCTGCGGTCCGCGCCGACCCATTGTGCTCGGGCGAAGAGGGAACTGCGTGTAAACTTACGTCAAGCTTTGGCATGGTAAACTGAGAGTTAAAAGAATCTGAACAGCTCTTGCGCGAAGTGCCAGTGAGCACGCCGCACATTTCGGTCGAGCTGCGTACACTGGCCCTTCTAAAGTATAGGAATCCTCGCCCAGATCGCTTTCCTCGGCAGCACCTTAAAAACCAGAGGGAAACCTGGGTCTTCCCGGCAACCTGCACCGCCATTTCTCGTTAAACCGGCAGCGTTTCACGGAGCGAAGCCGCCACGAGGTTGAGGATCAAACCTCGTGTTAGCCTGCCAAGAGTGGGAATACGCTTCGCTGCTTCTTGATTCGCCCGCGCCTGCCTGCTTTTGGGGTGCGGCATCATCTTCACGAAAACTAAGATTTGTCCTGCTTGACTGCGGATTTGTAACCCTGTACCGCAAGGATTTCCTTATGACACCCCCGCGCCCAACCAGCCAACCGCAATTTTCCCGATTCACCGCACCCCTCCACCGGAGCGAGCGCGTTCATCCTCGCGCCTGGCGAATAGCCAGCCTTTGCCTCGCTGTAACTACCCTTTTCAGCTCCGCCAGTGCCTTTCCCCAAGGCGACGATGATGCAAAGACTCAGGTTCCGGTCGCAAAACCCGCACCGACCATAGGGAATATTGCTCCCTCCTCTTCGGACCAGTTAGCCGCTGATGTCTTGCTCTACCGGCAGCACCTGACAACGCTCTCCAACCCCTTCTTCGAGGGCCGCGCCCCCGGCACCGATGGCAATCGGCTGGCTGCGCAATACCTTGAGTTTCAGCTCAAAAGGCTTAAGCTTGAAGCAGCCTTCCCCGCCGAAGTGAAAGATGCCGAGGGTAATGTAACTTCATCAGCGCCCAACAAGTCCTTTCGTCAGGTCTTTACCGCCCCTCCCTCGACTCGGCCGGGCGATTCAACTCGCCTGATCGAAGAGCATGCCACGTGGCAGAGCGCCGGAGAGACCGTCACCCTCGAAGCGGGAAAAGATTTCTCGGTCCTGGGTTTCTCGGCCTCAGGCGACGTCACCGGGCCGATCGCCTTCGTTGGTTACGCCACGCAGAATGAGGAAAAAAAGTACAACTCATTCCACGGTGAGCCCAAACTTGACGGCAAAATCGCCATGGTTCTGCGATTTGAGCCAATGGACGAGCAGGGAAAGAGCAAGTGGGGCGAGACGGGCTGGTCCTTCGCCGCGGCGTTAGATGCCAAGCTCCGGCTGATCGAGCGGGCGGGCGCGGCGGGAATTATTCTCGTCAGCCCGCCGGGCGCCGCAGATGAACGAATCAACAAATTAGAAGGTTTGGAGCTCTCCGGGAACCGAGCTTCCGGCCGAGTGCCTGTAATCATGATGTCGATGGACGCGGCAGATGCCTTGGTTCGTAAGGCCGACGCGACCGGCCGGAGCTTGTTGGATCTTCGCAAAGAAGCCGACAACCTCGCCGAGGAGACTGCGGGAATCATTGATCTCCCCAACGCCACCGCCTCGCTGCGTATAAAACTCGAACGCGTGCCGCTGCTCACCGACAACGTGGGCGGCATCCTCCGCGGCAAGGGGGCACTGGCCGACCAATATGTTATCATCGGGAGTCACTACGACCATGTGGGTTACGGTTACTTTGGTTCACGCGACCCAGACCCCCGCGGCAAGCTTCATCCCGGTGCCGACGACAACGCAAGCGGATCGTCCGGCAACCTGCTCATCGCCTCCAAGCTCGCCGCGGCGTACGACGCCCTCCCCGCGGATGCATCCGTCCGTTCGGTGCTCTTCCTGTGGTTTTGCGCCGAGGAATCAGGGTTGGTCGGCTCACGATATTATGTTAAGAACATGATCGCCGACAAAGCCAAGCACGCCATCATGCTTAACATGGACATGATCGGTCGGCTGCGCGATGGAAAGATGGAGCTGGGCGGAGTCGGGACGGCAGAAGGGCTAAGCGAGTGGCTGGCACCTTATGTTGAATCCTCGGGCCTTAAAATTAAAACAACCAGAAGCGGCTACGGCCCTTCCGACCACGCTTCCTTCACCGGGGCGGAAATCCCCGCACTCTTCTTCTTCACGCTCTTGCACAAGGAATACCACAGCCCGCAGGATACCTTCGATACGATTAACTTTGAGGGCGGGGTTCAGGTCTCGGACTTATGTTTCCGTATCGCGCTGGACGCGGCACTACGGCCCGAGAACTTTGTGTTCGCCAACGCCGACGCTTCGGCCAAAGCTGCCGATTCATCGGATTCCGCAACCTTAAAGGACAAGCCCGCGGAACAAGCCTCACCCGGACCCGTCTCTAGCGGCGTGCGGTTCGGCATTGCCCCCGGTGATTATTCTGGCGAGGAACGCGGCGTGCTTATCGGCGAGGTTTTTCCCAACTTGCCCGCCGCGACCGCTGGACTCAAGGAGGGCGATTTGATGACCAAGTGGAATGACACTGCCCTCGAAGATGTCGAGAACTGGATGCCGCTGCTGAACAAGGCAAAGCCAGGTGACATCGTGACGATCGTCTACAAGCGAAAGGTCGACGGCGTACTTCAGGAGCTTACAACTCAGGCAACGCTCATCGCGCGAGCTCGCCGCGCCCCGCAGTAACTGCTGCACATCTTAACTA
>Ga0163144_10012397_pt1 | contig 17909 bp, 11 predicted proteins | sample OliLak19BULKMAT1_FD_123175 | JGI IMG/M metagenome (GOLD analysis project Ga0163144, IMG submission 123175) | Freshwater microbial mat bacterial communities from Lake Vanda, McMurdo Dry Valleys, Antarctica - Oligotrophic Lake LV.19.BULKMAT1 | ecosystem: Environmental > Aquatic > Freshwater >...
CCCGCCTCGCGGATGGGTTGGCCGAAGAGGCCCCGTGAACGACGGTTGCGATGCCGCTGATTGGCCATGCAACCCTGTTCGCACCACCGTCATCGCGGTTGCGATGGGTTCTGGACAAAGCAAAGGTAGGTTTGAGGGTGGGGTGCCTATGGCAAACAAGTGCGGAAAGGCGGGCGGCACGCTTTACAGCGTGCATCCGGGCGTGGCGATGATCCAGGATTGGGTGGCAACACTGCCGCAGAAGACTGGCAAGAGCCTGGACCAGTGGATCAGTTTCACCAAGAAGGAAGGGCCTGCCACGGAGAAGGCGCGGCGCGAGTGGCTCAAGAGCAGGCACGGGATGGGGACGAACACGGCGTGGTGGATCGCAGAGCGGGCCGAGGGCAAGGGGGTGGAAGATGGAGACCCGGAAAGCTACCTGGAAGCGGCCGAGCACTACGTCGCAGAGATGTTCGCGGGGGGGAAGGCTGGGCTGCGGCCGATCTACGACAAGCTATTGACGCTTGGGTTGAGCGTTGGAAAGGAAGCGAAAGCGTGCCCGTGCAAGACGATTGTGCCGCTGTACCGCGAGCACGTTTTTGCGCATATCAAGCCCACAACGCGGACGCGGATCGATATGGGCTTTGCGCTCAAGGACCTGAAGCCGACTGGGCGACTGATCGATACGGGCGGGTTTGCGAAGAAGGATCGGATCACGCACCGGATCGAGGTTACATCGATCGAAGGGGTTGATGATGAGGTGAAGAAGTGGATGAAGGTGGCGTATGAGATGGACGGCAAGAAAGTCCCAAGTCCCAGGTCCTTGGGAAGTGCTGAGTCCTGAGTGGAAAGTCCTGAATGGAGAACGGGATGGTGTCCTGGGTCCAGATGACTACGGCTTGGGCGGTTCTACAGCGCGTTGCCCGGGATCGGCGCGCCGGGGGCCGTACCAGAGGTCCAGGCCTTCGCGTTTCTGGACGGCTTTCTTGCCGCGGATGAGGACGCGGAGCGTGATACTCAGGAGTTCTATTGCTGCAAACGTGCGCAGTTTGCGGCCCGAAGTAGTTACTGTCTCAGGGATGACGATCAGGCGGCCGTGGCGTTTGAGCGACTGGCTCATGACTACCTCTTCACCCGCGAAGAGGGTCTCATCGAACCCGCCCGCGGCTTCGAAGGCCCTGCGGGTGCAGAAGAGGTAGCAGCCTGCCGCGAGGCGGGCGGTGCGATAGATCCAGAGAAACAACGGCAAGGCGAGCCGCACCCAAACGGGCACCCGGCCGTCGAACCGGACCATCGCACCCCCCGCGACGGCGCCCTGTTCGATGGTTCGCACGGCGCTGCATATGGCCTCCGGCGGGACAAGGGTGTCGGCATCGACGAAGATGAAGATATTTCCGTGGGCGGCAGCGGCTCCTGCGTTGCGCGCGGCGGCGATCTGGCGGCGGGCGATGGGGACGACGCGGGCACCGTGCTGGGCGGCAATCAGGCCGGTGCGGTCGGCGGAGGAGTCGTCGACGACGATGATCTCGAAGCGGTCGTCCTCTGGACCGAGCGCTTCGCGGGCTGAGGCGAACAGGTTGGCGACCGTTTGGCCTATCAGGGCCTCTTCGTTGTGGGCGGGGATGATGAATGAGATGCGGGGCATGGGTGTGCATACCGGCGGGGAGGGGCGTAGTTGCGGTTCGCGACGAGAGGGAGGCGAACCACGGAGCGCACGGAGGTACACCGAAAGGAACCATTGTGCGACCTGATTCAGAACCCTATCCTGCCTAACTTCGGCATGCGCCCGTCTCCGAGAGTTCCTCTGTGCATCTCTGTGTGCCCCGTGGTTCACCTTTGGCGGGAGTGGTCGAGAAGGTGTCGGCCTTACGAAGGAGTTGAGCAATGCGGGCATGGCTGGCCACTGGACTTGCGGTGTTAATGGCGAGCGCGGCCGGCGCGGCGGGTCAGGTTGCACCGGCCGACAGCGTGTACCTGGGCGGGAATATCTACACGATGGATGCAGCGAGCCCGCGGGCGGAAGCGCTGGCGATTGCGGGCGACAGGCTGGTGGCGGTGGGGTCCGATGAAGAGATCAGGCGGCTGGTGGGCGAGGGCACAGCGGTACACAACCTTGGCGGGCGCACGGTGCTTCCGGGCCTGATCGATGCGCACGGGCACATCGGGAGCCTGGGCTTGTTCGGGCTGGGGCGGCTGGACCTGAGCACGGCCAGATCGATGGATGAGTTGGTGGCGAAGGTCAGTGCGGCCGCCAAGAAGGCCGGGGCGGGTGCCTGGGTGTTGGGCGGGCGGTGGGACCATGAGAGTTGGCCGGGGAAGGAACTGCCGCGGCATGGTGGGCTGAGCGCGGCTACCTCGGATAACCCGGTGTGGCTGCGGCGGGTGGATGGGCATGCGGGGCTAGCGAATGCCGCGGCCATGAGGCGCGCGGGGGTGACGCGGGAGACCGTGTCGCCCGCGGGCGGGGAGATCATCCGGGATGAAAACGGCGAGCCAACGGGGGTGTTTGTTGATAACGCGAAAGGGCTGATCGAGCGGGTTGTGGATGCCCCGGTTCCGGATGCCGCGGCGTTGATTGACCGGGCGCAGCAGATGTGCTTTGAGGTGGGGCTGACGGGCGTGCACGACATGGGGGTGTCGCCGGCGGACATTGAGGCGTACCGGGGGCTGGCGGAGAGTGGAAGACTGAAACTGCGGGTGTATGCGCTGCTGTCAGCGCCGTACGCGGTTGCTTACTTTGAAGATCATGACCTGCTGATCGGGGATCGCCTGACGGTGCGGAGCGCGAAGTTGTATGCGGATGGCGCGATGGGCTCGCGCGGGGCGTGGCTGCTGGAGCCGTACTCGGACAGGCCGAAGGGCGAGGATGGTGCGCCGTACAGCGGGCTGGCGTTGACAGACCCGGCGCGGATAGAGGCCGTGGTGAAGCACGCGCTGGGGCGCGGGTATCAGGTGTGCACGCACGCCATCGGGGACCGGGGCAACCGCGAGACGCTGGATGCGTATGAGCGGGCGTTGCGGCAGGTGCCGGCCTCTGACCATCGGCTGCGGGTGGAGCATGCGCAGTTGTTGTCGCCGGCGGATGTTGGGCGGTTTGCAGGATTGGAGGTGGTCGCCTCCATGCAGCCGACCCACTGCACCAGCGATATGCGCTGGGTGGAGGCGAGGGTTGGGCCGCAGCGCGCCAAGGGTGCGTACGCGTGGGCCTCGCTGCTGCGGAGCGGGGCGGTCATCGCGGCGGGGAGCGACTTTCCGGTTGAATCGCACAATCCGTTTTATGGGCTGCACGCGGCGATCACACGCGAGGATGCGGAGGGCGCGCCCGGGGGTGGCTGGTACCCCGAGCAGCGGATGACGAGGGAGGAGGCGTTGCGGGCGTTCACGCTGGGAGCCGCCTGGGCGGGCTTTGAGGAGGAAAAGAAGGGCTCGCTCGTGAGCGGAAAGCTGGCGGACTTTGTTGTGGTAGACCGGGATGTGATGGTGTGTGAGGCGGGTGATGTGAGGGGGACGAAGGTGCTGCGGACGGTGGTGGGGGGGGAGGTGGTGTTCGAGAGCGGTGCGAGTGGGCTGCCAAGGAGTGCGGTGGGCGAGCCCTCGCCTTCACGCGCTCATCCGTGAGAAGCAAGGGCACGTCGGCGTGCCTGCGTGGCAACGCCTGGCTTGCGCCGTCATCGCCCCGCCACGCAGGTCCGTGTCGTCCCGGAGGAAGCCACCCCTGGCCGGTGCGCTTAGCCTTTCCCCATGTCAACGAAAACACAGACTACGCTGCCCGCCAGCCCCCTCGCCAGGATTGGCCACGTCCACCTCAAGGTCGCTGATCTGGGGCGGGCCTTGGGGTTCTATCGCGACGTCCTGGGCTTCGAGGTCACGCAGCAGATGGGTTCCCAAGCTGCGTTTCTCTCCGTCGGCGGGTACCACCACCACATAGGCCTCAACACCTGGGAGAGCCAGGGCGGAAGGCCACCGCCACCGGGGGCGACCGGCCTCTACCACGTCGCGATTCTCTACCCCAACCGCCCCGCGCTCGCCAACGCCCTCCGCCGCCTCGTCGATGCCGGCATCCCCCTCGACGGCGCGGCCGACCATGGTGTCAGCGAAGCCCTCTACCTCCGCGACCCCGACGGCAACGGCGTCGAGCTGTACCACGACCGCCCCCGCGAACTCTGGCCACGCGGCAAAGACGGCGCCCTGGCCATGTACACCCGCCCGCTGGATGTGGAGAAGTTGCTCGGCGAAGCGGCCCGCTGACGAGCCCAGCCCGGGCATCGCCGCGCACCGAAGCCCAACCCCGCAAGCGGTCAGAAGTTCATCACCGTGCTGCTCTCGCGCACGATCAGCTTCGTGGGAAGCTTTGAGCACACGACCTCAGCCGTCGGGTCCTCCAGCCTCCGCACCAACAGCCGCACCGCCATCGCCCCCATATCGGCCATCGGCAGCGCGACCGTCGACAGCCTGGGGCGCACCAGACGCGAAATCTGCGAGTCGTTGAACCCCACGATGCGCAGCTGATCCGGCACTCCCACACCCGTGTCGTTCGCGGCCTGCATGATCCCGCACGCGATCTTGTCATTCGCCGCCAGCACCGCGGCGCCCGCAAGCTTCTTGTGCCGGAACATCCGCAGCGCCCACTCCTTCCCCCACTCCAGCGAAAAGTCGCCGAAACTGATCTGCTCCGGGCCGATCCCCCCGGGCGACCGCTCCCCGACAACGCCGGCAAACGCCTTTGCCCGCTGGATTGTGTCGAAGTTTCCGCGCGGGCCACCGACAAAGTAGATCGAGTCGGGCTCAACCCATCGCAGCAGGTGCTCCACGGATTCCCGGGTGCCGCGCTCATTATCCAGCACCACGCTGTCCAAGCCCCGGCCGCTCATGTCCGTGTCCAGGACCACCGTTGGAACGCCCGAAGCCACCACATCCGCCGCGAGGTGGTCCTCCGCCTCGGTGATCACCACCAGCAGCGCATCGATCAGCATGGAGCCGATGATCTGCCGGCGCGGATGGCCATCGTCGCTCGTGGCGATGGTCGTCATCATCAGGTGGTAGCCCAGGCGCGTCGCCTCTTCATCGGCCCCATGCAGGAGCCAGGTCATGAACTCCCCATGGAATCGCGGAAGGGCCAGCCCGATGACGTGGCTCTCCCGCGAGCTGAGCGCCTGTGCGAGCGGGTTGGGAACATACCCCAGCCCTCGTATCGCATCCCGCACCTTCGCGGCGGTGTTCGCCGTCACGATCGGAGAATCATTGATCACGCGGCTCACGGTCGCGATCGAGACCTTCGCCGCCCGTGCGACATCCCGGATCGAAACACCGCCATGGTCGCGGGAGATGTGCTCACTCTTAATCATCTATGATCGTAGGAACAGGTCGGGCGCACGTGCGCAACGGGCTCGATGGTCGCACCTGGGGACACCCACAGGTTCTGGCGTGCGCGGCGCCGCCGGCGCCTCACCTCCCGGCCTGCTCCCGGGCGCTGTCGAGTATCTCCGCAACAATCTCGTTAAACGTGAAACTCGACAGCGGATCAACGGCGCACTCACCCCGAACCACTTTCCGCAAGTACGTCCACTCGTTCTCCAGGCCTTTGGGCATCTCCCCGGGTTTGACCGCCCGCGCGGGCGAGTTCTCTTCGCGAACGCTCAGCTCGTTCCACTTGCCCGCGTGGATCGACCCCCGCTCGGTGTACACATCCGCCTCTTTGTTATCGTGCGTCCACGCCCACGATGCCTGGATCACCGCCGTCGCCGTCGGGTAGGTCAGCACGATCGTCGCATCATCATCAACGCGCGGGTACACCCCCGGTTTGAGCGTCGTCGCGCTGGCGGTGATGCTCGTCGGCCGCTGCCCATCCATGATCCACGTCGCCAGCACCGCGCCGTAACAGCCAAAATCAACGATCGCCCCGCCCCCGTTCTGCGTCGGATCCGTCAGCCACGCCAGGAACTCCGCCGAGCAACCGATCTCCCGCGGCCCCTTGTGCCCGTGCCGAAACACCATCCGCCGAACCGGGGCCATCCCGCCCGAGTCAATCAGCCGCTTGGCTTCCCGCAGCGATGCGTACCAGCTCGTCTCAAAGTTCGTGAGCACGAGCACCCCGTGCTCCGCGGCCAGTTCCCCCATTCGCCGCGCATCCGCCCGGCTGAACGCCAGCGGCTTCTCGACGAGCAGGTGCACACCCCGCGGCGCGCACGCCTCCACAGCGGAGAGGTGGTCCTTGATGGACGTCATCACACTCACCGCCTCGGGCTTCGTGGCGTCCAGCATCTCTTCCAGCGAAACGTAGTACAGCGATGAATCCAGCTTGTACTTCGCCGCGAGCCGATCAAAGAGCGCCCGGTCAGGGTCGTACACCCCCACGATCTTCAGATCATCGCGCTGCGTCGATTGCCACAGCAACCCCTCCACATGTCCATGCACCAGCCCGACGACGCCGATCCGCAGCGGCCCGGTCTCCCGCGAGAGCTTCACCGCCCCCGCCTCTACCTGAGGCGCCGCAGGCTGCGCGAAGCCAAAGGAAACAACCACACCCAACGAAATCGCGACGACAACAATCCACGTGTTGAACATGGCACGAGCGTACCTCAAATCACCCGATCTTCCTTCCCAATCCCCAGCGCCGGACGCACATCCAGGGCCACCAGCACCTCCCGTCCGGCCTTTGTCTCAATAAGGCTCTTCGCCGTTTCCGGGTCCACATAGTCGCTGTGGCAACTCGCCTTCCCTTCCTCCGCCCCCACCGCCTTCTTCGTCTTGCTCGCCAGCCGATGGATCTCTTCGGGCGACAGCACACCCCGCTTCGCCAGAATCTCCTGCTGTTCCTCCGTCAGAGCCCCCGACTTCTTCGCCGCCCCCGGCGTTACTCCATCCTTGCCTCCCATCCGCTCAAACCCGTCCGCCTTGCCGCTATAGAACTCGTTGATCTCCTTGCTGATCCGCACGCTGCACCAGTCGTGACCGCACATGGCGCAGAAGTCGGTATCAACATCCAGGTCCTCATCGTGGTAGGCCCGCGCGGTATCCGGGTCGAACGACAGTTCGAAGTGCTTCTCCCAGTTGAGCGCCGCCCGCGCCATGGTCAGTTCATCATCCCGGTCGCGCGTCCCGGGAATCCCCAGCGCGATATCCGCCGCGTGCGCTGCGATCTTGTACGCGATGCACCCCTGCTTCACATCGTCGCGCTTGGGCAGGCCCAGGTGCTCCTTGGGCGTCACGTAGCACAGCATCGCCGCCCCGTGGTATGCCGCGTTGGTCGCGCCGATACAACTGGTGATGTGGTCGTACCCCGGAAAAATATCCGTCACCAGCGGCCCCAGCACATAGAAGGGTGCGCCGTGGCACAGGGTCCGTTGCACCTTCATGTTGTACTCGATCTGGTCCAGCGGCACGTGACCCGGCCCCTCCACCATCACCTGCACGCCCCGCCGCCACGCGCGCTCCGTCAGCTCGGCGATGGTCTCCAGTTCCGCCAGTTGCGCGGCGTCCGTCGCGTCCGCCAGCCCTCCCGGCCGCAGACCATCACCGATCGAGAACGTCACATCGTACTGCCGCAGGATGTCGCAGATGTCATCCCAGTGGGTGTACATCGGGTTCTCAGCGCTGTGGGTCAGCATCCACTTGGCCAGCAGCGACCCGCCGCGGCTGACAATCCCGATCAATCTGCTCTTGACAAACTTGAGGTGAGCGCGGCGCACGCCGGCGTGAATGGTGAAGTAGTCAACCCCCTGCTTCGCCTGGTGGTGCAGCGATTCGGCGATCACCTCCCACGTCAGGTCCTCCAGCTTGCGCCCGATGATCATCGAGTAGATCGGCACCGTCCCGATGGGCACCGTCGAGTGCTTGCAGAACGCATCGCGGCACTCATCCAGGTTGCCGCCGGTGGAGAGGTCCATGACCGTGTCCGCGCCCCACCGCACGGCAAAGTCCAGCTTCTCAAGCTCCTCGTGCGTCCCCGATGAGACCGGGCTGGCGCCCATGTTCGCGTTGATCTTCGTCAGGCTCGCGCGCCCGATGCACATGGGGTCCAGCCGGTGCCGCAGGTGGTTGATGTTCGCCGGGATCACCATCCGCCCCGCCGCCACCTCGTCGCGCACCTGCGCGGCTGTCAGGTGAGGTTCGCGCTCAGCAACGCGGGCCATCTGGGGGGTAATGGTTCCCAACCGAGCGTGTTCGAGTTGGGTAATGGCGGTAAACGCCGCGGGCGGTGTGACACGCCGCGTCACGCCCCGCGAATCCGTGAACGTGTATGGCTCGCAGGCAAGGCAGGGCGCTGAGGATGCGCCACAGCCGCCGTCCGTCGCCGCATCGACGACCTCAACCAGCCACCCTTCCGGCATGAAGTCCCACGCCGTTTTGTCGCTGGGCCGCGGCATCCCCGGCGTATCCGGGCTTGAGAACATCAAAGGGCCCCCGATATCGGGCGCATTCGCGAACGATCCCGGCGTGGTCGCGGGCGTGCGCCCAGGGTTGTGAGCCCCGCGGAGAGGCAGAGAGAACGTGCTGGAGAGACCGGTGATGTGTGCCATAAAACGCTTCCCTCCGCCGGTACAAACCGGATCAGGTTCAACGGGTGCTTCTCAGTCCCGATACACATCAGGACGCCCCGAGCGGACAACGGTCATTGTAGGGTCGCGTGTAGACTCCGACATGAGCCCGCCGCCCGAGATTCCTCGCATCGACCCCATCACCGTCGCCCGCCGCCTCGCCGCCCTCCGCCCCGGTCTGCTCCTGGTCCGTCAGGCCCACGCCGATGAGACCTCCATCCCCGGCGTCATGCTCTGCATCAACCTCGACCGCCGCGGCCCATACCCGTCCACCAACCGCAACCGCGCCCACATGCCCGGCGGCACCGGGCGCGTCCCCGCCAACCCGGGCCCGATCCTGGTCGATGCCTTCGCACGCGTTGGCATCCAGCACTTCTTCGCGTGGCTCAGCCCATGCCAAGACCAGGCCCGCATCGAATCCGAGCTCCTCCGCACCGGGTTCCGCCTCTTCCAGTGGACTGAATACATCACCTTTGCCAAGCGCCCACAGGACGCTCCACCCGTCCACTCCAGCCCGAAGCCGGGCCGCGCACTCCCCACCATCACCCGCCTCACGGCGTGTGCGGCCGAGGCCTGCCGCGATCAGCTCATCGCCGTCTTCGACGGCTCCGCCGAATGGGCCGGCGACTTCACCAACGGTGCCGACAAGCCCGGCATGACCGCGCTGGCCTGCTTGGAGGGAGGCGTCCCTGTCGCCGCCGCCATCATGTACGTGCACGACCGCCTCGCCTACTTCGGCGGCGGGGCCGTTCACAAAGACCACCGCGGCCGCGGGCTCCAGCGACTTCTCATCAACGAGCGCTGCCGCCTCGCCGCCGCGGCCGACTGCGACCTCTGCATCGCCGAAACCCTCACCAACCTCCCCCATTCACTCAACAACATCCAGCGCTGCGGCTTTCAAGAAGCCTACCGCGCCCGCGTCCTTGAATGGGGCACGCCCGATGCCGCGCACTCGCCCACTCCGCAAGCCTGACACTTCCCCAGCCCGCAGGGCTGACAGTCAGTAGCCGTGGGCAGAGCGATGTTCGCGCACGCGAACAAGCGCCGCCCTCGGTAACAGGCCGATGGAGAGCGCTTCGACCCTGGAAGGGTCGAAGCGGCAGACGCACCGGCGAGCTCGCGGCGTCTCACGGGCGACACGTTGAACTGGCTATTCACTATGACCCCTGCAAGGTCAAAGCACCTCGCCCACCACGGCTTCTCACCTGCCGACCACCTCCGTCGTACTCCCGCTCAGCCATTCGCCCCGCCCCGCCCGCGCACGTGCCACTCCACCGCGTCGTAGTCGCTGCTGTCGGATGGGTACCCCAGGTGCCGCAGCATGTTGAGGCACTGCGTCCGGTGGTGCTGCCCGTGCGTGTGCAGGTGCACCAGCGCCACCCGCGCCGGCAGCGTCACCGTCTGCGTGCTGGTCGGCCCGTCAAAGGTAAAGTCGATCCGCCGGTCCAGTTCGCCCGATGCCACCAGGCTCGCCACCACCCCGCGCACATCCGCCGCGGCCTCCTCAAACATCTCCAGCAGCCTGGTGGGCGAGCGGTCCCGCGCTTCGGGGGGCCGCTCGATCGACGGCCGCAGCGTCCGCTGCGCGATGCGATCCGCCCACCGCCGCATCGCCCCGATGATGTGCGTGAGGTTGTTGTGCAGGCTCCCATGCCCGATCTCAAACTCGCGCCGGAACTCTTCCGAAGACAGCTTGGCGCACGCGCTGAGCATCTTCCGCGTCGCCCATGCATCGTGGGCCTGAAGGATCACCATCGAGTCTTCGGGCGGCTGGTGGGGCACGGCGTATTCCTTGTCGGCGGCGCGGTGAACGATCGCTGAGGTCGCGGATGGAGCGGAGAAACGCGGGGGGCTTGGAGCAACCGTATCCGTGCACACCGCGGTTCTCCGCCGCCGGCGGGGCGCGGGGCGGTCTGCTGGACGGAAAAAAAAGGCCCCGGGCACGGTGCCCGGGGCCTTGAAAAGCGTCGGTCAAGTCGAATCAGCACTCGCCGCCGCCGAGGACGCGGAAGAACGCCTCGATATCCAGGTCGGTCCCCGAGTCGCCGTCGCCGTCAAAGTCGGGGCTTCCACAGCTGCCGCAACAGTCCCCGCCCAGGCAGGCGAAGAAGGCCTCGATATCCAGGTCGGTCCCGGAATCGCCGTCGCCGTCGAAGTCGGGCGAGCCGCAGGTTCCCGATGGGGTGCTGAGGATGGTGAGGAGCCCCGTCCCCAGCGAGCTCGCGTAGCCGCCCACGCGGACCAGGTACTGCACGCCGCCCACGCACGGGAAGGTCGCCCACGAGTGGCGGATGCCGCTGTTGCAGTGGGTGTTGTAGTCGTCGTCGTTGCAGGTGATGGCGGTGCCGGAAGAGAATGGGCACGAGCTGTACACCGCGACCTCGGTGTCAAAGCCGGAGAAGCAGGTGTCCACGGTTGCGTTGCCCGTCACCGGCGCGGTGTACAGGTACCACAGGTCGGCCCCGAAGTTCGGGCAGGGGCTGGCCTCGGCGGGGCCATCGGTCGTCGCCCCGCAGTTATTGAAGGCGTAGGAGCCGTCGCCGACGGGCGTTGGGAACGCGCAGTCGTCGTTGGCGATCCCGGCCTGGTTCACGGCCACGGCGTAGTTCCCGCTCTGCCCGTTGTAGCCGGACACCCGGACGTAGTAGGTGGTAAACGCCGCCAGGCTGTGCGTCAGCCACGAGTCGCGGATGAAGCCCGAAGCGCAGTGGGCGTTGTAGTCATCGTCGTTGCAGTTGAGTTGGTTGGCGGTGGTGCCCGGGCAGCCGCTGTGGATGCTGATCACCGAGTCAAACGCGCTCCCGCAGGTGGTGAACTCGTAGTCGCCCGCGCAGGATGGTGTGAAGCTGAACCACACATCATTGATGGCGTTGAAGCCGCAGTTCGTGGACCCCTCGGTGTTCGCGAGGGCGTTGGAGCCGAAGAACGGCGCATTGACCGAGAGCGCGATCGGGCTGGCGCACGTGTCGTTGCTCGGGGCGGGGGGTGTGATCGTGACGAGTTGGGCATCCCACGTGTCGGTGTCGTTGTTGTTGATGTCCACGTCGCCGGGGGCGGTCAGCTCAACGCCCAGCCAGTAGTTGCCCGGCGCGACGCTCGCCGGGATGAACGGGCCCGGGATGTTGAACGTAATGCCCGAGTTTGCCGCGAAGTCCAGGGTGTAGTTCCACGTGCCCAGCAGCGTGTCGGTCGCGCTGATGTTATTGTTGCTCGACAGGTACACGCGCAGGGTGTAGGTCTGGCTCGCGGGGTCGCCGTAGCTGTTGTTGGCGACAAAGACCTGTGAGCCCGCGAAGCTGGTCCCGGCCTGCGCCGTGGTTCCCGTGGTCCGGAACCGGAGCGTTTCGGGGTCAAATCCCGCGCCCCGCACCCCCGTCTTGAAGTTGCCCATGTCGATGGAGAACTGCTCCCACAGCTTGGCGTACCGGCCCGAGGTGGATCGGTTTGAGTTGGAGCAAACGGCGTGCACATACCGGTTGCTGCTGGCGTCTGTCCAGTACGCCCCGCTCCCGCTCATGCCTCCCCACACCGCCGTCGTGCATCCCGCGGTCGTATTAAACTGCAGCTGGTTTCCCGGGCAGGAGTCGAAGAACCCGGAAAGGAAGTACATCGTGGTGCCGGTGTGCAGGCCCCCGCCGCACCCCTCTGCCGGGTAGCTGAAGTTGCTGTACGCATGGCTCTGCGCGAAGGCGCAATCGCCACCCCACTGCCAGCCGAACCAGCCCGTGAGCGAGCCGGCCGAGCGGTCGTAGCAGGCGATCAGGCCGCAGTCATAGTCAAAGCCGCCGGTGTTGATCCAGTCGTTGCTGGCCAGGAAGTACGTCCCGTGCATCCAGCCGAAGTTCTGGATTACCTCGTCACCGTTGGGCTGTCCGAACGGGCCGTTGATGCTGGCACCGTTCCATGCCGGGTATACCCAGATGTCCGTGGCCCAGTTGTTCACCACCCGCGTGATGCCGCCGGAGACAAAGGTCCGCGTGTACACGCAGTGCGACGCCGTCAGCACCACGCCGGGGTCCTGCATCGATCCTGACCCAGAGAAGAACCAGGCGTTGCCGCCGGTATCGACGAACCTCATGATGAGTTTGCAGTTGCCCGAGCGCGGCCAACTGTCCAGGCTGCCTGCAACGACCATATTGCCGAACGCGTTCTGGACCTCGCCCTCAACGTCGCTGGCCGCGACGCCCCATGGCAGCGAGCCCGGGCCGCTCCCGCCCGCGAGTTCCGACGGTGGAGCGGCCGGCAAGCCCCACGTTTCACCCGTCAACGCGTTGTGGACTGACGACGTCGTATCCAGGGGCACCGGCCCCGCCGGTCCCGGCGGGGTCATGGGCATCGGAATTGGTGGAATCTCCGAAAAGGGCGGGTGGTTCGGGCGGGGTGCTGGAAGGTCCTGACCCGGAAGGAAAATCGGCGCCGCCTCGTGGCCGCCGCTTGTGGGGTCGGCCACCTGCGCCGGCGCTGCTCCGGCAAGAGCCAAGGTCAAGCCCGCTGCCAAACACCGGAACACCGTTGAAAACTGATGGTGCATCATCTTTTCTACTCCCGTTATCGCTTCGCGGCGATGTACAACGAAAACACATGAACGATCAGCACGCGCGAGATAGGCCCTCCGGGCCCAAGCGGCTCTGAAGGACTGCCTGTGACCATGTGAACGACGGACTGCAGCGGACTTGAACCGCAGCGACGGCGCGACGAAAAGCAACGCCTGGTGTCAGCGAAGCCAACCGGGAACGGCCAACAAAACGATTGCACCGAACACCCTTCCGCGCGACTCGCGCGTGTACGCCGATTCAGTCTAACGATGGTAAGTCGCCGTGGCAATAGGGGCTGCGATGTTTGCCGGGGCAAGTCGCCAGACGAGACCAAATCCGCCCAGCGTTGTGCAGTAAGTACTGTTTTGACAGTTGTTTACAGCCTGTAGCCGAACCCCTCCGCGATACGCAGACCGACCCGCGATCGCCAATATGCCGGGAGTCCATGGGAAAACACGAAGAGGCATGCCCGACGGCATGCCTCTTCATGACAAACGTGTGAACGGACCGGCAGGGCCGGTTGGGACCTCAACAGGCTCCCCCTCCCAGCACACGGAAGAACGCCTCGATGTCCTCATCGGTCCCTGAGTCGCCGTTGCCGTCAAAGTCGGCGCTGCCGCAGAGCGGGCAGCAGTTGCCACCCAGGCACGAGAAGAACGCCTCGATATCCAGATCGGTGCCGGTATCACCGTCGCGGTCAAAGTCGGCACTGCTGCACGGGCAACCCGATGAGCCGCAGAACACCGGAATCCGCGCCACGGCGGAGAGCGCCTGCCCGCCAGCCGCGCCCGCATCGGTGACGAACCACTGTGCAAACACCACCTCACCGGCCGTGACCTGGCCCGGTAGCAACGGCCACTTCAGTGTCTGCGGGCCCTGGTTGGTGCCCAGCCCGCTCACGAATACTTGGCCCACAAAGCGCTCGGGTGTAATCCGTCCCGCCACCGGAGGGACGGTCGAAATGCCCAACACCGCGGATGCCCCTCCCAGTGCGCCGTCAAGCCCGACGCGATAGTCCAAGTTCCCCACCATCGGCGGCCCCTGGACGATGATGCGCGGCAGGATGCCACCGCTGCCCGCGACGCCGCCACCGATGATGGATGGTTGATCCTGGGGCCGATCGGTGAACAGCAACGGCCGATCGAAGGGGAAGCTGGCTCCGGCGACGCGAGGGTCGGTCAAGGCGTTCACCAGGAAGTCATTGACCAGGGGGACCGCCCCGGGTGGCACATTGACGGTCTGCAGCACCGGGTCGCGGTTGTTGGGGAACAACGGTGGCGCGTTGTAGAACCCGATGACCTGGCCCACGTTCTGGAACTGGCCGTTGTGCATGAAACTACGCTTGAGGCCGACGTTGCGCAGCGATGGAACCTTGAACTTGCCGCGGTCGTTAATGTTCCCCGTCACGATCTGGCGACCGGTATCCTCAACGATTGGACGAACACCGATGTTGCGGAACGTCAGGTCACTGAAAAGCGGCGCGGTGTGGCACACCGTGCAGTTGGACGCCTGGAACGCGGCGAACCCATCTTTCTGGGGCTGCGTCATCGCGGCCTGATCGCCGGCCTGGAACCGGTCCCAGGGTGTTTGGTCCGCGACCAGGGTTCGTTGATAAGTCGCCATCGCAAAGGCGATCCGGCTCGCTGTGATAGCGTCATCGCCGAAGGCCCGGCGGAACAGTTCCGGGTAGTCGACCTTGCCTTGCAGCGCGGCCGCGACATCCGGCGGATGATTCGTCGCCAGGTCCAGCGGCATGACGCGCGCGAGCTTTTCGGTGACCTCCGCCCAGTTGACGGCGTCGTGGGCCATTTCGATGCTGTTCACGATCGGCCCGGCGGCCTGGCTCTCGAGGGCTCCACCGGCGATAATCGCAACCTGCCCGGTTTCCGGGTCAATGAACTGGCTGCGTGCTCTTCCATCCCAGAACAGGTCGGTTGCATACCCGGCGTTGATATTGGAGTTGGCGGACCGGCCCGTGATCTGTGGCGCCAGCCCGAAGACCGGGTCGCGCACATAATCGTTGTTTGCGTCGGAGTGGATGATCCCCGGCGACCCAAAGATATCGTCGGGCGAGTTGATCAAGCCGTCAAGCCCGGGGTTCCGTGCGAGGCGCGGGTCGGTTCCTCCACGCTGGGGCAGGTGGCACGTAGCGCACGAGACGCTGTTGCTCGTCGAAATCTGCTCTTCCGCGAACAGGATCTTTCCCAAGACCCGCTTGCTTTCGGTTATCGGGTTCTCCGGCGGTTGGGGCACCGGGGGCAACGCCGCAAACGCCAAGTAGGAGAATGCCGCGACAGCCGCGGCGGCGATCGGCAGCCCGGGGAACACTGCCATGACCGCCACCCGCCCGGGGCGTGCCAGTTTCATGACCCGCCGAAAAACTGGCACAAAACGGAGACCATCGCTCATCTTTGACACTCCAGGTTTACCGAAGAACGCCTGTGGCGTCCCCCTATTGCACCCGCCGCGGGCGCGAGCCCCATAGCCTACCACAGCCTCCCGAGGGGCCAACACTCGGCAGCGCAAAAACACTCTCATTTCCGAGTTCCTGGCCGGGGCTCCAGCGCACCTGAGGTAGGTGTCGGGCACGCCGCCAGCAGGGGCCTGCGGCTTGGTTCACGCGGGAAAACTCTCCACCGGGTTGGTCCGATGCGGTCTGTGTCCTGCCTTCGGCGTTTGACTTCAGCCCTGGGCTGCTATTGGGTGGTACAGCAGTCTCGTTCAAGTTCGCGGGGTTTTCCTCATTACCGGCCGTGCCGTAGGCCTCGGACGAGCGGAACGCGGTGCGGGGTTCGTCCAAAGCGCCTGCTGCCGTGCTTTTCAGAGAATAACGATGAAGTGACTCCCGCAGGGCGGGGGCTTTGAAGCCCTTTGTCGAACAGTTATGCTTGTGCCTGGTCACCCGAATCCGTTACTCTGCGCTTGTTTGAGTAAGGCAGGGTTGGTTCTGCGACACCCGTGGGGGCGAGTCGAAGGAGTAGATCTTGGAAACAATTTTCCCCGAGGCTATGGCTTCACACGGTCAAACCGACCGTCACGGCTATTGCCGGCGGTTGATCCAACTGGTCGCTCGGGCGGGCCGGGCGATTGGGAGGGGGCGTCGGCACTGCGAATGCCACTTTGAGGTGTTGGAACCACGGGCGCTGCTCGCGGTCGTTGTTTGGGACGGCGGTCCGGCGGGCATGGGGACAGACTTCAACACCGCCGTGAACTGGGTTGGCGATGCGCTCCCGGGCGCGAGCGATGACGCGCTGATCGACACCGCAGGCCCGACGATCACGCTCGCGGCCGCGCGGGCGGTGCAGAGCGTCAGCAGCAGCCGGGCGCTGCAACTCAACAGCGGCGGGAACCTGACGACCACGGCAGCCAACACGCTCACGGCACCGGTGACGCTGCTGGGCGGTACGGCGACGGGCGGGACATGGAACTTCTCGGGCGGCGGGAACGCCTTTGTGGCGACCCCTTCGGGCGGGACGCTGTCGAGCGTGTCGATCGGCGGGGAGGTTCTGCTGGACACGGCTTCCGCGTTTGTGCTGGTGTCGGGGACGACGAGCTTCACGGCAGCGCGGCTGTCGGCCACCAACACGACTCTCCAGATCGCCTCGGGGTACACGCTCAACTCGCTGATCTCTATCGAGGGCGCGACGGGTGGGACGCGGGCCGTGCAGCTGGGGGTCGGGGGCGGCGCTCCAATCACGATCGGAGCATCGGGGATCATCCGGCTGGCGGCGGGAGCGGGGACCGGGGTGGGTATCAGCGGCGTAACTACGCTGGTGAACAACGGGCTGATCACCGCCGAGGCGGCGGGCCGGACCCTGAACTTCAACCCCACCAACTTCACCAACAACGGGACCGTCCAGGCCCTCGCCGGGACGCTGCTGATAAGTTCGACCAGTTGGAGCAGCACGGGCGCGATGTCGGCGGTGGGCGCCACACTGACCCTGGACGGCGCCTGGACGAACACGGGCACATTGAACATCGACAACGCGACGCTCAACCTGGGGGGGGCGGTCACGACGGCGGGGATCAATCTGGCGGGGTTCACGCGGACCAACGGCGGGACGGTGAACATCACTCCCGGGACGCTCAACAACGCCGCGGCGACGCTGGCGCTGAACGCGGCGACGGGGTCGTGGAGGCTGGCGAGCGGGACGATCACCGGGGGGTCGGTGACCTACGCGGACGGGGCGAGCCTGCAGATGACCGGCACGGGCGGGACGCTGTCGAGCGTGTCGATCGGCGGGGAGGTTCTGCTGGACACGGCTTCCGCGTTTGTGCTGGTGTCGGGGACGACGAGCTTCACGGCGGCGCGGCTGTCGGCCACCAACACGACTCTGCAGATCGCCTCGGGGTACACGCTCAACTCGCTGATCTCTATCGAGGGCGCGACGGGTGGGACGCGGGCCGTGCAGCTGGGGGTCGGGGGCGGGGCGACGATCACCATCGGGGCGGCGGGGATCATCCGCCTGGCGGCGGGAGCGGGGACCGGGGTGGGTATCAGCGGCGTAACTACGCTGGTGAACAACGGGCTGATCACGGCGGAGGCGACGGGCCGGACCCTGAACTTCAACCCCACCAACTTCACCAACAACGGGACCGTCCTGGCCCTCGCCGGGACGCTGGCGGTCAGTCCGACGACCTGGAGCAGCACGGGCGCGATGTCGGCGGTGGGCGCCACACTGACCCTGGACGGCGCCTGGACGAACACGGGCACATTGAACATCGACAACGCGACGCTCAACCTGGGGGGGACGGTCACGACGGCGGGGATCAACCTGGCGGGGTTCACGCGGAGCAACGGCGGATTGGTGAACATCACCGGGACGCTGAACAACGCCGCGGCGACGCTGCCCCTGTC
>Ga0163144_10012400_pt1 | contig 17906 bp, 5 predicted proteins | sample OliLak19BULKMAT1_FD_123175 | JGI IMG/M metagenome (GOLD analysis project Ga0163144, IMG submission 123175) | Freshwater microbial mat bacterial communities from Lake Vanda, McMurdo Dry Valleys, Antarctica - Oligotrophic Lake LV.19.BULKMAT1 | ecosystem: Environmental > Aquatic > Freshwater > Lake...
CGCGACGCTCCCGTCGTTCCGCTCCGCTTTGCGCTGGGCGCACGATCATCCGTCTCCGGCTTTCCTGAAGGCGATGTTGCCCATGTACAACCGCCCCTGGGTTCAGGCCGACCCCGAGACCGCCGCGGCCATTCGCCGAGAGGTGAGGTACCACCGTTATCTGCTCCACAAGGAAGGAGGCCCGAGCGAGCGCGTCCGGCTCATGGTCGAACTTGAGCAGGTTCTCGTGTCGGAGACCCATACCTTCGCCCAGAAAGGCGCCGCGATCCGTCAGATCCTCGATAACCCCGGGTCGGGCGCCCTGCCCGCTCTCTCGGATACGCTCATCACTTATCGCCGGCGCCACCCCAGGCTGGCCGCCCTCCTGATCGACGCCATTCGCCAGATCCGGATGAACGGCGTGCTCACGCCGCAGTCCGTCACGCACGATTCCATGCTCGGCATCGCGCGGCGCGCCGTGGAGGATTCCGGCGAGCGCTGGGAGCATTTCCAGCTCGTGTTTCGCGACAGCGGCCAGACGCTCGAGCTTCGCTGGCAGATGCCTCCCGGCCAGCGCCTGGACCGCCTCGAACTGGTTCACCATCGCCTCCGCACGCTTTTCAATGAACAGAACACCCATCTCGACCCGGACATGACGATCGTGCCCGACGCCGCGAGCTTTCCGGCGGGCAACGCCGGCATGATCCGCCTCGCTTTTCATCCCGACATCGCGAACATGTCGGACTTCCAGCGCACCATGGGCGTGAATGATTTCGTCGTGGGGAGAAACGGCCGCTACGTTCCCCGCTCGCCCCTGCAGATCACCGACCAGCTCGAGGAGCGCGCGAGGCTCTTCCTCGATGGACTCGACGCCGGCGACCCGGAACGTGCCGCGTTCATCGAAGAGGTGTTCGGCACCGGCGACCAGCCCGGCATGGACGCCTCCATCCGTGACGTCGAAAGATTCGGAATGGTCGAGAACGTCCGGATCGAGTCGTACCCAGAGAACGACCCCAACACCGGGCGCCCGCGCGCCGACGAACGCGGGCAAGTGGCCCTGATCAAGGAGATGGGGCAGGCCTTGCCTTACCTCACCCATTACATTCCCGAGTTTGCGGTCGATGCCTGGGCTTTCTTCGGACGCGGTGCCGACGGGCTCTACACCACGGGCTGGTTGAAAGGATTTTTGCGGGGACATGTGGCCGACCGGGACCACATGGTGCTCGTCTCGCGCGATACCGTGGGCTGGCGCCACTGGAACGAGGTGCACAACCGCCTCTCCGAACTGACCGGGATGATGTCGTCGGGCACCACGCTGGAGCCGGAGGTCCGATTCTTCCGGACCATGCGCCTCGTCTTCAACGAATGGCTGCGCGAACGCTACATGCTCGCGCCGGCCATCCGGCTCCCGGGCGTGATCGGGTTCCTTCGCTACCGCGACGCGACCGTGGAATACGACAGTCAGGGCCGTTTCGTTGAGATGCTCGCCGTTTACGACGGCGACCGCCCCGGCGCCCGGCGCATCGGGTGGGTGATGCGCGACCGTGACCTGAGTGCCGGCGAGGCGCCCATCTACCGGCGCTTCCGCGGCGTCGACGACGCCGACTGGAAGGCCGTCGACAACCGGGACGTTGAAACGATCAACGATCGTCCCGACGACGGCATGTACGCTCACATCCTCAAGGGCATCTATCAGCAGTTCCGGAGTTCCCCCATCCTCTCGGGCGACAATGGTCAGGGCAACGAAACGTTGAACGTCACCCTGATCGACGAAACCGGCATCGGAAGCTTCGATTACCTGACGTCCTTCGCCCTCGAAACGTTTTCTCACGCCGACGAGCAGGACGTGCCGCCGACCGCAGAACTGGCCGCACTGCGCCGGATGCCCGTTCCGGAGCTGACGGTCGCACAGGCCGCGCGCTGGGAACAGCTGGAGAAGGAATACCTGGCGATTCGCGTCAGCGCGGCCGCGCGCCCGGTGGAAACGCGGACATTCATCGCCTCGCCGCCGACGGCATCGGCGGGCTTCGGCATGCTGATCAACGAATATAACTACCTCACCGTAACGCCGGTGGACCTGACGATGGATTTCGGGATGTCGCTCGGCGACGCCACCGCCACCATCACGCGGACGGCCACGGCGGCGGACAACAGCCCTCACCTCCTCAAGGTCAACACCACCGCGGTCACGGGACGGGGTTACCGCGGCCGCCAGCGTCCCGAACAACCCGAGTTCAATATGGGAACGCCGATCGTTGACCGGAACGTTCCGCTCATTCTCGAACGGCCTTCTATCCAGATCGCCGATTACGTGCGCGATCTTTACGTCTACAACGGCACCATCGAGTACTACGAAAAGGAATACGAGCGTCTTTCCGTGAAGCCGCTCCTCTTCGCGCTAACGGATGGAGATTCATCACTCAGGGGCCTGTCGCTCAATGCGCTCGCGGGTCATGAACTTCCCGCTACCGTCGCCGGACTGGTGGCCGCGGCGCGGGGGAATGCCGAACTGGTTCCCGGCGCCGATGCCGTGGGCATGCGCGCGCTGAGCGGCGTGCTCGGGGACGCGGTTGCGTTCAATCCCATCGGCACCGTCAACGCGCTTCTCAACTACGAAATTCTGCTCTCCTACAAGGCGCTCCTGACGGGCCTGGCGAGGCCCGACAACCCTTTGTCCGGCGTGCAGGGGATGGCCGCGCGCGCTCTGGAAACGCTCGAGACCGCCCGGGAAAGGTCGGAGATGATGGGCCTGTCGCTCGACCGCTATCTCGCGCTCAACACGGATCAAAAGGAGATGTTGCGTTCGCAAGGCGTCTTCCTGGCGCCGCTCGTCGCCACCGAGGTCGTCCTGCGCGGAACCGAGCTCGAGCGCGCGGCGGGCGCGCTCGGCCTTGAACGCGCGGTCATGGCGCTTCCGACCTGGCAGCCGCCGACCGCCGCCGAGGCCGCACGCTGGCGAGAGTCGCGCGATGGCGGGCGAATTCCCTTCGTGACGCGCCATGCCCTACCCGTTTTCACGGCGGTCCTCGGCGCGCTCGGCGTGCGGCCAGCCGCGGCCATCGCCGCCTACCGCCTCTGGGGCGCGGCGGGCGTCGAAGAAATATTTTTCACGGGAGTGCCCGCTGCCATCACCGGCGGCCTGTTCCTGCTGGGCGCTCCCGCCTGGGGACTCGCGGCGGTTTTCGCCGCCGCCTTCATCGGGCTTCGCATTTCTTTCGTCTTCGCCCATCCTTCGGGCCGCCGGTTCGATCCCGCGCTGATCGCGGGAATCTCGCTGGTCTGGGCGCTGTTTCCGTTCTTCCTGGATGGCGGGGTCGTCGTGGCCATCGTGGCGCCGCTGATCACCCACGTGATCGTCAACATCCGCAGCGAACGTGCGCTCTCGCCCGAGGCGAGGCTCGCCGCGCGCGTCGCCGGAGCTTTCGCCCTCGTGGAAAGTGGACGCGCCGCCTCCGCGCGCACGGCGATCACGGAGATGATCACTGGGGCGCCCGTGAACCTTGGCGTGGCGGAAGCGCCCGGAACGTCGTTGTCTCTCCGGCACCTGTCCTCGGTCCTGGATGGGCGCAGCGGCTTTGATGCGCGCGCCTTCCGCGAGGCGCTCGCGCGCGAACTTCCCGCCGCGCTCGGCCGGGCCAACGTGTCCGAACAGGAAGCCGGAATCCTTCTTCAAAGGCTGGCGGGCGTGGAGCTTGGGCGGCGCAACGCGCCGACAATCGAGCAGGCGCTCTCAACCGTCATCGCGGCCGACGCGCAGCCGGGCCGCCGCTTCGTCCACATCGTGATCGATGAAGCCAATGAGTCGCGGGCCGGAGAACTCGTGCGCATCGCCCTCGCCAAACGCGCATCGGCCGATGAGGACGTTCTTATCTCCGCGGCCACCGATGAGCTGGCGCGACGGCTCGCGCCCACGCTCGGACAGGGCCGCGTGTCGGTCCGGTCCCTGGGCGAGGGCCTCCGGGATTTGCCGCCGGGCCGAAGCCTGCTCGTGTCGTCTCTGCCCGCCACGTGGAATGGGGCGCGCCCGCGCGCGCTGATCGTGCCCGATGGAATTGACGTCGACGTCACCGGCCTTCCGGAGGGATCCGCGTATCGAACCGCTGCCATCATCCTCATCAATCTCGCCCTGCGCGCGGTCATCCTGCCGCCCATCGGCGACCTGGAAAGAACCGCCCGCCTCATCGCCAGCCAGGCCTAGTTTTCTGCCATAATCCCCGGGATGAAGAAGATCCTGATCGTCGACGATGATTCCCAGGTTCGGAACATGCTGGACCGTTTCTTCAAGGCGGCCGGTTATACCACGGTCATCGCCGCCGACGGGCTGGAAGGGCTTGAAAAGGCCTCCCAGGAAAAGCCCGACCTCGTCGTGGCCGACATTGAGATGCCGCAGCTCGACGGCATCGGCATGTGCTCCACCCTCAAGAGCAATCCCGCCACCGCGCACATCCCGTTCCTGTTTCTTTCCGGAGACGGCCAGATCGGCAAGGTGGAAGAGGCCCTTCAGCAGGGCGGCGATGGGTACGTCACCAAGCCCTTCGACCTTCCGCGGTTGATGACGAAGGTCAGGGGACTTCTCGGGTAGAGTTGGGTTTAGGCCTGGACCGCGAGGACGCGCGCGGCCCGGATGACGTCGCCGAGCGGCAACACTTTCAATTCGGGCAGGTTGTTGAGCAGGTCTTCCAGCGCTTTGTAGCGAATCTGCGAGAGCAAGGAGCCGGGCGACAGCTCGGCGGTCTCGAACGAGACGTCGTGCGACAAAACAAGCAGCGCGTTGCTCAGGCCCGGCGCGTCGAGCGCGAGCGACAACGCCGATTCCAGGGCCGGCGCGTTGATCCGGTTTCCTTCCGAGAAGAGCGCGCCCGCGCTCGCCACGATCGCCACCCGCCCCGCCGCGATCTGCGCGGCAAAGATCCGGCGGAATTCGGCTTCGTTCGCCGCCTCCACGATGATCGTCACGTTCTTCTGATCCGGCCGCCGGGTGAGAAGGTCAAGCAGGTTCCCGGCGTCCGCCGGACGCGCGGCGGAAACGATGTTGCGATTGGCCACCGTCACGCTTTCGCCCAGCCATGTCGACAGCTTTTCCGCGACGCGCTGCGCTTCGGTGAACGAAAGATCGCCCGCGCGCAGGCGCCCCGCCAGGTTTTCGCGCACGTACGCCATCACGCCTTCGCGATTGAGCGCCGCGGGCGCCACGCCAGCCGCAAAACGGTTGCCCACGAACGCACGGCCAATGTTCATCGGGACCACCACACCCATCAGCTGGTCAACGTCCACCCGGCCGCGCCGCGCCGCCACGGCCATCGCGGCCGAAATCAGGGCCTCGCCCACGCGCGCTTCGGGCGTCCGCCCGGTCCACGCCGCGCCCCAGCCCGTCGCCTTATCCACCAGCGAGAACAGAACGTTGACGGAAAAATGCGCGCCCAGATTGCCCGCCGCCGCGCCGAGGACGGCGTTCTCCACGCGCTGGCCCAGCGAATCGAGGGTGAGCGATTTCCAGCCGAACGCGCGCGCGAGCAGGTTGTAAAGCGAGTGCCCGATCATGCCGCCGATCCAGACATAGAACGTCGAATCGGCGTAGCCTGTGCCGAAGCCGAAGGCCATGAGCGCCGCCACGCCGTAGATCATGCCCATGCCGATCCATTGGAGCCACGAGCGCGAGCTGTGGAGCAGCGGAAAGAAGGGAAGGAAGTGAAGCGGGATGACACCCTCCACGATGGGGGCCACGACCACTTCCGTGACGAGCCCGTCGGGATTGAGCCCCAGGGCGCGGGCGATGTCGCGCGTGAAGGGCAGGGTCAGCGTCGAGTGGCGCTCTGGGCTCGAGTCGTTGCGTCCCAGATCGCGGACCAGGGCGCGGCCCGCGTCGTCCACCGTGATCGTGAGTTGCCGGCCGGAGATGAGCGTGTTGTCGATGCGCACCGTGCTGCCGGACGCGCGACCGACGGTGGCGCCGCCTTCGGGAATGGTCAGCGGCGTCTCGAGACCGGTCGAAGGCATTCCGGCGTCATTAAGAAGCGAGAGAACGTAGCCGCCGTCGGCCGCCCGCACGAGAAGCATCTGAAAGCCGGCGACGTTGAGGGTGATCGGACCGTTGAAGTTGTTCCGATCAATGACCGCCGTGCCCTGGTACTGCACGCGCTCGTAGGCGATGTCCTCCACTGGCGCCGACGCGGGAAGGGAGTCGGGCGCCACGTAGCGGCCGGCGCGCGCCTCCACCACCAGGGCGGTGGCGTCGTCGCCGAGCGTCTTGGTTCGGAAATTCGATTTATCCAGCGAGCGCTGGTAGGCGGCATCGACGGAGCGCGCGGCCGCCTGCTCGGGCGTGCCCGTCAGCGACGCGCGGATTTCATCGGTGACGAGGTGGTCGTAAACTCCGTCGGAGACCAGGACGACGCGGCCGCCCGCCGGAACCGTGATCTTCGTGATCGCGGGGTTGACGCCTTCGGGCGTACCGAGATGGTTGAAAACGTAATGACGGATGTTGAACATCAGGTCGGCCGCGCCCTGGAGCTCCGCGCGGGTGCGCGCCCGGGAGACCTGTTCCTGCTGGTGCTCGTCGAGTGATTTCTGCAGGGCGGCCGCGCCTTCTCTCGTGTCGAGGTCCAGCACGCGGCCGGCCTGATCGTTGTCGACGGTGAGCATCCGCAAACCCGCCGGCGTCTGGAGATACGCGCGGGAGTCGGCCGCGTTTCCGATGAAGGCGCGATGCGGGCCGTCGGCGCGCGGGACGAGAACCAGGACCGTCGCGGTGGTACCCGCGCCGGGGTAACGCGCCCGGACGGTCTCATGCGCGAGGCGGATGGCCGCCCGCAAAATGTCTTCGATGCGGTCTTCCGGCATGCCGGGGCGGATCGCGGCAAGCTCGCGCGCGATCACCTGTCCGGCCGTGCGGCTGGCGTCCTCGCCGCGGTACGAGCCGCCCATGCCGTCCATCACGCCGGCGATGATGATGCCGCCGGGAAGCTCTGCCTGGAAAGTCGTGTCTTCGTTGATGAGGTCGGTGGATTCCCCCGCCCGCGCCTTGTCGTCACGGTACTGCGCGCGGCGCGACGCCACGCCGATGGCCGGCGCTTCGGCGGCCGCCACCGGTTCCTGCGCAGGCGCTTCCGGCGCGACGGGACGAACGGCCCGCTGAACCCCGCGGGGCGTGAGGCCTCGTGGGGTGAGCCCTCGGAACACGACCCCGGCCGCCGGGTCTGGCGAAGGGGCGGCGGGGGCGGCCTCCGTCGTTTCGACGAGATTGAATGACGTCAGCGCCGGATTGAGGATCGCGGTGAAACGGCGGGTCGTGCCGTCGGCGTAACGCACGGTCACCTGAAGCGAATTGGCGGGGACGACGCTCCCCACCGCCCGTTCGGTCTCCGCATACTCCACCGCGACATCGACGGCGCCGGCGAGGGGAATCGCGCTCTCGCCATCCACGCCCATGTATTCGCGTTCGCCCACGCGACGCTCGATGGCCAGCGTCATGAGCTGGCCCTGCGGCGTGGTATTGATGGCCACGCGCATCGGGTTCGCCGCCGAGCGCGGCGCGAGCCAGTGCGTCACCACGTCTCCCGAGCGACGCGACTGCGGCTCGGTCGTCATCTCGCTTCCGACGCGCACCGCGGACGGCAACGCCGCGGGGGTGAAGGCGTCGCCCGGCGCGCGCGTGAGGCTCTCAGCTTCGTTGAGGAGGATCTCGAGATATTTGGACGTTTCCCGCGCCCACGCCACGGCCTCTTCATCATCGATCCCTTCGGTCGAATCACGCGACTTCACGAGCAGGATCGGAATGTAGGCGCGAAGGAACATGAGGCGGCGGCTGCGGTCGTTGGCGAGCGGGAGATCGGTGCGCGTGGGCAGGGCGTTCACGCGTCCTTCCTGGCGATCAAGCACGGCCTGGGGCAGGGGCGCGTCCTGTCCGCGCGCCGCTCGCTGAATGGAAGCCAGGTCGAGCCGGAAGTCCACCAGTGAAACGTCGGCCATGCTGCGGCTGGCCGCCGTGGTGTGTCGCTGGATGAATTTCTCATCGGGAGCGCCCTGCTCCGTCTGGAACGTGCCGACGGCGCCCTGCACGATGATCCGCGCGCCGTTGGTGGAGAAAAGATCGCGAACGGTCACGAGACCTTCATCGTCGACGTCCACGATGACGTGATAACGGGAGAGTTTCCGTCCGGGGTCGCGGGAGAGGGTCATGTCGGTCGCGGGGCCCGCGCCGACGTAGGCGGACTGGCCCGGCTGCAGAAACAGCGTCCCGCCCTTGAGCGCCTGGCGGGCGGCTTCGCCGATCGCCTTCACCTGAATGCCGCCCTCCCGTCGCTTCACCTGGACGATGAGGTTGTCTCGCCCGGGCAGCGTCACCTGAATGACCGTGTCGTCGCCCATCGCCACGCCCGTGACCGCCTTGCCGTTGCCAAAATCCTTGTCCTTGTGCTCGCCGGCCTGGCCGCGCCGGCCGAACGCGCGGAAATCGCCCGCGGCGGCCATGCCCGTGCGCCATGTCTCAAAGTCGGTTCCGTTCACCGCGTTCACGGCGACGATCACGACGTTCGTGGCGGCGAGCACGCCGCCAAGAAGCGCGGCCGCGGTCGATGCGTCGCCATAACCGAGAACGGCCATAAGCCCGGCCGCCGCCATGACCGAGAATCCGAGAAGCGCGAGAGCGACATTGGCCAGCGGTCCGGCGAGCGCGGTGCGGCTGGTCTGCATTACCTGGCGCTCAGCGTCTTCGGCGTTCTGGGCCGCCTCGAGGGGCGACGCGACGACGAAGGCGTTGGTGATGTCCGCGCCCGTGATGAACGCGGCCACGAGATTTTCCCGATTCAAGGCGTCCAAGCCGAGGCGAAGGATTTCCCCGGGCGACTTCCCGGCGATCTGCCCGTCGCTCGTGAGGTGGGCCAGCTCGTGGACCACCACCGACACGAACAGGGCAACCTTGGCGATCCCATATATAAGGAGGACGGTCGGCAGGCTGACCGGGGCGAAGAGCGCCGCGATGCCCGCGACGATCGCCGTGATGGCCGGCGCCAGCACGAACGTGCTGTTGAGAGCCGCGTTGCGAAAGGGCGCCCGTCCCGTTGGTTGCGTCGGCTCGCCGTTGCGATATTCGACGCCGGCGAACACCGTGTTGCGGTAGTAGGCGTACACCGCGCGCCAAGCGGCTGGGTCGGCGGTGAAACCTGGAAAACCTTGCGCGAAGAGTTCGCCATGGAGGACATAGTGCATGAACGTTTCGGCGAACATCTCCTCCGGCGTCTGGATGTAGCCGCGGCGGACCTCGGCGCTGAAGCCCAGCGTGGGAAGGGAATAGGTGTTGGGCCGCGCGCGGTTGAACAGGGCGGGAAGCGCCGATCCGGGGGCGACATGCCGGGCCTGGACCACATGGCCGAACTCGTGAAGAAACGTTTCCAGGAACTCGCGGAACTGGAATACCGTCGGCTGAACGCCGAGCTGACCGATGTCGTCGCGGTACTGTCCGATGCGCGCGGCGCGGTCGCGACCCGCGGCGAGGTCGATGCCGCCGCGAAGGCGATTGACGAGGTCGGAGCTTCTCTCGAACGTGCGCAGCGGCAGGCGGCGAAGAATCTCCACCGTCGCGAGGATCATCTCAACGCGCGCGCCATCGATGTTGACCAATCGCGCCAGACCCGAAGGGACGATGGCCGCGAAACGGGCGGCGGCCCGCCGGCGTTTCGAGTCGTAGTTTTCCCCTCCGTATTCCTCCCGGAATCCGTACTGCTGCTGCCACGCGGCGAACGCCGCCACGAAGAAATCGGCCCGGCTTTCAAAGTCAGGCCGGAAACGGTCGAAGCTGTCTCCCACGTAGTCATTGAGATTGATGCCCATGATCGTCTCGCCCGATCCCTGGTCTTCCGCCACGAACAGGCGGCCGTCGAACCGGTGGACCGTGACGCGAAGGGAGAACAGCCGCCGCAGGCCGACGGCGACGCGGGCGCGTTCTCCGGAGGTCATTGTCCGTGGCGCGATCGTGTCGACGAGGCCCTGAAGAAATTTCAGTTGCGCGGCGGTGTTGGGCACCGGATTGGCGGCGAGATCGGCCAAGGCGTCGGAAAAGCGATTACGCACGCGCTGGACCGTGCCCGAGGCCTGCGATTCCTCATCCGCGACGCGCGAAACGAACGAAAGAGCCTCCACCACGCGCGATCGCTGAATGATGGATGCTTCCGCCGAGATCGGCGCCACCGTCGCGAGCGGGTTCACGAGAAGGGTTTGTCCGGTCGGGGCCCGATCCACCCAGACGAGAAATGTTTGTCCCTGGCGGCTGACCGCCTGAACGCGACCGTCGCGCAGCCCGCTCTTGGCCTCGCGCTCGCGCACCGGCATGGCGTTCGCATTGGGAAGCCCGGCCTCGATGTCGGCTCGGTTGAACACAAGAACGATGCCTCCGAGCGCGTCCATTTGCCGCTCCACCTCCAGGCGGCCTTCCGGGCGATCGAGCGGGAGCAAGCCTCCGATCGGCGCGGGCGGGCGCGCGGCCGAGTCGCGCTCCGTAAAGACCACCGAGGTCGCGTCGGGATCAAGCGTCGCGGTGTAGACCCGCGTGGTCCCGTCGTCGAGACGAAGGGTGACCGTTAAGACGTTCATCGGCACTTCGCGGTTGCCCTGCTGAATGAGGCGCACGCTCGGAACGAACTCCACGTTGATCCCCTCGGCTTGTGAGAGCGAGATCTTGTTGTCACCCTGAACGTCAACGTAGATCTGCGGGCCTGCGGCGCGCTGAACCGCGATCGTGAGGAGCCTGCCTTCGGGCGTGCTGTTCACGGCCACGCGCAACGGGTTGGAAGCGTCGGTCGGCGCCAGCCAGTGCGTGACGATGGTATCGGACACGCGGGCCATCGGCTCGGCCTGGAGACCGCGGCCTGTCAGATTGACGGCCACCGGCAACACCTGCGCGGCGAAGGCCACATCGCCCTGCGCGGGGATGGTCAGCACGTAGGCCTCGTTGATCATGCTTTGGAGGAGAAAGGCCGCCTTGTCGCGCCATGCCGGCGTCTGCTCGGCGTCCTGTGCCTTGGCGAGAAGAATGGGAAGGAAAGCGCGAAGGAAGGCGATCTCCTCCTGTTTATCGATGGGAAGGCCAGCGCGGTCGCGGCGCTGGCCCAGGCCGTCCACGCGGTCGGGCTGCGAGTCCAGCTCCTCGGGCCGGAGCTTGCGGCGAAACGCGTCTTCGGGCGCGCCGATGAGGTCGGCCGGTCGGACGATCTCGCTGAGCGACCGGTCGGTCATCGACCGGCTCTCGAGCGACGCATGCTGCTCGATGAAGGCCTCGTCAATTCCGTCGTCCTGAGTCTGCCAGCGCTGCGCCGCGCCGCTGCGGATTTCGAACGCGCCGCCATTTCGAGCGAACAAGTCGCGTACGGTAACGCGGCCGAGCAGGTCCATTTCGATCGCCAGGTGAAATCGGGAAATGGTGCGCTGTCCCTGCTGCGTCAGCTGGATCGTCGCGCCCGGCGCCGCGCCGACGTAAACGGTCCGGCCCGGCAGGAGAACCACGCTTTCCTTGCTCGCGATCGCGGCGGCATCGCCTTGAGGTCGAACCACCACGCCCTCGGCCGTGCGCGCGACGAGCACCAAGAGGCCGCTGGCGCGGCTCATGAGAAACGCCTGGATCGTCGTGTCCCCCTGAAGGGGGAAAGTGACCGGACCGACCGAGCGGCCGTAGGCGAGATCGTTGGGCCCCAGCGGCAGCGCGGCGAAGCGGCCATTCACCAGCAATCCCGTGCGCCACGATTTAAAATCCGTGCCGAGGGCGGCGTTGACGGCGAGCAGCGTGGCGTTGGTGACGCTGAGAACGGAACCCAACGCGACCATGGCGAACGACAAATCGTTGAGCCCCGCGAGGGAGAAGGCCATCGACATCATCAGCAAGCCCACGCCCATCGCGAGAATGAACGCGTTGGCGGCCGGGCCGGCCAGCGCGGTCCGGCTGGTCCGCTCGAGCTGGCGACGGGCGTCTTCGGTGTTGAGCGCCGCCTCCCGGGGCGACGCCATCACGTACGCGTTCGTGATGTCCGTTCCAACGAGAAACGTGAGCCCGACCGATTGCCGGTTGAGCGAGGCGAAACCGAGGCGGAAGCTCTCGACGGCGGATTTACCGTCGAGCTGTCCGTCATCGGCCAGATGGGACATTTCGTGCGCGACAACCGACATGAGAAGCGTGATCTTCACCAGAACGAAAACGGTGATGCCGATGGCAATGGAGACCGGCCCGAAAATGGAGAGAAACCCGACGACCGCTGCAGTGATGAGCGGCGCCAGAACGAAGGTGCTGTTGAGCGAGACGGTCTGGAACGCGCCGGCGGGCGCCGGCGCGGCCACGGGGGCGCGCGTGAGAGAACGGCCAAGCCGCGCGCCGAGATCGGTGACGCGCGAGAAGATCGAGCGCTCCGCGTCTTCCCGAACGTCGAAGCCGCCGCCATCGAGGACCCGGATGATGATGCGCGCCTCGCCGTCGGCGCCGCGCGAGAAGACCACACGGAACGCGCCGCCCTCGGTGGATTCGATCTGGCGGAGTTCGAAGCCGGTGGCGTTACGGAACCAGGTCCGCAGATCGGCGGAAGGGACCGACTGGTTGCGCACGGCCGCGGCCGACGCGAGCGCGGCGCCGAGATTGAGGGAAGACGCGGGCGCCGGGTTCTGCGCGAGGAAAAGCCGGGGGCCCTCGAAGAGCTGGTCGAGCGGCGCTTTTTCCTGGGAGAACACGCTCAGGTACGCGGTTCCGTCGACGTCGACCTTGGTGAGGCGCGGAACGTAGGTGATGGTGGACACGCCGGCCTTCGCGAAGCGCGCCCCGACACCGGGCGCGTGGAAGCCGCCGGTCACCAGCACGCCGACGTTCGCCTTTCGGCGGTCCATCTCGGCGAGAACATTCGACGTCAGCGCGTCGTTACGGGCGTCGGCCTCGAGGTAGAACGTCTCGAAGCTTGAGAGGTCTCCGATGAAGGCGAGGCCCTCGCGCGAGCCTTCGCGAAAACGGCCCCACTCTTCGGGCGTCAGGGAAAAATGAATGAGCTTGTCGGCGAGGTTGAGCCGCTCGTCCTCCGCCACCAGCGCGCGTTCTTCGGACGTCACCGCCAGCGTTCGGAAACCCGCCTTGCGCAGCGCGTCGATGTCGCGATACAGGTCCTGCGGCCGGATGGCGTCGGTGAGCAGGACGTACCGAACGTAGGAGTCCATCGACGGAAAATCGCCAAGCCGCACGCCGTCCTTCGCGGCCAGATCGCGCAGCGAGGCGTAGAAGGCGCCGTGGCCCAGCCGCCCGCTCCGGTACTCGAGACTGTCCGCCACGAGGCGCTCGATCTCCTCGGGCTTGAGTTTCTGCACGAGCGCCGCGAGCATGCGCGAACGCTCCGCTTCCACGCGGGCGAAGTCGAGGTTCTTCTCGATATCGTAGGCCGCGAGGAACGACTGGATCGAAATCGGAAGGTCGTCGGAATTGCGCGCGAGCAGGCGGATGTAGGCCCCGAGCGGCGTCTGACCCTTGTCGTAGGAATTCACGCTCGCGTCGAAACGGGCGAGCTCGGGCGAGTACGCCGAACGCTTCTTCTCCGCGAGCTCACGCTCGCGGTCGCGCACACGCTGCCCGAACGTTTTCTGCAGCGGCGCCGAACGCAGATAGGCGGTGACGTTGTTGTCGTAGTGCTCCTTCGAATCGACGCCGAGGAACGGCGGGGCCTTTTCCTCGGTCATCGCCACGCCGACGGGACCGGAGATCTTGTGCTGCGCTGTGAGATGCTCGGCAACGGCGCGCATCGCCTTGCGGTCGGGGAAAGCGCGGAACGGCGAGAGGTCGATGGGGCCGAAAGAGCCCTCGAGGGCGACCACGCCCGCGGCGCCCTGCACGCTCAGCTCGCGCACCGCGGCGGCGATGTTGGCCTGCGCCTCCTGATTCAAATGGATGTCCTGGATGTGCACGACGATTCGCTCGCCGGCGTCGGAGCGGCCGCGCGTGACCTCGCGCACCGTGCCGGTCTGCGCGGGCAGCGCGCGGACCACGTCCGTGATTCTCTTTTTCTGATCGGGGGCCGTGAAGCGCGAGAGCTGATTGGCGATCGACGGAGAGAGGCTGGCCGACCCGGGCCGCGGGAGGCCCTGCAAGAGGCGGCCCACGTCGGCGCGCCCGGGCATGGCGGCCGATGCCATGAGCGTGGGGCGGGCAGACGTTCCGGTGGCTTTCTGGGCGCCTCTGCGGCGTTCGGCCCACAGCGATGACTCGGCCGTGTTGGCCAGGCACGGGGACGTGGCCAGGACCACCGCCAGGGTGGCGGACAGGAACCGGCCGGACAATCTCAGGATTCGCAGGCGTTTTACCATGTGTTTTCGAGGGGAAAAACCATGACGGCAAGGATGCTTGCAACGGACGTGCCGCGCGTTCAGGACGGATGACTCCACCCCTACTTCGCGCGGTCTTCCGTCGAGGTTACGTGGTCACCGAAGACAATTCAGTGACAGGAATGTGCTTTTGGCGGGATTTGCGTTACTGGGATTCGTCGGTCAACTGCTGGTCGATGCCGGCGACGGAACCTTCGATGGCGAAGGTCTGCACGAATTCAGGCGGGATGGCGTGGGCGAGCGCGGGAGCGGGCGGCGCGTCGCTGGCAACGGTGGTCTGCTGCCCGGGCTCGAGCACGACGTTCGCGCCTCGGGCCCAGACCTCGATGCTGCCGGTGAGGCAGGCGAAAGTGGTGGTGTCCTTGTCGTGCTGGCCCCAGAACACGGTGCCGCGAATGGCGCCCACGGCCACGGGCGTGCGAACGCGAAAACGCTCTTTGCCCGCGAGCTTATTCTTAAGACCGATGAGAAACTCGCCCGCGCGGAAAGAGACGATGGGGCCGCGGCGGTCGCGGCGAAGGGAGAACCAGGAACCGGGCTTCACCAGCATGTCGGCGCCGTTGGTAAAGGAGAGCTGGACCGCGCCTTTGGCGCCGGTGCGGACCTGGTCATTGCGGGAAAGAGTTTGACCGGGTTTTCCCCTGATCCATTTTCCGGTGACCGCTGGCCGGACGCTGACCACGCCCTCGCAGGATTTGAGAACGGCGTCGGCCGCGCGGGCCGTCGACGCAACCGCGGCGAGAAGCAGGAAAGCGGTGGACCATCTCAGCATCGGGGTTCCCCTCATTGATTTACCTCATGGAAGGTTGCTAACTTGATCTCCGATGACTTTAGTGGCAAAAAAGCGGCAGCGCAACATTAACGGGGAAGAGCTCGTGTACACCAAGAACGTTTCCCTTATCCAGGAGCTTTATCGCTCCTTCCGGGATAAGGATTATGCGGGCTTTCGCGCCCTTTGCGCGCCCGACGTGGAGTGGCGCCAGAAGAAAGGCGTCGCGACCGTCGGCGAGAATCTCTTTCAGACGTTCGCCAGCGACTGGGTCCAGTCGGGGTTCAAGATCGAACGTTTCATGACCGCGGAGAATGCCGTCCTCGTGCTGGGTCGCTACGCCGGCCGCGCGCGCACTCGCTCCACCGAGGACTCGCCCGCCGAAGCGGTCCATGTCTATTTCATCCGCGACGGAAAAGTGGCCGTTTTCCAGCAGTACCCCAACGCCCGTTCGTTGTGGGACATGGCCAGCCTCTCCTAAGATGTCGCCTCCAAGACCATGAGCGATATCAATAAACAGGAAACGAATCCCGGTATTGAAGAGCTTCGACGCCGCGGCAGCCGCATCGTCGGCGAGGGCGACAAGATGCTCCCCGCCGCTTCCCTGATGAAGGCCGCCGGCGTCCTCAAGTCCATTGAAGACCGCAAGAAGCCGTTCGTCACCGTCGTCAATTCCTACACCACCCACATTCCCGGCCACGCGCACCTCGAGCCGCTCGGCCATCTCATCGAGAGAAAGCTCAAGGAGTTCGGCTACAACGTGTGGTACTGCAACGTCGGCGGCGCCGTTGACGACGGCATCGCCATGGGCCACTACGGCATGAAGTATTCCCTGCCGAGCCGCGAGCTCATGACCGACCAGATCGAGACCGTGCTCACCGCGCACCCGTGCGACGGCTGGGTGGGCCTGGGCAATTGCGACAAGATCACGCCGGCCATGTACAACGCGATGGTCCGCATGAACATCCCGTCGGTCTACATCTCCGGCGGCGCCATGCTCGCCGGCGAAGACAACACCGATCTCATCAGCGTTTTCGAAGGCGTGGGCAAGCGCTCCGTCGGAAAAATGTCCACGGCCGAGCTCACCGAGCTCGCGGAAAAAGCCTGCCCGAGCTGCGGCTCATGCTCCGGCATGTTCACCGCCAACTCCATGAACTGCCTCGGCGAGGCCATCGGCCTGGCCATGCCCGGCAACGGAACCATTCCCGCCGCGGTCTGGGAGGGCAAGCGCACCGTCGTGAATCCCGCGCGCGAAGCCCTGATCGGCACCGTGGCCGCGGCGCTCAAACGCTGCATCGATTTGAACATCCGCCCGCGCGACATCGTGACGATGGAAGCCATCGACAACGCGTTCATTCTCGACATGGCGATGGGTGGCTCGACCAACACCGTTCTGCACACGCTCGCGCTGGCGCGCGAGGCCGGCCTCGACTACGACATGGCCCGCCTCGACGCGCTCTCGAAGCGCACGCCCTGTATCTGCAAGGTGAGCCCGTCGCGTTCCGACGTGCACATTGAAGACGTTCACGAGATGGGCGGCATCGCGGCCATTCTCAAAGAGGTGGCCAAGAGCAAGTGCGGCCTCAACGTCAACACCAAGACCGCGACCGGGACGCTCGGCGACATGCTCAAAGACGCGCCCGCGCCCGACGGAAACGTCATCCGTCCCGTGTCGAACCCTTTTTCCAAGACCGGCGGCTTGCACGTCCTCTTCGGAAACATCGCTCCCAAAGGCTCGATCGTGAAGACGGCGGGCGTGACCGCCGACATGATGCAGTTCGAAGGCCCCGCCGTGATTTTCGAGACCATGGAATCCTGCCTCGAGGGCGTTCTGAGCGGCAAGATCAAGAACGGCGACGTCGTGGTCATCCGCTACGAAGGCCCGCGCGGCGGACCCGGCATGCAGGAAATGCTGGCGCCGACCTCGGCCATCGTGGGCGCGGGCCTGCGCGTGGCGCTCATCACCGACGGAAGATTCTCGGGCGGAACGCGCGGCCTGTGCATCGGCCATGTGTCTCCAGAGGCTGCGGCCGGCGGACCGATCGCCCTCATCAAGGAAGGCGACCGCATCAAGATCGATGCCGAGGAAGGCAAGCTCGACGTGCTCGTGTCCGACGAGGAGCTCGAGAAACGCCGCCAGGCGCTTCCGCCTTTTAAAGCGAAGGTCACCCGCGGCTGGCTGGCCCGTTACGCCTCCCACGTGTCCAGCGCCGATACCGGCGCTGTGATGGACCTCTAACCCACCAAAAGCTCTCTTTCGACGCGCCGATGCGGCGCGAAAATTGGAAGGGCTTGTTACAGAATCTTTTCCGTTCCTTAAGGCCTCTTTAACCCTGCCCGACCGATAATGGGGCAGATGACGAAACGCTCTCCCTCTCTTAAGCGAATCGCCGTTTTCCTCGCCGGCATTATTCTCTTCCAGGCCACCCTCGCCGACGCGGCGACGGCGATCTGGCAGGAACGCCGGCAGAAACGGACCGCCGCTCCCCAGCTCGCCTCGCTGGCCATTCCCGCCGCCGCCCCGGTCTCCGCGCTCGGCCGCGTTTCTTCGGCCGGCGCGCCCGCGCCGCTTCGCGCGCGCCTCTCCTCAGTTTCCCTCGCGCTGCCCGCCACGCTCGGGCGCCTCGAGGCGCGGACGGCGCCCGCGCGCGCCACCTCGGTGGTCGTCGTCATCCATGACGTTCATCGCAACGCGGAGGCCCAGAAGAACATCGGCGGCGCGGTGTCCTCGCTTCTGGATCGCGGCCTCATCTCGGCGCTGGGCCTGGAAGGCGCCAGCGACGCGATCGCTCTCGAGCCTTTCCGCGCGTTCCCTCATGCCGCG
>Ga0163144_10012401_pt1 | contig 17906 bp, 12 predicted proteins | sample OliLak19BULKMAT1_FD_123175 | JGI IMG/M metagenome (GOLD analysis project Ga0163144, IMG submission 123175) | Freshwater microbial mat bacterial communities from Lake Vanda, McMurdo Dry Valleys, Antarctica - Oligotrophic Lake LV.19.BULKMAT1 | ecosystem: Environmental > Aquatic > Freshwater >...
CCCCCTTAAAAAACCCCGGGCCTCCGCTCGGCGAGTCATCATCCACTCTCGCTCCGCCTGAGTGAATCAGGCGGAGCGAATACAGAGTCGCCGAGGCTCCGGCCCATTCACAATCAGGCCAGAATGGGTGACGCCTAAACATCAGTCGGGCCACCGAAAGCCAAAGTCCGCGTTCTTCAGGTCTGAAAGTGCGAGGTAAACGAAGAGGACGCCCAAAGCGTCGAGCGTGAGGCCGACGCCCGCGCCTTGAATCCCCAGCCCCTTCATCACCGGTCGCTCCAAGGAGATGATGTTGTCGACCGGGACGTGCGCCTTGGGCTGCACCAGCCGGATCTCGCTCAGGAGAGGGGCCCGAGCCTCGATGGCCAGACTGCGCAGCAGTGACGCATCGACCGTCTCACCATGGACGCTCACGGAACCAAGAGCCTGGAAGGGAATTCGTTCGGGTGCACCACCACGGCGACGCACAACTACTCCGCGTTCATCGAGGCCCAGGAACGTGACCGACTGGGGCCATGGATCTCCTTCGCCCAACAGTTGGGCAGACCCAAGATCGGGCAGGAGCCGGCCGCGGGGACTGCTCACCTGGAATGCGCGGTAGGCCGTCTCATAGTCGGAGCCTACCCGCCAGCCCACCGATTCGACGACGCCTTCGACGCAGCTTCCGTCGCTCAAGTGGAGCACCACCCGATTGCCGCGAACGAGGCGGCCCGACGCCGAACCGGGCGCTGTTTCACGTTGAGCGCTTGGCCGCTTGATCGACGAGCCGATCGCCGCGCCGATCGCGGTGCACGCCTGCTGCGGGATCGCGAGGGCCAGGGAGAGAGTGCAGATTGTGCTTCTCGAAGGTTTCATGGAAAGCTCCTTGCGGGCGGAAGAAGTCCCGCGCCACTACGTTAGGTGTCACGTCGGCGCTCAAAGTCCCCACCTGTGACGGATCCCTCACCGTCACGTCTCGGCGTCAAGGGTCCTCGACGCGTTCTCGGGCCCCGGCCGCCGATTGAAGCTGTCCCATGACATTGAACTCGGCGGTGGTGAGGGGCGCTTCGTTCGGCGGAGTGAAGATCCCGCCGTCGTCGCTGTCCCAACCGAACTTGAGAACCGGGTTCATCACGCTTGCTGATTATGCGTAGGCCATGCCTGCACGGAGCCTTCCTTTTGAGGATCGTCCGCCACGGGGCGACAAACCTACGCCTAGTCGGCTCGGTCGCGCGAGGCGAAGAGCGCGAGGGCTCGACGTGGCCCAGACCGCTACCTTGCCGCACCCCGGAATCGGCGGTCGGAAAGGAACAACGCGGCCCAGACGAGGGCTCCCGTGAGCGTAAGCAGTGCCCCCAGGATCACGCCTGGCGGGCGGTAACGCAGTCGCACGTTGTGGGTCCCCGCCGCCACGCGGACTCCACGGAACAGCACATCCGCCCTAAGAACCGGAGTGGGGGTGCCATCGACCGTGGCCCTCCAACCGGCGTCCCACGCATCCGCGACCACCACCACCCCCTCTTCCGGGAGCGTACAGCTCAACTCGAGCGAATCCGGGACACGGCGCACCACCGCGCAGGTCGAGCCGGTGTTCGCTCCGGTCATCGCGGGTCCGCCCACGATCAGAGTCTCGCGAGCGAGGTCGAAGGTGGGATCGCCAAGAAGGGTGATCGCCTCACGCGGGCTGGCCGCGTCGCGGGTCTGATGCACAATGAAGACCCTTGGCCGAGGTGCCGGCACCGCGAGGAGCACCAGGGGGTTGTCCCCCAGCCAGGGGACGGTCGCGAGCGAGTGGAAGCCGGGGAACTGCGCCCCGTCAGCGGTCAGCACGTGAGTCACCGCACCCAGCCTCAGCAGACGCTCGGCGAGGGGGCTTCCCGTGAACTGCAGAGCCGCCGAGACCAGCATCGTGTGTTCTGGAAGCCCCAGGCCCGTGACATCGGCGTCGTAGGCGCCGTCAATCGCCCAGGCTGCCGATACGGGTGAGGAAAGCGTCTCCATTCGGGCAAGGGCCGCCACGGGCTCGATGTCCAGTCCCTTGACCGCGAGCATCCCACGGATGAACGGCTCCGCGGGTGGACTGGACTGCAGCCGGTTCACACCGCTTGGCCCGACCATTTGCGCAGCTCGGGGCACAAACGAGAGCACGGCCGCGGGGGTGGAGCGGTTCACGTCACGGGCCACCGGCAGGAGTGTGACCAATGTCAGCGCCATCGCGATCACGGGCGATCTCGCGCTCAAGTCTGGGCGGGCGGTGCGCCAACTGATGAGCATCACGATCAAGGCGAACGCCGCGACCGGGGCGAGCAGTCGAGAGCGCGCCGCCTCCAAACCTCCATCAGCGATCCTCAGCCACAAGTTCGCTCCGACTGGGGTCAAGGCCGTGGCCGCCACGAATACGCCGGCCATCGCCAGCACGGCGACCAGGGTCCGCGCCCGCCTTCGTTGGACATCGGTCCACGGGGCGCGCAACGTGTCCAGGCCCGCTCCACACATCAGGGCCAGGGCCAGGGCGGCCGGCAACATCCACTTCTCGGGAAAGCGAAAAGGACTCAGCGGTCCGACGGACAAAAGCGGCCACAGCGGCGTGTTCGGTCCCAGGGCCGCGAAAGTAAACACCGCAGCCGCCCCTATCGCCGCGTGGACCAGCCCTCCGCCACGAATCGCGGCCAGCAGACCAAGGGCCAGCACGACCCCTCCGATGTGAATGGAGTTGAGCAGCGGCTCGCGTCCGTTGAACAACGCGTCCCGAACCGCGGGCCGGAGAGGGGCGTCGCTCAGCACAGACGGGATGGCAAGTTCCACGAGTCGGGCCGGATGCAGCGCCCAGGCACCTCGCGCGTGATCGTCCAGAACCTGCCGATTCGAGCTGTGTACCAACGCGATTGTGGGCGCCCATTGAACCGCCGAAAGAGCCCCGCCCAGGAGTCCGGCCAGCCCGAGCGCTGCCAACCCACGCCGTCCGAGGAAAAAGCCCCGACGCACACATCCCACGACCGCACCAGCGCCGATCACCGTCCCTGCGGCCACGATCATCTCGCCGGAACCGGCCAGCACCTGCATCGACAGCACCAGCGCGAGCCTGAGCACCGAAGGGCGGTCGGCCTTTCGCCAGACTTGCAGAGCCGCGGCCACCGTCCAAGGCAACCAGGCCGCCCCCGCGAGTTGAAAGGTCAGGTTGACGTATGAGAGCAGCGGACCTGAGAGAAGTGCAGCGCTTCCGGCGCCAAACGCCCCGAGCGGAGACAAACCCGCGAGGTGTGCGAGTTTCCGCACGCCGAGGCCACAGAGAGCGATATGCAGCCAGGAATAGAGCGCATAGCCTAAGGGCAAGGACACGAACAGATACACCCATGTCCAGGGATACAGGACCTGATACCCGGGATCAGCCAGCAAGGGACGGCCGAAGGCGAGGTAAGGATTCCAAAGGGGGAGCGATCCCGCCTGCACCACGTTCACGAAGGATGCCATCTGCGCTCTCCAGAGGGTATGAATGTCCCGCTGGAACAACTGGTGCGCGCCCGTGATCGAATCGGAGAAGACGAGAGCGGACAGGAGGAGCAGAGCCGGAGCGGCCAGGGAACCGAGAGGGAGGGGAACGAACGGTCCAGCCCACACCCTGCTGTTCTTAATCAATGGCCGGAGCCTCCATTCCGCGATGCCTTCCCTCGGTTCATCATAGGCGCGACGATGCGCTACGCGATGTTGACGAGGGGGCTCTTGATCTCGGGCGGGCCCTGCGCGGTTTTGACGCGGGGTTGGTAGTTGGGGGGCGGGATCCCTCGGCGGGCTTCGTTAGGATGCCGCCTCGGGACGACGGTCTTTACTGGCGTGCGACCGTCAGAACACCAACCCCACGGTGGCGCGGATGTCGTTCTGGTTTTCCGACTTGCCGGCCGCGATGTCGACCTTGCGGCGGAGGTAGTCGGCGCCGATCCTCATCTTGAAGCGTGACAGCTTGAACTCGATGCCTCCGCCGCCATCGAGGCCGAGACCGCTGTCGGCGACCGAGATGGTGACACCGCCAAAGGGGCTGATGGAGGAAGAGGTTCGGACCCCTCCTGCGAGGGCATGAACGAACACGCTGGCGGGTCCCACTCCCCGCTTCAGCCGCAGCCCTCCCATGTAGGTCGTGAGCGTCGTGTCGCTGGACGAGATCGTGCCTTTCTCCATGGAGAAGTCGCCCACGAGCGAGGCAAGGCCGTTGAGCCGGTACTCCGGGGACAGCCGAAGCCCGTGAAGGTTGCCGTCGTCCGCCTTGAAATACGCGTATCCGGCGTACAGACCCAGCTTGCCGTCCTGCGCTGCCACCGGTGCCGCGTTCATCAAAAGGCCGACAAGAGCCGCACCGAGAAAACGCTGCACAACACTGGCCGTCTTCATTCGTTTGGTTTCCTTATGGACGATTGGAAAGGGAGGCGCCTGCCCCGACTATTCGGTGATGATCAAGCCAGCAGGCCGACGCCTGGCCCCGGGGAGTATCCCGGGAACAGTGTCGCCATGTCGGTGAGACCCAGGTGCTTCCGCGCGATCTCCGAATACACGTCGCGGAAATCAGTGGTGGTCGCAAGATCTCGCGTCTGATAAAGCTGCGAGCTGGCGAGGCCCGGCCAGGTGCCGAGGACCCGCCCGCCCCGAACTCCGCCGCCCATCACGAACACGGCTTTGCCGGAGCCGTGATCGGTGCCGGCCGATCCATTGACGAACGCGGTGCGTCCGAACTCGGAGACCAGCATCAGGACGACATCATCCATCAGGGGACCCAGATCTCGCGCGAAGGCCGAGAGCGAGCCGCCAATTCGGGGCAACTCGGTCTGGTGCGCCGCGAGCTGGCCCGAGTGGGTGTCGAAAGCACCGCCTACGCTCACGAAGATGGTGCGGGTGCCGAGGCCGGCCTTGATGATCTGGGCGGCCTGGCGCAAGGAGGTTCCGATGCTCACGTTCGGGTACACCGCGCCGTTCCCGGGTGCCACGGTCAGGACCGGCGACCGCACGATGGTGTCGATGGCTTCGAAGGTTTCGCGGCCCACCTTGCCGACGGCATCCTGACGGGATCCGTACATGTCGCGAAGAGCGGCCTCGGCTTCCGTCCGCCAGTTGGTCCCGACCTTCAGATTAAAGCTCGTGAGGTTGCTGGCCACAAGAACCGGCTCGGGACCCATGAACGAACGCGGAAGCTGGGCCTGAAAAGCGACCGCTTCGGAGACGCTGCTCCCCGGCATCATCTTGAGGACCCGGTCGAGCCATCCCGTCGGGGTGTTCTTGTTGCCCGGCGTGCCCGTTTCCATGAAGTCCTGGGCGTCGAAGTGGGAACGCGTGAGGTCGTTGTTTCCCACCGCGTCGACAATGGCGAGACGGCCGTCGCTCCACAGCGGCATAAGGTCCGCGAGGGCCGGATGCAGTCCGAAGGTGTCGTCGAGCCGAAGGGCGCCGTTTGTCTGTCCGGGACGCGGAATGGCAATGGCCCCGCGAATGTCGTAGTAGGCCGACTCCCCGTAGGGCACCACCATGTTCAGAGTGTCGACCCCGCCGCGGATGAAGACCTGAACGAAGACCTTCTGGCCGGCGGCGGCCTGGGCGGTCCGAGACATCAGGGCTGAAGGGCCGAATCCGATTCCTACCGCGGCTGCGGAAGCGCCGCGGAGGAAGATACGGCGGGAGGGGTCAAAGGGCATGTTCATGATCTAACTCCTACCGGACCTGAGACTCGGGAGCCGCGAGCAGCAGGGCCGAGACCCGTACCGCCGCCGATGGATTGGTTATACGGGTATCGACACGACTTGCGGCGGCGAGGGTGGAGGGAGCGAAGGTGCTGCCAAAAACCTCGCTGTTCGCGGCCTTGGCCACGGAGGAGGGGCTGTTCAGGTCGGCGCCAAGGGCAAAGTTACGCACGTTGACGGTCACCCCAGTCACCAGGCCCTGGGCCAGATCGAGCGCGAAGTTCATGCGGTAGATCTGGGAGGAGGGATTGAGCCATTCGGCGCCGCTGTCGGAGTAACCCGTCGGCGGAATGCACTGATACATGGGCTGGCCCATCTGAGACAGATAGGCTCCGACACCGCGGGTGGCGCTTGAGACCTCGGCCCCGACCGCGCGGATCGAACTGACGACGTATTCAAACGGCGTCTTCGGTTTGCCCGCGGAACTAAACGCCTCCGACCAGAACTCGGAAGAGCCGATCATCGCCTTCACCACCGCCTTGATGTCGCCATCGGTGGCGAGCCAGACCTCCGACATCCGGTCTACCAGGCTCTGCGGCGGATTGTCGGCCACAAACCTCCGCGCCAGCTTGGTTGAAATGAATCGCGCCGTGTTCGGATGCGTCGCGAGATACTTGATCAGGCGTTCTCCGTCGTCCTTTTGGCCGCCCGCGGACAGCTGCAGCCCGAAGGCGCTCTTGGCTCCGGTGTCGTGCGATGTCGAGAGGTACCGGAAGTTGCCTCCGCGGCCGGTGTTGTCGATACCCCACCCGGTGAATGCGCGGGCGGCATCGTAGACGTCGGCCTGGGTGTAGCCCGCGTCAACGCCGACGGTGTGAAGCTCGAGGAGTTCGCGACCGTAATTTTCGTTCAACCCCTGAACCAGACGCCCGTTGACTGTGCGCGCCGCAGTGGAAAGGTAGTTGTCGAGGTAGTACAGCATCGCCGGGTGTTCGGCGGTCGCCTTCAGCAGGTCCGCGAACTTGCCCATCGCGTGGGGGCGGATGGCGTCCCGCTCGAACGACTGGATGGCGTAACGGACAAAACCGTCGTTGATGTTGACGTTGAAGTGGTTGAACCAAAAATCGGCCAGAACCTCGTCAAGCTGGTTGACGGTGTGAACGGATCGGATGATCTTGGCGTTCTGGAAATTGTCGAGATAGGCCTGGACTGAGGAGGCGAGGTTTCCGGAATCCGCATAGGTGACGAGCACCTGCGTGGTCGAAAGGCGCAAGGTGTTCTGCATTGGCGCGAGTCGGGATTCGAGGGCGGCGTCGGGCGCGGGATCGAGCTGCTTCCGAATGTAGTCCTCCACGCCACGGTCGAGGACCGCCTCGACGTCGCCCGGCCTGGGACCAAAGCCCAGCCGATTCAGGGCGTGTAGCGCCGTTTTCCTGGCGAGTTCCGATGCGGAAAGACCCATGGGGAGAACCTCCGAAATTCAAACAACCGAACGTGGGCGAGCGGCGATCGACAAAAGCTCTATCTGTCCAGTACTGAGAGATAATGGGGCCCGGAGCGCGAAATGTCAAGCGGCCGATCGCACACCACGGTCTCTCCATCTGTTGAGCTTAGACCGCTCATAGGCCCCATCCGTTGAGTACCAAGGGCCAAAAGAATCCAAGGCAAAAAGGAGCCTCTCACTCATGAGCATTACCGCAATCCGCCGCGTCCCCGAAGCCCGAAATGAACCGGTCAAGACCTACGCTCCGGACAGTCCGGAACGGGCCGAGGTCAAGTCCAGGCTCAAGTCCATGAGTGCCGAACGGGTCGACATTCCCCTCGTGATCGATGGACAGAAAGTGTCGACGGGCAAGACTGCCACAGTGGTCTCCCCCCACAATCACCGTCACGTTCTTGCCGACTCGCACGAAGCGACCCCCGCGCACATCCAGGCCGCGATCGACGCATCCAAACGGGCCCAGCAAGACTGGGGGGCCTGGCGCTTCGAAGACCGCGCTGCGGTCATCCTGCGCGCCGCCGATCTGCTCGCCGGCAAGTACCGGGCGGACATCAACGCGGCGACAATGCTCGGCCAGTCGAAGACGATCCACCAGTCTGAAATCGACGCGGCCTGCGAACTCGCGGACTTCTTCCGCTTCAACGTGTCCTTCGCCCAGGATCTGCTTCGCGAGCAACCGATCTCCAGCGACGGGATGTGGAATCAGACCGACTATCGGCCGCTGGAAGGCTTCGTCTACGCCATTTCGCCCTTCAACTTCACGGCCATCGGCGGCAACCTCGTCACCGCTCCCGCGCTGATGGGCAACGTCGTCTTGTGGAAGCCCGCTCACACGTCCATGCGCAGCGCGTGGGTCATCATGAACGTCCTCGAGGAAGCGGGCATGCCCCGGGGTGTCGTGAACCTCGTTTCAGGGGATTCGCGGATGATCACCGACGTGATCCTCTCCTCGCCCGATCTGGCCGGCGTTCATTTCACCGGCAGCACCCAGGTCTTCCAGTCGATCTGGAGCCGCGTGGGCAACGACATCGCGAAATACAAAGCCTACCCGCGTCTGGTTGGCGAAACCGGGGGCAAGGACTTCATCGTCGCTCATCCTTCGGCCGATCCTCAGGAAGTGGCGGTCGCCATCGCGCGCGGCGGCTTCGAGTATCAGGGCCAGAAGTGCTCCGCGGCCTCGCGGGTTTACCTCCCGAAGTCGCTTGCCGCGAACATCATCGAACGAACGGTCGCGATCATCAAGGACATCAAGATCGGCGACACCTCGGACTTCCGCAACTTCATGGGAGCGGTCATCTCCGAATCCTCTTTCGATAAGATCGCGAGCTACATCGACCACGCACGCAAGCACAACAAGGTGGTCGCGGGCGGAGGTGCTAACAAGGAGCACGGCTACTTCATCGAGCCGACTCTGGTTGAAGCCGCCGATCCGGGCGAGCGCATGATGTGCGAGGAGATCTTCGGACCGGTCGTGACGTACTACGTCTACCCCGACGAACAGTGGATCGAGACCCTCAACATCGTCGACCAGACCTCCCCCTACGCCCTCACCGGGGCGATCTTCTCGCGCGACCGTCGCGCCGTGGCCGAAGCCACCCACATCCTCCGCCAGGCCGCCGGAAATTTCTACATCAACGACAAACCGACGGGAGCGGTGGTCGGCCAGCAGCCCTTCGGCGGCGCCCGCGGGTCTGGCACCAACGACAAGGCCGGGTCGAAGATGAACCTCATGCGCTGGGTCTCGGCCCGCACCATCAAGGAAACGTTCTCACCCGCCACCGATTGGCGTTACCCGTTCATGTCCGCGGAGTAACCAAACGCGGCCGTCATCCGGCAACCACCGGGCCAGCCTTGCGCGCTATTTGAAGCCTCGCGAGGCAAGGACGCCAGGTCACTGCAAGGGCGGCCACGAGGGCCGCCCTTGCAGTTTCGAAGCGGGTATCGACTACGCCGCCCGATTTCTCCTGCCGGTTTACAGCTCCTAGTAAACCCAGACGATGTCGTAGCGGAGGAGTTTCGTGGCGGTCTTCGTGGGGGCTACGGTTTTCTCCTCGAAGCGGCTCGGATCGACGTCTCCCGATTCCTCGATCGTCGACTCGATTTCCGAGATTTCCTGCTTCAAGGCCTCGACCCGGCTCTCCGCGTTGTCCTCCATGCGGTTCTTCGAGGTGACGCCGCCCATCGCACTCGCGCCTTTCCGAATCGTCGATGCGGCGCCAGACCTGCGCCCCCCGAACAGCGAGCCGAAAAGCGCTGCGCCAACTTCGATGGCGCCTTTCAGGATCGCGGCCTTCTTCTCCTGACCGCGGCCCTCAAGATCCTCGGTGGCCTTATTGAGATCGCGCTGCTTGCGAAGCAGCCGCTCCTTGAGCCGATCCGCCTCCGCACTCGAGACACTCGCTTCGAGGCGCTGTTCGAACTCCTCCGCCGACTCACCCGGCAACGACTGCATCTTCGTCACCGTGTCGAGGAGCACGGTCATGCGGAACTCGTCGGCGAGGCGATCCCTGATCGCGCGTTCGATTCCTTTGGCCCCCACCGAGGCAAGGAACGACGGAAGGTCTCCATATCGAGCCCGCGACGGAGGCTCGGCGGTGATGGCACCCTCGTCTTCTACCTCTACGTCGATGTGTTCCGCATCGAGGATCTCCGAGGGAGAGGCCACCGCGAGCGGATAGAGTCGCACGCCAATGACCTCGTCCTGGTCCTTCAGACGGTACGCGTATTTCACCAGCAGGTGCGGCTCGGCCTGCTCGGCCGCGTACTTCTTGAAGTAGAGGTGCTTGAAGGGGGCGGGAAGCACAGGAGCGCTCGACCCCTCCTCGCCCGAAGGCGCCGCGGCCGCGGAGGCCCCACTTCCATGGGCGTAGGAGGCCATGAGCCGCGAGATTTCCTCGCGCGTGACCGGCCCCCGGAGGTACGACATCGCGAAGCGCGACGACAGCAGGCATGGCTTCGAACGATGAACGTCGTGAAGCAGGAAGACGCGCTTGCGAGTCGCCCTGAGCCAGGTCTCGATGGCCGCCGCATCGACGCCGGCTCCCACCAGACCATCGCGAAGCCGCGCCCGATCGTTGTCGGTCTGAAGACGACCGACCATCCAGGTCCCGATGTTGCCTAGCCCCTTGTAGTCGAGGTCAATGGGGTTCTGGGTGGCGAGGACGATGCCAATCCCCTGTGCGCGAGCCTGCTTGAGCAGGGTCAGCAACGGGCGCTTGGTGGGGGGATTCGCCGGGTGCGGTGGGAAGTAGCCGTAAATCTCGTCCATGTAGACCAGGGCACGCAATGACGTGGTCCCCGATTGGCGGCGCATCCAGGTCTTCACCTTGTCGAGGATCAAGGCGGTGACGAAAAACCGCTCCTCTTCCGAAAGATGTGCGGTGTAGACCACCGACAGACGGGGCTTGCCATCCGCGGCGTAAAGCATGGACTGGATGTCGAGCGGCTGACCGATCCGCCATGATTGGAACTGCGGCGACGCAAGCAGGTTGTTGAGCGCCATCATCAGACCCTGGCGCTGCTTGCGTGGATACACGCTGTCCAGGGGCAGCGCCCCGATCTTCTCGAAGGGCGGGTCGGCCACCGCCGCGATCAGCGACTCGAGAGTCAGCCCCTTCCCCGACTTCCAGGCACCCTCGATGATGTTCGCGAGGAGAATGAACTCCTGCGACTGCAAAGGGTCGGCCTCGATCTTCAAAAGACCCAGAAGGCCGCTCACAATTCCCGCGATCTCGTCGCGGAGATCCTCGGGAGCCTTGTCGAAGGCGACGGAAGGCGCCTCGAGCGACTGGAGCACGTTCAACTGGACGCCCGCGGAGGACCCGGGCGTGTAAATAACCGCCTGATGCTTCGACTTGAGGCTCTTGATGTCCGCAGGTCCAAGGCCCCAATCGGCGAGCCCTTTCGACCAGATCGCGGCCGCGGTGGCGGCGGCTTCGACGGGAGTCTTCCCTTCCCTGCGGGCGGCGTCCTTGTCGACCCACGGCTCAAACGAAGCGGCTGACAGGTCCTCGAACAGCAGAAGAAGGTTGCCGAGGTCGCCCTTGGGATCGATGGCGATCACCGGAATGCCCTGGCCAAGAACCTCTTCGATAAGGCCGATGGCGAGGCCGGTCTTGCCGGAGCCGGTCATGCCGACGATGAGACCGTGGGTCAGGAGATCGGCGGAACTGAGTTCGATGCGCGCACCCAGGGCGTCGCCCGAAATCGCCGCTTCTTTGCCGAGAAAGAGTCCCTGAGACATGGCGCGCAGTATATGGGGACCGTCGGCCCGCTTCGAGATTCCGGAACGGACCGCCGTGCTGACGGACAGGCGAGGTCCCTACCGCAGTAAGCCCAATGAACCATTGACCCTGCGGAGCGACCCCGCCAAAGTCGGCTCATGCTGGACCTTCTGACCCAAGGGCGGGGCGACCTCATTCGCTTTCGTGGCCTCAAGAACATGGTTGGAAACACGCCCCTGATCGCCATCCACCTCCTGTATCGGGGCGAACCGCGGACGATTTACGCCAAGGCGGAGAATCTCAATCTGACTGGTTCCATCAAGGATCGGATCGCGGTTCACATTGTCCGCAAGGCCCATCATGATGGGCTGCTGAAAGCAGGGGGGTACATCGCCGAGGCGACGAGCGGCAACACGGGCATCTCCTTCTCCGCCGTGGGACGGGCCACCGGTCACCCCGTGCGTATCTTCATGCCCGACTGGATGAGCCAGGAGCGCAAAGACCTCGTCCGCAGTTTTGGAGCGGAGATTGAGCTCGTGAGCCGCGAAGACGGCGGCTTCCTCGGAAGCATCGACCGCGCCGAGGCCTTCGCGCGCGCCACGCCAGGCGCTTTCCTGCCGCGACAGTTCTCCAATGACGAAAATGCCCAGGCGCACTATGAAAGCACGGGGCCGGAGATCTGGTGGCAGCTCGATGCCCACAGCCTCGTTCCCGAGGCCTTCGTGGCCGGTGTCGGAACGGGAGGAACCGTGATGGGCGTGGGACGTTTCCTGAAAATGCGCAACCCCACGGTCCGGATTCATCCTCTGGAACCTGCCAACTCCCCCACACTGACCACGGGCCACAAAGTAGGCAAACATCGAATCCAGGGAGTCTCCGACGAGTTCGTGCCTCCGATTCTGCACCTCAAGGAACTGGACGAGGTGATCTCGGTCGATGACGGCGACGCGATCCTCATGGCCCAGAAACTCGCGACGGAGCTGGGTCTGGGCGTCGGCATCAGCTCGGGCGCCAACGTGCTCGGCGCTCTCCAGGTCCAGAACCGAATGCGACCCGACGCGGTGGTGGTGACCATCCTGTGCGACAGCAACAAGAAGTACCTGAGCACCGACCTCCTGCGCGAGGAGCCCGTGAAGCCGGGCTTTCTGTCGCCCGAGGTTGAGTTGACGGGGGCGGAGGCTTTTCGCCGAGTCTGCATGACCTGCTGATCGGCGGCGTCAGGCCTGCGGTGTCAGAATCAGGGACTTGAAGCCCGCGATTCAGAAATGGTTGACCGCCTTCCGGGGCGGCAAGCTCAAGGACCTCAACACGATCCTTCAGCTCGCCCGCGAGACCGAGGACCGGCACGCACCCGAACAGCTCGACTGGCTGCGCTCGCTGGTGCGGTATGTCCGCGGCGAACGCGGCTTCCGTTTCACCCCGGAGGCCCGGGCGCACCTTCTTCTTCAGCGCCTGAACCAGCATCAGGATTGGGCACAGTCTTCGGGCGCTATCGTCGCCGGGATCCTCTCCCGCGGATCCGCCCTCCGGATCTTCGCGGAGGCGGGTCTGCCGTCGTCTTCGTCGTTCGGCAAGGAACTCCTGGGCCGGCTAGTGCGCTCCGTTTTGCCTCCGGTGCTGAACGAGCGGTCGCTCTCGGGAGCCTTGCAGCAGGTCTTCGCTCAGCGGGGTGATGATGAATGGCTGGAACGTATTGCCCCCCACGAGCAGGAAGCCCTCATCGAATGGCTGAAGTCCTCGATCCCGGAGGCGAGACGCGATGGGCTCCTCGATGAAGCAGCGGAGGCGATCTGGCTGCTCGGAAACCGCACGACATCCATCGCACTGCGAGAGGAGATTGCTGCCCGATCTCCCGACGTCGGACCGCTCTCGAACCACCCCATGATCCTCCTCGAGGACGAGGCTCGGCGCCTCGCCGCGGCCACCCCGACGTCGCCCGATATCCAGGCTTTCATGAAGGCCACCTGGGCCGCGCGCGCTTTCCTCGAGAACGTGATGGCGCAGGTTGAACAGCGGGGCGTGAGTGTGGATCTGGTGTTTCAAATCGAGCGAGCCACCGCCTACATCACGCGCATGGAGACTCTCGCGGAGCTCATCGCCACGGTCCGCGCGCCAAACGCACCCCCGCGGGCCAAAGCCACCGCCATCTGGGGCCTGCTCGTTGCTCTGGTGCGCGGCGAACTCGACGATCGCCGGCCCGGTCGAGTGCTCGCCCACAGCGTGCACCTGATCGCCCGCAAGACCGTTGAACGGGCGGGCGAAACCGGCGAGGAGGGCATCGCCCGAAGCGCGCACGACCTCCGACACGTCCTTCAGGCCGCCATTGGGGGCGGCGTCTTCGTGGCCCTCACCACCCTCGTGAAGTATCTCGGCCCGAAGGGGCTCGCACCTTTCTTCGACGCGCTTTACGCCACTCTGAACTACGCCGGCAGCTTCACAGTGATGCACTTCCTGCATCTGAAGCTCGCCACCAAGCTCCCGGCCATGACCGCCTCGGCGCTTGCCACCCGCCTCTCCCTCAGCCCTTCGGCGGAGGCCGACGCAGAATTCGTTCGCACGGCCTCGGCGGTGTTGCGCACCCAGTTCGCTGCCGTGGTTGGCAACCTGGTTGGAGTCGTCCCCGCGGCATTGCTGCTCGACGCCCTCGTGACCCTTTCGGGCCAAGGTCATGTGTTGACCTCGGAGAAAGCGGCCTATGTGATTCAGTCGGTCACCCCCTGGGCGTCGCTCACCATCCCCTTCGCGATGTTCACCGGAGTGGTTCTCTGGGTGGGTGGGTGGGTGGCGAGCTGGATCGACAACGCGTTCGTGTTCTACAACGTGGCCGGGGCCCTGAAATCCTCCGGGGGCCTGCGCGTGCGTTTTGGGGAGGCTCGGGTGCAGGCCCTGGCAGACTTCCTGTCACGACACGTGGGGGGTGTCGCCACCGCCGCGGTACTCGGCTTCGGACTCGCCTTCGCCCCGGAATTGGGACGGTTCTTCGGCCTGCCTCTCGATGTGCGCCACGTGACCCTCGTAACCGGAAGTCTCGCGCTGGCCATAGCCGGGCTCGGGCCGGGGGCCCTTCACCTGGAAGACTGGGCGGGCATGCTGAGCGGCATCGTGGTGATCGGAGTGTGCAACCTGGGTGTGAGTTTTACCCTCGCCTTCGGCATGGCCGTGCGCGCGCGCCGCATGCCAACGCTACGCGGCATGAAACTTCTGGCCCAGACCGCACTAGCCCTCTTGCGCAACCCAAGGAGCCTGCTGCGCATGCCTCCCTCCAAGACCGAGACTCCGGCGAGTCACTAGAATTCAGCCGGTCGATCATGGCTCAAGAAACTCCCCGCGTCGTCATTCTCGGCGGCGGCTTCGCCGGACTCTACGCGGCCCGCGCCCTGCAGCGAGCACCGGTTGCCATCACGCTGATCGACCGCAAAAATCACCATCTGTTCCAGCCGATGCTGTACCAGGTGGCAACCGCGGCGTTGAACCCTGCGGACATCGCGGCGCCCATTCGCAGCATCCTCTCCGCCCAGAGGAACTGCAGGGTTCTTCTGGCGGATGCCCGACGTGTGGACAGCCAGGCCCAAATCGTCGAGACGGACACGGGACCGATCGGCTACGACTACCTGCTCATCGGGACCGGAGCCAGCCACTCGTACTTCGGGCACACCGAGTGGGAGGCGCAGGCCCCCGGACTCAAGACCATCGAGGATGCCCTCGATATCCGGCGTCGCGTCTTTCTCGCCTATGAAAATGCCGAGCGTGAGACGGATCCCGAAAGACGCCGGGCGTTCATGACCTTCGTGGTCATCGGGGCCGGGCCCACCGGGGTCGAGATGGCGGGCGCGCTCGCCGAGATCTCGCGCCGCACCCTGGCCCGCGACTTCCGTACGATCGACCCCACTTCGGCGCGGATAATTCTGGTCGAGGGCCTGGGCCGCGTCCTGCCTCCCTTTCCGGAGGATCTCGCCGCGGCGGCGCGCGTGCAGCTCGAACGTCTGGGGGTCGAGGTCTGGACCGGTACACGGGTTACGGGCGTCGATCCGCTCGGCGTCACGCTGGGGGCCGACCGAATCGGCGCCCGAACTGTGATCTGGGCCGCGGGGGTGCAGGGATCGGCCCTCGCGAAGTCGCTCGGCGTGGAACTCGATCGTGCGGGCAAGGTGCCCGTCCGCCCGGACCTTTCCGTGCCGGGAGCGCCCAACGTCTTCGTGGCGGGCGATCTCGCCGCGATTCTGCAGGACGGGGCTCAGGTTCCAGGCGTCTGCCCGGCGGCCATGCAGGCGGGCCGCCACGCGGCGCGGAACATCCTCGCTCTTCTGGCCGGCGGTTCCACCACTCCCTTCCGCTACGTCGACAAGGGATCGTTCGCGGTCATCGGTCGGGGTGCGGCGGTCGGAGACATGTTCGGCTGGAAGATGTCGGGCCGGGTCGCGTGGCTCGCATGGCTCGCGATCCACATCACCTTCCTCATCGGCTTCCGCAATCGGCTGATCGTTCTGATCGGCTGGGCGTATTCGTACTTCACGCATCGTCGAGGGGCGCGGCTGATCACGGGGCCGTAGGGACAACCCCCTGAACTCGTCGGCCGCCAGGCTCGCTCCTGGCGAACCGAGGCTGGCTGATAGAGTTCGCCGCCGATGGATCACACTGAAGCCATAGCGCCGTCCGTCAAGCCCAAGTCGTACTGGAAAGCGGTCGGGCCCTTCAAAGGGATCCTGCACCGCACGGTGTCGGCCGATCAGCTTGTGGCCCTGTCAGAGAAGAAGCCAGGCCTCCACCTCGCCTATGCCTCCCGTCAGTTCGCGATCGTGCTGTTCTGTGGCGTGGTGCTGTACCAGGATCAACCGTGGTGGGTCGCGGCCCCCCTGATCGCGCTGCAGGGCTTCACCTTCTTCAACATGACGACGCTTCTGCACGAAGTTGTCCACCGCGCGATATTCCCAAAGTCAAAACCCGGAGCCGAGCGCATCCTGGGTCTTCTTTATGCGATCACCAGCGGTATCTCCGCCTCCCAGTTCACCCGTTGGCACCTCGATCACCACGACAACCTCGGCACCAACGACCTCGACCCCAAGCGTCACTGGCTCTCTCCCAAGCGGAACGAGCGCTGGTTCAAACTCCTCTACTGCACGCCGGTACTGATGCCCATCTACTTCCGTGCGGCCGCACAGGAGGTGAAGACTTACCCGCAGGCCCTGAGGTCGCTCATCGCGCGCGAACGCATGGCGACCATCGTCATCCAGCTTTCGGTGGGCAGCGCCTTGTATTACTTCGGCGGCCTGGGGGCGATGTTGCGGGTGTGGTTCCTTCCCTACTTCATCGTGTTCCCCATCGCATTCACGATCAACCGGCTCGGACAGCACTACAACATCGACCCCACGAATCCTCTCAAGTGGTCCACGGTGATGCGGCCTTCAAGGATCTGGGACTTCTTCTTCGTCTACTCGAACTACCACGCCGAACACCACTACTTCCCGCGCGTCCCCTTCTATAACCTGCGGAAGCTCCACATGATTCTCCGGCCGATGTACGACGAACTCGGCATCAAGCCCCACACGTACCGGAGCATCCTGTGGGAGTGGTTCGTGTTGAACCGGGCTCCACACACGAATTGGGAGCTGCAGGCCTCACCCGAAGCTCGGTAGCCGGGCCGCCAGGTCGGCTACCGGCCTCATCGCCGTTCTCTTTCCGCGGCCCCGCCATGGTCGCTTCGACGGCAATCCCACCTGGCGAACTCGCGACCGGCGCCGCTCTCGCCCCCCCATCAGGCTCGCTGCCGCCGAAAACTATTCGTCATGACCTCCATCGCGCGCAAGAACTGCTCGCCCAGCGTTCGAATCATTGAACACGCGCAGAGATGGTCAGTCTTTTGGATCGACGGTCGTTCGACGTAGCAGCAGGGAAGCTCTTCAGAACCTTGGATTTCCAATTCGTCTTCTTGAACCCCTGAAGGCCTGTCCCCTCCCCGCGGCCAAGTCAACTTCTTCCTTCCCAGTCTGTTGAGGGAACGGCCACGATGGCGCGGGTGTTGCAGATTGGATTGCGGCCCCACAGCGGCGGTACGCGTCGGACCGTCATGCGTCGCTCAGCTCAGAGCCACTTCACACCATTGATCCAATCAAAGAATACAGAAAGAGAACAAAAATGAATCTCAAGACCCTCGCGGCACGGACGGCGGCCCTTCTTGCCGCCCTTCTGCTGCTGACCAATCCTGCCTTCGCGCAGATGACCCGCGGCGCCATCTCCGGCACCGTTCGCGACCAGTCCGGCGGCGCCATCCCAGGCGTCACCGTCACCGCCACCAACTCGGACACCGGCGCCACCCGCTCCGCCGTCAGCGATGCCATCGGCTTCTATCGCCTCCCCGCCCTCGAACCCGGCACGTACTCCGTCCGCGCCGAACTCTCGGGCTTCTCGGCGTTCGCGACCTCGCTCAAGGTCAACGCGGACACCGACGTCAAAATGGACGTGGGCCTCAAGATCGCCACGGTTGGCGAGACGGTGACGGTCGAAGGTTCGGTGAGCACCATCGAACTGAACCGCACCTCCCCCACG
>Ga0163144_10012402_pt1 | contig 17906 bp, 20 predicted proteins | sample OliLak19BULKMAT1_FD_123175 | JGI IMG/M metagenome (GOLD analysis project Ga0163144, IMG submission 123175) | Freshwater microbial mat bacterial communities from Lake Vanda, McMurdo Dry Valleys, Antarctica - Oligotrophic Lake LV.19.BULKMAT1 | ecosystem: Environmental > Aquatic > Freshwater >...
AGCCCAGGTGTTGAGATCGTCGATCCCAGCCTTCTCCGACATCTTCTTGATGGCGTTGAGCTGAGCGTCGGTCGCACCGCCGCCCGATGCGGCAGCGCTCGCAGCCTGCTTCACGGTTCGCTTCTGCCCCCCGCCATACGGTTCCGAGAACTGTGGTGAGCTGGCGTCGGCGTCATCTTCACCGGCGAGCGGGATGCACAGCGTCTGGATCAGCGCGTACTTGTAGGCAGCGCTCATGGCCTTGTTCGACGCCTTGTCGCCTGCGTCGGCTGCTTCGCCGACGACGGTGCACACGATCTCGGAGCCGTCAGGTGCGCACCAGTGGTACTCGACGACGAGTTCGACGAACCGCATCGAGCCGCCCGCCTTCGTTTGCCGTTCGCCTGTGTCTTTCGACAGCACGACCGGGTAGACGATCACGCCGTGCTTGACGAGTGCGGGGTGAACGGCGTTCTGAAGCTGGTCGATGCCTCGGAACTTGTACGATTGCTGTTCGTTGTATCCGCCCTTGGCGACTGCGCCGGTATCGGCGGCCACCTTTGACAGAAGTTCGTGGATCTGGCCCATTTGTTCCTCCTCGTTGCGCCCTCTCCGGACGCGCTGGATGTGTGGTGTTCGGTTTACTTACAACGTAGCACGCGCGACACGCTAGCGCGGCGATACTTGTCGACCGTGTTGGGGTGGTCCGCTTCCAACGCACGCATGTCGACCGATGAGCGGCGCTGATTCTTCCACGTAACGATCCGCTCGCCCGCATACCAGCCTTCCCCAGCGTCACCCATACGAGCCTTCACGAAGGCAGCAGCACGGCTCTCCTCGGCTTCTGCGGCCTTACGTGCAGCACGAGCGACCACCAGGTCAGCGACTGCCTGCGCCGTGTCGTCGTCGAGCGCGCACTGTTCAGTGACCGCTTCCGGGTACAGCGCAGCGACGATCGCAGGAGAAGCCGACGACGGGTCAGGCTCTTCGCCCCTCACGATGTGGCGGTCCCACCAGATTTCTCCGGCGTTCAGCAGGTCGCCCTGAAGGTCGCGGTCTGCGGTGATCTCGAACGTTTCGGGCGGGCCGACCCCGCCGATGAGTGCTGCGATGTAGGCCGTGTCGAGCTGGCTGATCCCGAGATACCACTGCTGCTGCACCTGCACGTAGTCAGGCACGACCGCAGTCCAGCCGAACCCGCTCGTCACCTTGGCGTCCACGATCACTTTCACTTGCCCACCAGGCCGGGTAGCGATGGCGTCGAACGAGCCTCCGGCGAACGCGCACAGTGGATGCTTCTCGTGGACGTTGCGGCCGGTGATCTCCCAGCCGTTCTCTTCCGCCCACCAGTCCAGCACAGCCGTCTCCAGGCGGAGGCCGGTGTCCATGTGTGGGGTGAGTTTGGCGCGGATGCCGTGGACCTTCGCAGCCCACACGTCCCATTCCGATTGGAACGGATGCACCCCGATGATGGCGCCGATGTCGTGGCCGCCGATGTATGAGCGTCGATCCTGGTTCACTGGTTCCCCCCTAAAGCCTCGGTCGCAGGACCATCCCCCGTAGGGGTTGACGCTTGCGCGCTGGTCCCGCTTGCCGTCTCAAAGGAGCCGAAGCCAACGGTGACCGAGACTATGGGGCGACGAAACACCATCATGGCGCCACTTGGTTCTTGCAGTCGGGGTATGCGTACCGCAAAGAACACACTGCAAACTCTGCCTCGGTGACGTACACCCACGCCGAAGTTCCGTCTGGCCCGGTGATGCCAAGGGTCCAGGCCGGTCCTTGGCCTGAATACTCCGCAATCTGGCCCGAGTAGCTAACAACGCCAGCCGGGCCGTGTAGGGGCGGCGGCGACAACAGCAGAAACAGGCAGCAGCCAAACAGGGCCAAGCACAAGACGACCCAGCCTGCCGTCGAGTTAAGCGACCTCATGGCCCCTCGCCAGCGGTCGCCAGGTCGACGTATGCCATGCGCAGGTCACGCTCAACAGACACGAGGTCGGCCAGGAGGCAGTCAAGGCGAAGCAGGTATGAGTCGGGGCCTTCACGCGACGCTTCCACGAGGGCGGGGTGCTTGTGGCGCATGACCTTGCGCACCTCTTGGATGAGCTGGCAGATGCCGGAGTGGGCTGTGTCGTAGGTCGCGTCGAACTGTTCGTTGTCGAGCGGCTCAGTTTCGATGGGCACGGTTGCGCCACGATCTATCTCCACGACGCTCACTTCGCCGGAGCGGCCCCGGCCGACGATTCGGACGGTGAGTTCGTAGACCGAGATGGCGGACAGGCAGGTCGACGTGACGGTGAATAGCTCTCCGCCAGGGAGTACCAGGATGTCACCTGCCATCACGTCCATAGCGGGGATCTTGACTGTCTGCATCGGTGGCTCCTTTGGTGCCGGGGGCGGTTCCCCCTACACACATAACGTAGCACGTTGCGCGTGCTACTACTAGCTGTTTCCCCGTCGTGCGGCAACTCGCCGCTGACCAGGGGCTACGAGGCCTTGGGGCGGTGTTGGCGGCGAGCAACTGGCGACACCGAACGCGGCATCGGTGGCGGCCCAAGCAGATCCGCTACCTGGCACTGAAGCGCAGACGCTATGAGCGGCAGGCTTCGATAGCTGGGGGAACCGACGCCTAGCTCCCAACGCTTCACCGTTTGGCGCGTGACCTTGCACAGCAGGCCAAGCCCGTTCGCGCTGATCCACAGCATGCGTCGGCGCACGTAGATGTTGTCGGCGATGTTCTGTTCGGTCGGTCCCATACCGCCGAGTGTAGCGTGGCTCGTGCTATCCATCTCCGCCCCTTCTTTCATGCTTGTCGATCAAGTTGTCGATGCGGTCGCTCATGGTTTCGTACACCCATTCGGCCAGCGCGCCCCCACTGTGGGCGTCGATCTCTTCCACGGTCACGACTGCCACGCCGACAAGTTCGAGCGGTGAACCATCGAGCGAGTACGTGTCGACGCGGCTAGCGAGGCAATCCCACTGGCCGTCGCCATCGTCGCCGAAGTAGCTGGTCACCCCATAGGGCGAACGGTGGAACCCTTCGTCGATCGTGATTGGCATTGCCCCGAGAAACGAACTCATGACTGATCTCCTCCGTGCCAGTCGTCGGCGGCTTCTTGGACAAGCTCAGCGAGTGTCGCTGAGCCGACCTTCGTGCCCTGCCATACGTCGATTATCCACGCCCACTTGGCCGGGTTGGTCGCCCAGCGCCGGACGAGGCCGTCGTAGTCGTCCCACTCGCGCCCGATGGGGCGCTCCGCAGAAAGGTCGTCGCCGATCGCCATGACCTGCCAAGCGAGCGGTTGCGTGAGCAGTTGCTGAAGAACCAGCTCGGTGAGCCGCTCGTCGGCGTCGCGGTTGCGCTCGCGTGGGTCGTTCTGTAGCCAGGTGTCGTATCCGCTGAGATTCATGTGGGCTCCTTTGGGTGGGGCCGTGTGCCCTCACCCCATTGTTAGCACGGGCGCTGTGCTATGTCAAGCGAGAACCAGGCGCCGGGCCTGCTCGGTCACGGTATCGGCAGCACCCATCGCCAACCGGCCCATCGCCTCCGGACGCACCGGCCGTGCCCACTGGGACTCTTCGTTGACCGCCTGCACGATGCCCCAGCCCGTCCCGACGAACCCGGCGATAGTGTCGGACCAGTAGATCGCTTGCGCGGCGTCAGCCCGATTCTGGCGGCGTGTGCGGGCCGCTGTGGTGATTCCCTGCTCACGCACCCGGTAGGTGTCAGCAATGATTAGCTCGGCCTGGCGGATCGTGAACCATGCCGTTTGCAACGCTTCCACCTCTTCGCGGAACGCAACGATCGTGGCGCTCGTCAACCCGAGAACCTCGCCAGCCTGCTTCGCCCGTTCTTTCACGCCAGCGGTGTGACGCAGCCGGTACGTGGACCGCCTCCGCATGATGCCGCTCACGATGTTGGTGCAGCGCACGCGTGTGAACACCGGCGCGATCCCTACCGCTTGCGAGCCGTCGTGGCTGTTCACGATTGCGAGGCTGGCCACCATTGGGTCACCGCCGACCGAGACGTCGTCGGGTAGTTCGATGAGAAGAGCAACCCGCCGCCCGCCGTCCTGTTCCCACGCTGCCGAGTAGCGGGCCTCATGGCCGAGGCCGCGCAGGATGTCGTCGCCGATTGAGAACAGTTCGTGCTGCTGCACCTCCTGGTATTGGGGGCCGACCTGCCCCAAGGGCGTCATCGTGTCGAGCCGCACGACCTGGTAGCCGCGCTCGTTGAGGAGCGTCATTGCGGGGATGTCCGGGCCAAGGTCGATCACTGCGGCCGACGGGTACTTGGCGACACTCCAGTCCAGACCGGCCAGCTTCATCGCTTCTTCGCTGGTCATGGCGTGGTCGATTGTGGTGCCGAGACCCATCCAGGGGAATCTTCGGTCTGCGTGGGCGATACCTGTGGTGGTCATGTTGGCTCCTATTCGCCGTGACGCACGCTGCGTCATCGGTGAGTGCTTCGCTCCGGGCGCGAGCCGGGTGCCGCCGTGAACGGTGCGAAGCGGCACGGCTAGTCGCTGAACCTGGTGGAGGACAGCTTGTCGATGTAGTGGAAGAGCTGATCTTGGAGCAGGGTGTCGGCCTCGCTGAACTCGATCGTTGCTTCCAGTTCGGCGATGAGGATGCGGATACCGGCGTCGGATACGCCATGCACGACCGTCACGGTTTCACCCATTTCGTCGGCGGCCTTAGCGGTCGTGAAGGGCTGGCCGGTGATGGTGCCGAGCACCTCGACACTCAGTTGCCGGATGATGCTCTGTGGGAGGCGAACGTTGCGGCTCATGCCTGCCCCTTCAGCGAGTAGAGCACGCCTTCTTCGACGTTGTATTCGACCTCGTCGAGCCGGGCGAAGTTGCCGAGGCCTTTGGTTGACATGAGCTGGTCGAAGAATGCGCTGGCGATCCAGGCCGGGCGGGTCTGGAGGATCTTCCAGGCGGCGGCTGCTACTGCTTCCTCGTAGGACGCTTCCGGGGCTGATGGGCCGTTGTCGTCGCTGGCTCGCACGTAGTAGGTGGCGCTCTTGATGTAGTCGGTGAGTTCCATGTGGGGCTCCTTTGGTGCCGGGGCCGTTTGCCCCGTACCAACAACGTAGCACGTTGTGCGAGCTATCGCAACCGGGTTCGTGGGATGCCCTATAACCCCTGGTCAGTAGCCATTTCGTCCGTATGGGGGGAAACTGCTAGTAGTAGCACGCGTAACGTGCTACGTTGTGTGTGTAGGGGGAAACAAGCCCCCGCAAAGGAGCCCCACAATGAGCGAATCAATCAAGTGCGTAGCACCAGCAGACGACACTGGCGGCCTCTGGGCCTGCGGCTGCGGCGAATGCAGGCGCCTGCAACGCGACCTCGGCTACTACGAGATCGACGGTGAGCTTGTGAACCTCATGGAAGGGGTCGAGTCATGAACGCAACCCCGGAATGCCTCGACGACCGCGACAGCGCCTAGCTGATCGTCTCGTACGTCAAGTTCCACGAGTAGAAGTCTCCGACGGTCGGGGTGATCGGCGTGTTATGCGCCACAACTGTCCCAGCCTCCGTGATGCCATACACCGTTGAGACGCCACCGCGGTTGCGGAACTGGGCGTGGCGCGCGAACACAGCGACTGCCGAGTCAAGGATCGACACTGTACCGAATGCGACCGAGTCGATCGCCATTTCCGCCGTGGCGGCGAACGGTAGCGACACGTTGATCTCGCCGGTGAGGGCGCCGAACGAGGTCGTCGCACCCCATTGCAAGCGGGCGCGAACGATGCATAGCCGCCCGACGAGCTTGTACCTGCCGACGATGATGGCGCCGCCCGCAGGCGTGAAGACCGTGCCGCCCACGTAGAACGTCGGCGTGTAGGAGAGCCATGCTGCGGGGTCGAACTCGATGTCGCCGCTCGAACCGTTGTGGCGTAGGTCGCCAGCGACAACGTCGGTCGCTACGAGCCCGCCCTGGAATGAGAGTCCGCGTGCCGTGTCGATTGCCGTGGCGAGAACGAACGGGTCGCCACCGGCACCTGTCCCCGAAAGGCTGAGCCCGTTCGTGACGGAGACGCCGCAGCCGCAGCTTGTCGCGCCGGTACATCCGCATCGTGCCATGAGGTACAGGTTAGATCGGGGCGATGTCTTCCACACGAAGCTGGTGGACGACCCCGACGAACGCTGCCACGTTGACCGGCGAGAACAGGCTGAGTGGTGCGACACGCCCCGTGCCGACGACGTGGCGGGAGAACTCGACCGTGATCGGCGAGTTGGCAGCGTTGCCATCCAGGCGGGCGTAGTGGGAGAACAAGATGTCAGTGGGCACGAGGATGCTAGGTGCCGCCCAGGCTACGGAGAGCAGCGGGCTGCGGGCAGTCACGGTCGGGTTGGCCAGTGTGACGCACCCGCTTATCCGAAACATTCGCCCGGCAAGCAGGTTCACCGACCCGATGGTCACCACGTTGACGTGCGTGCCTGCGCCAGTCGTCTGCGTGATGGAGGATTCGGCAAAGTAGCCGCCACGCGACGTGACTGATTCGAGCGAGAACGATAGCGGCCCCTGGTTGAGGGCGTTCAGTTCGCCTCGGACTTCTTCTGCGTTCGCAGCGAACTGAGAGTCGAGAGATGAGTCGGGTCGGCGCAAGCTCACTGTTCTTCACCTACTTCGGTCAGCGTCACGTCGAACTGTTCGCCTGTGTTCGACGCAGTCACGTTCAGCGCTGCGATGCGGAACTTGCCGACGAGTGGCCGCCACCCGTCGATGCGCAGGTCGACAAGCCTGCCAGGTATCAGGTCGGCAGCTACCGCAGGGAACCCGGCGAGCAGGGTGGCGTCGATACTGCGGAAGCCGTCTTTAAGCAGCGCCACGCGCGACGCAGCCGAAGCAGCCGCAGAGTCGGAGTCGAGAATGCCAGGCTCCGAAGTAACCACCTGAAGTATGCCGACGCGTTCGCTAGTGAAGCCAGCCGTGCCTGAAACGGCTGCCGTTTGCGGGCCTCCGCCTGCTCCCCGCACGGTTGCGATTGTCACGCTGTCCCCACCGAGCAGGCGGTTCGACTTGACGGTGAGTGCCTCGTCGGAGCATGGCCCGAACGTGACGGTAGCGCCGACCCCGTACAGGTACAGCGTGTCTCCAACAGTGACGAAGTCGACGCCGCTGCGGCCAAGTTCCCGCAAAGCATCGCCAACGGAGCGCAGGTCGCGTGCGCGGATCTGGCGCGACACGGCCACGCCTGCGCGAGTCGAGCTGATGTTTGGTGCTTGCACACTGTCGCGCTCAAACCCCCCTGCGACTAGCAACTCGGCCAGCCCGACAGCGTCAACGTTGTTGACAAGAATGTCCACGAAGATCAGGCGCCGATCCAGCCACGCCGCCTTGTCTTTGACGGCCAACGTGACCGTCCCCGTCGTGTCGTCGGTGATGTCGATGATCGGCCCAGCGAACAGAAGTACGTCGTCGCGATACGCGCGAAGCTGGAACTCCCACGGGATCGCCCCAGACAGTGTCGCCGAACAGGTCGGACTGAGTGCCGAGATACCTGTCGTGAACGACGCAGTGCTGGTGTTGTCGACTTGCACTGAGTATCGAAGCGAGCCGTCGATCTCTTCGATCAGGGTGCCGTCGCGTTCAGCAAGAAAGAAGCGCCACGAACCGCACCCAAGCTGGCCGCCCTCGATCTCGTCCTGCGTATCCTCGACATCCCACGGGCCGAAGATCAGCGGACCCGTGATACCAAGTTCGACGGACGCGCCAGGAATCAGCGAGGCCGGGAAGAACGCCAGGTAGTAGCGCCCCGGCTCCAGGTAGCCATTGAGATTTCCGAACGCTGGATACTGAACTGCGGCGAGTTCTTGCTGCACGCCGATGGCGCAGAACTGCGAGTCGGCACTGATCGGCGTGTAGAAGCTGGTGATCGGATCGTTCTTCGTGTTTATGGCGACGCTGCCGCCCACGATGCTCGACACGCTTCCGGTTTGTGCGCCGTTGGTGATGAGGTCAGCGAACGTGAGGCGGCTCTGGTTGTTCAGGAACTGTTCCTCGGACATCCATGCCGCTGCGACCTGACTGAACGGTTCATTGATCGTGTCCAGTGCTGCCACCTGGAAGAGCGCTACGGGGCTCTGGCAGATTCGCGTACCGGGTGTCGGGTGAAGCAGGTCGACGCGTGGTGTTCTTACGGTCAACACTTCAAGCCACACCTCGTAGAAGCGTGTGGTGTTGGCCCCACCGGCGTCGATGCGGATACTCATGTTCGCTGTGCGCCCGTATTCCTGCGGCGCCCTGACCGGCACGCTGACCCACTCGGCTGGGCTCGGTCCGGTCTCGAACAGGTTCGCTTGGGACAGCGTCGTCGCCCCGAGTTTCAGGGACGCAAAGAATGGTGGCTGATTCGACACGGAAACGATTGTCAGCGCGCGCACCCGGATGCGGTAGCCGACGACCTGTTCCCCGTCAGGTGCTTCGGTGAGCGCGGGCAACCCGACTTCGGCGCTGTCGCCGGTACTGACGTCACCGAAACTTGCGTCCGTGTTGTCCGACCATGCCGTCGACACCTGTGCTGCGCCAGTGAGGGCGACACCTGTGTTGGAGATCGTGTTGATCGGGCGCAGGTAGTAGGTCGGCACTAGAGCAGATCCTGCGCGATTGTTTGCACCTTGACGCTTACGCCAGGCGCAATCTTTCCGGCAAGCCCGTCGACCTGCACACACGCGCTGGCGCACGACGACAAGACAGGCCAAGGGAACGGGCCGTCGAACGTGAGCCGGGGCAGCCCCGGAGTCTCTTCACCGGATCGCAGATCCTTGACCGTGATCGTGCGGCGGGACGCGTCGACCACCAGCTCTTCGTGTGCTGCGAGCGTGTCGATCGTGAACACAGAGCAGCCAGCCGTGACCGGCGTAGTGCCGCCAAGCAGAGCAGACGCTGCCTCTTTCAGTTCGACTGGCGTAAGCACGCGACGCCACACTGCGATTGCGAACAGTTGCCCCCTGAAGCGGCCTGCGCCGCCTGTCATGGCACCGAATCGCATCACGTTGGCGTTCGCTGCTGTTCCGGTCAGGTTGTCGTTCGTTGCTGCCGTCGAGGTCAGGTCGCGATAGGCGCGCAAGTTGTCGGCCGCACGGTTCCGCACCCACGCTGCGACCTGTGCGTACTGTTGCGGAAGTTCGGGTTCGGTGTCTCGCGTCGAGTTGGTGCCGTCTCCTATGCCAGCGACGATGCCGTCCGTCGTTTCGGCACGCAACGACCACCCGGTAGTCACGCCCACGGTTGCGCGCTTCGAGACGAGGGTGACATCCCCTCCGCTGTCGTAACGCCGAAACGCGCACATCACGGTCCCGGCGTCGGCCAAAGCGAAGTCGAACGCCGGGTCGTCGGGTACATCGAAATGGTCGGCTGCACCGTCGAGGAAGAAGCACGGCCGGTCCACGACAGTAAGTGTCTGCTGTTGCAGTGCGCGCCCGATGACCGACCAGGTAGTTGGGAAGAACCCGATGCCAGAGAAAGAGGCGAACGGTTCTTGTTGATCGCTTACGATGAAACCCCAGTTGATGAACGGCATGGGGCTGCCGCCGCCCGTGAAGGTCGGGCCGCCGCGCACCTCGAAGATCCGCCCCCCGTACGGGCCAGCGGCTGCGGCGTTCTCGCTGCCAACGGTGAACGGAGTGCCCGTATTCGGAATGGTGATCGACGCTCCGAGGAAGGTAGTCGCAGACGTGAAGAAGTCGACACCTTCTTTCACTGTTGACCCTGGGCCGAAGAACGGTGAACGGTCGAACCATGCCTTGCTCGAAAACTGGATTGAGATCGCCGCCAGGCTGCCCGGTTCCTCGCCAGGGTCGACACGGAATCGGACCCATCCAGTCTCACCATCGAGTATCGGCGACTGCGCTCGCACGGTGTAGACGTTTGTGCCGTCGGTGACCTGGCCTTCGATCCCGCTCGGTACCTGCCTGAGACGAAACGAAGATTGGGCCAGGTTGCCCGTCACCCATCGGCCAGCAATGTTCGGCGGGATACCACCGAATGTTGTTGGATTGCTCCACGAGTCGGGGCGCATCTTCACGTCGATGACGAACCCCTGCCCGTACCCCCCGGGGAACAGTGGCGAGTCGGAACGAATCACGGATTGTGCGCCACTGGCGGTGGCCTCAAACTGCACGTAATCCTCGCCATCCCACGGGCAATACAGCGGCGTGCCGGTAGCGGTAGCGACGAACGGTGTCGCGTTGTCGTCGTTCCAAACGCCGGAACCTGGGTAACTCGACGCGCGCCACAACGCCGTCGTGCTCGTGTAGACGTTGCCGCACTGAGAGGTCGGCTCGACTACGACGCGAAGGTTTGTCGACGTGCCGGTACCGCCGTCGACTACGAGCCGGAGGGCGGCCTTCTCGACCCATTCGAGTGAGGTCACCGGCGTGATCGTTGCCAGCGCTGTGGTCGGGCTGACCGTTGCCACTGTCACCTCGTCGGCGTTCCACCACGGGCTGCGGCTGCTCATCGTCCACTGCACGGGCTGAACGAACCACTCCGAAGAGGCTTCACCAAATACGGGGCCGTCGACGAGGGCAGCGTCGTACAAGGTCCGGTAGTAGCGGGCCGCTTGGGCGGGTGACAGGTTCGCTGGCGGACACACCGGCAGCAGGCACAGGTCCGACAGGCTGCAATCGGCGCACGGGGTTCGGAGAACGTCTGTCAGCCAACGCCTGCCCCACCACATCCCCTCGGCTGTGCGGGCCGTCAGGACCCCTGTGAAGGTGACGTTGACCCCGGCGAGCTGCTCCGGGCCGATCAGTGAGCCCATGCCGACAGGTTTGACCGTGCGCGATACCGGGCGTGACGGGTTCACGTCGGTGAGCAACACACCAAAGAAGTCGCCCGACTCCGGGCGCGACGCCTCGAACCACGGGGCAGGGTCACCAGCAGGTGAGATGTACGGAGGGTTGACAAGGTCGGGGCAAGCGCAATCGCCAAGCGTCCAACCCGCGCCGAAGTCGAGTAGGTACTCGCGCGTGCGGGCCTCGTCGACCACGGTGTTCCCACCGAACTGCACGTAGCCGGGCATCTTCATCTTCGGGCCGCCTGACCAAGGAGGAACGCCGTGCGTTCTGCGGTTGCTATCGGGTCAGACGCTACCTCGTTGACCTCAATGTTCTGCGTGATCGTCGTCGTCGCCGTCGAACTGCCAGCCGACGCGAACGCTGCTGGCGCGTTCACCGTCGAGTTGGCCCCGAAGTCGGAGGAGACAAGCGCACCCGCCGCAGCCGCTGTGATCGCTTCGGCTGTCGCTATGACCTGACGGGTCGACTCTTCCAGGCCGAGCGAGAAGCCTTCACCTAGCGATTCACCGATGCTAAGGCCGACCCGAGAAGGCGACCGAATCTGCAACTCGTACCGCATGGTGGATGCGACGTTGCGCGCAAGCTGCTTTGCCGCTTCCTCCGCTGCTGTGGTCGCAGCTTCCATGCCGCTGGCCAGCCCAAGGCCGAATGCTGAACCGGCGGCTTCACCTTCCGTGTCGAGCGTATTCTGAATAGCAGTGCCGAGGTCGACGGCAGCCTTGTCGGCGACGGCTGTTTCTGTGGTGATGGCGCCAGCGATGTCGAACTCGCTACCGAACGACTCCGAGGCGATGCGGGACACCTCCGCCAGATCCTGAGCGAAGGTCGGGCCGAACGTTGTCACGTAAGCGTTGCGGGCGTTGTTGTTCGTTGTGGTCAGGTCGTCGACGCCGCGCTCGACTTCGAGGATCGTCGCAGCGTTCGCTTCGGCGAAGACGCCAGCTTGGGCCCCCGCTACCTCGGGGCCAGCAAGGGCAAGTTCCTTTGCCAAGTCGACGCCACCCGCCGCAGCGATCTTCTTGATGTTCTCCTGGAATGCGACGACACCCGCTTCACGCAAGCGGATTGCTTCCAGGAATGCGACGGGGCTTATCGCCGTATCGACATCGTTGATGACTTCCTGCACCGTCGGGAACTTCGACGCGGCTGTGTCGGCGAAGTCGTTGATCGCCTGGTTGATGCCAGCCGCGTACGCTTGCACCTGCTCGGCTGTCAAGCCGAACTGCTGACCGAACACAACGAAGTCCTGCGCCGCTACGGTGCCGTTTGCTATCGCGTTCGTGAACTCGATCAGAGACGTCGGGTCGGCCTGCAACTGTTCGAGCAGGAGGACGTTCGCAGCGGCTAGTCCGACCGCGAACTGTCGTTCAGCCTCTGATGCGACATTCACTGCATCCGAGTAGTTGATGTACCCACTCGTGGCGGTGTTCTGCTGCACGATGTAGTCGAAGACCTCTTGGCTCAGCGCACCGGTCTCGACCTGCTTGCGAAGCAGCGCCCCGGAAGCATCGTCAACGGCTATCTTCTCTTTCACGTACGACTGAATCAGCTCGGTATTTCCTTCGAGCTGATCCAGGCTGACTCGGGTGAGGGCGATGGTTCCAGCGCGATTCTCTTTGAGGGACTGCTGAAGATTGCCGGAGACGGTGATGGTCTTCGACGTGATCTCGCCCTGTTCGATCAGCGTCGCTATGAACTCATCCGTAGCCGCAGAGCCACCCTGAAGCGACTGAGCAGTCGTCTCGGCCGTGAAGCCAAGGCGTTCCAGATCATCGATCTGATTGTTCAGGACGAACTGAGACGTGGAGTCGGTCGCTTTGGTGACTTCTTCGGTGAGCACCGCCAGGAGACCATTGGTCGTATCCGCCGCAGTCCCGAATCCCTCGACGGAAGTTGCTGCCTTCAGTAGGTTCGCCGTTAGCGGTTCCGCAGATTCGGCGATCTGCTCGTTCAGTGGGACGGCGTCTGCGCCGATAGCCGTCACGCGACTGATCGCGTCGGCGACGAGGTCGAAGTATTCGGCAATCAGCACAGCCGGGATTTCGAGAAGCCTCAGCTCTTCGGCTACGAGTGCGAATACTTTGATCGCATCCGCAGCGAACGTGATGACGGGTACGAGAGCGACGACGATTCCGGCGAACGCTTCGGCGAGTATGACGACGGCTGGGATCAGCGTTATCAGCACTGCGCCGAGCGCCTCGCCCAGTTCGGCGAAGGCCGGGCCTACCTCGTCCACGATCGGGGAGAGTTCGGTGGCGAGCGCCTGGAACACCTTGGCCAATCCGTCGAAGGCCGGAATCACGACTGGCAGGATCAGCTCAGCTATGTCACCGAAGATTTGGAAAAGTGCTGCGCCGAGTGGCAGGACTGCTTCGATCAGCTCGAACACCGGGGCGATGAGTGGCCTGCCAAGTTCTTCGAGGACGTTGCCGAACTGCTCCTGTAGGGCTTTCAGCTTGATCGTTGGGTTCTCGCTGCCCTTGGCGATGTCCTCGGCGAGGGTGCCGCCGACGCGTTCCAGTGCAATCGACGCTCCGGCGGCGGAGCGTTCTGTCTGCGTTAGTTCGCCAGCCAGTTTGCCGGTTTGTTCGATAGCGCGATCGGTGATCTCCAGGGAAGTGATCGACAAGCCGTACGCCGTAATCGTACGGCCACCTCGCGCCAGTGTGGTCTGTAGCGTTCGAGCAGCATCGCCGACTTCACCAAGTGCGGGATTCAGCGCGACTGCTCGCGCAGCAAGCGCCGTTATGTCCTCCGAGTATTGAGCAGCGGCTTCCCCGCTGAACCCTGATGCTTGCGCAACTTGGAACAGGGTCGTGATGGACTCTCGGAGCTTCTCGTCTGATGAGCCGAGCGACGTCGCAAGCTCTTCGAGGCCCATGTTGAGATTGGCAACGTTGATCGTCTCGACCGCTGGCCCGAACTGTCCGAGCGTGTTGGTGAAGCGGCTCATGACGGCGTCGGCTTCGACGGCGCTGGTGAAGAGCGTGTTGGCCACGCCTGCTACCGCTGCTAGTCCGAAGCCAGCGACGCCTGCGCCGCGTCCGAGTCCTCCGAGACTTCCGACAAGATTCCTCACGCTGCCGGTGGAGATGGTGGCGAGGTTCGATACTCCACCGATCGCCGTGACTAGACCGCTACCGCCCGCCGATGTGGCGACAGTCGCTGCCCCTAGTTCCTCGATCTCTTCCGTTGCCTGTGGAGCGCCCGTCGCTGAGACTTGGATCTCGACCGGCTCGACTTTGATCTCGTTCAGTTGTTCCTGTACGGCGTCGACGTCGGCGAACAGGTCAAGCTGAAGAGGTTCTACGTCAATGGCAGCAATCTCGGCTTCGGCTTCGTCCGTCTGGGCGAACAGGTCAAGCTGAATGTCGTCCGGGTCGATTGCTTCGATCTCGGCGATAGCAGGCGCCGTGTCGGCTTCCGTTTCGACGATGAGCGGTTCGGCGGCTACCTCTTCGATAGAAGCGGCCAGGGGCTGTACGTCGGCCGTGACCTGGATACCGCGCAACAGGGTGAGTGCATCGTCGATGCCAAGAGCGAACGAACGGGTTGCGTCGTTGAGGCTGCGTTCCAGGCCACCGATGCTGGTCAGCGCGCCACGAAGGTCTAGCTCCAGTTCCTCACGAATGCCAGCCATCGCTTCAGGTTACGTCCCCGACTGCTGCTGCGCCTGGAGCCGGGCTGCGCGACGAGCCGCCTGCTCAGCCTGCCGCTGCTGCACCTGGTCGAGCGTCATGCCTTGCTTCTTCTTGTCTTGCACACCGAGAGCTGCGGCAACCTGCCACACCTCCATCGCGTCGACCTCTAACGGGCTGATCCCAAGTTGTGCGCACGCCCGGTACAGGTGGGCGAAAGGTGCGAGGCCGCTCCGGTTGAGCGGATCAGTTGCGACCGCTCCGGGTGGGCCGTCTACCCACGGACCAAAGGGACCGTCCGCCAATGCTTCACCAGTTCGGATGCGAACTCGGCGGCGATGACGAACGGTGGGAAGTCGTCCAGGTCTGCCATCCACTGATTTGCGCCAAGCAGGTTCAGTGCGCGTCGCACCCATTCGAGGTTCGCCGTCATTTGCGCTTCGGGGTCGAGCTTCTCCGACGACGCCGACGCTATGAGTTCGCGAAGTTCGCGGAGCGTGGGGCGGCGCAGCGTCGACTCCCAGTCACCGAAGCGGAGCACGATGGTTCCAGATGGTTGCAGTTCTACGGTGTCGGTCATGGTTGGAGAGGCTACCGAACCGGGCGCACAAACAGGGGGATCTCGACGCCGATGATGCCGCCTTCCGGGCCGCGAATGATGACATCCCCGAACCGGACCGTTTCGCAGTCACACACGCCAGGTAGCAGCGTCTTGCCCATGCGGGCCGTCAGGAGGGCCTCTAACAGCGTGTACGCCATACCTGCGGCCGTTCGTGCGTCGGACTCCAACGCTGCCTTAGAAGGCAACTGGGAGCCGTCCAGGGTAGCGACACACTGGGTCCACACCACGAGGAACTCGGGTTCAGGCATTGCTGCGCACGGGGATTGGGTGGTTGACGTGACAGAGATTGCCTGAAGGCTCACGACAAGCTGGTCGCAGTCGTAGGCCACTTCGCCAACGTGGGTGTACCTATGCGCCGGGGCGTCGGCACCAAGGCGCGATGACACTTCGGCCAGCAGATGCACAGCAAGATCGGCGACGGCTTCGTTCATAGGTTCAGGCTACCGGACCGCTTGGAGCGCCTTGCGCCACCGCTGCGCCATGACCCAGTTCGGTGCCTTACCGGACCCGAAGAAGTTGCGGGCCTTGTTCCCAGGGTGGTTGACCATCGTCGCGAATCGGACGCGGCCGCCTGCTACGAACCGGAGAACACTGGCGTTCCGAGGGTAAATCTTGTGGGGCCTGGTGCCAGCGTCGACGAAGCTGGCGTACGGGGCGCGCGACTCGATGATGTACGCAAGCACGTCAGCGGCTGGGGGTGTGGCCTGTTCCCAAACAGTTGATGTGCGTAACGCCCCCGTGATCTGTGGGGCTTCGCGCCGGGTCTCGGCCTGCACCCGGTTCATGGCCTGGCGTGACCGTTCTTCCCACCGCTTCCGCAGGCTGTTGCGCATGTTGTCGGCATTCGCCATTAGCTCACGAAGTCGCTCGTTGACGACACGGATCGTTGGGGCCGGTCGGGTGAAGCGATCCCGGACTTGCGGCGCGTGTTCCCAGGGTTGACCGCTGCGAGAAAGGCGTCGACAGCGAACAGGCCGGTGCGACCTTCGGACAGGATGATCGTCGGGTCGGCCAGGACTGCGCTCACACCTTGGCGCGTGATGTTCGTTACGCGCGACGGGAGGTTGCATGGCGACCCGGCACAAGCCTTCGCTAGCTCGCACGCCAAAGTCGTCGCTGCGTGAACTGCCATTTCGGGTAAGCCGCCGTACAGGAATCGGACCTGGAAGGTGTCGGTCTCGAACTCTGCGTCGCGTTCCATGTTCTGGCAGCACGGCCACAGCTTGCCGTCTGTGCGGATCAGGTACCGCTGCGAATCGACTCGGTACGCCGATCCGGGTACCAGTTGCCCGTCAACGAGCACTTCCACCACGTCGATGATTGGGGAGTAGCCGAGGGTGATGCGCTCCCGGTAGCCGCATGGCTGGGCTGCGAAGTCGCGAGTGTCTCCACGGAGCACATAGATGTCAGTGTCTTCGAGTCGTTGCTGGCGAAGGTTGGCTTGCTGGCCGCAGCATGGCCGCACGACACGTTCGGTAGGGGGATGGACTCGTTCACCGGACAGATGGTAGAGCAGCTCCGACGCTGCGAGGATGCAACTGTTGACAAGCACCTCGTCAACTTGTTCGCAACCAGGACACGACTCAACGCGCGCCTGCGTGGTCCACGGTGTCATGCACACACGGTACAACGCACAACACCGCCCCACCCGAAGGCGAGACGGTGTCGGCTACGGCCAAGCCCCCTTGGCGAAGTTAGCTGGCAGCGCTTGTCACGCTGATGAACGAGCAGGCCGCAGCCGGGAGAACCGGGTCCAAGAACACACCGTACGCCGAAGTGACGCCGTTGCCGTTGCGGACGGCCACAGGCCAATCATCGAACGGGCCGTTCGCGGTGATGTTCGTGTTCTCTTCCGCTATGCCAGTAAACGGCAGCGAAGTGAAGTCGCTGTTCAGGGCGTGGTCTGCGATGGTGAACCGGACCTTCGGGAATACGAAGTGGTGGTACGCAGCGTTCGGTGTCGTCAACGCAGGGATTGCCACGCCCGTCCCATCCCATGCTGTCGTCCATGCCTCGACCGAAACGAAGATCGACGAAGCCGTCGACTTCGGTATCTGGAAGCCAACGATGTTGCCGCCCGACGTGAAGCGGTCAGCAGCAGTGATGAGTGACAGCAACTGGTAGTCGTACTGGCACAACGTCAGCGACAGGGTCGCACCCTTGATCGAGTCGTCGTCACGCTTACGGGCGCAGATTTTGCCGCTGCCATTCTTCTTGACGAACTCTTCACCTTCTTCGATGTCGAGCGAAATACCGATCTCTTCGATCGAGTCGGTCACGTAGCCGTTGCCAGCACCCGTGAGCGGCGCGCCGGTAGGAGTGAGCCGGGCGATACGCAGCCGGTTCACCTGAATGGTCTGGAAGCAAGTGGGGTTAGGCATGGTTTCTCCTTAGCAGGCTTGGTCGGCGTTGCAGAGGCTGATGTTCGCTACCGCGACAAAGCCTGTATGAATGTCGATGATGTAAGGCCGGTACACGAACGCACGAGTCGTGTTGTCGCGTGCTTGCAAATCGGTGAGCGCAGGTTCGACGACAAGTTCGCCGCGCTCGATGTACGGGACAGAAGCGGCGTACAACCATGAGGTGTCGACCGTTTCGGTTTGCGCTGCTGGACCCGCACCCCACCCTGTGTCGACGATGACGAGGGTGCCGAGCTGTGTGAGCAGCAGGTCACCTTCGCGCACGATCAGGAAGTTCGCAGCCAACCATGTCGCTGCACGCGCCGACGCGTAAATGGCGCCACGCACACCGATTTGATTGGCAATCAGAAACAGCTCCAGTTCAGCGAGGCCGCGCACAGGGTGCACCTTGCCGACCAGGTTCAGGGTGTCTGGGCTGCGCGTCAGGTACT
>Ga0163144_10012404_pt1 | contig 17905 bp, 15 predicted proteins | sample OliLak19BULKMAT1_FD_123175 | JGI IMG/M metagenome (GOLD analysis project Ga0163144, IMG submission 123175) | Freshwater microbial mat bacterial communities from Lake Vanda, McMurdo Dry Valleys, Antarctica - Oligotrophic Lake LV.19.BULKMAT1 | ecosystem: Environmental > Aquatic > Freshwater >...
CGGATCATCGCCGACTGCGCCGCCGGGCTGCACGCCGCGCACGAGCTGCGCAGCATGGCCGGCGAGCCGCTCGAGCTGGTCCACCAGGACGTGACGCCGGGCAACGTGATCGTCCTCTACTCGGGGCAGGTCAAGCTCGTCGATTTCGGTGTCGCGCGGGCGCGGACCAGCGCGCACGACGGCCTGGTCAAGGGCAAGACCGGCTACCTCGCGCCCGAGCTGCTCGACGGCAAGCCGCCGGACCGGCGCAGCGACGTGTGGTCGCTCGGCGTGGTCCTGTGGGAGGCGCTGACGCTGCGCCGGCTGTTCGCGGGCAAGACCGAGGCGGACGCGGTGGCGCGGATCCGCAGCGGCGAGATCCCGCCGCCGTCGCGGCTCGTCCCGCAGGTGCCGCGCGAGCTCGACGACGTCTGCCTGCGCGCCCTCGTCCGGAACCCGGACGAGCGGTACCAGACCGCGCAGGAGCTCCAGGGCGACCTGGAGCAGATCCTGCGCCACGCGAGCTGGTCGACCCACGCGCCGATCGCGAAGTTCATGCGCAACGTGTTCGCGGCGCGGATCGCGGCGCGCACCGAGCTCCTGCGCGAGCTGGCCAGCGCGAAGGGGCCGCGCGCGCAGACGCTCGATCAGATCCAGGCGATCACCGACGACGAGACGTTCGAGGCCAGCGAGCGCGACGTGGTCGGCGCGCACGGCATGGGCGTCCGGGCGATCATCCGTCCCGGCGCGACGATCCCGCCGACGTCCCCGCGGCGCCGGCGCAACGTCGCGATCGCGGCGGCGCTGGGCGTGGCGTTGATCGCGGTGGTCGGGTTCGCCGCGCGCGGCACCTCCACGACGACGGCGGCGACGCCGCCGTCGAGCGACGCCGCCGTGGTCGCCCGGGTTGCGCAGGTCGTGGACGCGGCGCCGGCCGCGGCGACGGATCCGCTCGCGGACGCGGCGCCGGCGATGGTGGCCGAGCCGGTTCCCGACGCCGCGCCGGTCGCGGAGTCGGGCCACACGCCCGGCAAGCCGCCGCCGATCCGCGTCGACCCGCCCGCGACGTCCGCGAAGGCGCTCTACAAGGAGGGCCTCAAGCGCTTCGTCGGCGGCGACGCGGCGGCCGCGATCAAGCTGTTCGACCAGGCACGCAAGAAGGACAGCGGCTACGCGCCGGCGTACCGCGGCCTGGGCATCGCCTACGAGAAGCTCGGCAAGCGCGCGAAGGCCGCCGACGCGTTCCGCACCTACCTGCGCCTGTCGCCGAGCGCCTCCGACGCGGCGTCGATCAGGTCGCGCCTGGAGAAGCTGGAGTGAGGAGCGCCCTGGTGATCGCGCTGGCGATCCGGATCCTCGGCGCGGCCCCGGTCGCGCGCGCGGACTCGTTCGATCCGCGCGTGATGGTGCTGCCGGTCGAGGGCGAGGCGCCGCGCGCGCTGGGCAAGCTCGCGCGCGACGTGGGGGACGCGCTCGCCAAGGGTGCCCGCGACACCGACGCGGAGGTCGCGCGCGCCGACGCGACGCTCGCGGACACCGCCGGCATCGTCGGGTGCGAGCCGAGCGCGCGGGACTGCGTCGACGCGGTCGCCGCCGCGCTCAACGTCGATCAGCTCCTGGTCGCGACGATCTCCGCCGACGGCGACGACGCGACGGTCGAGGTCACCGCGATCACCCGCGAGACCGAGCCGCTCACGCAGACGTTCACGGTCCGCAAGCGCACCCGCAAGGCGGACCTCCGCGCGATCCGCGACGCGGTCGGCGGCATGCTCGAGGAGGGCGAGGCGCGCCGCGCCGAGGCCGCCGCGGTCGATCCGCCCGACGAGCCGGGCGGCGCCGACGCGGTCCCCGACGACGCCGACGACGATCCGGGGCGCGGGACGATCGACGCGACGCGCGGCCGCACCACCGAGGCGCGACCGTCCGCGGTGCCGAAGATCCTGGTGATCGCGGGCGCGGCCGTCGTCGCGATCGGCCTGACCTCGTGGGCGCTCGCGGCGGGCGTCCAGGGCGACATCGACGAGGCGCCCACCGCCACCGCCGCGGACCTCGACGCGCTCACCGACCTCGAGCACGCCATGGCGATCCGCGCCAACGTCGGGAACGCGTTCGTCGTCACCGGCGCGATCGCGATCGCGGCCGGCGCGGCGTGGTGGCTGCACGACCGCGGCGAGCGCCGTCGCGCCGCCGTGACCGTGACCGCGCTGCCGTCCGGCGCCGGCGTGGCGATCGGAGGCGCGTGGTGAAGGCGCTGCTCGCGCTCGCGGTCGTGCTCGCAGGCTGTCAGGTCGATCGCCGCAGCGGCGGGTTCCGCTGCGAGCGCACCGACGACTGCACCGACGGCCGGACCTGCGAGGACGGCTGGTGCGTCGGCGACGACGTCCCGGTCGACGGCCCGCCGGGCGAGGTCGACGCCGCGGGCTGCCCGGCGGTGTGCTCGTCGTGCGAGGGCGGCACCTGCACGATCGACTGCGGGCAGGCCGGCGTGTGCAGCGACGTCGTCGTCTGCCCCGCCGACATGCCGTGCGTCGTCACGTGCGACGGGTTCGACAGCTGCGGCGGCGGGGTCGACTGCTCCGCCGCCACTCGCTGCACCATCGCGTGCGCCGCGACCGGCACGTGCGAGGGCCCGATCACCTGCGGCGCGGGCGCGTGCGACGTCAGCTGCACCGGCACCAGCGCCTGCGGCGGCGGCATCGACTGCGACGGCGCCTGCGCGTGCGACGTGGACTGCGGCGGCACGGGCGCGTGCGACCTGCCGGCGAGCTGCCCGGGGCCCGGTGCCTGCGACACCGGCGACGGGTGCACGTCGGTCGGCGGTCCGTGCGACCAGTGCCCGAGCTGAGCGCGAGCGCACGTCGCGCGAACGCGCTCGCGAGCGCGGTCACGGACCGTGCGAAACTGCGTCGAGGATGGCGACGCGGGAGGTCTCCGTGATTATCCTCGACAGGTGACCCGAAGGCGTACGCCCCGCTGGCTACTCAGCGCCGCGCTCGTGTCGGCCACCTTCGCGGCGCCCCCGGCGCACGCCGCGCCCTACGATCCGCGGGTGCTGATCATGGCGGTCGAGGGTGACGTGCCCGCCGAGCTCGGGCCGCTGCGCACCGATGTCCGGCGCGCGCTCGCCGACGGCGCCGAGGCGGCGACAGCGATCGTGAGCGAAGGCCGCGTGACGTTCGACGAGTCGGCGGTGATCGCGGGCTGCGTGCCCGAGGACCCCGGATGCGCCGACGCGGTGGTGCAGGCGCTCGACGTCGACCAGCTCCTGATCGCGCGGCTGGCGTGGACCGGCGATCACGGCGAGGTGGAGATCCACGCGATCACGCTCGAGGCGGAGCCGGTCATCCGCACGTTCGCCGTGTGGCCCGCGACCCGCGACGCCGACGTCGACGCGATCCGCGTCGCCGTGCCCAAGATGCTCGGCTGGGAGGCGCGCGTCGCGCCCCCGCCGCCTCCGCCGCCCGCCGCGATCGCGATGCGTTCCCTCGAGCGGGAGCCGGTGTCCCGGATCCCACCGTCGCTGGTGATCGGCGGCGGCGTGGCGATCGTCGCCGGCGCGATCTCGTGGGCCGTCGCCGCGTCCCTGCAGGGCGACATCGACGACGCGCCCATCGGCACGCCGGCCGAGATCGAGCACCTCGCCGCGCTCGAGGATCGCGCGGCGCTCACCGCCACGGTCGGCAACGTGCTGGTGTTCGCCGGCGCGCTGGTCGGCGCCGTGGGCGGGGCGTGGTGGTGGCACGATCACCGGTCGCGCGGCACGCTCGCGATCTCGGCGGCGCCGGGCGGCGCGACCGTGACGCTCGGAGGTGCGTGGTGACGCGCGCGGCGGCCCTCGCGGTCGTGGTCGTGATGGCGGCGGCGTGCCAGATCGACCGGCGCACTGACGACCTGAAGTGCGCGCTGCCGGCGGACTGCGCGGGCGGCGCCGCGTGCGTCGACGGCTGGTGCGTGGGCGGCGAGGTGCCCGACGCGGAGCCGGGGACCATCTTCGACGCGCCGCCCGGCGCGCCCGACGGCGATCCCGGCGCACCCGACGCCGAGCCCATCGACGTGGACGCCTCGACGTTCTGCCCCGCGACCTGCACGACCTGCCAGGCCGGCGTCTGCGTGATCGATTGCACTGCCACCAGCGCGTGCTCGGCGACCGTCGTGTGTCCGGCCGGGATGCCTTGCAAGGTGGAGTGCCACGGCACCAGCTCCTGCGCACAGGGGGTCCAGTGCAGCGCCGCGACCGCGTGCGACATCGCGTGCGAAGGCATCTCGAGCTGCGCCAAGGAGTCGATCTGCGGCACGGGTCGGTGCACCGTGGCGTGCTCCGGCGACGACAGCTGCGACAAGAAGGTGAAGTGCAACGACTCGTGTGCGTGCGACGTCACGTGCACGGGCGACGGCGCGTGCGCGGCCGGGTCGGACTGCCCCGGGACGCCCGCGTGCGACACCGGCCTCGGCTGTACGTCCAGCCTGGGCACGTGCGATCAGTGCTGAGCCTCTAGCGCGGTGACAGCTGCGCGGCGATCGCCTCGCAGCGCGCCGCGTCCTCGTCCCGACCGGCCTCGCGGTAGGCGATCGCGAGCGTCTCCCACGGCGCGGCGTAGCGGCGGTAGACGAACGCCGCCCAGCCTTCGCCGACGGCCGGGCGCTCGCCGCGCGGCGTGAGCTGGTCGAGCAGCGCGACGTTCTCGGCCTCGAGCGCGTCGATCGCCGGCAGCTTCGACCCCGGCGGGAGCACGCGGATCACGGTCCCCCAGGGGTAGCTCGGGGCCGCGGCGACGATCCGCGCCTGCGGCGAGCCGGGCTGGGCGGGGCTGTCGAGGAACACGGTGCGTCCGTGATCGAGCAGCTGCTTGACCAGGCGCAGGCTCGCCGGGCCCGGGCCGTCGGGGATCGCCGGGTAGCCCAGGCGCGCGTCGACCCGCGCGCGGTACCAGCGGTGCGCGATCATCTCGACGTCGAGGTAGAACACGTCGGGGCGGACGTCGCGCGCGAGCTGCAGGTACGCGTAGCCGAACCCCTGGTGATCGCCGCTGCCGATCAGCACCGCGTCCTCGGGCAGCGTGCGCAGCGTGTTGCGGAGGAACAGCTCGACCTGCGGGCCTTCGGCGATCCGGACGTGCGGCCACGACGCGGCGGCGCCAACGACCAGCGTCGTGATCGCGAGCGCGACGACGCCCGCCGCCGGGACCACGCGGCGGCGCTCGATCGCGGCGCCGAGCGCGTCGAGGCCAAAGGCGACCGGCACGACCAGCAGCATCACCGGCAGGTGGTGGAACCGCTCGACGATCGTCAGCGCGAGGCCGGTCACCGGCACGTTGCCGGCGAGCGCGAAGGCCGGACCCGCGAGCACGATCACGCCGGCGAGCGCGAGCCACGACGCGCGCCCCGCCCCGGCTTCGCGCGGGCGCGCGAGCCCGCGCCACAGCCCCCACGCCGCGGCGGCGAGCGGCGCGTACCACCAGCCGCGCCCGATCGACGCGCCGAGGGCGGCGAGCTGATCGGCCGCCGCGACCGGCTCGCGTCCCTCGCCGAGCGAGAACGTGCCGTAGTCGCGGCGCAGCGCGTGATCGAGCAGCGCGCCCGCGGAGTCGATCGTGCCCCACGATAGCGCGCCGTCGGCGTGGCCGGGCGCGACGAGCAGGTAGAGGTACGGCGCGAGCCCGAGCGCGAGCCCGCCGACGCCGAGCGCGACGGCGGCCGCCCACCGCCCGCTCTCGCGGGCGCCGCGGACCGCGCCGAGGAGGCCGAGCGGCGCGACCAGCACGCAGGTCATGTGGTTCGCGAGCCCGAGGCCGGCGAGGAGCCCCAGCGTCGCGGTGCGCGCCAGGCCGCGGCGCGGGCCCTCCTCGGCGGCGAGCCACAGGATCGCCGCGACGATCACGCCGTTGAGCGCGAACACCTCGGCGTGGGTGTGGAGCAGCAGCGGCAGCGGCCCGCCGGCGTAGATCGCGACCGAGATCGCCGCGGCGCCAGCGCGCGCGCCCCACGCGCGGCACGCGGCGAACAGCAGGCCGATCTGCAGCGCGCCGAGGAGCGCGGTCGCCAGCGCCGCGGCGTGCGCGGGCTCCAGCGGCAGCCACGCGAACGCGCGCAGGTAGAGGACGTAGAGCGGGTAGCCCGACGGGTGCGCGACGCCGCCGGTCGCGCCGAGCGTCGCGAACTCGGCGTTGTCGCCGCCCAGGATCGTCGACGGCGCGACGACGGCGTAGAGCAGCAGCGTCACGCCGACGAGGAGGCCGGTCCACGCGCGGTCGGACGTCGTCGTCATCGTCGTCATGGCACCTGGCCCAGGGCGCGAGGCGGCCGCGCGCGCCGCGGCGCGATCACCAGCACGACGAGCGTGACCGCGTATGGCAGCAGCTGCGTGAGCTGGTCGGGCACGCCGACCTTCGCGAGCTGGAGCTGGACCTGGAGCGCCTCGATCACGCCGAACATGAGGCAGACCAGCGCGGCGACGCCGGGGCGCCAGCCGCCGAGGATCACGATCGCGAGCGCGATGTAGCCGCGGCCGCCCGACATCTCCGCCGAGAACCCGTGCGCGGCGAGCGCGAGCTGCGCGCCGCCCAGCCCGGCGACCGCGCCGCCGATCACCAGCGCCCACAGCCGGATCCTCGTCACGCTCAACCCTGCGGTCGCCACGCCGTCGGGGCGATCGCCCGCGGCGCGGATCCGCAGCCCGAGCGGGGTGCGCGCCAGCCCGAGCGCGACCACGGCGATCACGATCACCGCGAGCCACGCGACCGGCGAGGTCCACACCGCCGAACCCACGCCGACCGTCTGTGGCGAGTTCGCGCTCGACTGGTACAGCACCTCGAGCAGGAACCGCGTCAGCCCGTACGACGCGAGGTTGAGCGCGACGCCGACCACCACCTGATCGGCGGCGAGGACCACGCCGAGGACGAGCTGGAGGACCCCGACCGCCGCCCCCGCCGCCATCCCGGCGACGACGCCGGCAGCGATCGAGCCGGTCGCGTGCGCGGCGACCGCGGCGGCGAACGCGCCCCACAGCAGCTTCGACTCGATCGCCAGATCGATCACGCCGCTGCGCTCGGTCACGGCGCCGCCCGCGGCGGCGCACGCGTACGGGAGCGCGATCTTCACCGCCTGGGCGGCGAACGCCGTCGACAGCACCGCGTCGGCGAGGCTCACGAGCCCCTCCGTCGCTGGACCAGCGGCGCCGCGGCGGCGACGGCGAGGACGATCACGCCCTGGAGGACGAGCACGAGCGTGCGCGGCACGTGGTCGCTCACCTCGAGGCCTCCCTGCGCGAGCATGCCGAGCAGCAGCGCGCCCGCGATCACCCCACCCGGGTGACCTCGGCCGACGAGCGCGACCGCGATGCCCATGAAGCCGGCGCCGCGGCCGAGCCCGTCCTCGTAGGCGTGCTTGTACCCGAGCACGTAGTGCGTCGCGGCCAGCCCGGCGAGCGCGCCCGACGCGGTCATCGCGGCGACCATCGCACGGCGCACGTCGATCCCGGCGGTCGCGGCCGCGCCCGGCGACGCGCCGACCGCGCGCCACTCGAACCCGGGCCGCGTGCGCGCGAGCAGCCACGCGGCCGCGGCGGTGACGCCGAGCGCGAGCGGCGCGGCCCAGCTGAGCGAGCTGCCGGCGGCGCCGAGCCCCGGCAGCTGCGCCGCGGCGATCACGTCCGCGGTGCGGGTCGTGCCGCCGACGAACAGCGCGCGATCGCCGAGCCACAGCACGACGCCGGCGACGATCGCGTTGAGCATGATCGACGTGATCACCTCGTGCGCGCCGCGGTACGCGCGGAGCGCGCCGGTGACCGCGCCGAGCGCGCCGCCCGCCGCCATCGCCGCGAGCCCGCACGCCAGCACCGCGACGCCGGCCGGCGTGCCGCCGGGGAGCCGCGCGCCGACCACCGCGCACGCGCACATCCCGGCGACGAGCTGGCCCTCGACGCCGATGTTGAACAGCCCGACCCGCAGCGCGACCGCGACCGCGAGCCCGGTCAGCGCGAGCGGCGTCGCGCGGAACAGCACCTGCGAGATCCCGTAGCCGTCGCCGAGCGTGCCGCCGAGCAGCGCGCCCCACACCCGCACCGGCGACGCGCCGGCGGCGACGATCAGCACGCTCCCGGCGGCGACCGCGACCAGCAGCGCGACCGCCGCGATCTGCGCCTCCTCGCGGATGCGGCCTGCGCTCACGATCGCCCCCGGAGAATTAACGCCAAGGACGCCAAGGCCGCCAAGCTGAGATCCAGATGGTTTTCGGCCGTCTGGTGCACGGAGGGAGAGGGACCACTCCCTCGATGCACCAGACGGCAGAAAACCCTTCTGGTTCTCAGCTTGGCGGCCTTGGCGTCCTTGGCGTTAGACCGCTGGGGCTTCACGCGGCCTCCGCGCCGGTCATCCACCGGCCGAGGCGGAGGCGTGCGTCGGCGGCGTGGAGGGCGGCGCCGGCGAGCTCGCCGGCGAGCCGGCCGCGGTGGAGCACGACGACGCGGTGGCAGATCGCGAGCAGCTCGTCGAGGTCCGCCGAGACCACGAGCACGCCCGCGCCCGCCGCCGCCGCGGCCGCGAGGCCGGCGTGGATCCGCGCCGACGCGCCGAGATCGACGCCGCGGGTCGGCTGCGCGGCGACGAGGGCGCGCAGGTCCGGGCGGGTCAGCTCGCGCGCGATCACCAGCTTCTGCTGGTTGCCGCCCGACAGCGCCCGCGCCGGGAGCGTGACGTCCGGCGGCCGGACATCGAGCGCGGCGACCAACCGCTCGGCGTGGCGGCGCTTGGCGACGCGGTCGATCAGGAACCCGCCCAGCTCGCGGTGGCGGCCGAGCGCGAGGTTGTCCTCGACCGTCGCGTCGAGCAGCAGCGCGTGGTGGCGATCTTCGGCGACGTGGCCGAGCCCCGCGCGCTGCCGCCCCCGCACCGTCGCCCGCGTGATCGCCTGGCCCGCGAGCTCGATCGTGCCCGCGGTCACCGGCGCGAGCCCGGCGATCGCCGCCACCAGCTCGCGCTGGCCGTTGCCCTCGACGCCGGCGACGCCGACCAGCTCGCCGGCGCGCACCTCGAGGTCGACGCCGCGGACCGGCACGCCGACGTGGACGCCGCGGAGCGCCAGCATGACCGGCGCGTCGGCGGGTGCGGTCGCGGTCGCGGGGCGAGCCGTCAGCTCGCCGCCCACCATCGCGCGCGCGATCTCGGGCGCGCGCAGCGGCCGCGCCATCGTCGCCACCACCTTGCCGGCCCGCAGCACGGTCACCTCGTCGGCGATCGCGACGACCTCGTCGAGCTTGTGGCTGACCAGCACCACCGCGCCGCCGGCGTCGGCGAGGCGGCGCAACACCGCGAGCAGGCCGTCGACCTCGACCGGCGCCAGCACCGCGGTCGGCTCGTCGAGCAGGAGCAGCCTCGCGCCGCGGTCGAGCGCGATCACCAGCTCCGCGCGCTGCTGCTCGCCGACCGAGAGCGTCTCGGCGCGCGCGTGCGGATCGACCGCGAGCCCGTGCTGCTCGCCGAGCGCGCGCAGCCGCGCCGCGACCACGTCGAGCGCGAGCAGCCCGCCGCGCGTCGGCTCGCGCCCGAGCACCGCGTTCTCGACCACCGTCAGCGTCGGGACCAGCGAGCCGTGCTGCGCGACCAGCCCGACGCGCTCGGAGGTCGACACGATGGTCCCGGGCTCGCCCCGCACCAGCCCGGCGGCGATCCTCACCAGCGTCGACTTGCCCGCGCCGTTCTCGCCGACCAGGCCGTGCACCGTCCCCGGCCGCACCACCAGCCGCGCGTCGTCGAGCACCGCGCGACCGCCGTACCGCTTGGACGCGGTCAGCTCCAGGAGCGCGCGATCAGCCACACGGTCACTTTAGACGCCCCCCGAAAATAAAACGACGGCCGGCTCGTGGAGCCGGCCGTGTCGTCTCGATCGCGGAGCGATCAGCCCGGATCGGGCCAGTTCTCGCAGTCCTCGATGATGTCGGGGTTGAAGTTCACGCCCCACTTGAAGATGAAGCCGTTGTCCGCGCCCCACAGGTCGGTGACCTTGATCGTCCAGTTGCCGTTGAGCGTGCAGCCGACGAGGCTGTCGTAGCTGCAGTTCGGGGCGTAGTCGCCGGCGGGGATCGTGCCGGACACGCTGGTGTCGCCCACCGGGATCATCGCGCCCGTCGCGTCGGGGGTCCAGCAGTAGTCCCAGCCCGTGCCGGGGACCGGCGTGCCGAAGTCGCTGTCGTTCGGGATGCCGAGGTACACCGTGCCGCCGTTGGTGCCCTGGTACATGTGCATGACGGTCGCCGCGCCGCTCGGGCACGAGATCTCGATCTGCAGATCGCGGAGCCACGTGTGCTCCATCGTGACGCACACGCCGAGGATGCCGCTGGTGTCCTCGAGGACCTGGCCCGCCGTGAACCCGGTGTAGTTGAGCGACGAGGTGTAGCCCGCCTGGCTCACCGGCGAGCACGACTCCGGCGTGGTCTGCGTGGTGCCGTCGGGCAGCGCGAGCGGCGAGCCCTCGAGGTGCTCGCCCTGGCCGCACTCCTCGTCGTTGGGGCCGTCGTCGCACGAACCGACGCCGAAGCAGTCGACGTCCGCGCAGTCGGTGAAGCCGTCGCAGTCCTCGTCCTGACCGTCCAGAGTGCAGAGCTCCTCTGCGTCCTCGCACGGCAGCGTGCCGTCATCGCCCATCTGGTCGTCACCACCTCCAGGTGTCACCGAGGGTCCGCACGCGGCGAACACAAGCAGTCCCGAGGTACAGAGCAGGCGAGCGAGGCCAGGCTTCATGACGACTCCTTCAGAGGGGTAGGCGAGCGCATGACATCACAGTCGGCCCCGCCACGTAAATGTCATTCTCGTCCAGGGTTGGTTCCGGAGGGATGTCGACTGCTGTCCAACCCTGTCTGGTCGAGTTCGCACCCTGGTCCGGCCAGGTTCACGGCGATGACGCGGCGCCCCACGCGCGTTCAGTGGTCGGGGACCGAGATCGCTCCGGACACCACGTCGGCCGCGATCGCTCTCGCGCGAGCCTCGATCTCGGGTGAGAGGAGACCTCGGTTCCGCTCGTCCGCCACGAACCCGACGCCGTCCTCGGCCAGCCCGAGCTCGCGGATCCCTCCCTCGAACGTCCCGTCGAGCACGGTCCGCGCCGCCTCGACGACCGCGACGTCGATGCGCTTCACCATGCTCGTGAGCACGCAGCACGGCGCCTCGTCGTGCTGGTCGGAGTCGACGCCGATCGCCAGCGTGCCGCGCTCGCGCGCGACCGCGAACACGCCCGAGCCGGTCTTGCCGGCGGCGTGGAAGATCACGTCGGCGCCGCCGCCGTACTGCGCGGACGCGAGCTCGGCGCCGCGCGTGGGATCGGCGAACGCCTTGGGGTCGGCGCCGGCGTACGCGGTCAGCACCTCGCACGCCGGGCAGGTGTGGTGGACGCCCGCCGTGTAGCCGGCCTCGAACTTGCGGATCAGCGGGATCGTCATCCCGCCGACGAACCCGACCTTCTGGTGATGGTCCGCCGCGACCAGCCCGGCGATCGCGCCCACGACGAAGCTGCCCTCGTGCTCGCGGAACCGCAGCGCGAGGAGGTTGGGCGGCATCGGCGCGCCGCTCGGCGCGTAGTCGACGCCGGCGAACGCGGTGTCGGGGAACTCGGCGGCGAGTTGATCGAGGTCGCGCGAGAACACGTAGCCCACCGCGATGACCAGCCTGGCGCCGCGCGCGGCGAGCCAGCGCAGCGCGCCCTCGCGGTCGGCGTCGTCGCCCGGCTCGACCGTCCGGATCGCCACGCCGAGCTCGTCGCGCGCGCGCGCCAGCCCGCGCCAGGCGGCGTCGTTGAACGACTTGTCGCCGCGGCCACCGACGTCGAACACCAGGCCCACCATCGCGGCGCCGGGCGGCGGGGCCGCGGGCGCGGGCGCGACGAGGTGCCCCGCCGTGATCACGACGAGGTCGAGCGCCAGCAGGCCGAGCAGGAGGCGTCGCACGCCTCGGAGCATATGCTACGTTCGAATCGCGTCGGCCCGGGGAGGCTGACACCTCAGGAGCAACGACATGGGCATCATGGATTTCATCAAGGGCGGCGTGAAGGAGATGGCCATCGCCCGGCCGGACGAGGCGAAGGACAACTGGGTGTACAAGCACCCGGACCAGACGATCCCGTGGAAGGCGCAGCTCACGGTCGACTCCGACGAGACCGCGCTGTTCTTCAAGGACGGCGCCTTCGTCGGCAGCTTCTCCGCCGGCCGCCACACCCTCGACGCGTCGAACATCCCGTTCCTCGGTCAGCTGGTCGACAAGTTCACCGGCGGCAACGTGTTCATCTGCGAGGTGTTCTGGGTCAACAACCGCGAGCACCCGTCGATCAAGTTCGGCACCAGCATCGGCGACGTGCCCGATCCGCAGACCTCGCTCCGCGTCCGCCTGATGGTCCACGGCGAGTTCTCGGCGAAGATCTTCGACCCGCTGAAGTTCCTGATCGGGCTGGTCGGCCAGCGCATGGCCGACAACGAGAAGTTCATCGGCTGGTTCAAGAGCCAGATCCAGAAGGTCATGAAGGACCAGGTCGCCGAGCTGATCGTCAAGCAGAACTGGCCGATCATGAAGGTGACCTCGGGCGCGTACACCGAGGAGCTCGAGACCTCGACGCTCGAGGCGGTGCGCAAGCACATCGAGAGCTACGGCGTCGAGATCGTCCGGTTCGGCGACTTCACGATCTCGATGGACCAGGCCGACAAGGATCGCCTCGACAAGCTGGTCGAGCGGTTCGCGTACGTGAACGCGTCCGGCGGCATGGCGGGCTACCAGCAGCTCGCGCAGGCCGAGATGATGATGGGCGCGGCCGAGGGCATGCGCACCGGGCGCGGCGGCGGCGGCGGCCTCGAGGGCGCCGGCATCGGCATGGGGTTCGCGATGGCGGGCCAGATGGCGCAGCAGTTCGGCGCGGCGCGCGCGCCCGGGCCGGCCGCGGCGCCGGTGCCCGAGACCCGCGACCAGATCATGGCGACGCTCAAGCAGCTCGGCGAGCTCAAGGCCGCGGGCATCCTCACCGAGGCCGAGTTCGACGCGAAGAAGAAAGAGCTGCTCGCGAAGCTGTGATATGAGCCGGGCCTGATGGCCACCCTCGACAACAAGACGTACTACGACGACTTCGCCAACTGGTACGAGCGCGAGCGGGGCCAGGGCTACCATCAGATGCTCGACGACCTCGAGGTCGAGCTCGTCCATCGCTACGGCGACGGCAAGGACGTCCTCGAGGTCGGGTGTGGCACCGGCCTGATCCTGGAGCGCGTCGCGCAGTTCGCGCGCCGCGCGGTCGGCATCGATCTCTCGGCGGGCATGCTCGCCAAGGCCCAGGAGCGCGGGCTCGAGGTGCAGGAGGCGTCGGCCACCGACCTGCCCTTCCCCGACGCGTCGTTCGACGTCGCGTACTCGTTCAAGGTGCTCGCCCACGTCGAGGACATCCAGCGCGCGATGTCCGAGATGGCGCGCGTCGTCCGGCCCGGCGGCTGGGTGCTCGCCGAGTTCTACAACGAGCGCTCGCTGCGCCGCCTCGTCAAGGCGCTCAAGCCCGCGACCGCGGTCTCCGCGACCACCAACGACGAGGCCGTCTACACCCGCTACGACACCGTCGAGCAGGTCAAGAGCTACCTCCCGCCCCAGCTCGAGTGGGTGACCTCGCGCGGGATCCGCATCGTCACGCCCGTCGCCGCGGTCCACCGCGTCCCCGTCCTGGGCGCCGCCGTCCGGTTCGCCGAGCACCGCCTCGCCGACCTGCCGTTCGCCCGCGAGCTCGGCGGCTTCCTCGTCGCGGTCGCGCGCCGGGTGTGAGTTAGGCGCTAGACTGCCGCCCATGGGTCGAGTCCTGGTCGTCGACGACGAGCAGTCGATGCGCGAGTTCCTCGCGATCTGCCTGCGCCGAGCCGGCCACGAGGTGGCGGTGGTGGCGTCGGCGGCGGCGGCGATCGAGCACCTGGGCGGGACCGCGGTGGACGTGGTGGTCACCGACCTGCGGATGCCCGGCGAGCTGGACGGGCTCGGGCTGCTCGCGCAGATCAAGCAGCGCGCGATCGACAGCGAGGTGATCCTGGTGACCGCGTTCGCCACCGCCGACACGGCGATCGCGGCGATGAAGCAGGGCGCGTACGACTACCTGACCAAGCCGTTCAAGGTCGACGAGATCACCGCGGTGATCGGCCGCGCGATGGAGAAGCGGCGGCTGATCGCCGAGAACCTCGCGCTCAAGGATCAGGTCGCCGGCCGGGTCCGGCTCGCGCAGCTGCTCGGCCGCAGCAAGGCGATGCAGAAGGTGTTCGAGCTGATCGGCAAGATCCACTCGACCAAGACCTCGGTGCTGATCACCGGCGAGAGCGGCACCGGCAAGGAGCTGGTCGCGCGCGCGCTCCACACCGAGGGCAACCGCTCGGCCCACGGGTTCGTCGCGGTCAACTGCGGCGCGATCCCCGAGGAGCTGATGGAGTCCGAGCTGTTCGGACACCAGAAGGGCGCGTTCACCGGCGCGTACGCCGACAAGCCGGGCCTGTTCCGCCAGGCCTCCGACGGCACGCTGTTCCTCGACGAGATCGGCGAGCTGTCGCTCGGGCTCCAGGTGAAGCTGCTGCGCGCGCTGCAGGAGCGCAAGGTCAAGCCGGTGGGCGGCGCGACCGAGCTCGACGTCGACGTCCGCGTGGTCGCCGCGACCAACCGTGATCTCGAGGCCGAGGTCGCGCGCGGCGCGTTCCGCAGCGACCTCTACTACCGGCTCAACGTGATCGAGGTGCGCCTGCCGCCGCTGCGCCAGCGCCCCGAGGACGTGCCGCTGCTCGTCGATCACTTCATCCGCAAGTTCGCCGCCGACCAGGGCAAGGAGCCGCACCGGGTGGAGCCCGCCGCGATGAAGCGGCTCGAGGCCTACGACTTCCCCGGCAACGTCCGCGAGCTCGAGAACATCATCGAGCGCGCGGTCGCGCTCGCGCCCGGGCCGGCGATCGGCGTCGACGATCTGCCCCCGCTCCGCACCGCCGCGGTCAAGCAGGTCGCGGTCGCCGCGGTCGAGCTCCCCGACGACGGCGTCGACCTCGACCGGCTGGTCTACGACTTCGAACGCGGGATCGTGCAGAAGGCGCTCGACCGCACCGGCGGCGTCCGCAAGCGCGCCGCGGCGCTGCTCGGCATCAGCTTCCGCTCGCTCCGCTACCGGCTCGACAAGCTCGGCTTCGATCGGCCCGCCGGCGAGCCGGCCGAGGACGCCGACGAGAGCTGAGCGATCGGCCGCCGCCTACAGCGCCTGCTCCCACGCCGCCAGCTCCGCCTTCAGGCGCTCCACGCGCGCCTTGTCCGCGGACAGGTCCTGCTTCTCCTCGGGATCGGCGGCGAGATCGTAGACCTCCACCTTGCCGTCGCCGTGGACGATGATCTTGTCCTTGCCGTCGGCGGTGATCAGCGCCTGCGCGCTGTGCTTCCAGCCCGGCGTGCTCTGGAGGGTCGCGCCCACCGCGCGGGGCGGCAGGGTCTCGCCGCGCCACAACGGCGCGAGGCTGCGGCCGACGAACGTCGGCGGCGCCGCGATCCCCAGGACGTCCACCAGCGTGGGCGCGACGTCGATCAGCGCGACCAGCTCGTCGTGGACCGACGCCGCGACGCCCGGCACGCGGATCAGCAGCATCGCGCGCAGGACGTCGTCGTAGAGCGCCTTGCCGTGGAAGTAGAGCTTGCCGCCCTCCTGGTCGCGGTGGAGGCCGAACGCCTCGCCGTGATCGGACAGCACGACGACGACCGTCTTGTCGGCGAGCGCGAGCCGATCGACCGCGTCGAGCAGCTCGCCGACGTAGCGGTCGGCGACGGCGAGCTCGTAGTCGTACTTCTCGGCGAGGCCCGCGACGCTCTCGAGCTTCACCGGGTAGTCCGGATGCTCGAGGTACGTCGAGTGGGGCTCGAACAGGTGGACGAACATCGCGAACCGCGTCTTCGCGGCCGCGAGCTGCTCCAGCCGCGTGATCGCGCGGGGCACGATGCGCGGCGACGCGAAGTCCTTGTTCGACGCCTTGATCGACAGCGCGCCGCGGTTGTCGTACTCGGCGAACCCCTGCCCGACGTTGCGGTGCGGCTCGAAGTAGAAGTGCGACGAGAACCCGGTGGTGAACAACCCCGCGCTCGTGAACGTCTCGAACAGCATCGTCGCGTCGTCGGCCACGCCGGGGAAGTTGTGGAACGTCTTGGGGATGAACGGCACCTGCGCCGGGTAGCGCGAGGTCCACATCGACGGCACCGACCGTGGCGTGTTCGCGCCCTGCGCGTACGCGCGGGTGAACCGCACCGCGCCGGCGGCGAACTGATCGATCCGCGGCGTCACCGACTTGCCGTCGCGCAGGTACCCGCCGACCCCGAGCCGGTCGGCGCGCACGGTGTCGACCATCACGAACAGGACGTTGAGGCCCTCCGACGACGACTTCGGCACGCCTGCGTCAGGACGGATCGGCGCGAGCACGTCGGCCATGCAGGCCGCCATCTCGGCGCAGTCCTCGGATACGCACGCCGCGGCCTTCGAGACCTTGTCCATGCTCGCGCCCGCGCAGCTCGGCGCCGCGGTCAGCTTCTGGCGCAGCCCGCCGAGGTCGGCGTCGGGCATCCGCGCGCCCACGGCCTCGATGATCGGCTCCTGGCAGACGACGAGCTGGGCGTGGAACGCTTCGCACGCGGCGACCGCGGGCTCGACGGCCGGCTTCGGCGCGGCCTTGTCGGACTTGCACGCCCCGAGCGCGAGGACGAGGACGATGGCGAGGCGGCGCATCACTCGGGCGGAGGGTCGTACACCGGCGGCTCCGGCAGCGGGGGATCGACGGCGAGGTCACCGAGATCGAAGTAGGGCGGCGTCGGATCGCCGAGCTGGATGTACATCGTCGCGGGCGCCCAGGGCAACGAGCCGGCCCAGCGCGCCTCGAACTCGCGGCGCACCTCCTCGTACTCGAACAGGATCCGGTCGGCGGCGGCGTGCTGGAGCGCGGCCAGGTTCGCGATCAGCGTCCGGCGGGTCGCCGCGTCGTCGGTGGTGAGGATCAGCTCCTGGAGATCCCGCTCCGCGCGCTCCTGCTGGCCGAGCCCGGTGCGCAGGCTCGCGACCAGCGTCGCGATCCGCCGAGGCGCGCCGGGCATGCGGATCGCGTGCTCGAGCAGGGTGGCGCCCCGGTCGTTCCACGCCGCGCGCAGCGCGGGATCGTCGGTCTCGAGGTCGAGCGTGTAGACCTGTCCGGCGAGGTAAGGCAGCTGCCAGCGATCCGGGAATCGCTCGATGCAGCGCTCGAGCAGGTGCGCGGCCCACAGGTGATCGTCGGCGACCGCGCCGTGATCGACCCAGCCGATCGCCTTGGGGGCCCACTCGCACGCACGCACGAGCGAGGGGTCGAGCGCGACCAGCGCGTCGATCAGGCCCTCGAGCCCGGCGGCGGTGTCGTCCTTGCCGCCGAAGTACGCCAGCGCGCGGATCCACATCAGATCGGCGCCGAGCTCGCGGTATCCGAGGAACACGTACGGCGCCGCCTCGGGCGAGGGCGCGTACGGGAGATCGACCTGCGCCGGCCAGGCGGCGCGCTGCGAGGCCGCGGCGTCGTGGACCAGCCGCGTCGCGGCGAGGCACGCGATCGCGGCGCCGAGTGCGCCGAGGCTCCGCGCGGACATCTCGTGATGCTACCCCGAAAATGCCGACGGGCCGCGCGCGCGGCCCGGTCGGGTTCACCAACGTCGCGCGATCAGTCCGCGCGCGCCGGCTTGGTCAAGGTGTAGAGCGGGTTGCCGCTGTTGTAGTCGCCGACCAGCGAGTACGTGACCTCGGTGTCGTCGCAGTCGAGGTCACCAACCGCCAGCGCGGTGAACGCGGCCGCGTCACCGGCGTAGCTGTACTGGAAGTAGTGCTTCTCGTCGACGTTGAAGTTCATCTCGTCCCAGCCCGACGGCGCCGCCGGGTCGCCCGAGTTCCACAGCTCCGC
>Ga0163144_10012405_pt1 | contig 17904 bp, 18 predicted proteins | sample OliLak19BULKMAT1_FD_123175 | JGI IMG/M metagenome (GOLD analysis project Ga0163144, IMG submission 123175) | Freshwater microbial mat bacterial communities from Lake Vanda, McMurdo Dry Valleys, Antarctica - Oligotrophic Lake LV.19.BULKMAT1 | ecosystem: Environmental > Aquatic > Freshwater >...
AACTCTGATCCTTTTCGCAGCATCGCGACAAGGACGGCGCAGAGGTCGATATCGTCATCGAAGATCGTGACGGACGGATCGCTGGCATCGAAGTGAAGGCCTTGGCGAGCGTCGATGGATCCGACTTTTCTGGACTCGAAAAGCGGCCCGTTCAGCGCGACTGACACCGCACGGCAAACTCCTGCTGGACGTGTCCGAACAGATGCTTCGCTTGCGCGACGACGTCGACGCCCTGATGCGCCCGAGCCGTTTTGCGCGAGGACGCTTCCGGTTCGGGGTCACGGAGATGACAGCCCTGACCTGGCTACCGGCGTTTGTCTCCGCCCCGCGAGCGGCCTATCCCGAAATCGACCTCGAACCGGAGGTGGAGTCGAGCGAGACCCTGTTTGCCCATCTGCAGCGTGAGCTTGTGGATGTGATCGTGGTTCCAGAGGTCTTCAGTGATCCTCAATTCGCTTCGGTTCCGGTCGGGCAGGTAGATATGAACCGGATGTTGACGTGACCCCCTGAATCTCCTCCAGGAATAGCTGGAGTCCGCCCCCTCGAAAGGACGGACAGAATGAAGCGATCACGGTTCACGGAAGAGCAGATCATCGAGACTCTCGCTCGCCCCTGTCAGCGACATCGATATCGAGTTGCCATCGAAAGGACTCGCCGGGCGGTAGTTCAATGATCCCGAGGCCGGTCGCCAAGGAATTGAAGGTTCCAACCCACGGTTCAAGGCTGACGAACCCGGCGGCAGGGTCACCCCAGAAGACGAACGGATTATGGACGCTTTCCGGCCATCGGTCAGGACGATGCGTCAACCGGATGGTCAGGCCGGCGGAGGGGTCCTCAAGCGTCGCTATGGGACCGTCATCGTAGGCGGAGAAAGCATAGACCTTTCTTGGCTCCAATTCGAGCAGGGCATGGCCGTGGGAAAAATACCGGTTTGGAGTGACGTCGCCGTTCAGCCTCCCGGTCGCGTCCACACCCAATAGACGACGACCGGATGTCTTCAGAATCGTTCGGGCGGGATCGCTTTCTGGGAGGAGGGGAACGCGAAAGGTGATGTGATTTCCGATCGAGAACGGCATCGGCCCGTCGTTCGATCCGCGCGCCGTGATCGTGTGGGTAAGGCTCAGCCCAAGATTGGTGAGCGCATACAGAAGGGAAAATTCGAAATCGAACGGGTAGAAGGCCCGTGTCGAGAGTGAAGAGTGCAGCAACAAGCGGACGGTTGACTCCGATCTGTCCTCTAGCCGCCATGGCAGATCGCGGGCAAAACCATGGACCTGCATTGGATAGGCGGTGCCCCGATGCGTCCAGCCGAGCGGAATGGCGCGAAATGTCGAAGCCGTGGGCTCCGAGCCCGCCGGATAGTTTCGTCCGGTCGCGGGCCAGAGGATCGGCGCTCGGCCGATCCAGTCGTCGGTCGGGCCAAAGTTCATGCCCCGATAGAGCAACTCGTGCGCAACGCCCCCTCGGACGATCTGTAAGCCGCATAGTTCTCCGCCCAGAGCAGGCGCGACATGGGCGATCAGCCGACCGGACGGCGTGGAGAGCCTGAAAGTTTCCGGATAGGCCCGGTCGGTGCGCGGTCCGCTCATAAATTTTCGGCTCGTCCGGTTTGTGGATAGCGGAGCAGCAACCCGCATTCCGCCTTCGTTACAGCCAGGCCGAGCCGACCCCCGGGGTCGAAGGCGACGTTCGTGGGCTTGCTTCCCAGGGTTGGAATGGTCACGACGACCACCCCGCTCGCTGCAACTGCCCTGATCAGGCCAAGACCGTACATTGTGATCCTCCCTCGTTTTAGCGGAAATTACTTTCCAGCTCCGAAAAGAAAGCCCGGGTGAGCACCGAAACGAGGGGGATCAATCCGGGAAACAGGGGCGGTTCAACTCGTTTTGCTGTAGACAGACCAGCGGACCCGGCCGTCAGATACGGTGACCAGGCGGTCCTTCAACTTTCACCTTGTTCATCAGAACCACTGTGAGGAAAATCGCGCCTGACCCCAGGGCGACGACGGCAAGCATGTTAAAGCCGCCTTCCAGGCCATAGCGCGCCTTCAGCGCGCCCATGATGTAAGGCGATGCGGCACCGGTAACGTACGCAACCGCCACAACGATTCCGGTGACGGTGGAGCGCAGGCGATCTTCTACGGCGTCAAAAATGGCCGCGAACAGATTGGCGTCATAGACGCCGCGGAAGAGACCGAACCCGGCGAGACCCGCGTAGACGAGCCACAGGGTCTGGGCCTGACCCGCCAGCCACAGGAAGGGCGCGAACAGGACGATGCTCGCGGACATGGAGATAAGCCGCACCTTCGGATAGCGGCCGATGAAACGGTCGGCGAGAAAGCCCGTGGCCAGCAGGCCTACGGCCGCAAGCAGGTGATGATACAGGACGGCGAAGAACCCGGCCTGGGACAACGACATGCCGAAGCGTTCGTAGAGCAGCGAGGGGGTCCAGGTCAGATAGCCGACCAGGACGAAGATCAATCCGCTGAAGCCCAGAATCTGGGCCAGCAGAAGGGGCGAGGTCCAAACAGCGCGGAGGGCGTCCGGCAAGACCTTGGCGCGGCGGGTCGGCGACGCCTGCTTGACCACCGGTCTGCGCGCATAGCGTCTGGCGACGACGTACAGGACCCCGGCCCAGATCAGGCCCACGATCCCGAAGACGGCAAACGACCAGCGCCAGCCATAGGTTTCCGCGATCCACCCGGTCATCAAACTGCCCAGGACGACCCCGCTGTAGTTGGCCGTCTGGTGGATGGACAGGGCGCGGCCTCGGGTGCTCACATGCTGCTCGCCAATCAGGGAGTTGGCCGCCGGCGCATACATGGCTTCGCCGGCCCCTGTTGCGACCCCCCGGAACAGAAGCAGCAGAAGATAGCTGGCCGCCAGTCCGGTGAGGAGGGTGCCGGCGGAGAAAATCACCAGGCTGAGGGCGACGATCTTGTAGCGGGCGATGAGGTCGCCGGCGACGCCCGCGAATGGAACTGTCAGCCCAAAGACCAAGGTGAAGGTCGTGGCCACAAGCCCCATCTGGGCGCTGGTCAGGCCAAAGTCGGTCTGGATCAGCGGCAGGGTCACGCTGAAAATCTGACGGTCGGCCTGATTCAGAAAAAAGGCGACCCAGAGCAGGCCGACGATGATCCATTTCCCGGCTCCGGCGGCCTGGGCGGCAGGATCGGTGGTCGGTGTCGTCTTGGTTGGAATCTCGATCATGTCTCTCGCCCTGTCCGGCGCTCTGGAGCGGCACCGTTCTGAAGTAGCGCGACCAAACGGCCGCGCCGAATGTATCGCGATCAGCCGGGACCAATCTAACCGTTTGACCCGCAGAATGACGGCAGGGCCAGGCCCGGCCCCGCATCACCGAAACTGAATATGGCACCCTTGGTCGTCTCGGTTACGACGAGGCCCAGGGCACCGGACGGGTCGAACGCGCAGTTCGTCGGATTTCCCTCGCCGACCGAAAGCATGCCGCTGTGTCGACCGCTCGCGTCCTTGATCTCGATCCGGTTCGTGCCGTGAACGGCGATATAGACGTCACCGGTGTCGGAGATCGCGATCCCGTCAGGACCGATCGGTCCCGCCGTCGAGGCGAACACACAAGGCTCAGTCCAGGCACAGGCGTCCGCATTCCAGATGCCGGTCCACAGACGCTGTCGCCGGGTCTCGGCTATGAGCAGCGACGCGTCACCCGCCGTGAACGCCAAGCCGTTGGGGAAATAGAGTCCGTCCGAGATTACGGTCAGGTCGCCGGCGGCGGAGAGGCAGCAAACATAGCCTGTCGGTTCCGTCCTGGAGTCGCCGGGGCAGGTAAAAACCAGGTTCCCGAGCCGGTCAAAGGCGAGATCGTTCGGCTTGTCGAGCGGGCGGCCTTGGATGCAGTCCACGACAGTCGAGACCGTATCGGAGGCGGGGTCGAGCCGACGGATCGCATTGTGTCCGCTGTCGCAGAACCAGACCCGACCTTCGGTATCGATGGCGATACCGTTCGGGCGCCCATCGACAAAACGGCTACGAATCTCACCCTGGACCGTACGCTGCCAGAGCGTTCCAGCCGTCATCTCAACACACCAGAGGTGGCCATCCCGGTCGAATGCAGGGCCTTCCGGAAAGGACAGTCCCTCGGCCAGAACGCCGAACTCCGCCGAAGCCGCGTTTGCGCATGGCTTGACCATCACGCGGGTGCCTGGTCAAGGCGGACACTCTCCGTCTGAGGGTTGTTCACGTGCGAACTCTCCGGCTCATCCCACATCGTTGGATTTCGCTTGCTAATATATGAGAAGACTTTTTACTGACGAGAGATTTGCATCGCCGGGTCGACACCGCAAGTCGAAACTGGCGGGCGGAAGAGACAGAGAATCCGATGACTGCGTTCGATCATTCGCGCCTGCCTGCGGAACCTGCCCATCGGCTTGATCCGGACCATCCCGCCAAACCGATCACCCAGATGGCTAACGAGAAAAGCTCGACCATGCCGACCGGGCCTACCGAATTGAGCCGATACGATCCGATGAGGCGGATCATCGCGTTCGACGATTTCGACCGTGGATTCTGCGGCTGGACCCAGCTGGTCGGCAACTATGAACACAGTCTGGACAGTATGTTGCCAGGCTTCGCCGAACACACACAGCCACAATTGAGCAATGTGACCCACTGGGACGCGGGTTCGCACGGAGCGTTCGACGGAACATATGCGCTGAAGATCGCAACCAGACCGCGTGCCGGATCTCGAAATGTCGCCATAAAGCGGCTGACGTTCCGCAAGCCCTGCCCTGTGCGGCTTGAGTTCTATTTTGCCTTCAAGCCTGAGGCCTCAGAGCTTCTGCTGTCGGAAACCGACGTCAAGTCGATCGGCTTCTGCTACGACCTGCAACAGGGAGCCGAGGGCGGCAATCGCGTTATGCCGCATTTCCGCTTCTTGAATGCCGAGGGTGGCCGCCACGTACAGAAGTGGCAGTACAAGGATGCCTATGCGTCGTTTTCGGACATAGGTACCGAGGGCAAGACAGTAAGCTTTGACCATCTGGCCGATCAGGACTGGAAAGACCTTCCCGGCGGGTCCCAGAAGATCTGTTACAATGAAGTTCCGACCAAGATAAACTGGCACTACGTCCGGTTCGATTTCGACCTGACGACGATGAAGCCGGTTCAGCTTCAATGCAACGATCGGACGTTCGACGTGTCGGGTCTGTCGCCCATTGTCATACCGGCGATGAACAATCTGTGGTGCATGATGAACATTCTGTTCTTCGCAGAGGCGGCTACAGACAAGCGGACCTTTCTCTATATCGACAGCGTCTGCCTGTCGGGAGACTTCTGATGCCGGTCCTGCGGGAGTGCCAGACAGCCGTCGTCGCGCGAAACGAGCGTTGGACGGATGTCGCGGAGACGGAACCCTATGAGGCGGGCTGGGCGTCTGAAATCATCATCTTCCTGAGGGTTCTGGAGAGCGAAGGCGCGCTGGCGGGAGCCGCTGCTGCCGTGCAGATTTCGCCAGATGGCATCCATTGGATCGACGAAGGTGCCCGGATCAGCTTTCCGGCCGCGACCGGACAGGTGGCGTTCGTTCGTCTCGCCCATTTCGGCCAGTATGTACGATTGAGGGCCGAGCTCGGAACCGGCCTTGCCTGCAAGGTCATCGTGACCATCAATGCCAAAGCCTGAAGCGGGCAGTACGGAGCGGTACGGTGTTTGATCTGACAGGCCGTCGCGCGCTGATCACTGGTTCGACCCAAGGGATCGGCGAGGCCATCGCCATGGGGCTGGCGTCAAGGGGCGCGGACGTCGTGATCAATGGGCTGGAAAGCCCTGAGGTCGGCGAGGTCGTGACCGGGGCGGTCAAGGCGCTCGGGCGGCGGTCCGCCTATGTGCGGGCCGACCTGACGCAACCCGGTGCCTGTCACGACCTTGCGCGCGCGGCATTCGATGCCCTTGGCGGAATAGACATCCTGATCGCAAACGCTGCGGTTGAACGCGCCACGCCCTGGAGTGACATCACCTTGGCGCAGATTTCGGAGCAATGGGCGCTGAACTTTCAGGCGACGCTGCTGCTGTGTCAGGCCCTCGGACCGCCCATGGCCGAGCGCGGATGGGGGCGGATCATCGCCATGGGTTCGATCCAGCAAGCCCGGCCCAATCCCCGGCATCTCGTCTATGCGGCGACCAAATGCGCCCAGAGCGCCATGGTCGGCATTCTGGCGCGCGAACTGGGCCCGTCTGGCGTCACGGTCAACACCTTGTCCCCCGGCGCTATCGCGACGGATCGCAATGCCGAGGCGCTGGCCGATCCCGCCTATCTGGCCCGGGTCATCGAGCGGATCCCTGTGGGGCGGATCGGTTCAACAACAGACTGCGTTGGGGCTGCAGTCCTGCTGGCCAGCGAGGAGGGGGGCTACATCAATGGCGAAACCCTGTTTGTGGATGGCGGCTGGCGGGCCTAGCGGTCAGCCCTGAAATCCGAGGGACTCTGAAAGAGCGCGGGCGGAGCGCGCCAAGGCTTCTCCGCATGCCTCGACCGACACCTGGTTCCCATTCTGGGCCAGATACGGAACAGTCAGGGCCGCGATCACGGTGCCGGCATGATTGTAAACCGGCCTGCACAGGTTGGTGATGCCGGGTACCATGAAGCTCTCGCGGTTCTCCATGCCCGCGCGCCGAACCTCAGCCACTCGCTTTTTGAAGGCGTTGAGCGTGGGCCGGTCCAAAGTCTCGGCCAAGGTTTCCAGCAGGGTGTTGAAATGGGCGTCAGGCATATAGGCCGACAGCAGCAAGCCCGAACTCTTCTCGTTGATAGGGAACTGCGCACCCAGCCGAACGGAATAGCGGATCGGCAGGGGCGAATCGACCTGGGCGACGATGACGATGCTCAACCGGTCAACCACGACCAGATGGCAGCTCTGCCCGATTTCGGCCGCCAGAGCTTCCATGATCGGCGTGGCGCAGGCCACGAGCGACTTCAGCGGTGGATGCTCGTGCGCCAGTCGGAAAACCCGGAAAGACAGGCTGTAGAGATCGCTTGCGCGATCCCGGTCGATGTAGCCCCGCCATTCCAGATACTGGATGATGCGGTACATCTCACCAGTCGATTTCGACAGTCGTGCGGCGATGGTCGTCACATTGAGACCGTCCCGCTCGACGGCCAGCAACTCGATGATATCCAACCCCTTTTCGAGCGCGGGAACGCTGTATCGTGACGCGCTTGTCTCGGGGCCGACATCGATCGCTTTCAGTTTCATGCTCGACCTATGACTCATGGTGTTCTCGCCTGGAAGCGAGTTTTTCGTCTGCGCGAAAAAACTCTTGCACCTTTTATGAGAAAGGTTTTCACTGACGAGAGAAAACGAACTCTGGCCGGGCTTTGCCTTTGAACCGGAGTCGCGGAAACGGGCGAGCAGGCCGGAGGTCCGGCGGCCGCACAGGGGGAGACAAAAGATGAGTGGATTAGACAAGCAGCTTCTGGCCGGATCGAGCACGATTACGCTGACCCTGATGTTGGCCTTCGGGGCCCAGTCACAGGACAGGTCAGCACCGGTCCAGACAAGCGCCCAGGCATCACAGGACGCCGCGACCAGCGTGGACGAGATCATCGTCACCGGCATCCGTAGTTCGATCGCCGACGCGATCGACACGAAGCGCCGTTCCGACGTTCTGCTGGACACCATTTCGGCCGAGGACATCGGCAAACTGCCGGATCAAAACATCTCCGAAACACTGAGCCGTATCCCCGGCGTCCAGATTTCGCGCGTTGAAGGGGCCGGTCAGCAGGTTTCGGTGCGCGGCATCGACCTGAACCGTCTGGAACTGAACGGCAACTCGTTCACCGGCTCGGCCACGAACGGTGACCCGAACCTCGCAGACATTTCGCCCGAACTGCTCGGTAGCGTAGAGGTCATCAAGGCCCCGGCGGCAGATCTGGTAGAAGGCTGGCTGGGCGCGATCATCAACCTGAAGACCAAGCGCCCGCTGGACTTTCGCGAGCCGATCATCGCGGGCCGGTTTCAGGGATCCTACGCCGATCAGGCCGAGGAATTCGGCTACAAGGCCTCGGGGGTTTTGTCGGCCAACTTTCTCGACAACCGGTTCGGCGCTCTGATTGGCTTTTCCTACGCAGAATCGACCGGGCGCTCCAATCTGTTCAACAGCGGCGGCTGGAGCCGTCAACTCGCGGACGTCAACGGTGACAGCGTCAGAGAAACCTTCTTCCGCCCCAATCGGCTTCAGACCGTTGTCAACTCCTTTGAGGACCAACGCTGGGCGTTGAACGGGACGTTGCAATGGCGTCCGCTGGATAATCTGACCTTCACTCTGGATGGACTGACGTCGCGGCGCGACGCCCAGCGCCAGCGCTTTGCTCAACAGACGATTCTGAACAACAACATCACCAGGGGCGTACTGTCGCCGACCGGGACCCTTCTGAGCGGTAACTTTTCAGGGGTGACCCTTCGCCCGCTGATCTTCGGCGGCGATTCTTTCGCAGAGAGCTCGGCCGGCAGCCTCGCCGTGGATTTCGACACTGGACCCTGGGTTTTCCGCGCGAACGTCTCGCTCAGCGAGGGAACGAGTCTGGGCCGCAACGCCGAGAACAACGACAATTCGCCCGGCAACGACAACGTTCTGGTGACGCGCCAGATCGCCGGAAACGTCGTCAATGTCACTTACGACGCAGCTGGATCGGATGTGTCGCCGAACTATTCCCTCGGCACCAACTTCAACATCTTCGATCCGTCGCAGTACGAGGTTTTCGCCGCCTTCGATGCGAATTATCCCAACGAGAACTCGGGCGATGATGCGGATTTCTCGCTCCAGTATGAGGCCAACTGGGGACCGCTGAAGTTCATCGAGGTCGGCGCGCGGACCGAGAACGTCGCGGTCTTCACGGCGCAGGCCGACGCGATCTTTCCGTCTTTCGCGAACAATCCGGCCGATCCCACGCCCACCAATTCGCTCCGTGCCAACGAGGTTCTCGGCCTGAACTTCGGAGGCCCGGTGGGCGACGTGTTTCGTGGACAGGACGGGTCCTTCCCGCGCACAGTTCTGGGCGGGACCACCGATCCCGCAGTTTTCCGCCGCTTCCTCGGTGCCGTCGGGCCAGACCTGAACGGAAATACCTCCCTGCGTTCGATCCGCGACATCGAACAGAACACGACAGCCGCCTTCATCAAGTTCAGCTTCGATGGCGATCTTCTGGGCGTGCCCTACAGCGGCAATGTCGGCGTTCGCCAGGTGGAGGTCGAGCGCACCAGCTCAGGTTTCGACCTGAACGTGGCGACGAACCGGATCGAGGGCCGCAGCGTCGATTTTAACTCCAGCCATACTCTGCCCAGCTTCAACCTCGTGCTGCGTCCGCGTGAGGATGTGGCGATCCGTTTCGGGGCCGCTTCGGTGACCGCGCGGCCGCGCCTTAACGATACGGGCGTCGGCGTTCTTCTGGTTCCGGTGGCCGGCACTGGTTCGGGCGGCAACCCGCTTCTCCAGCCGTTTGAGGCCAACCAGTATGACTTCTCGGCAGAATGGTATTTCGCTCCCGCCAGCCAACTTTCTGTGGCCTTGTTCAGGAAAGACGTCGGCACCTTCGTCAGCTTTCAGGTGTCCCCGGAGATTTTCGCCCTTGACCGGACTGGCCTCGCGGTTGGGGACCCTCTGCGCAACACTTTTGACGTCAGCCGCCCGGTCAATGGCACCGATGCCTCTGTCAACGGCATCGAGGTGAACTATCAGCACGCCCTGACCTTCCTGCCCGGACCATTCGACGGCTTCGGCTACGGCCTGACCTACACCTTTGCCGACACGGAAACCGAGATTATCGACGAACTGACCGGCCTCACGCTTCCGCTGCCCAACGCATCGAGGAACAGCACCAATGTGATCGTCTATTACGAGAAGGGGCCCTTTAGCGGCCGGGTAGGCTACAACTGGCGTGACGAGTTTCTCCTCTTGCGGCAGGGGGCCGTCCAAGGCGGTAGTCGCTACAACGCCGGCCGTGGCCAGGTCGATGCCTCCGCTTCGTGGAGGGTGAACGATACCTTAACGATCAACTTCGATGCGGTTAACCTGACCAAGGAAATCAACTCACAGTTCGTCAACACTCCCGAGCGCCTGAACGACTCCTTCCTGGACGACCGAAGGCTATTCCTGGGCGTGTCCGCAAGCTTCTAACGGACACACCACTGAGACGTGAGGCCCGGTTCTTCGTGCCTCACGTCTCGTTTTTTTTGGCCAGATACCGTCGACTACCCTCGACATCGCAGCGTGCGCAACTCAATCCGGATCCCGTTGATGATGCAACCGATGCAAAGACGATCACACCCGGTGACCCTTACAGTCGCAGCGCTTCTTGCGCTCGGTATTCCGTCCATGGCCTCGTCCCAGCAGTCGACCTCGGACGCGGTTCCCGGCTTGCTCGCCTTAGTCGATCCCTTTGTGGGCACGGACGGTGGTGGGTTCAAGGGCGGGAACACCGTGCCGGGGGCCGGCGTTCCGTTCGGTTTCGTATCGCTAAGCCCGGACACGACCCTGGGAGACTCCAACGGTTACGACACCCAGGGATACATCATCGGTTTCAGCCACACCCATGTCAGCGGGACGGGCGGCCAGAGCAAGTTCGGCAATTTTCGCGTGACGCCCACGGTCGGTCCGGTCGGCGTCGGCAATCTGGCTTTCGAACGGTCGGACGAGGTCGCGTCTCCCGGGCACTACGCCGTGACCATCGGCAACACGGCGGCCGAGCGCGTGCGTGTAGAGCTGACGGCGACGCGCCTCACGGGGTTCAGTCGCTTCGTCTTCCCGCGCAACGCGGACGGCAATGTGATCCTCGACGTGACGGCTGCCATCCCCTTCCAGTCACGGGGGCAGCGCGCCACGGCCGCCTATGCCGAGTTTGTGGACGAGCGCACGATGTCGGGCTGGGCCAGCTTCGAGGGCGGCGTGACGCCGACTCCTTACAAGCTCTATTTCTACGCCCGGCTGGACCGGACGCCCCGCGTCTCGGGGGTGTATGACACAGCCATGGGGTCGCGCACGGTGACCCCTGGTGGGCGTTTCATCTCCGGTGGTGACCAGCGCGACGTGCTGAAGAACCACCTCGGAGCGGCTCCTTTCCTGAACCGCATCGGCCTGTATGCGACGTTCGACACCTCGGCCGACCCCGTCGTGCAGATGAAGCTGGCGGTGTCCTACGTGAGCGTTGATCAGGCCCGGGCCAGCCTCGATCGCGAGTCTCCGGGCTGGGATTTTGCGGCGGCTCGCTCGGCCGCCGAGGCTCTCTGGACCGATGTTCTGGACAATATCACCGTCGAGGGTGGCAGCGATCTTCAGAGGCGCTTGTTCTATACGGGGCTGTATCGCGCCCACACCATGCCGCATGACCTGACAGGCGAAAGCCCGCACTGGCACACCGACGAACCCCACTACGACCAGTTTTTCTGTCTCTGGGACACGTTCCGGACGGTTCACCCTCTACTGACCCTGATCCAGCCGGAGCGCCAGCGCGACATGGTCCGGGCGCTGATCGACATCTATCGTCATGAGGGCTGGCTGCCCGACGGTCGCCTTGCGGGGTACAGCGACCTGCAGCAGGGCGGCACTAATGCCGACATCGTCATCGCTGATGCCATCGTGAAGGGTATGACCGGCTTCGACCGTGAGCTGGCCTATGAGGCGATCCGCAAGAACGGCATGGTCGAATCGCCTAGACCACAGAGCTTCGGGCGGGTGCTCGGGGACTATCTGAGCCTCGGTTATGTATCGCTCAGCGAGCAGCGGTCAGCATCCCGCACGGTCGAGTATGCTTACAATGATTTCGCCATTGCCCAGGTGGCCAGAGCGCTTGGCCGCACCGAGGATGCCGAGATGTTTCTCGACCGGTCGAGGAACTGGCGCAATCTCTGGGATCCCTCGGTCGACTGCCTGCGGCCACGTTATGCGACCGGCGAGTGGCAGGAGTCCTTCCTGTGTGAGCGGCGCTACTACGACCGTTCGATGCACCCTTGGGACGTCCCCTTCTATGAAGGCTCGGCGCGTCAGTATTCGACCTTTGTACCGCATGACGTAACGGGCCTGATTGATCTGCTCGGCGGCCCCGCCGACTTCACCACATGGCTGGACGACTTCTTCGACGGAATCGATTCACCGGGCCGTGGGCACTATTATCACGGCAACGAGCCGGACATTCTCGCGTCGTATCTGTATATCCATGCTGGCCGTCCGGACCGCACAGCCGAGCGGGTCCGTTTCCTGCTCCAGCGAGAGTATCGTCTCGAGTCCACAGGCCTTCCCGGCAACGACGACGCGGGCACCATGTCCGCCTGGTATGTGTGGGGGGCGATTGGTCTGTATCCCAATGCCGGCCAGCCCTTCTACTATATCGGCTCGCCCCTGTTCCCGCGCTCGACCCTGGACCTCGGCGACGGCCGCACCTTCACGGTAGAGGCACCGCAGACCTCGGACGTGAACCTCTATGTCGTCGGGGCCCGTTTGAATGGTCGCCCGGTTGACCGGGCATGGCTCACCCATGCGGAGGTGGCGGCTGGAGGCGTTCTGACTCTCGATATGGCGGCGACCCCGGGGAACTGGGCCACGCGACCGACCGATCCGACCGCCGCGACCCTGGGCTCGCCTCGCCGCGCTGAAAGCCGCCCATGAAACTCTGCGCATCCAACGTGATGGCCTGCTGTCCGGCTTCCTGATGGGTCCGATGCCTACGCTTGCCTCGACCGAGCGACGCGGCGAGGAGACGGAGCCTTCAAACCCCTCTGCAACCCTGATGGGGGGCGTCGAGCTGGGCGGCACAAAATGCGTCTGTATCCTGGCGTCAGGGCCGAACGACATACACGATCAGGTCCGCATCCCCACCGGTCGGCCCGATGAAACCCTCGATGCGATCCAGACGGTGCTGACCGGCTGGGCGGAGAGCGTCGGGTTCGCTGCCCTCGGCGTCGGCAGTTTCGGACCACTGGACCTGTCGCCGACCTCCCCGACCTATGGGACCGTGGTCAATACGCCCAAGCCGGGTTGGAGTGGAGCGGACCTGCTGATCCGGTTGCGAGCGTTCGACGTGCCGATCGGCTTCGACACCGACGTCAACGGTGCTGCCCTCGCCGAAGGCAGATGGGGTGCAGGGCGGGGACTGGAGAGCTATGCCTATGTTACCGTGGGTACCGGGATCGGGGTCGGATCGGTCGTCCGGGGCCTGACCGCGCGTGGCCTGGGTCACACAGAGGCGGGCCATCTGCGGATCCCCAGGATGGCAGGCCGGACCTGGCCCGGTGTATGTCCCTTCCACAGCGACTGCGTCGAGGGACTGGCATCTGGGCCCGCTATTCGGGCGCAGTCGGGCGTCGCAGCAGAAGACCTGCCCCTGACGGATCCTGTCTGGGAGGAGGTGATTCAGGCACTGGCGGCTCTGTTTCATAATCTGGTCCTGACCACCGCGCCCCAGCGCATCCTGTTGGGGGGCGGTGTGGGCGGTCGTCATTCCGAACTGCTGCCCCGCATTCGCACCGCGATGCTGAGGAGCCTAGCCGGATACGCCGTCGCCCCCCGAATCGCGGACCAGATCGACGCATTTCTGGTTGCGCCACATCTGGGCGATCTGGCCGGTCCACTCGGGGCCATCGCCCTGGCCGAGGACGCCCTGGAGATCAGTCAGGCGGCCGGTGGTGAGCTGAGCCTTGTTCCGTTCAGGCGGGACCCGGTTCTCTCGCGCGCGGCCCTTTCCAGAGAGTCAGGACTGTGAGCCACGCGGGATCGTCACTGATCAAGCTTGGACCCATAGGAGTGATGCATCCAGCGCTGTGGCCTCCGCGCGACGCGCCGGGCTTTGGCGATTATTCGGTGAGGGATCTCGCCGCGAAGTTCCTCATGCAGGTCGACGACCTCGCCGAACACGGCCGATATCGGTTGGCGAATGCAGAGGAGCAGGCCAGAGCCGCCGACGGCCGTCGTCGCGTGGTCCTGATGGGCGACTCGATCACGGATTTCTGGACCCCGGACTTGCTGCCGCAGACGCCCGCCGTGCGCTTCATCAACCGCGGTATCGCTGGGCAGAACACGTCGGTGATGCTGATGCGATTTCAGTCCGATGTGGCGGCGCTGTCGCCCGATGCCGTGGTCCTTCTGGGCGGTACCAACGACGTCCGCGCCTATGCGGGCGATCCTGCCGGCATTGCCGAAAGTGGTCTCGAACGGGTGTCGCGCAATATCGCCGGGATGGCGGACATGGCCATCGGTCGGGGTAGCCGGGTCATCCTGGCGACCCTGCCGCCGATTGGGTCGGATATTGCAACCATCGCAAGGTCGCCCGCCGTGATCGACCTGATGAACCAGTGGATACGCGGCTTCGCGTCCGATCGGGACTACCCGCTCGCCGACTACCATGCGGCCCTGGCGGGCGGGCGCGGCCTGATGCCGGCCCCCTTTTCCGATGACGGCGTCCATCCCAACGCCGCCGCCTACCGCCTTATGGCTCCAGTCCTGGAAGCCGCAGTCAATCGTCTTTTCTTTTCGGACCTCGTCGTATGAAGATCACCGCCGCCCGTGTCATCGTCACCTGCCCGGGACGGAATTTCGTGACCCTGAAGATCGAGACCGATCAGGGGGTCTATGGCATCGGGGACGCGACCCTGAACGGCCGTGAGCTGTCGGTGGTCTCCTACCTGCAAGACCACGTCATCCCCTGCCTGATCGGCAAGGACCCGCAGCGGATCGAGGATATCTGGCAATATCTGTACCGGGGCAGCTACTGGCGGCGCGGTCCGGTGACGATGCGCGCGATCGCCGCCGTCGACGTGGCGCTGTGGGACATCAAGGCCAAGATGGCCAACATGCCCCTCTATCAACTGTTAGGCGGGCGCAGTCGCGAGAGTGTCCTGGTTTATGGCCACGCCAACGGGTCGGACCTGGCCCATACCGTCGATGAGGTCGGACGCTATATCGATCTCGGTTACAAGGCGGTTCGTGCCCAGTCGGGGATCCCGGGGATTGAACTGGCCTATGGGGTTGGCCGGGGTCAGCTCTATTATGAACCCGCAGACGCCGCCCTCCCGACCGAGACCGTTTGGGACACGCGCAAATACCTGAACTTCATCCCGTCGCTGTTCGAGAAACTGCGCGAGACCCATGGCACCGACGTCGCCCTGCTCCATGACGTCCATCACCGCTTGACGCCGATCGAGGCGGGGCGGCTGGGTCGCTCGCTTGAGCCGTTCGACCTGTTCTGGATGGAAGACTGCACGCCGGCGGAGAACCAGGAGGCGTTCCGGCTGGTCCGTCAGCATACGACGACGCCCCTGGCCGTCGGCGAAATCTTCAACACCATCTGGGACTGCAAGGATCTGATCCAGAACCAGCTGATCGACTATATCCGAGCCACCATCGTCGGGGCAGGGGGGATCACCCATCTGCGCCGGATCGCCGATTTCGCGGCCCTCTATCAGGTCCGGACCGGGTGCCACGGGGCGACCGATCTTTCGCCGGTCACCATGGGCGCGGCCGTTCATTTCGACACATGGGTGCCCAACTTCGGCATCCAGGAATACATGCGCCACACCCCCGAGACCGATGCGGTCTTTCCGCACGACTACCGCTTTGAGGCGGGGTCGATGCTGTGTGGCGAAGGCCCCGGTCACGGCGTGGACCTGGATGAGGAACTCGCCGCGAGATATCCGTACCAGCGGGCGTTCCTGCCCGTGGCCCGGCTCGAAGACGGCTCAATGTGGAACTGGTAGGACGATGATGACGACGCTCTCGCAATACAACAACGACGGCTACCTGTTCCCGCTGACCGCGTTCCGGGAGGACGGGGCCGCCGCCCTGCGTGACGAACTGGAAGCCGCCGAGCGCATCGCCGAGTGACGTGACCCCCTGAATCTCCTCCAGGAATAGCCAGAGTCCGCCCCCTCGAAAGGACGGACGGAATGAAGCGATCACGGTTCACGGAAGAGCAGATCATCGGGATCCTGCGCGAGCAGGAGACGGGTGTGGCGGTGGCGGACCTGTGCAGGAAGCACGGGCTCAGCTCGCCGACGTTTTACAAGTGGAAGGCCAGGTTCGGCGGCATGGACGTGTCGGAGGCCCGGCGGCTGAAGGCGCTGGAAGACGAGAATCCCAAGCTGAAGCGGCTGCTGGCGGACGCGATGCCGGACAACGTCGCGCTGAAGGATCTGCCGGGAAAAAAATGGTGACGCCCGCCGCGCATCGAGAGGCGGCTGCGCACCTGCAGTCGGCCTACGAGATGAGCGAACGGCGGGCGTGCCGGGTGCTGGGCGTCGATCGGACGAGCGTTCGCTATCAGGCGACGCGACCGGACGACGGCGTCCTGCGGGATCGGTTGAAAGTCCTGGCCCCGGAGCGGCGGCGGTTCGGCTATCGCCGCCTGCACGTGATGCTCCGGCGCGAGGGCCACCTCCAACGCCATCCTCGGCTGGGCCGATGATGCGCCGAGCCTACCCAAGTGCTATGGGAAAGAGATTGAGCGGAGACCAGTCATGTTCGATATTCACGTCATCCTGGACGACCGCCCCGGCGAACTGGCGCGCTTCGGCGAAGCCCTGGGCCAGGCGGGCGTCGGGATCGAAGGCGGCGGCGTATTCACCCTGAACTCGCTCGCCCACGCCCACTTTCTGGTCGAGGACGGCACAGCGGCGCGAGTGGCGGCCGCTGCGGCCGGTCTCAGGGTCGCGGCCGTCGTTCCCGTCCTGGTGAGGCGTCTCGATCAGGGGCGGTCAGGTGAACCGGGTGCGATTGCGCGCGCGCTCGCCGACGCCAGCGTGAACGTGATCACCCAATACAGCGATCACGGCAACAATCTTATCCTCGTCCTTGATGACCCTGCCGCCGGCGCGGCGGCGACATCAAGATGGGATCCGGGCCTGCCAGATCATCCGCAGTCGGAGATCGCCGAACGAAATCAGACTGAATGGCTTCCCGGGACGTCGCGATAGCTTTCAGATTGGAGAATCGAGGGATCGGGCGTGGGATCGCGGCCGAGTCAGCGGTCATGGCCCCGTCGTAAGCCTCGGTGATCGATGACCATATGAAACGTCTTGCAATCGATTGCATCGATGTCATGGTGTTCGCCGCATTGGGCGCGCAGATCGGTGGAAAAGATATTGGGTCGCGGCGACGACGTGTTGACAGCAGAGACGCTGCAAAGACCCCCTTCGGGTGATGCCGGCATCCGGCAAGGGGCGGCATGGTCGGTTGTCGTCACACGCCTGAGGCATGTCTATGGCGGCCACGCAAACGTGGAAAGCCTTCTGGATCGCGTCAGCCGGTCCCTCGCAACGGCCCTTGCGACGCGACCCCAGGATCTGGCGCAACTCGATGCCGAGCGACGGGCAGACCCTGACTGGATTTCCGCCTCGGGCCAGGCTGTCTATACCTTTTACACAGATCGTTTCGCGGGTTCGCTGAAGGGCCTCGCGTCCAGGACGGCCTATCTGAAAGACCTGGGAGTTCGATGGGTTCACCCATTGCCGCTTCTCAAGCCCAGGCCGGGGGACAGCGACGGGGGGTTCGCCGTCGCCGATTATCGTCAGGTCGATCCCGCCTTGGGGACCATGGAGGATCTCAGCGCGCTTGCGACCACAATGCGTCAGGAGGGGATCGGCCTACTCCTGGACATCGTCAGTAATCACACCGCGCGCGAGCACGCGTGGGCGCAAAAAGCGCGAGAAGGCGATCTGCGGTATCGCGACTATTACATCGTCCTGAACGACGAGCGCGAAGTCGCGGATCGAGAAAAGGACCTCATCGATGTCTTCCCGGATACCGCGCCTGGGAACTTCACGTGGGACGCGGAGATGGGCGGCCATGTCTGGACGACCTTCTACCCGTTCCAGTGGGATCTCAACTACGCCAACCCGGAGGTGTTCCTGGAGATGCTGGAGGTGCTGCTGTACCTGGCCAACCAGGG
>Ga0163144_10012406_pt1 | contig 17902 bp, 14 predicted proteins | sample OliLak19BULKMAT1_FD_123175 | JGI IMG/M metagenome (GOLD analysis project Ga0163144, IMG submission 123175) | Freshwater microbial mat bacterial communities from Lake Vanda, McMurdo Dry Valleys, Antarctica - Oligotrophic Lake LV.19.BULKMAT1 | ecosystem: Environmental > Aquatic > Freshwater >...
TTCCGGTGATAGTGAAGGCCGCCGTGAAAAAACCGGGAGTCAGTTTCATTAACGACGTGAGCCCGATCTTCACGATGAGCGGCTGCGCAGGTGCAAATTGTCATGGGTCCATCCGGGGGCAACGTGGGTTTAAACTGTCGCTGTTTGGCAATGACCCGCTGCTGGACTTCGAAGCCGTCACCAACACAAAGGCCAAGCGAATTGACCGCGGCGCCGCGGCCAGGAGTTTGTTGTTAATGAAGGCGACCACCGAGACGCCTCATGGCGGCGGGTTTCGGTTCTCACCGGATTCGTTGCAGTATCGGGTACTTCGCGACTGGATCGCACAAGGCGCTCCGTACGATGTTGGCGATACGCCGCGCATCGTTTCATTGAGCATTTACCCGGAAGAAAGACTTTTAGTAGGCAAGGGCGCCAAACAGCAACTCGTGGCGATGGCAAAATACACTGATGGCAGTTTGCGCGATGTGACGCATCTGGCGCAGTACACTGCCAACGATCCTGACACGGTGAGGGTGAGCGCTAGAGGCGAGATCGAGGCGATTGAGACGGGTGAGACGGCTGTGATGGTGCGGACAATGGGGCAGGCGGTGGCTGCGCGCATTCTAATTGCTGCAACCACGACGCCCAAGGATTATCCGGCAGTCAGCCGTAACAACATCATCGATGATCATGTGTTTGACAAGCTGAAACGCTTGAATATCCGGCCGTCGCGGGAGGCCTCCGAAGAAGAGTTTCTGCGGCGGGTTTATCTCGATGTGACGGGCATTCTTCCAGGGGTCGAAGCAACCCAAGTCTATTTGAATTCTGCCAATCACAACAAGCGGTCAGATCTAATTGCGAAATTGCTGGAGACGCGTGAACATTCAGAAGTTTGGGCGCTCAAGTTCACTGAGCTCACAAGAGCAGGAACTCGTGAGGCGGGTGCCAAGGGCGCGAAAATTGTTTACGATTACCTTCGTCATTCGTTTCTCACAAACAAGCCGTACGACCGTATCGTGCGGGAGTTGATCCTCAGCCAGGGTTCGCACAGCTTCTCCCAGAGCTCGATGAGTGGCGTCCCGCTGGCCCCGACGAGTTTCTACAACATCAGCTTTGATTCCAATGCACCTGACCACGCGACGAACATCAGCCAGTTGTTTCTAGGAGTCCGGATGGAGTGCGCCAAGTGCCACAACCATCCCTGGGAACGATGGACTCAGGATGACTTTTATGGTTTTGCGGCGTTTTTCGCACGCGTGGGAATCAAAGAGGTGTACGAGAACGACGAGAACGCCACGCAGTACATGGAAGAAGGCTCGGTTGAACATCCGAAGACTAAGAAGCGTGTGAGCCCCAAGGTATTGGATGGTGCTCCCATCGAAGATTCGCAAGATGGCGATCTGCGCGAACCGCTGCTCGACTGGATGACCTCACCCAAAAACGCTTATTTCGCCAGGACGATTGTGAACCGCGTGTGGAAGCATTATTTCGGACGCGGATTCGTGGAGGAAGTAGACGATTTCAGAGTGACAAATCCTCCCACGCACCCTGCCTTGCTCGATGCACTCACCGCCGATCTGGTGGCTCACCAATTTGACTTGCGCCGTCTGGAGAACTTGATTCTGAATTCCAAGACCTACCAGTTGTCGGCAGAGCCCAATGAATCGAATCGTGCTGACACCCGGAACTTTGCCCGCTTTCCTGTCCGGCGCCTGATGGCGGAATCGTTGATCGATGTGATGAGCCAGGCTTCGGGTGTGCCAGAGAAGTTTGCAGGTTATCCACCCGAGACCCGGGCAATGCAGGTTTATGGCGGGGGAGGCGGATATATGTTGTCCAGCTTCGGCCGCCTGAGCCGGGACATCATTTGTGAACGCGACTCCCAGCCGGATATGGCCCAGACAATGCACCTGATTGCGGGTTCGACGATACAGGCCAAGGTGTCGAAGGCGAAGTTACCCTGGGAACTCCCGGACGATGCGCTGATTGAACATGTTTACCTTTCAACGCTGGTTCGCAAACCTTCCTCGATCGAGCAGGATGCACTCCGGGAACGGATTGCCAAAGGCGAACGCAAGGCAGTATTTCAGGATTTGTTGTGGGCGATTTTCAACTCGAAAGAGTTCATGTATCAGCATTAGGAGCAAGTATGTTTGACCGGCGTGGATTCTTGAAAGTGGGTTCGATTGCGGCGTTCGGAACGCTCGACTGGGGCATGGTTGCGCGGCTGCGTGCGCAGTCCAAGGCTGCTGCGGGCAAGGATATCTCGATCATTCATTTTTGGCTGGCCGGAGGCTTGAGTCATCTGGACACCTTCGACATGAAGATGAATGCAGACCGCAAATACCGAACCACTTTTTCGGAGATCCCTTCGAGCATTCCGGGCTTGAGGGTGAGCGAGCATCTCCCCAGGACAGCGAAGCTGATGGATCAGGTAACGCTGATCCGATCCATGACACACAAGCAATCTGCGCACGGTGCGGCGCAGACATTAATGCTGAGTGGTCATGATGCGCTGCCAACCCTGCTGGCGCCAAGCGTTGGCAGTGTGCTTTACAAGGAGCTTGGCGCTCGCAATGAATTGCCACCCTATGTGATTGTTCCTCAGCCGCGAGGCAATAATGCTCGCGCGGGCTTTCTGGGGCCGAAATTCAACCCCTTCTCTGCCGGCGACCCGAATGTTGCGAAGTACAGTGTTCGGGACATGGAACTGCCGATGGGTGTGGATTGGGCACGGATGGAAGGCCGCCATAGTCTGTTGAACCTGGTAGACGCAAAGATCAAGAAGTTTGACACGAGCGATACGTTTGAAACGCTCGATAGCTATTACCAGTCGGCATTTGAGTTGATGAAATCTCCAAAGGCGAAGAAGGCGTTCCAGATAGCTGAAGAGCCTGAAGCTCTGCGCGAAGAATACGGGCGAACTGCAATGGGTCAAGGTGCTCTATTGGCGCGGAGGCTGGTGGAAGCTGGCGTGCGGTTTGTCAGCGTTGGCAAAGGCGACAACGCCTGGGATCATCATGGGAATCTTTTCCCTTCTTACGCAAACGAATTCATGCCAGAGCTCGACAGATCTTTTTCGGCCTTGATGAAGGACCTTGGTCAGCGTGGCATGTTGGATACGACGCTGGTTATCGTTACTGGAGAATTTGGGCGTACAGCAGAAATCAACGTGAACAACGGCCGCGACCATTGGCCAAACTGCTTCTCCATGGTGGTAGCGGGGGCGGGTGTACCAAGGGGGCAAATTGTGGGCTCCTCCGACATCGACGGTATGTATGTCAAAGACAGGCCGGTTGAAGTTCCCGATTTCATGGCTACGATCTTCAAGAAGCTTGGCGTCGATTTCGAAAAGGAGTATGTTTCGAACATCGGGCGCCCATTGCGAATTTCCGAAGGCAAGCCACTCAATTTTCTGGGCTAGGGCTGCACCAGTTTCTTAATTCTGCCTTCTGCGGATTCGCGAACCCGGTTTCGGCGGGCCTCCGGAATGGATGTGTCCTTTTCGAGCAGAGCCAAAGCACTCCTACTGGCAGCCAATCCGTTGATTTTGTCTCCTGCAGCCAGGTAGGCCTCGGCCAGCGAATCCTGAAGATTGGCCGATTGTATGTGACGAGCAGCCGTCCAGCGCAATAGCTCGACAGCGACACTGGCCTTACCTGCGCTGATCAGGCTGTAGGCAAGCAGGTTGAGCGATCCTTCGCCGATCGCGTTGGCATCAGGGGCTTTGGCAGCCAGATCATCCAGAACTGACTTTGACTTATGCCATGGCTCATTGGCTATCAAAGCTGAAAGCTGACTGGGATTCATAGGCAGCGGAACAATCTTCGGGTTGAGCGTGCCTTTGTTGACCGCGACTTGATAACGCTCTGGATAGAATTGAACGAAAGTGTTCTCAACAGCGGCGTTGGCGGAATGACAGGTATAGCAACCTGCAGTGCGAGGTATTGCTTTGGTGGAACTGGCGCCAGCGTTGAAGCCATAAAAAGTCCATTCGCTGGCAGATTTAACGTGAGCCTCCAGAGCAACCGTATCGGTCTGGAAATGGCCGCCGTTGTTGATGGATGCATGCGACTCGGAGTTGCGGACTTCAAGAATGAGAATTGTCTGATCAGGCCATTTTCCGGATTCAAGAAATGCCCTGTATGCGGCCGGATTGACGAAAACGTTATCGAACATGGGGGGACGGTTCTGTCCGGCTGCAGCGGCTGGGCCATAAGTCATTCCCAAGCCGGAGCTCAGGAAAACCCACTCGCGATAACGAGCCGGAAACTTCAATTCACCTGAGGCCGTAAATTCCGGTTGTGCAGTCGTGGGGGACGGATCCTTGTCTGCATCAAGCATCAGAAGTGGAATCAGCGCGGTGGCGAACAAAATTGTTTGGGTGGCAAGCAGCATCACGAGAATGAGTATCTCCCAGAGTTCCACCAGATGCGACCCCATTGACTGCAAATTGGAGTTGAGTCGCGGCAAGCTGGGACGAAGCGCACTAAACTTGCCCCTTGGAACGGCTGCCAGGTGTTCTAAAATGAGACACGCAAGATATGCCGGAATCAGACCAAGACATTACCGGATTGCTGAAACGATTTCAAGATGGAGACGAGGCGGCGCAGAATGCCCTTGTGGATGCCGTATACGTCGAACTGCGCGCCATTGCGGCGCGGCATATGAGCCGCGAGCGTGGCGAGCACACTCTCCAAGCCACTGCGCTTGTCAATGAGGCATACCTCAAACTCGTAAACATGAAAAGTGCGCATTGGCACGACCGGGCACATTTTTTTGCGGTAGCTGCACGAGTGATGCGGCAGATCCTGGTGGATCATGCCCGCCAAAGACTGGCCGGCAAGCGCGGAGGCGGAATCCTGGTTTTGCCGCTAAACGAAGCCATTGCCTGCTCGCCAGCCGAGCCAGGCAAGATGATTGCAGTCGACGATGCGTTGACAAGATTGGCTGCTGAAGATGAACTCGTCGGGAAAGTTGTTGAATTGAGGTTCTTTGGCGGATTGTCCGTTGAGGAGACGGCCCATGTGTTGAAGGTCCCTAAGCGGACGGTTGAGCGGGAATGGACGTTCGGAAGGGCATGGCTGCGCACAGAACTCGGATCGTCCCTGAATGTTTGACCTGGAGTGTTTAAGGGAAAACGGAATTCAGTTATACTTCGTTTCCTAAGGTGTTATCCCCAGCGACTGAGAGAGGATCGTACAGACTTTGGGCACCGCCAAGTTTGCTCAACTGAAATCGATCTTTACCCGCGCCCTCGAATTGAGGGAGGGGGAAGCTGTGTCCTATCTTGACTCCGCGTGCGGTGACAATTTGCAATTGCGGGCACAGGTCGAGGAGATGTTGCGACAGGCCGTGTGCGCCGATACGGCGCTACTTACCGAAGTACCCGTAGAGATTACTCATGCTCTCGCAATCGGCTCGGTTCTGGCTAATCGTTTTGTGCTCAAAAGTTTTATCGGGCGAGGCGGAATGGGGGAAGTTTATCTCGCTGAAGACCAGGAACTTGGCGGGCAGGTCGCTTTGAAGACGGTCCGAGGGGGATTGCTTGACTCTCAGGGCACAGCCCGTTTTCGCCGCGAAGTCCAGCTATCCAGGCAGGTTACACACCGCAATATTTGCCGGGTTTTCGATGTCGGCAAGGAGGTTGTGGACGGGCGGGAGTTGATCTTCCTTACCATGGAGTACCTCGAGGGAGAGACGTTATCGCGCCGGCTGGCCAGAACTGGGAAGATCGACCTTGAGGAGGGGGAGCGCCTCATCCGGCAGATGGCGCTGGCCCTGGATGCCCTGCATGAGAAGGGGATCATGCACAGGGATTTGAAACCCGCAAATGTGATGCTTGAGGGCGACAGATTGTGCATCATGGATTTCGGCCTCGCCCGCGCTTTCGAAGGCGAAGGATCGGATGCTCACTATACTCAGACGGGGGCGATCCTTGGTACGCCCGGGTACATGGCGCCGGAGCAATTGGTGGGTGAACAGGCAACACAGGCAAGCGACATCTACTCGATGGGCCTGTTGATCTTTGAGATGTTGACCGGCAAGAAGGCTTCGACGTCGGAAACACTGGCTGAAGGCAAGACCCGGCTGCCTCCGAATTGGGAAGCGCTTGTCCTGAGGTGCACAGCCAGGAACGCGGCCAACCGTCCAAAATCTGGCGGCGAGGCGTTGGCGATGCTCGATCAGAGAGCCGCACCGGGAACAGCACCAGCCAAGTTCAATTGGAAATGGATCGCGGTAGCAATCGCTTTGGCAATCGGCTTGGCATCAATTTCCTATTGGCGGAAGAGCGGCGCCGGGACAATCCTCACCAACAGCGGCACAAGTGCTAACGATCAAATTCTGCGTGCTCGGCAACTTCTGGTGCGCTACTACAAGCCGCAAAATGTGAAGGACGCTCTCTCCATTCTGGAAGGAGTTGTTCGGCAAGATCCAAATCTGGCTCTGGGTCATGCATCTCTGGCTGCGGCGTTGTTGCGTACCGGCACGGACCAGGCGAACCCATCCCTGCTGGAGCGAGCCAGACAGGAATGCAACAAGGCCATTGAACTAGACCCTGAAATGGCTGAGCCCCATGTCACGCTGGGTAGTATCTACCTGGACAGTGGGCGGCGCGACCTGGCGAGATCGGAATTTAGAAAGGCCCTGGAGATGGACTCGCGGCTGCCAGAAGTTCATTTTGGACTTGCTCAGTTGTATCGTGCGGAAGGCCGTATGCCTGAAAAGGAAGCGGCGATCCAGAAGGCTATCGATTTGGCGCCCGATAACTGGGCATATCGCAACTGGCGAAGTTCGGAATATCGGGATCAGGGCAAGCTCGAGGAAGCACGCGCAGAGATCGAGATCGCTCTGAAACTGATGCCTGACAGCCCTCTGATCTATAACAACCTCGGAGTCATCTACCTCAGAATGCGTCGGTTTGAAGATGCCCAAAATGCATTTCAAAAATCAAATGAGATTGAGCCAAGGGCGCGTACGCTCGGCAATCTTGGTGCAACTTATTACCTGCAAGCCAAGTACGATGAAGCAGCCGCTACGCTCCAAAAAGTGGTGGAGATGGATCCAAAGAGTTACCTGATGAGGGCGAATCTGGCTGCAGCGCTTGACCGGATTCCTGAAAAGAAGACAGATGCATTGGACAATTATCGTAAGTCGATAGAATTGGCAGCTCCTCTGCTGGCCGCAACCCCAAACGACCACCGGCTGTTGGCTAACGTCGCCAGCTATCATGCGGTTGTCGGCAATCGGGATCAGGCACTGTCGCTAATTCGCAAAGCGATTGCATTGAGGCCTGACAGTCCTGACGTGGCAAACCGGGCGGTCGCAGTATATGAATTCCTGAAAGACCGGGAAGGCGCCCTGAAATGGGCGGCCAACGCAGTAAAAAACGGATATCCGCTTGAGACATTGAAAAGTGATCCGGAATTGGCGGGATTACGGGCGGATCCACGCTTCAACAAAATAGAGAGCAGTGAGAAAGAGAGAAAAGATGCAAACCCTAGTAACCGATGAATTGGACATTTCGATGGGACCTGGCGGAGATCCGGACATCCTGCCGTCAAATGAGGGCGATGAAGATCTGCCAGTAGATTTCCCGATCGATCCGCACGTTGACACGAAGACACCTCCACCGGAGGACGAGGATCTGCCTGCCGACTTTCCGATCGATCCTGACCCGGACAGTAAGTCCTAGCAAGATCCATCGATCCGCAGGACTATGATTTTGAGACGAGGGGCTGATTCTCTGAAGTGAGGGTTAGCCCCGCTCTTTCTGGAAGGTGCGACTAGACATGGACGAAGACCTATTCGTATTCAATGGGATTGATGGTCAGACTGGGGATTATCTTTTTCCGCAGTGGAGCCAACAGGAAATCCTCGGCGTGGGAAAATCTGCCGACTCCGACTATCTCGAGCGATTGAGTCAGGCTTGGGAATTGAAGCAGCCCCACATGGGGATGATCTTCGGTTTCGACTACAAGAAGCTTGGCGACACCGGGTGGGGAGTCATCTTCCATGAAACCGAGGATCCTGGCGTCTATGAAGCCTTAAAGCCTCTCCTGGATTTGCGTAGGGAGGAGGCGGGGGAGAGATACCGCGAATGTCGAGGCGAGTTCGGCTATCGTGAGAACGACCAGAAGCGGCCCTTCCTGAAGCGAAACAAAGCTGCTACCTCCGGTGCAGTCGACCCACGAAAGTTTCCTTACTACCTGCTGATCGTAGGCAGCCCAACCAAGATCCCTTTCAGTTTTCAATACGATCTGGACGTCCAGTACGGAGTCGGAAGGATCCATTTTGACTCTCCTGAGGAGTATGGACAGTACGCCCAAGGAGTCGTGGAGGCGAACAAAGGCCGCGTCCGGCGGGAGCGAAATGCGGCATTCTTCGGTGTCTCGCAGCCCGGGGATCGATCCACAATATTGAGCTCAAAATTTCTTGTAGAACCGCTGCGAACTGCAATTATCGAACCGTACGAAAAACTGGGTTGGAAGTTCGATTCCGCGATGGGCGAGGAAGCAACTAAGAGTCGATTGACGAGCCTTCTGGGCGGGGAAGATACACCTGCCTTACTGTTCAGCGCCTCTCACGGAGTGGGCTCCGGCATGGAATGGAAGCGTCAAGAATCAGATCAAGGCGCCCTCTTGTGCCAGGGCTACACAGGAGGCGATTCCCGCCCTTTCTACTTTGCCAGTGAAGACTTAAGCTCCGATGCCAATGTTGCCGGGACGGTTACCATGATGTTCGCCTGTTACGGAGGAGGAACCCCCAAGTTCAATGAGTTCGAAGAGTACGATAAAGCGGCGGTAAGGGCAAATCCCAAACGAAAGCCTCCAGCAGCGCAAATAGCCAAAGAAGCCTTCATTGCATCGTTGCCGAAGCGAATGCTTTGTCATCCCAAAGGTGGCGCCTTAGCAGTAATCGCTCATGTCGAGAGGGCGCTTAGCTGCTCATTTCAGAACTCCGGAGATAGCGAGAGCTCGCACATCGCCCCCTTTGAAAGCGCCGTGAAGAAGCTATTGGAAGGCTTTCCGATCGGCTATGCAATGGAAGAATTCAACAGCAAGCACTCAGAATTAGGCAACGACTTGAGAGAGAAGATGCCTGAGTTGAAGACCATGGCGGAACCGCCGATCAGCGTCATCAATATGCTGACTGAGTATTACGACACGCGAAATTACTCTGTGATTGGCGACCCGGCTGTGACTCTGGCTATAGAGTCCACACCAAGCGGACCACCGGCCGCCGCCATTGGATTGGCCAGGGGTTGAATCCTTTCGACGCGCCTCTCATCCACTGAATTGCAGGAAGAATGCAAAGATTTCTAGAGTGCTAGAGTCGGAATCAAGATGAATCCAACGATCGCCACAACGAGCGAGGATCAGGACAGCGATTTGAAGGGGCCACGAATCCGTTGTCCGCTCTGTAATTGGGAGCCCAAACCAGAAGACCAATGGAGTTGTTCGTGCGGACATGGCTGGCATACTTTTGACACAGGAGGAATGTGTCCGGACTGCATAACCCAATGGGCTCAAACTCAATGTTTGAGCTGCCATGGCTGGTCAGCGCATTCGGACTGGTACGTTTATGAGTGAACAAGTGCAATTGAAGATCGAAGGCATGCATTGCGATGCGTGTGTCCGGCGCGTCAAATTGTTGCTGAAGCGGGTGGGTGTAGAGGTCGAAAGAATGAGCAGCGTTAGTGTAGTGCTCAACAGCTTGAGATTGCGCTGATCATTACGCCTCAGTAATTGAAACCTGAGGCCGCCTCACCATAGAAAGCATCTTGGACTTCAGCTCTTCGCTCGTCATTGGCGTCGATTGAACTGTAGGTGTTGGCGCGAAGGATTTTATGGCGCTTGAAAGTGCAGTCAAATCTTGCCCGCCGGGCCGGACGCCAGCAGGATTCTTCAAGTGGGGCCAAATAGATGCAGGGTCTGGCGCATTTGCTTGTAGAAAATCCATACCCTGCGCCGTGATCTGCATTTTGCTCTTGTCATCCACCGACACCAACCCGAGTGTCTTCACATACCAGAGCGAGAGCTGGATCTGCTCCTCGGTCATGTCCACAATTTTTTCGAACTGCCGCATTGTGATCAGGGGAACGCGAGGATTCTGGCGCCGAACGTCATAAAGTACGCAGAGCAAGGTCATACGGCGATCACGCTCGTGCTGAAGACTATTGAAAAACTCCATCCCCGAGAACTTGATCTCCCGATCATCATCGCCACCACGGACGGAGTCGAACATCTTCCGCCCGGCTGGATCGGAAAGTACTTCCAAAGCGAGATTGATCTCGTCGAATTTTTCAGAGTCCGACTCGCTGCCGCCACTCGGATTGTAGATATTCTTGAGGGCGTTGTGAGCCATCTGGACAACATCCAGAGTCGATTTCGCATCAATTCCGAGAATCTTGTAGTGGTCTTGAAACTTGCCCGCCGCATGTGATGACATTTCTCTTGCTTATCGACGGTAATGGCAAATTCCTGTAGCCTCTCAACCAGCCAGCCATCTCTTCGCGACACGCGTCTCGATTCAATGCCTAGGCGAAGTACAGGCCACCATTGACTTCAATCGTTTGACCGTAGATGTACGCTGCCTTCTCTGAACAAAGGTACTCGATCACATCAGCCGTTTCTTCGCTGGTTCCAAGCCTGCCCGAAGGTGTGTTGGCCTTGAAGGATTCAAGCATCTGCGGCGTTGAAAATACCTCATGAAAATTTGTTGCGATTACCCCAGGAGCAACACAATTTACATGAATGCCAAGCGGCGCGAATTCCTTCGCCATTGATTTGGTAAGCGCGGAAACTGCTCCTTTGCATGTAGCATAGGCTGCCGCCCCGGGACCGCCACCGTTTCGGCCAGCTACCGAGCCGACGTTTACGATCCAGCCAGCCTTTTGTTCGATCATGTGGGAAACCGCAGCCTGCGTAATATAAAAAACGCTCGACAGGTTCAGCATCACTGTCGCTTCCCAGTGGCTGGAGGGCATGTCCGTGATCTTGTGTCGACCGATCAACGAGCCGGCATTGTTCACAAGCACATCAATCTTGTATGCCTTGAGTTGGCCTGAAAAGGTTTGCACACCCTCGAGCGTCGCCAGGTCAGCCTGGAGCAGTTCCGCCTTCGCTCCAAGCACCTGGGCTTGCGCGGCAACGGTCTCGGCGCCCTGACGGTCGCTGGAGAAGTGGATCAAGAGGTTTGCCTTCTCCTGGGCAAATCGGAGTGCTGTGGCGGCGCCGATGCCCTTGCTGGCACCGGTAATAAGGACTGTTCGCATTGAAGATAGTTTATGTGAAGTGGACTGACACTGAGTTAGCATCGACAACATGTCCTTGATTGAAGTCGAGAATCCGGCCACCGGTGAAGTACTGGGGGAAGTCGTTGACTTCGGAGACACCGGAGTAAACGAGGCGGTCAGCTCGGCACGTCAAGCTTTCCGGGATCGACGGTGGCAGGGAAAGACGCATAGCGAGCGTGAGGCGATTCTTTGGAAAATTGCTGACCTGATCGAGCGCGATCGCGAAGATTTGACTCTCCTCGAAACGCTGGAAACAGGTAAGACGCTCAAGGAATCCCGCAACGTCGATGTCGATGGCGCCGCAAATGCCTTCCGCTATTTCGCCGGCTTGATCAGGCGAATCGGCGGCCGTACAGTCCCTGTGGATGGAGAGTTTGAGGTTTCAACGCGTCGGGAACCTATGGGAGTGGTGGGAGCGATTGTCCCTTGGAACTACCCGCTATGTCTTGCAGCATGGAAGATCGCGCCCGCATTGGCCTGCGGGAACAGTGTCGTATTGAAGCCAAGCGAACTCACGCCCTACACCGCCATGAGGCTTTCGCAACTGGCGGAGCAAGCTGGCCTACCCGAGGGCGTACTTGGAGTTGTGACCGGTTACGGCAATACGACAGGGGATGCACTGGCCCGCCACAAGGATGTCGACAAGCTCACGTTCACGGGCTCCACTCGTACGGGCCGGCGGCTGTTGATCGCCTCCGCGGAGAGCAACCTGAAGCCTGTGAGCCTTGAGCTTGGCGGAAAAAGTGCAAACATCGTTTTCGCCGACGCAGATATGAAGGCAGCGGTCCGTGGCGCTTTTTGGGGTGCATTCTCGAACCAGGGTCAGGTCTGCACCGCAGGCAGCAGACTGTTGATCGAATCGTCGATACATGATGAGTTTTTAGCGTGGCTGCTCAAGCGAGTGAGGGCTCTGCGCGCGGGTGACCCGCGCGGTGAAAACGTAGACCTCGGCAGTCTGATCTCAGAGAGGCAATTGACGCGAGTGTTGGGCTACGTTGAGAGTGGGAAGGCAGAAGGCGCCAAGCTCTTGCACGGCGGCGAGAGAATCAGTACAAGCGGATATTTCATGCAGCCAACTGTATTCGACGACGTGCGGCCCGAAATGCGAATCGCGCAGGAAGAGATCTTCGGACCCGTGCTGAGTGTGATCCGTTTTGACAGTGAAGAGGACGCGCTGCGCATCGCGAATGGCACGGAATACGGGCTGGCCGCAGGCGTTTGGACCAGCGACGCCCGCCGTGCGGAACGCATGGTATCGGGCCTCCGCGCGGGCACTGTCTGGGTCAACACGTACAATAAGTTCGACCCCGCCTGTCCGTTTGGAGGGGTGAAACAATCGGGCTTCGGCCGCGATCTCGGCGAGGAAGCTATCGAACAATTCACGACACTGAAGAGCGTATGGAACGCCCGTTAAAGACGCTCGAAAGGGTGCTCTCCAAGGCTGGGCTCGGATCCCGCACTGACGCACGCGCCTGGATTCATGAGCGCCGCGTGAAGGTCAACGGCAAAATAGTCGAAAACCCCGAGCACTGGATCGACTTCACACGCGACCGGGTGGAACTGGACGGTCGGATCGTCAAACCCGTCAGGAAGCTCTACATCCTGTTGTACAAGCCTGCCGGATACATCACAAGCAAGGGAGACCCTGAAGGCAGGCCTACTGTTTACGATCTGCTCAAAGATGTGCCGTCATTCGTAGGCACGGTTGGGCGTCTGGATGAAGACACTAGCGGGTTGCTGTTGTTGACCAACGACACACAATTGGCTGAGCGCTTAACAAATCCAGACTTCCACGTCGAAAAAACCTACCTCGTCAAATGCGCGACAAGGCTGGATGATGATCAAATCGAACTCCTGCGTAAAGGAATTGAATTGAAAGATGGCATGACCCGGCCAGCTGAGGTCAAGCGGGTCCGCGACGCGGAATCGAAATCATTCATAGAACTCACCATCACGGAAGGCCGCAACCGCCAAGTGCGGCGCATGATCGAAGCCCTGGAAAGCAAAGTATTGAAGCTGGTGCGGGTGCGGCTGGGAATGCTTACTCTCGATGGGCTGCAATCCGGGAAATGGCGCAACCTGACGCCCGTAGAAGTGCGCCAGCTCAGTGATCTCACCGGGCGATGAGACACTGTAAGGAATGGCTCGTACCTTGTTGTTTGGTTTGTTGCTTTGTAGCTTGTCTTTGGGTCTGACACTCGCGCAAGAGCATACCCCGCAAAACGAAAAGAACCCGCTGGCAACCGACCCTGAAGCTGCTCTAAACGGGCGCCGCCTTTATGCTCAGGCTTGCCAGGCCTGCCATGGCGGCAATGCGGCTGGCAGTGAGCGAGGACCAGCGCTGGCGACCGGAGTCTTCAAGCACGGCTCCAAAGATGGAGAGCTGTTCCTGAATATCCGAAACGGCATCGCTGGCACGAAGATGCCCGCTTTCGGGAAACTTGAAATCGCTCAGATCTGGCAAATCGTAAGCTATCTACGCAGCCTGAATGCGACGGGGGTGAAATCGAATGAAGTCGTCCCAGGCAAGGCCAAGAACGGCGAAGGCCTTTTTTGGGGCAAGGCAGGTTGCTTCAACTGCCACGAAGTGAGCGGCAAAGGCGGCATCGTAGGACCGGATCTTTCCGGAGCAGCATCATTTGCTGCGGATGCGCTACTCAAGAAATTGCAAGACCCCAGCGATGTCGCGCAAAGGCGACGCGGCCCGGGAGTTGGAACTGTAACCGTTACTACCTCTGTAGGACAGACCATTGAAGGCATCCGTCGCAATGAGGACAGCTTCACTCTGATGCTGACAGACCGGGGCGGCATTCTTCATGTCCTCGACAAACAGACACTGAAGAATCGCACCGATAACCCTGTATCGATCATGCCGGCCGACTATGCCAGGCGCTTTTCCTCCTCGGAATTGCAGGACATCGTCGCCTACCTCAAGAACCAGAATGGCCGCGATTTCGGCCAGACCATTCAGGCGAAAATTCCAGCCGGGCCATTGACCTATGATCGAATTCGAAACGCATCGAGCGAACCGCAAAATTGGCTCACGTACTGGGGCGATTACGCAGGCCATCACTTCACCAAGCTCGACCAGATCACGGCTTCAAATGTGAAGCAGCTACAGACGCGCTGGGCGGTTCAAATGCCTGGTGATTCCATTCTGGAGACTACCCCGATCGTTGTCGACGGTGTCATGTACACGGCAGGCATGCCGGGTCAAGTATTCGCTCTCGATGCCCGCACCGGGATGGAGATCTGGAAGTATCAGCGGCCTCAGAAGAAGGTGAATGCCTTCGAGAGCAATCGATACAACCGCGGCGTCGCGGTGCTTGGCAACCGGGTTTTCTTCGGGACTCTGGATGCCGCACTGATTGCTCTCGATGCGCGCACCGGGCGTCCGCTATGGGAAACGCAGGTCGCGGACACGATGGAAGGCTACAGCGTTACGGTCGCGCCACTGGTGGTCAAAGACAAAGTCATTGTCGGTGTGGCTGGTGGCGAGCACGGCATCCGGGGCTTCCTGGATGCGTATGATGTGGTGACTGGCAAGCGTCTGTGGAGATTCAACACCGTTCCTGGCCCGGGCGAGTTCGGCCATGATTCCTGGAAGGGCGACAGTTGGAAGCTAGGTGGCGCGCCTACCTGGCTGACGGGTAGCTATGACCCGGAACTCGACACACTCTACTGGGCGACCGGCAATCCGGGCCCTGATATGGACGCTGAAATCCGTAAGGGTGACAACCTGTTTTCCTGCTCGGTTGTGGCACTGGACCCGGCCACAGGCAGACGCAAGTGGCACTATCAATTCACTCCGAACGACAGTCACGATTGGGATGCGAACCAGGACCTGATCTTGGCGGATCAGGTCATTGATGGGGTGAACCGAAAGTTGCTTTTGCAAACCAATCGAAATGGCATGTTCTACGTTTTGGACCGCACGAATGGCAAGCTCCTGTTTGGAAAGCAATATGTAAGGCAGACATGGAATGCAGGATTCGAGCCGGATGGAAGGCCTAAGATCGTTCCGGACTCAGACTCGACTCCCGAAGGTCGGGTGGTCTTCCCCACTCTGGTCGGCGGCACCAATTGGCAGAGTCCGTCCTATGACGCTTCTTCTGGCCGATTGTTCGTTGTTTATGCCGATGGCGCTCAACGCTACATTCGAGAGAAGTCCACTTATGAACCCGGCAAGGCTTATTGGGGCGGACGCTCTGTGCCTTCTGGAGAACTGCCAAAGGTAGGAATCAAGTCGATTGATACGCGAACCGGCGATGTGAAATGGGATTACCAGATTTCTCAGGGCTCCCTTGCAGCGGGAGTTTTGGCGACATCGACGGGTCTGCTGTTTTCGGCTACCGCGGAAGGTAATCTCATTGCGCTTGAATCCCTTACGGGCAAACCTCTATGGCGCATGCAAACGGGGGCAAGCACCGCGGCTTCACCGATCAGCTACTCAGTAAACGGCAAGCAGTACATCGCCGTCGCCTCGGGCATGGTGCTTTATTCTCTCGCGTTGCCCGACTAAAGTGTTGTGGCCGTGCCGGGCACAATCAGTCAACAACCAGGTCCACAGTAACCGGGCAATGGTCGCTTCCCATTACCTCATTCAAGATATCGGCTGATCGCAACCGGTCTTTGTGATTGTTTGCCAGGACATTGAAGTCAATTCTCCAGCCGATGTTACGATCGCGCGCACCAGACCGGGCAGTCCACCAGGAATATTTCACTTCCTCAGGATGCAAACTCCGCCATGTATCAATCCAGCCTGAACTGAGAAATTGCCCCATCCATGCGCGCTCCTCAGGCAGATAACCAGGGTTCTTCTCGTTATCCTTTGGACGGGCGAGATCGATAGGAAACGGAGCGATGTTGTAGTCTCCACCCATCACAACAGGCTTGCCGGTCTTACCGACTTTCTTCAAATGGGCGGCCATTGCATCGCAATAGCGAAGTTTGTAATCGAGCCTGCGCCCCCCATCTTGTGAGTTGGGAAAGTAGGCGCTGACCACTATGATCGATTCGAACTCCGCGGTCAGAACGCGCCCTTCGCAATCAAACTCATCGCAGCCCATTCCGGATTCGATTCCGATTGGCTTCGTTTTGGAAAGGATACCCGTGCCGCTATAACCCTTCTTGCTCGTAGCTGCGTACCAGTGGTGGTGATACTGCTCAAGGCAAGTCACTTCCTCTGGGATCTGATGGCTATCGGCGCGAACTTCCTGCAGCAAGACAAAATCAGCGTCATGTGAAACCATCCAATTGGCGAACCCGGCCTTGGTACAGGCTCGAATTCCATTGACGTTCCAGCTTGCGACGCGGACTAGTTTCTCGCCTTTTGACAGGCCTCGGCTAGCCGTTCGAGTATTCTTTGGGTTGAGGGTAGATCGATGCATTCGTCGGTGATGGATTGACCAAAGGTTAACTGATTTCCAGGTGTCAGGTCTTGGCGTCCGCCCACAATATTGGATTCGATCATTACCCCGAAAATGCCGGCCTGACCAGCCTCAATTTGCTCAGCAATCGCATCGCCCACGATCAACTGGTTGGCCGCATGCTTCTGTGAGTTTGCATGGGAACAATCGATCATCAACCGGTCAGGCAGCTTTTGCGCGCGCAAAGTGTCGAGGGCGCCTGACACCGATTCGTCGTCGAAGTTCGGCAACTTCCCCCCTCGCAGAATCACATGGCAATCCGGATTGCCATTGGTCTCTACGATGGCGGTGTGACCAGTCTTGGTGACACTGAGAAAATGGTGAGTCTCCCGCGCAGCGCGGATTGCGTCGATTGCGATCCGGACGTTGCCATCGGTGCCATTCTTGAATCCGACAGGACAGGAAAGACCGCTCGCAAGCTGGCGGTGGCTCTGGCATTCGGTTGTACGGGCGCCGATCGCACCCCAAACGATCAGGTCTGCGATGTACTGCGGGGTAATCGTATCCAGGTACTCAGTCCCGGACATCAATCCCATCTTGCCAAGATCGAGTAGCAGCTTTCTGGCTCGGCGTATGCCCTCATTGATATTGAAGCTCTCATCCAGAAAGGGGTCGTTAATCAAACCCTTCCATCCAACGGTAGTGCGTGGCTTCTCAAAGTAGACGCGCATCAGCGTCAGCAACTGGCCGTTGTAGGCCTTGGCCATCTCTTGCAACCGTCCAGCATAATCGATGGCGGCATCGACGTCGTGGATGGAGCATGGCCCGACCACCACAACAAGTCGCTGGTCGCGGCCATGGATAATTTCATGGAGGGCAACACGAGTGTTGTGAATCTGGCGCGCCAGGTCTTCAGAGGGCTGGAATTCGTTTAGTATCTCAACCGGGGGTGTAAGTTCGCGGATACCACGGATGCGAACGTCGTCAGTACGGAATGGCATTACGGAACCCACTATTTTACAAGGGTTCTGTTCTCCGCGGCTCGCTACAATAACAAAATGATTCCCCAACTGATGGTGGTGCTATGCCTTGCGCAATCCACCCCAGTCGTCAGGAAGGACAGCGTCACGTGTTTTGCCTCAGCTGAAACCGGAGGAATCGGTTAACGAGAAGTGAAAAATGGTCGAAGAGGTCTTTGGAGCGAGAACTTGAAAAAAGAAAGACGGCATTGGAGCGCGGACGACAAGATCAA
>Ga0163144_10012408_pt1 | contig 17901 bp, 16 predicted proteins | sample OliLak19BULKMAT1_FD_123175 | JGI IMG/M metagenome (GOLD analysis project Ga0163144, IMG submission 123175) | Freshwater microbial mat bacterial communities from Lake Vanda, McMurdo Dry Valleys, Antarctica - Oligotrophic Lake LV.19.BULKMAT1 | ecosystem: Environmental > Aquatic > Freshwater >...
AAGATGAATGAGCCGCCCTTCCCGCCGGAGCTCGAGGGTACGCGTGTCGAGTTCAAATAAGCCGAACCTCAGCAGGCGGTCGTTCAATGGAAGCCTCGCCCGTGCGGGCTCCGCCTCTCCAACCTCTTGGAGCGCCGATACAGCGGCGGCGATTTCCGAGCGGTGAGCCTGAAAGTGATTCACCGAGGCCTCGGATCTCCACCATTGACGGAGCCTGCGCCACGCACGTGCGTATCACGGAGAGATTGAACACGTGGAAACACATCTCTCGTGGCTCTCGGCCTTCTGCCCGCAACCCTTCAGGAAAAACTGAAGCGGTTCGGGATCGTCCCCGTCTCATCCCGAGGCAAACAAAACCCAATTGGAGGAAGTTCACAAATGACCAAACGCTTACTCGCTCTCGCCTGCCTGCTGGCCGGGGCCGGCGCCGTAGTCGAGCAACATCGCCGGGGTCAAGAATCAGCTCCTGATCGGGAACGCGAATCGCCTGCGGGGCGGCATCGACCACTGCAACGCCGGAACCGGCGAGCGCGAGAACGCCAACTACATCGATTCAATCAAGGACTACGGCTTCGATCTCGGCGGTCCGATTCTCAAGGACAAGCTGTGGTTCTATGGAACGTACGGCAAGCAGGACATCAAGCTGTGCGGTCTGGCCGGGAGCCCCGACGACACCCTGCTGCCCTCTTACAACTTCAAGCTCAACTGGCAGGCGAGTTCCAACACCATGGTCTCGGCGTACTACTTCCTCGGCAGCAAGCAGAAGCTCGGCCGCAGCCCGGGCACCGGCTACACTGGACCGACAACTTCGACGGCACGCCGGTGAGCGGCAATCCGGGCACCGCGGGCTCCGGAAACCCCTCCCGTCAGGACATCGCGGGTCTTGAGGACGGCGGCCAGGTCTCCGTCTTGGGCGGCGGTTCCGGCAAGGCGGCCTTCTACTCCTCGTTCAAGTGGCAGATCTTCGCGTCTGCGGGTGTCGAACTGCCGGCGAGCCTCGATCTGTCGGCCTCGTTCTTCGGTCGTCAGGGCGGATTGCTTCCGGTGATCCTGCGCGTGGGTGCGGGCGCTGACGGCACCCTCAATGCCCTCGCGACCGGTGCGGTCGATCGCGAACGCTACGCCACGCTTACCAATCTCGATCTCCGGCTCGCCCGGAACTCGAAGATCGGGCGTTTGACCCTGACTCCGTCGATCGAGCTGTTCAACGTGTTCAACACCGACATTACGCTCGGCGTCTTCCGGCAGGCGACCTCGGCGAATTTCCGCCGCATTGACGACCTGGTGTCGCCCCGCATCCTCCGCATCGGAGCGCGCCTCAGCTTCTAGCCCCTCGGGGTTGTTCAGAGGGGTCGGCCCATCGTGGGCCGGCCCCTTTTTCTTTTCTTTACGGGCACGGATCGTCCTTTTTCCGCGGAGGGACCTCGGCGAGCCGCGGACGAAGGCCGGACCCGCCGCAAGGGATCGATGCGCCTTCCAAGCGATAATCGCCCTCATGTCAACCAAACGGATCGAATCGGTGGTCGCGGAAAGCCTCGAGATCAAGAGGAGTTTCTTCGCGGCCCGGGGCGCGGACATCGTGGCCCTCGCCGACCTCATCGCCTTGCGGGTGCGGGCGGGAGGAAAAGTCCTCGTGTTCGGCAACGGCGGGTCCGCGGCGGATGCTCAACACTTCGCGGGCGAACTGGTGGGCCGTTTCACCAAGGAAGGCCCGCCCATTCCCGCACTCGCCCTCACCACTGATTCGTCGATCATGACCGCGGTCGGCAATGACTACGGTTATGAATACGTCTTCAAACGTCAGTTGGAAGCCCACGCCCGTCCTCAGGACATCGCGATCGGCATCAGCACCTCCGGCAACTCTAAGAATGTGATCGAAGCGCTGCAGGTGGCGAAAGAACGCGGCCTGCTCACCGTCGCCATGACCGGCGAGGGCGGGGGCAAACTGGCCGCGCTGGTCGATCACCTCTTCGCGGCTCCATCGAAGGACACCCCGCGGATCCAGGAAGTCCATCACCTGATGAACCACGTCCTGTGCGAGTTGCTGGAAGAGCGGCTTCGCTGATGAAGGGACGGGCCACGGGAGGCCGTCCTAAGACCAAGCCTCTCGAACTTGGAGGCGTGCGGACGTATCCACTCGCTTCGAGAGCCAGCAAAGTCAGCGTAGCGGACTTCGCGAAACCCCACCGGAGGGGCGACGGCCTGGCACGTTTCGTGACCAGCCTGCCGAAGATTCTTGCCGCTGATCAACTGCGCGAAGTCGCCGCGCGGGTCGTTTCCGGCCGCGAGAAGCAGCGGCCTCTCATCTGGGGAATGGGAGCGCACGTCCTGAAAGTTGGTCTCGCCCCCGTGGTGATCGACCTCATGGAGCGCGGCTTCATCACCGCAATCGCCCTCAATGGCGCGGGCATCGTCCATGACTTCGAGACCGCGATCGCCGGGCAGACCTCGGAAGAGGTTGACGCGGTTCTTGGGAGCGGGCAGTTCGGCATGGCGCAGGAGACCGGCGAGGAGATCAATCGCGCGATTGTGGAGGGCGATCGGGACGGCCTTGGCCTTGGCGGATCGGTGGGCCGGTACATCTCTCACCGGCGCGGAACCCGTTTCCGAAAATTCTCCGTGCTGGCTGCGGCCTATCGTCTCCAGATTCCCGCCACCGTCCACGTGGCAATCGGCACCGACATCGTCCACATGCACCCCTCCTGTGATCCCGGCGCGGTCGGAAGAGCCTCTCACCTCGATTTCCGGATCCTGGCCGCCGAGGTGGCAAAGCTCCGGGGTGGCGGGGTTTATCTCAATATCGGTTCGGCGGTCCTCCTGCCGGAGGTGTTCCTGAAGGCCGTCACCCTGGCTCGAAACCTGGGCCATCGGCTCGAGGACTTTACGACCGCAAACTTAGATTTCATACAGAGTTACCGTCCGAATACGAACGTCGTTCGGCGGCCCACCCAGGGCGTCGGTCGGGGGTTTTCCCTGACCGGACATCACGAGATTCTGATCCCCCTGCTCGCGGCTCTGCTGGTCGAGGCGGATCAGCGAGCCTAGATCAGCCTAGATCCGAGGAAGCGGGACCGTCCGGGGTCGGGCCGCTTGCGTCTTACTGATTTGAGGCCCTTCGGTCCCTCTCGCTAGTATTTGGACTCGCCCGCCTCGAAATTCCGAAACAGATCTTTCATTACGGACAGGAGCCCCTCTCCCACACAGGCTCCTAGCCCCCCTCGAAATTCCGAAACAAACCAGTCATTACGGACAGGAGCCTCTCTCCCACTCAGGCTCCTGGCGTTCAGACTTCAAAAAGGAAAACCCCAAATGTTCATGCGCATGTTCCTGTTTCTGATGACCAACGTCGCGGTCGTGGTCACGATCTCGATCATCCTCAGCCTGTTCGGGATCCGCCCCGATGACGGCCTCGTACCCATGGCCATCTTCTGCTTCATCTGGGGCATGGGGGGCGCCTTCATCTCCCTCGCCATCTCGCGCTGGATGGCCAAGCGAGCGATGGGTGTGAAACTCGTTGATGGCAACACCGGCAACGCAGAGGCCGATTGGCTGTTCCGCACCGTGGAACGTATGGCTCAGCAGGCGAATCTGCCCACGCCCGAGGTCGGCATCTACGAGTCGCCCGAGATCAACGCCTTCGCCACCGGTCCCTCGAAGAAGCGGAGCCTGGTCGCGGTTTCGACCGGCATCCTGCGGTCGATGAAGCGGAACGAGCTGGAGGCGGTTCTGGCTCACGAGGTTTCCCACATCGGGAATGGGGACATGGTCACCATGACCCTGCTTCAGGGCGTGATGAACGCCTTCGTGATGTTCATCTCCCGAATCATCGCTTCCGTGGTCGCCGGCAACGCGCGCGATGAGCGTGGGTCTTCGATGATGTACTTCGGTGTGCGCGTGGTGGCCGAGATCGTCCTCGGCATCGCGGGCTCGATCATCACCGCCTGGTTCTCTCGGCACCGTGAATTCCGCGCCGACGCGGGGGGCGCCGCGCTTGCGGGAACGTCGAACATGGTCGCGGCTCTCGAACGACTGGCCGCAGGACCGCAGGGCGTGGATCCGCGCGCCCCGGCCCTCGCGAGCTTCAAGATCTCGGGCGGTGCCCGCGGCTTCATGGCTCTCTTTTCCACCCATCCTCCTCTGGAAGATCGAATTCAGGCATTGCGCAACCGCTAAACCGAAGCGAGAATCTGTCCCCGCGACGTCGGAGTCGCCTGAAGGAGGAGTGCCGCCATGGTCGACCTGAAGGGTTTCATCAAGAGCCAGCTGCTGGACATCATCCAGTGGCAGGACGATTCCCGGGACACCGTTTCCTGGCTCTTCCCCGATGAAGACAAGGAAATCAAGAACGGCGCGCAGCTCATCGTGCGCGAGTCGCAGCTCGCCCAGTTTGTCTACCTGGGCCAGTACGGCGACACGTTTTTCCCCGGCAAGCACACCCTCGTTACCGACAACATCCCGGTGTTGTCGACGCTCAAGGGCTGGAAGTATGGCTTCGAGTCGCCCTTCAAGGCCGACGTTTACTTCGTCAACACCCGCCTCTTCGCCGGCAACAAGTGGGGCACCGCCAACCCCATCATGATGCGCGACCCGGACTTCGGAATCGTGCGCGTCCGCGCCTATGGCACCTATGACTTCCGCGTGGCCGACCCGAAGGTCTTCCTGAAGGAAGTGGCGGGCACCGACCACAATTTCCGGCTCGATGAGTTCGCCGACACCATGCGCTCGCGCCTGGTGTCGATGTTCTCGGACGCGTTAGGCACGGCCAAGATCCCCGTGGTGGGTCTGGTCGGCCGCTATGGTGAACTGGGCGACGCCCTTCTGAACGTCATCAACCCAACCATCAGGCAGAAGTACGGTCTCGAACTCGGCTCTTTCATCATCGAGAACGTCTCGGTGCCCCCGGAAGTCGAACAGGCGATCGACAAGCGCGCGGCCATGTCGACCCTCGGAAATCTCAACGACTACGTCAAGTACCAGATGGGTCAGTCGGTGGTGCAGCCGGGCGGCGGCGCCGCCGGCGGCCCTATGGAGATGGCAATGGGATTCGCCATGGCCCAGCAGATGATGCAGGGCATGGCCGCACCCGGCACGGGCCCGGGTGCTGGAGCGTTTCCGGTTCAAGGAGCCCTCCCGGCCGTCCCCGCCTTGGCGCCTGGCGCCGGACTTCCCGAACTCCTCGGACCGGCCGAGGCCGCGAAGATTCTCGGCGTTTCCGAGGCCGACGTCCTCGCCACCATCGCCGCGGGCGACCTCAAGGCCAAGAAGATCGGCTCGCAGTTCCGGATCACCCGCGCCGCCCTCGACGAGTTCCTTAAGTGAAACTGGGGGGAGGCTGCACGCGACCCCCTCGCTAGCGGCTAGTCTTTTCCGGCTCAGGGTTCTATCTTGAACGAGGTGCTTGCAAGTTCGAAGTACGCCTGCCCCGCGTGCGGGGCGGAGGCGACGTGGAGCCCCGGGAAAAACGCCCTGATTTGCGGATTCTGCGGTACCGAATCGGCGGCGCAACTGAAGGCCCAAGGCGAGATCATCGAACACGATCTCCGGCAGACCCTGGCTTCGCTCAAGGGACGTGAAACCGGGCTGGCCCGAGAGGCCATCGAAGTGAAGTGCCAGAGCTGCCAGGCGATCTCGTCTTTCGAGCCAAGCCGCGTAGCCCAAAACTGCGAGTTTTGCGGCTCAGCCGCGCTCGTTCCCTATAAGGACGTGAACGAACTCATCCGGCCTGAGAGCCTGCTGCCGATGAAGGTGTCGGAGACGAAGGTGCGCGAGGAAATGCGGCGCTGGTACGGATCACGCTGGTTCGCTCCCAACGCCCTGGGTGCGAAGGCCATGACCGACACCCTGCGCGGCCTCTACGTTCCGTACTGGACGTTCGACGCGAAGGTTCACGCGGCGTGGACGGCGGAATCCGGCACCTACTACTACACCACGGAGAGTTACACCGAGAACGGGCAGCGCAAGACCCGACAAGTCCAGCACACTCAGTGGAGCCCCGCCGCCGGAGAGCTCGATCACTTCTTCGACGACGAGCTAATCTGCGGATCGAAGGGAGTGCATCCGAAGTTGCTTCGCGAAGTCGAACCTTTCCCGACCAAGGAAGCGGCGCCGTACGACCCGGGTTACCTCGCGGGGTTCGTGGTCGAGCGCTATCAGATCGACCTGGGCACGGCGTCCCAGACTTCGCGCTCCGTTATGGAACAGCAGACGGACGCGCGGTGCGCGGGGCAGGTGCCGGGCGACACTCACCGCAACCTGCAGACCCGGCAGAACTACTCCGCCCAGACCTTCAAACATGTCCTCGCGCCGATCTGGCTGCTCACCTATGCGTATCACGGCAAGCCCTATCAGGTCGTGGTGAACGGCTACACCGGGAAAATCGCGGGAGAACATCCGCTTTCCTGGGTGAAGATCTTCTTCGCGGTGGTGGCCGTGGTGGTGGCCGCGGTGGTCGTGATCTCCGTTCTCGGATCGAATTGAACTGGTAACAGAAGGGCACTCACAAGGGGTCCCTACGGTTCCGAATCGCTACGGTTCCGGGTTGCGCATTCGGTCGGACATCGAGGGGCGTTTCTGCGATGAAGAGAAGGCGGCGGCCGCGGCCTGCACACTCACCCGCTGGGCCGCGATCGGGGCGCCGCCGTTAACCAGGAGTCGGGCCACGCTTACTTCGGGACGGACATAGAGCTGGTCTTTCTCTTTGAAGGCGAAAAACGCCACCGTGCCTTTTTCGAATGAAATCTTCGCGTCGAAGAGTTTCTGCTTCAAAAGGATAGTGGTGAGCCGCGCCGCCGAGGCCTTGGTGTGCATGGCGAAAAGGGTGGTCCAGGCGATTTCGCGGGCCTCGCTCTCGGCGAAAGAAACGGGCACAAACCGCGGACGCGCCTCGAGACCCACGCGGTCCGGCGTCCAGTTCCATAAGGCAGAGTGAAAAGCCGCGGTGAGCGCGCCAAAAGCCTGATCGCCGGCCTCGGAAGTCAACAGGCGCCACGCCGGGACGTAAACAAAAGGACCTCGGGGCGAAAAGCCCGAAGGAGGCGATTGCGGGAACAGTGCAGTCGCATAGTCCTCGAGAGAGCGAATCGGGGGCGTCCCCTTGATCTCGATCTCGAAAGGGAATCGCCAGACGGGAAGAAGGGCGGTGTCACGGGAGGGCGTCGTTCCCTCCTCGCGCTCGTAGTTCACGAGGGCGAGACCCTGGGGGGTTGGCTGAACACCTGCATGGCAGTTGCCGCAAACCGACACAAGGGCCTCGGAGGAGAGTTTCGGGTCGATGCCGCAATTCGGGCAGCGGGCAGGCACCACCGCGATGTGCCGGAAAGAAGCACCTGATGTACCCAGAGGGTCGTTGTCCTTACCCTGAGTGAAGGTGCTCCGCTCCTCGTCGCTCACATAGCCTGCGATCGTCGAGAAGCCACCGTCGAAAAGAAGCGTCTCGTCGCCGCGGTCCAGAAGCGCGCGCACCAGGAAGTAGGGGCGATAGACCGTGGCCTCGAACGTAACCACCACCTGGCCCTGCTTCGAAACCGCCTCGAATCCCGCATCGAGATTCTGCCCTTTCCACTTTTCGAGTTCACGCCTGGAAGCGTCGGGCGTCACGCGGGGCAGAAACCGGCCGAGCTTCGGCAGGTCGGCGCTGAGCAGGGGACGAAAGACGGCGCGGCCGAGGCGCAGACCCACGTCACGCATATTGAAGCGCGCGGGGTCGTAGGCCGGGGAAGTCTGCTCTGCGATGTACGCGCGGAGGCGTGCGATCTTCGGACCATCCCCCTTGCGCCCCAGCACGGCCTGCACGACTTTCGCCACGGTGTGTCGATAGGGGACCTGGATGAGACGGCAGTCGATGATCCGGGCACTCTCCCGCAACTTCTTCTCGAACCGGCTCAAGAGCATGGAGACCATGATCTCGGGCGGAGGGTTGCCTTCGGGATCGCTGTGTTTTGCGATGAGGCTCGCACGCTGGGCGTCTGTGCGATACACCAGAAGCGTTTCGAGAATCGCCGAGGGCTCGTTGATCTGCGGAGGTTCGATGAAGATCTCTTCGCGCTCAGGAGCCTCCACGATCAGCAGGGAACGACAGTGTTCGCAGATGTGGCTGACCGTGGCATCCGTGGCCACGAAGGGGCCGCCGCAGTGGGGGCAAGAGAGCTGGACCTCGAACTCACGGACCCCGGTCGAGGGAGCGCTTGCCGTCGAGGCCGCGGATTTCCCCGCCGTCTTCGGACCGGCGGGGTCAGCGGCCGCTTTCCTGGCCGTCATGGCAGCGGAAGGCTACGGCCGCGCCTTGTAACGATCGTAGAGGCGCTGATGTTTGTTGTCGAGGGAGGTTTCCCGGCCGTCGATGATCACATTCGTGATGTTTGTTCGGTGATCGAGAATGTCGCCGTTGGTCAGAATCAGGGTCGCGGTCTTCCCCACCTCGATCGAACCGAGGCTCGACCCCACGCCGAGGATCTCGGCCGGAGCCAGAGTGATGGCGCGGATCGCCGCCTCACGAGGCAGTCCGTAGGCGTGGGCCATGGCGGCTTCAAACGGAAGGTTGCGGGTGTTGGAAGCGTCGTCGGTCACGATGGCGAACCGCACGCCCGCCTGGTGGAGGGTCGCGGCATTCGCATAGGCCGCATCGTATGGGTCACCCTCGCGGGACGGCACCTGGTCGACTCCGATGAGAACTGCGGTATCGCTCTTCTTCAGATCCTCCACGCAGCGCCACGCCTCCGCGGCGCCGGCGATGATGAGCTTCAGCTTGTTCTCGGAAGCGAACTTGATGGCGCCCTTGATATCGGCTTCCGCATTCGCGCGCATCACCACCGGGATCTTGCCCGAAGCGGCAAGAGCCAGGGCTTCCATCGGCAGGTCGACCTTCACTCCCGCACCCGCGAGAAGACCTTCGCCATAAGCGCGCGCCTCTTCGAGCAGACCCTTCAGCTTCAGCAGGTCCTTCTCCTGGTTCTTCTTCCGGTCCTGGACCCGCTGCTCGAACGTCTTGGGCTCCTGGTTTGGCGGACCCTGAGAGAAGTCGATCACCGGCGCCCCGGTCGGATAGCGCATGTGCATGGCGATCGGGCCTTTGACGGTGAGGGCACTGGGGGTGTCTCCCACCGTGCGAATGATCGCGCTCTGACCGGAGATCAGGCCTCCGCCCGGGGCCGAGAGAGCCGTCGTGATGCCGTAGGCGCGGGCTACCGGCAACAACTCGCTGTCCGGATGGAAGGCGACCCAGGCCCGGGCGTGGGGATTCACGTCGCCGGTTTCACTAGTGTCCACCGTCCCCGCGGCACCTTGGGTCACTTCGGCAAGACCGAGGGTGGTCAGGCCGTCAAAGAGGCCCGGGTAGACGGTTTTGCCGCGGCCATCGATAGTGCGGGCCCCTGCGGGCGCGGTCAAGCCGCTACCGACGGAGGTGATTTTGCCGTTCTGAATCACGATGGAGGCGTTGTCGAGAACCGCGCCCGAGACCGTGACGACTCGAGCGCCGGCAATGACGAGGGGGGTATCGGCCCCGGAAACGACTCCCGGAAGGGTCGCCGCCGCGACAAAGGCTGCGAGCACGGCATCACGATGGTTCGTCATTTGGCACCTCCCAGAGTCGCCGCCACCCCGGTACGGGCAGCCACGTCCTTGCTTCGATCGAACATCACCTTGCCATCGACGAGGGTCATCTCGACCCGGGTGTCGGCCGCGAACGGGTGGGCTCGGAAGATCGCGAGATCCGCGTCCTTGCCCACTTCGATGGAGCCCACCCACTGGTCGATCCCCAGCTGCTTCGCGGGATTGAGGGTCACCATTTTGAAAGCCTCGTCCTCGGAGACGCCGCCGTAACGAACCGCCTTGGCCGCCTCCCAATAGAGCCTTCGCGCCAGTTCGTCCGAATCCGAGTTGAGGGAGACCAGCACGCCGTGGCTCGCCATGATGGCGGCGTTGTGGGGGATCGCGTCATACGCCTCCATCTTGTAGGCCCACCAGTCGGAGAAGGTGGAAGCGCCGGCGCCATGCTTCGCGATCTCCGTCGCGACCTTGTAGCCCTCCAGCACATGCTGGAAGGTGGCGATCTTGAAGCCCATCTCGTTCGCGACATCGATGAGCATCAGGATTTCGTCGGCCCGGTACGAATGCGCGTGGACCAGGCGCTTGCCTTCAAGGATCTCCTTGAGTGCCTCCATCTGCAGGTTTTTTCTTGGAGCTTCTGGGCGTTGAACGGCCCCGCCCCCCAGACCCCCGGCGCTTCGGCCCGAGTGAATCGGGCCTCCGCTCTTTCCCCGCGTTCCCGCGATGGTCTTGACCGCGGCCTCGTAGGCGTCCCACTCCTTCTTGTAGGCCTTGGCTTCCATAAAGGCGTCGCGGATCGAAACCTCCACGCCCATGCGGGTCGCCGGGTAGCGGCGCGCGCCGCCGGTGAAGCTCGAACGCTTCGGATTCTCGCCGAGGGCGAACTTGATTCCCGGAGGCGCGCCTTTGAAGAGCAGCGCGTCACCGGACTCGACACCCCAACGCAGCTTGATGGTGGCATTCTGGCCACCGATCGAATTGCAGGAGCCATGCAGAACGTTCGCGGCGGTGACGCCCCCCGCCAGTTGCCGATAAATGCTGATATCGCGTGGATCGAGGGCATCCTCAACCCGGACCTCGGCGGTCACGATATTGGTGCATTCGTTCACTCCGCCTTCCACCGCGGTGTGGGAATGGGCATCGATGATTCCGGGGGTGACCACGCGGCCTGCCGCATCGATGGTGGTGGCACCTTCGGGCACGGTCACGTTGGCGCCGACCGCGGTGATCTTCCCGCCCTTGATGAGGATGGTGCCCTTGTCGATGGTTCCCGCCTGGCCCACGGTCATGATCCGCGCGTTGGTGATGGCGGTGACGGTGTCCTGCGATTCCGCCCGCGGCCCCGCAGAGGCCAGGACCAGGGCGGCGACCAGGGCCACCGGTCGCAGGGCCACCGGTCGATGGATGGTTGGGGTCTTCATCGCTTCACCTCAATCTGCTGCCGATTGGCCTCGACGGTCGCCCGATCCGGGTCTGCTCCCGGCCGCGGCGGGCCTCCTCCGCCGGGCGGTCCGGCGGGTTTTTCCTCCGGCTCGTAGAGCTCACCATCGACGAAGACCATCTTGATCTTCGCTTCCTTGGTGAGGGGGTCGCCGGACCAGACCACCACGTTCGCGATCTTGCCCTTGTCGATGCTGCCCATTCGGGCGGAGACGCCGAGGATTTCGGCGGGCGTTAAGGTCAAAGCGCGAAGGGCGGTGTCACGAGGAAGGCCTTTTTCGATGGCTTTGCGCACTCCGGCCAGGAAGTCGGGGGCGAACCCCGAGACGAGCGCGAACTTGATGCCGGCCTTGTCGAGGGCGCCCGGGTTCTTCTCCGCATTCGCGATCTCGGCGCGATCGCGATCGTCATCGCCCCCGCCGAAACCACCGGTCCGCGGGGGGTCGAAGTTGACGCTCACCAGCAATGCGGGCTTCCGCTCCTTGAGCAGCGCCGCCTCCTCAAAGGCTTGAGTGTTTCCGGCCAGCACGACCTTGAGCTTGAATTCATCAGCAAGGGCGAAGGCCCGTCGAAGGTCTCCGACTCTTGAGGTCTGGAGCATCAGAGGCAAAGCACCGGAAGCCACTTCGGCCCAAATGCCGAGAGCGGGATCAAACGACGGGCGCTTGCGGCCGGTCGGCCACTTCTCATAGGCCGCGGTGTCCGCGCGGTAGTAGGCCCCGTCGAGGAGGGCCTGGCGGAAAAAGGCCATGGTGCCCATGAGAGAACCGGGGTAGCGCTGTCCTAAGGTGGCGATGCTGGCGGCGAGAGCGATGTTGGATTTCACCACCATCGCCTCGGGCTTGTCCCCGATGAGGTTCATGACCGAAGCCGCCCCGAAGACCAGTCCTTCGCGGGGAATGGGGACGATGGTCGTGACCCCGGAGTCGCGGGCCCGAAGAGCTTCGGCCGGGCGGAGGCGCTCATAGATATGAGATGCGGGATTGATGGGATTGGGGGCCGGAGTGGCCGAGGGAGCTGCTGCGGCGCCACCGCCCGCGCCGCCCCCACCACCGACAGGGCGGGTCGCGGGCATACCCGCGCCGGAGTAGGCATCGATCAGGCCCGGAGTGATCGTGAGGCCGGTGCCGTCAAAGACGCGGGCGTCCTTCGGGATCACCGCGGCGGGACCGACATCCAGAACCACACCGTCCCGCAGCACCACGGTGGCGTTTTCGATGGTGGTGCCCGAGACCGTGACCACGCGAGCCTTGGTGATGGCGTAAGTCGGAGTTTTCGCGGCCTGGGCCCCGGACGCGAGAAACCAGAGGCCCATGGCGATAAGAGCCATCAGGCTCCGGGCAGGCCCGCTGCGAAGAAGTCTCTTCATCGTTTGGTCTCCAGTGAAAAATCTGACGAGTGCATCGCGACTTTTTCGGGATCGAACGGATCCTGACGGTCGCGGCCCGGTTTGCGCCGGGAGTATAGGCCGGACCGTTCCCCCGGACAGGCGGCATCTCCGCGATAAACTCCGGTCTTCCATGGACATCTTCGGCAAGAGCGCCCCCCCCGAACACGTGCTGTTCGTGTGCACGGCAAACGTCGACCGTTCGAAGACCGCGGAAGACCTCTACGAGAAGGATCCGCGTTTCGAGGTGAAGTCGTGCGGGGTGGCACCGTTCGCGCAGGTCGTGATCACCCGCGATCTGCTCGATTGGGCGGACCGCGTGTTCGTGATGAATGAGGGCGAAGACCACCACGTCACCGCAATAAAGCGCCGGTTCCCCGGGCTCTCGAAAGAAGTCATCGACCTCGATATCGAAGACCGGTGGAAGCGCGGCCATCCGGAACTGGCCCGGCTCATCGTCTCGCGGCTCGAGCCACACATCGGCAAACCCCAGCCGGCACCCGCCGCCAAGGGCTAGGAGTCTGCGCGGCAGAGGGCCTCTGGAGGAAGGGCGTCACCCCTGCGGAGGCCGGGGTCCACTTCCAACTATCTCCATCCGAACCCTGGGCGGCTGAGCACTTAAGTGGATTCCCGCTTTTCGCGGGAATGACGTCTGGGGGGCTAGCCCGCTGAGCCGACCGCGCTCTCCAGAAGTCGGAAGGTTCCGGCGTCCGCGTCCATTTCGGCGAGGATTCCCTCGGGTACCGTGAACTGCCGGTCGATGTGACCGATCATGGCGCCTCGGTAAGTGGGAACCCCGAGCGGCTTGATGTGATCGTCCAGGACCTCTTCGAGGGTGAGCGAACCATAGCCGGAACTGTCCGGCTCGCAGTCCGTGCATTGTCCCCAGATGAAGCCCTTGATCTTCGAAAGAAGTCCCGCGAGCTTGAGGTGGGTCAGCATGCGGTCGACGCGGTACACCGCTTCATGAACGTCCTCGAGGAACAAGATCCTGCCGGAGAAGTCGGGCAGATACGGTGTTCCCACGAGGTGAGCGAGCACGGTGAGATTGCCGCCCAGGAGCCGTCCCTCCGCCTTCCCCGGTCGAATGGTCTGCGTGCGATTGCCGACAGGAGCGATGCGCCCTTTGTAGTCGAGTTCGTTCACGAACTGGGCCGACTCGCCCTCTACGACCACGCGCTTGAACCAGTTCGCCGACAGTTCATTCCAGGCGGAAAACCCAGTGGGCGCATGGAAAGTCACGAGACCGGTCTTTGCCGGAATCGCCATGTGCAGGGCGGTGATGTCGGAATACCCGAACAGCACCTTGGGGTTCTTCGCAATCACATCGAAGTTCAGGTGGGGCAGCAGCCGGGCGGCGCCCCAACCCCCTCGCACCGCGCAGATTCCCTGCACCGAGGGATCGGCGAAGAAGGCATTGATATCGGCCGCGCGATCCACATCACGGCCGGCAAGATACCCATACCGATCGAGCGCGTGCGCGCCGACCTTCACGTTGAAGCCAAGCGCCTTCAGGTTATCGACGGCGATCTCGAGGTCCATCCGCTGGAAGGTGGCAGACGAGGGATGAATCAGGCCCAGGGTATCGCCGGGTTTGAGACGGGGGGGCTTGATCACCCCCAGGCCGGGTTTCGTCTGAGCCGCCGAAGGGGAAGCGGCCGTGGCGAGGATGGCGGCCGCGGTCGCGGCAAGGAAGTCTCGGCGATCGGTCATTCGGTTTGGTTTCTCCAAGAAGACCGAATCATCGCATTGCGGTGTCCGCAAGCGGACGATGCGGACGCTCGGCGCGGCGTCCGCTATCGAAATCCTGCCGGCGAGATCAGGCCACAGCACCCGGGGAAGAGCTCTCCTGCGACTCGTCCCTGTTTCGGCGCAGCCCGAAGCGCTTCATCTTCTCCGACAGGGTCGAAGGCAGCAGGCCCAACGAGGACGCGGCCCGCCGCTGATTCCAGTGCGCAAGTTCCAGGGCCATCAGGACGATCTTGCGCTCATAGTCATCGACCATCTCCTTGAGGGGACGGCGGTCGGGAAATGAAAAGCTGGGGCTCGTCTCTAGCATGGCACTGTCCTCGCTTGGGTACTTCTTAAGAATGAAACGCCTTTGCCAGATAAGACGCATGTGCTGGTTCGTTGGTTCCCCAAAGAACTGAAATCAATCGGGTTCAACAAGCCGAACCCAGGCTTTACATTCAGATTACAAACGTCACGTCAAAGTCACCACGCTTGACACTGAAAGTGCGGTTCCGAATCGGCGATTCTCCCCGGCATGGTGATCCAAGTCCGGTCGCTCACGAAGAGCTACGAAAACGTCCACGCCTTGCGGGGTCTTTCCCTGGAAATCGCCCAGGGAGGCATCATCGGCCTCCTCGGACCGAACGGGGCCGGGAAAACGACCTTCGTCGAAATCCTCGAAGGCCTCCGCCCTCCCACCTCGGGTTCGGTTTCGGTTCTCGGTCTCGATCCTCAGAAAAATCCGGTGGAGCTTCGGCAACGCATCGGTGTCCAGCTTCAGCACACCGAGTTCCCCGAAGCCCTCACCGTCGACGAAACCGTACGCCTGTTCGGTGCCTTCTATCCACGATCACGCCCGGTGGCCGAGATCCTCGAGGCCGTGAACCTCTCCGAGAAGCGCAAGGCCGCGGTTTCCAGCTTGTCGGGCGGGCAGAAACAGCGCCTCGCCTTGGGCCTCGCGACTCTTCATGAACCGGAACTTCTGATCCTCGACGAGCCGACCTCCGGCCTCGACCCAATCGCCCGGCGCGGCATCCACGAAATCCTCAAGAAGCTGAAGGCAATGGGCAAGACGATTCTTCTGTCCTCGCACTACCTCGACGAAATCGAGGCCCTCGCGGATCGCGTGGTCATCCTTCGCGCGGGCGAGATCGTGGCGGATGGCACACCGCTCCAGCTTCTCGCCCAAGCTGAAGGCGCTTCGACCTTGTGGATCGAAATCGACAAACCCATAGATCCTGAGAACCTGGTGCCCGGCGCTTCGTTCGAAGGACGGGATGGACGCCTGCTCCGCTATCGCACGAGGGACTCCACCACCGCGATTGTGGGCCTCGGCGAAGCCCTCAAATCATCCCAGGCCGCCCTCCTCGACCTGCGCCTGAAAAGGCCCACCCTCGAGGATCTCTACGTTCAATTGATTGGTGATCCATCCGTCCTGCAAGACGTCACGGAGGCTGCGTAGTCATGATCCTTCAAAGTTATCTGGCCCTCGTGCGGGCGAACGTCACCGCGTTTTTCCGTTCCAAAGAAGCCCTCTTCTGGTCGCTCGCTTTTCCCCTGGGGTTTCTCTTTCTCTTCGGCTTCGTCATGGCTCGCGGAAACGCGCGGGCGGCCACCTTCATGTTGCCGGGACTGCTCACGACCATGCTCATTTCGGGCAGTCTCTTCGGCATCGCCATGCCCATGGTGCTGGCGCGGCAGACCGGCGTCCTGCGGCGCTTTCGAGTCACTCCGATTAGTGCCTCGACCATGATCCTGGCCCAGGGAACCACCGCAGTCTTGCAGAACGCGATCACGTTTGTCCTTCTTCTCGTGGTGGCCCGTTTCACTTTCAAGACGGAGATCGCGGGATCGCTCGGAGCGCTCGCCGTGGTGTTCCTGTTTGGCGCGTTCGCGACCATCCCCATGGGCCTACTGGTGGGCAGTGCCGCCCGTGACATGCGTTCGGCGCCGCCCATCATCAACCTCATCTTCTTTCCGATGATGTTTCTCTCCGGCTCCGCCTTCCCTCTCGCCCTCCTGCCCGAGGCGATGAAGACCTTTGCGCGGCTCCTGCCCGCCACCTACATCGTCGAGGCCTTGCAGGGCGTCATGGTCCGCGGCGAGGGCCTTTCGATGCTCCTCGGCCCCCTTGCCATCCTGACGGTGATCGGCCTTATCGGTCTGGCTCTTTCCACCGCGCTGTTCCGCTGGGAAGGGACCGAGCCCATCTCAAGGCGAGCCATCGCCACGGTTCTTGGCTCCTTCATTGTGGCCATGATCTTCGCGGCCCTCGCCGCTCCGGCCTTCCGGATGAACGAGATGCCGGGCTCGCGAACCATCGAAGCCGGCCCTGCCCAGGGCAAGGTCCGCGTACTTCGCGGGGCCACGCTGATGGACGGCCTGGGCGGGCGAATCGAGAATGCGCGCGTGGTCGTGCGCGATCACAAAGTATCCGAGGTCTCGATCGACCGGCCCGAAGATCCGCTGCCCGCGGGAGCCGAAACCGAAGATCTCACCGGCAAGTTCCTGATCCCGGGCCTCTTCGACTCGCACGTCCACCTCGGCGGCTCGGGCGGTGTCGGCGGGGGCCTTGTCGAACAATCGGACGAGCGACAGGTTCATGATCTGCAGGCGTATCTCGCTTCGGGGGTCACGTCGATTCTGTCGCTGACCGACGATCCAGAAGCCCTGGGCCGGCTCCGAAGCCTGGTGGCCGAGGGACGGATGCGCGGGCCGCGCACGTTCTTCGCGGGAGCTTCGGTTACTGCTCCTGAAGGTCATCCCGCCGCCATGTTCAAGTTCGTGCCCGGCCTCGCGGATCAGCTCACCCGCCAGGTGAAGACACCCGAAGAGGCGCGCAACGCGGTTCGCGACCTCGCCCGGCGGAACGTCGATCTGGTGAAGCTGGTCCTGGAGCCGGGCTACTCCGGACGGCCTCTGCCGCGCCTCGATCTGGAGGTCTTCAAGGCGGCGGTGGCCGAGGCGAAGGAACGCGGGCTCAAGGTCACGGTCCACGTTGGAACCGATGCGGACGCGCGCGCCGCCGTGGAAGCGGGGGCCGATGGCCTGGAGCACGTCGCGCGCGGGCTCTCCGCGGAAACCATCGCTTTGATGGCGGCCCGGAAGGTGACCTTCACCCCAACTCTGACGGTTTACGATTTCGACTGGAAGCGCTCGATGCTTCAAAACGCTGATGACCATCTGCGCCGGCTGGTCATTCCCGAAGTCTTCGCCGGCCTGCTCGATCCCAAGGGAGCGTTTCAGACCTTCATGAACGACGGCGAGGCCATCCAGAACCTCACTCGGAACTTCGCGACCGGGCTGTCAATGGTTCAAGCCGCGAACCGCGCGGGCGTTGCGATCATCGCGGGCAGCGATGCCGGAAATCCCGCCACGTTCCACGGCCCCGCCCTGATCCACGAACTGGAATTACTGGCGCAGGCGGGACTGCCCTTGACCGAGGTGCTGATCGCGGCCACCAGCCGTCCGGCCACCCGTCTGGGCCAGAGGACACTGGGTCGGATTGAACGAGGCGCGGTCGCGGACATGGTCGTGCTCCGCGCCGACCCTCTGACGAACGTGACCGCCTATCGCGCGGTCGACAGCGTGTATCTGGGCGGCCGCAAACTCGACCTCGGAAAACTCTTCGACACGCCGGCGGGGCCGTGGCGACCCAGCGCGATTGGTTCTTACTAAGGTGGGGGCCGCAGGAGACTGGACGACCTTGTGCTCAGCCCCCACACCCCGAACGCAGGCGGGAGTGAATCCCGCCTCCGTGTCTAAGGTGGGGGCCGCAGGAGACTGGACGACCTTGT
>Ga0163144_10012409_pt1 | contig 17901 bp, 14 predicted proteins | sample OliLak19BULKMAT1_FD_123175 | JGI IMG/M metagenome (GOLD analysis project Ga0163144, IMG submission 123175) | Freshwater microbial mat bacterial communities from Lake Vanda, McMurdo Dry Valleys, Antarctica - Oligotrophic Lake LV.19.BULKMAT1 | ecosystem: Environmental > Aquatic > Freshwater >...
CGGATGGTTTCCTCCGCGCCGCGCTGGGCCAGGGCGGTTCCGCGAACGCCTCCTATAGCTGGACCGCCTCGGTGCGCCAGCTGGACGCCAGCACTGACATCTTGAACTGGACGCCTAACGGCGCAACTCCGCCCAACGTGGCGGGGTTCATCAACAACGGCCTGTTGTTCACGGAAGGCAGCTGCGTGCTGGCCGGGACCTGCACCGAGTTCGCTGACGCCTTTGCGATGACGGGCAACATCGGCCTGCTGTCGACGGGTGACGTCGCTGTCGACGAGACCTTGGGTGCTTTCGAAGCCGAACTGACTTTGGCGCCGGGCACCTACACGTTCACGATCAGCCACAACACCAATGCTGACGCGGACATCGCGATTCCGGAACCGGGCACCCTCGCGCTGCTCGGCGCTGGCCTCCTCGGCATCGGCGCCCGCCGCCGCAAGACCGCCTAAGTCTGACTTGGATGGTTGATGAGAACCCCGCTTCGGCGGGGTTCTTTTTTGGTGGCCCCTCGACGCTCACGCCCCCGCTTCGATGACGCCTGCTTCGATGTTATCCTCCGCGTTCCCCAGCATCTGATCTCCGCACCGCATGTTCACCCAGTGCCCGGATTGCCAGACCCTGTTTCAGGTCACCGCAGACAATCTGCGCACCGCGATGGGCATGGTTCGTTGCACGCATTGCGCCACGGTATTCAACGCGCTGTCCGGCCTGCGCGAAGTCGCCGAGATCGACACCGCCCAGGCGGAGCCGGTCGGCAATCAGCTGTCAGCCGTGCTGGCCTTCGGTGACGAGCAGCTCATAGACCCCAAATTCCTCGCCAGCCAGGACTGGTTCGTCACCTCGCTCGGGCCAACCCCGGCCGAGGCCCTGACCCAATCGATCGTGGCGAGCGCGCAGCAGCGCGTCGCAGCGGCGGTGCCCGTGCCTGCGCGCCCGGTCGCCAAGCCCACCGCTGAAGCCCCTGAACCGGCGGACGAATCACAGGTCGGCGAGTCGCGGTCGTCACGCCTGCTGCGCGCCTTCCTTGGCGAAACTTTCGCGCTGGCGCTGCGCAATCTCAGCCGCCATCGCCGCCGCACGGCGCTCGGGATCGGCGCGATCGGTTTCGGCGTCGTGGCGCTGGTCCTCGCCGGGGGCTTCGCGGAGTGGATGCAGTGGGCAGAGCGTGAGTCGACGATTCACTCGCGCCTCGGCCACCTCCAGATCGTGCGCAGCGGCTATTACGAAAACGGCGTGGCCGATCCTTACGCTTATCTGATCCCGGAAGCAGCGGTCAACACCAAGCGCCTCACGCAGCTGCCGCACGTCAAAACCGTCACGCCGCGCCTGGCCTATTCGGGGCTGATCTCCAAGGGCGAAACCACCGTCAGCTTCCTCGGCGAAGGCGTGCTGCCGGAAACAGAAGCCGAAGTCTCGAAGGAAGTGATCGTGCACGACGGCAGCGCGCTGTCGAGCGCACAGCCCAAAGGCATCGTCCTCGGCAAGGGACTTGCGGCCAGCCTCGGCGCCGCCGTGGGCGACTCGGTTGTGCTGCTGACGACGACCAGCTCTGGCAGCGTGTCCGCCGTCGAGGCGAATATCAGCGGCATTTTTCACACGGCAGTGAAAGCCTTCGACGATGTCGCGCTGCGCACGCCGATTACACTCGCGCGCGAGCTGACCAAAGCCGAAGGCTCGCATCAACTGATTGTGCTCCTCGACGAAACCGAGCGGACCGACGAAGTACTGCACTACCTGCGCCAGCTCGTGCCGGCCGACAAGAGCGCCCTGCAGATCATTCCCTGGATTGATCTGGCCGATTTCTACAAGGCGGTGGTGGCGCTGTTTGCGTCGCAGATGAATTTCGTGCGCGCCATCATCGCGATCATCATCATCATGAGCATCTCGAACACGCTCGTGATGAGCGTGATGGAGCGGACCAGCGAGATTGGCACGCTGATGGCCATCGGGTATCGCCAGCGTAAAGTGATGCAGCTGTTCGTCAGCGAAGGTTTCCTGATTGGCATCGCCGGCGGCTTGTCCGGGGTGGTGCTGGGCTATCTGCTGGCCGCAGGGATTTCCGCGGTAGGCATCCCGATGCCGCCGGCGCCCGGGATGGATCAGGGCTTCACGGCCGCGATCCGCATGACCTGGGAGTTGCTCGTTGGCGGGTTTCTCGTGGCGGTGGTGTCGGCCGTGCTGGCCAGCCTCTATCCGGCCTGGAAAGCGTCAAGGCTCGAGATTGTCGACGCGCTGCGGCGCGCGCGTTAGGTCGCCTGATGAAGATCGACGTCATGACCTTCACCTTCGCGCTGCGCAACCTGCTGCGCCAGAAGGGCCGCACAGGCATGACGCTCGCCTCGATCATTTTCGGCGTGATCGGCCTGATCCTGTCCGGCGGCTTCGTCGAAGACGTTTTCATTCAGCTGCGCGAGGCCACGATTCATTCGCGGCTGGGGCATCTGCAGATCTACAGGGAAGGCTTCTACGCCCAGGGCTCGAAGGAGCCTTACGATTACCTGATTGAAGCACCGGAAGACGTCGAGGCGAAGATCGCCAACCTGCCCGGCGTGATCGATTCGATGCAACGCCTGAATTTCTTCGGCCTCCTGAACAACACGAAAACCGATCTGCCAATCATCGGCGAAGGCGTGGAGCCGGCGAAAGAAGCCAGGCTCGGCAGCTTCTTCTTCATCATCGAAGGTCGCCAGCTCACCGACGACGATGCCTATGGCGTGTTGCTCGGCGAAGGCGTTGCCAAGTCACTGAAGCTCAAGGTCGGCTCCTTCGTCACGGTGCTCGCCAACACACCGGACGGGGCGCTGAACAGCCTCGAGTTCGAAGTCATTGGGGTCTTTCGCACCTTCTCGAAGGACTTCGACGCCCGCGCGGTACGCGTGACGCTGCCTGCGGCGCAGGAGTTGCTGAGCGTGAGCGGCGTACACGCGGTGGTGGTCTCGCTGGCTGACACCCTGCAAACCGACGCGATCGCCGAAGCGGTGAAGGCCCAGATCAGCGGTGAGGGCTACGAGCTTAAGACCTGGTTCGAACTCGACGACTTCTATGCGAAGACAGTCGATTTGTACAAGAGCCAGCTCGGCGTGCTGCAGTTCATTATTCTGGTCGTCGTGCTGCTGAGCGTCGCGAACAGCGTCAGCATGACCGCTTATGAACGCGTCGGCGAATTTGGCACGCTGAAGGCACTGGGCAAACGCAGCAGCGATATTGCCAAGCTCATCATCCTCGAGAACGCCCTGCTCGGCTTCATCGGCGCCAGCCTGGGCGTACTGCTCGGCATTGCGCTGGCGCTTGGCATCTCGGCGATCGGTATCCCGATGCCGCCGCCACCGAATTCCAATGTGGGCTACACGGCGATGATTCGCGTGGTGCCCACCGTGGTCGTGGTGTCCTTCCTGATTGGCTTCGTCGCCACGGTGTTGTCGGCCGTCCTGGCGGCGCGCGGTGCTTCGCGCGTGCCGGTCGTCGATGCCCTGCGGCAGAACATCTGAGCTCATGCGCGGGCGCTGCTGACATGTCCGGCCTCGCGATGGCTCGCCTGTTCGCCCGCGAACTTACCCGCCGCGAGTGCCAGCCACGAGGCCCCACGCCGACCGCCCGGATGGGTGCTGCCGGCGTCCTTGCTGCGATGGAAGACGGTGGCGAGATAGATGGCCGCACCGCCGCCGGCTATCTGTATCACAGCGCGAGAATGTCGCAGGTGCTGGTTGGCCGGCAGCACTGCGTGGACATCGGCTGCGGCAATGCGACGCAACTCCTGCAGTTGGCCGCGCTGAATCCCTCAATTCGCTTCACGGGCGTCGATGCTTCACCGCTGATGATCGCGCGTGGGCGCGAGCGCGCGGCGCGTTTGCGGCTCGAGAATGTTGACTTTGTGCTGGAGGACTTCGCGAGCCTGCTGCGGGCCGCCCGCGGCACGTACGATGCGGCAATCTGCACGATGACCCTGCACGACCTCCCGCACGCAGCCGCACTAGATACCGGCCTGCAGGCGATGGCCGTTTGCGCCGGACCGGCGGGGGCCATCTATATCGAGGATTTCGCGCGGCTGAAAGCGCCGGCCTCGATTGATTTCTTCGTCAATCTCAATGCGCCGACGGCGGCCGACCGCTTCAGCGCCCTGTATCGCTGCTCGCTGGCGGCCGCTTTCACGCTGTCTGAGCTACGGGAAGCACTGCACCGATGGCTGCCGCGCGTGACGCTCCATCAGACTTTCCTGGTGCCCTTTCTGACGGTCGCCAAAACCGCCGACGGCGCGCTGAGCGGCGCACAGAAGCGTGAGCTGACACTGCAGCGCGCGGGGCTGTCGGTGGCCAACCGCCGGGATCTCGACGATCTGCGGCGCTTTTTCAAGCTCGGCGGCCTGCGCAACGATCCTTTTGTCTGAACTGTCTCAACGCTTCGATTTGACGTAATAGTCGAGCACCTGCCGCAACACCTGGTCATTGTCCGGCGTCGCCACCCCGAGCGACGTCAAGCGGCGCGTGGAGTCATCATTGCCGAACTGCTGGATGCCCGCGAGATAGTCCAGGTAAATCGGCAGCGTATTCACCGCACGGCGCTCACGCTCCGGCAGGAAAGTCGCCACGCCACGCATCACGCGCATGAAGTTTTCGCGCGTGAAATCAATCTTCGGTGTCCAGCCCATCAAGCCGCCGCGGCGGAAGATTTCACGGACCGTTTCCCGCAATTCAACGAGGCGCAGCGCCCGTGCGGGCCCCGAACACAAATGAAAAATGCTGCCCGCCGTGTCGACATTGCGTGACGCCGCGACGATCGCGGCCGCCACGTAATCGTTGGGCACGATGTCGAGGGTGGCTTCGCCAAGCCGGGGGAATAGCCCGAAGGTCCGCATTCCGCTGAGGAACTCGCAGATGAAGTAGAAAATCTGGAAATGAATTACCGCGCCGCTGCGCGCATCGCCGACCACCATGCTGGGCCGGTGGACGGTCGCCGGAAATCCGCCGTCCACTTCCTTGTGCACGAGATCTTCCGCTTCGGCCTTAGAGGCTTCATACGTGTTGTGGAATTCACGCGGCTCCGTTATCCAGCGCTCCGGCAAGGGCCCGCGCCAGCGGCCGCCGACGCCCACGGTGGATACGAACTCGACCTTGCGCAGATTCGCACAGGCCTTCGCCAGTTCTATCACACTGGCAACGGGATAGAGCGCGGTCTGGCGTGCTTCATCGAGCGGCAGATTCATGCGCACGCTCGCGGCGCAGTGAATGATGTTCGTACACGCGCGCTGCAGCGCCTCGCGGTCCTCAGCGCCCAAGCCCAGCGCCGGCTCGGTGATTTCACCGCTGACCGGCCGCACGCGCGCGGCAAAGCCACCGGCACCGACGGCGGCGAGTTCCGCGGGATAGTGGGCGTTCCAGAAGGCGATCAGCTCAGCAAAGCGGGTGTGCAGATCGCTGCCCTTCTTGGGCCGCATCAGCACCAGCACCGTCGTGTCCGGCAGGGCCGCCAGACGCGGCACGATTGCGCTGCCAACGACACCGCTGGCCCCGGTGACGAGATAGTGAGCCATGGCTGCCCCTTTCAACAATTCAGCATCAAGGTGTCGGGTGCGGCGGGGCCCACAAAATGCCCGCCACTTTCGAGCCGTTCGAACAGTGCATCAAGGCCGGCCTGATGTCGTGCTTCGATGACTCTTCTTCTGAGCTTGAGATTGCTCGTCAATTCGCCGGCGTCGATCGTGAACGCATGACGATGCACCAGCAGCCCCGCGGGCCGCAGATACTCGGCGTCTTCCGCCATGGCGGCCGCCACCTGCGCCGCAATGCGCTGCGCGTAGCGGGCAAACGCCGCGTCTTCGCGCAGCGCTGGCAGCGCCTCGGGCGGCGGCGTGACGAGCGCGACAATGGCCTTGCGCGAGGCGCCGAAGACGACCACGTTGTCGATGCCCGGGATCTGCTTGAGCCGCGCTTCGACCGCCGTCGGCGCAATCTTGCGCCCGGTGGAAGTCTTGAAGACCTCTGATTTGCGGCCCGTCAGCCGCAAGCGGCCGGCGGCAGTCCACGCGCCGAGATCGCCGGTGTGCAGGTAGCCGTCGCCGTCGATCGCGGCTTCTTCGGCGGCCGCGCCGAGATAGGACTTGAAGACGCCCGCGCCACGGACCAGCACTTCGCCGTCGTCGGCGAGGCGCACTTCGTTGCCGGCTACCACACGGCCGACCGTACCGAATTCAAAGTCGGCCACGCGGTTGATGGCAATCGGGACCACGTTCTCACTGAGCCCGTAAGCCTCGAGCACCAGCAGACCGAGCGCATGGAACTTGCCGATCAGCCAGCGCGGAAACGGCGCCGATCCGCTGACCATGAAGCGAATCTCGCCGCCCAGGATCGCGCGCAGGCGATGTAGCACCAGGCGCTCCGCGAGGGCGGCTGCCAGACGCGCAGCCAATCCGGGCACCCGGCCCTCGCGCTGCGCGGTGGCCACGCGATCGCCGGCGGCGATGGCCCAGCGCACCAGTTGGCGGGCAATGGCGGGCCGGGCTGCCAACTGCTGCTCGATCCCTTCATTCAGCTTCTCGAAAAAGCGCGGCACCGCGACGAACACTTGGGGCTTAATCGACGGCAGCTGGCGCATGATGCTGCGCGGATCGGCCACGAAATAGGTTTGTGCCCCGCGCCCCGCCGCGCAAAAGTTGATCATGCGCTGGAACAGGTTCGACAGCGGCAGCCAGCACACGAGGCGATCGCTCGCGGTGATCTCGGGAAACGCATCGAGGATGCCGGCGACCGCGAGGCAGACCTGCGCATGCGTGTAGGCAATGCCCTTCGGCGCGCCGGTGCTGCCGGACGTGAAGATGATCGTTGCGATGGCTTCGGGTGCTGGACCTTGCGCGAGCGGCTGGGCGGCCAGCGCGTCGAACATCGGGCGCGACAGCCAGCGCACGGGGCATGCCGCCGGCGCCGGGTTGTCCGCCAGACAGATGACGAACGCGAGCCCGGCACAAGCATCGGGCGGGATCCGCGCGAAGGCTGTCGCGTCACCCACCACGAGCCCGCGGAGTGCGCTGACCTGGATGATGTCGGCCAGGCGCGCCGGCTGATCGTGCGCGTCGAGCCCGACGATGGCGGCGCCACACAACAGCCCCCCCACCTGCACCGTTTCCCAGTCGAGGCCGGTCGGCGCCATCAGGCCCAGGCGCGCGCCTGCGCCGAGCCCGAGCGCGGCAAGGCGGCCGGCCGCTGCTTCCGCGCCGCGCATGAAGTCGCCCCAGGTACTCGGCTGCCAGTGATCCGCTACCAGTGAGTGATAAGCCGCCGCCTCGGGCGCATCGAGCGCGCGCTGACGATAGTAGTCAGTAAGGATGTCCGGCGCGCGGGGCATGCGGTTCGTGCCCGGGCTCAGGCAGCGGTGTCAATCACGGGATCGTAAGCACCGCGCGGCAGCGTGATGAGCAGTTCGTCGGGCGTCATGTCGAGCCACTTCAGATGCTCGGTGGTATGGCGGCCCAGAAACCAGCACCGCTTCACCATCGTGTCGACGACAGGCGCCATGATGCGCCATTCGGACAGTTTGGCCTTGCCTTCGCGAATCAGCGTCGCGAATTCGGGTGCGTAGGGGTTGTAACCGAAATTCTTCAGATCGGAGAACATCAGCAGCCAGTTGATCGGATAGTTGCTGAATATCGGGCTCGCGTTGCGCGACGTGGCGATGAGCCCGTGCGCAACGACACTGCGCATCGCTTCATCCTGGTTGTAAGACCAGGCATGAAACGGCGCGAGGTAGCGCGGAAAGTGGGTGCCGGCCGGGTAGCGCAGCGGGTTGAAGAAGCGGCTGAGTTCATCGTCGGTGAACTGGCCGCCGTGTTTCAACTGCGGTGGCGTCCAGTCGGTACGCTCGATCAGCGGGCGGGAAAACTCGTAGAGCATGCGTTCCGGCTCGGGCTGGCCGGGCGAATAGCCGGCCATGACGAGCGGGATGTCCTTTTCGAGCGCCAACTGAATGGCGTCGCCTTCGAACAGCGGTGCATAGACATAGGACACCGTATACGTGGCGCCGCGCGCTTCCTGATTGCGCAACAGATAGGCAAACAGCTTGCGATAGAGCTCGGCCGGTGGCGAATAACTGATGTGATCGATGTTGAGCTTCGCGAGCGTCTGGCGAATGTTCTTCCACGCCACCGGCGGAATGTTGACGTCCACCGTGAACGCCAGCACCTTCAGCTTGTATTCCACGACCAGCTTGTAAAGCATCCACGCGCTGTCTTTGCCGCCGCTGAACGGCACCAGGACGTCGTAACGGCCCTGGCCGCGCGACGACGCAATGGCGGCTTCAAGGTCAGCTTCGCGTGCCGCGCGCCCGGCATCTTCCTGTTGCGCCGACCCGGGAGCGTATTCCCGACACGGCCGGCAGACACCTGCGCCATCGAAATCCGCGCCGGGCACGGCAGCGGGCAACAGGCAGCGCTTGCAACGTCGCATCGAGCGATCTCCTCAGGACGGGTGGATGAACACGGATCTTCGTCGAATCATACGCTGCACCCGGTGTGGCCGCGAAGCTGAGTCGACAACGGGCTATCGGCTGCGCTCAGACTGCACTTTCGCGCAGCAGCGCCTGCAGCTGCTGATTGGCATCGTCCAGCTGACTGTAGCTCAGGCGATAGCACCGCACGGCGTCCGTCAGCTCAGCCAGCATCTCGAAGGCTAGGCGCCCGAGCAGCACGTAGTTGAAGGCGTTGTTCGTCAGCTCAGCAAAGGCCTCGGACCGCGCCATTTCCGTCAGCGTGGTGTTGACTCCGGGCTTGTAGCTTGGAAAGACCACGAGCTTAGGCCGGGCGCCTTCGTCCATGCGACGCAGATGCTCGGCAAGCGGCCTCAAATGGGACACACGCCCCTTGCGGGTGCCGGGGATCTGCGGCCCAAACGCCGCCTCCGGCACGGCCGCCTGAATGACTTCGATGGCGTCATTTTTCAGCGGAATGAGGCGTGGGAAGGCTTGGAGGTCGAGCGAGCCCGGCTTGAGCAAGGCGAATTCGTCCGAGAACAACCGCCAGCCCCGGTGCATCAGGAAAGCCGTCAGCGTGCTTTTGCCAGCGCCAGGCACGCCCGGCATGATCATCGCGCCCTCGTCACGCGCCAGTGCCCCACCGTGCAGCATCAGGTACTGATTGGCCCGCGTGGCGACACACCAGTTGAGGCTCCATTCGATATGGGCCAGCAGCGCATTGACTGGAAAATCGGTGAACGGGACTTCGTCTTCGAGGCAGATTTCGCGCGGACGGCCCAGCAGCCGCGCCCACCAGGCCTGATCGCGCAGACTGAGGCGCGCGTCGGTGAAACTGTCGACGGGTGCCAACGGGTAGTCCGGGTAGTGCTGTGCCAGACAGCCGGCCAGCAACGGGTCGCGGCCCTGAAGGCAAACCACGAACGGGCCGATGCGCAATTTCAGACCTGTCACCAGCCGCCCCTGCAGCTCGTCTGCCGGCAGTTCGCGCAGGCTGGTCCTCATGCGGGACGGGTCATCACGATGCCGAGGCGATCGAGCACCGTCAGCGAAGTCTCGATGGCAGACTGCAGTGCGTCGTCGTCATCGATTGCGTAGCGTTCGAGCAGCGCACGGTAAATGTCGGCCGCGCTGCGGCCCTCGCCGTCGAGCAGATGAAACACCTCGACGGCCACACTGTTGAGAAAGTGGGTCTGGCCTGATCTGGGATCAAACGCGAAATGGGCGTCGCCCCAGCTTCGCCACAGCAAGCCGGCCGCTGGATCCGCGATCCATCGACAATTGAGCATCGGGTTTGTCATTCGAAAGAGGCCTGCAGGCGCAGGCCTCAAAGACTAGCACGGCCGGGGCCGACCGTGCGGCTTGTCAGGCGAGGCTCAGGCCTTGCCCCACAGCGACTTCAGGCAGGCACCAGACAGGCTGGTCATCATGCAGCCGACGGGGGTCTGCGGTTCGCCGACGGCCATCACTCTGCCGTCGATCGCGCTGAAGTGCACGATTGCATGCTGGTGATTGACCGGCGTGCAGGTCGCCGGGGAGGGCTTCGCATTGATGTTTGTCGGGCTGTTGATCAGTTCGTGTTCCGACGTCGGCACGATGGCGCCGGTCGACACATAGCGCCAGCACTTCTGCTGATCGGTGCTCCGGATACCTTCATAGTAGGTCGCCTGGCCGTTCGGCGTGTAGATGTTCTTCTTGGTCCTGCTGCTGTAAGTCTTGAGGAGCTTCTCGTAGCACGCAACCTTCTCGCGGAAAAAGTCGTCCGGCTGCGGCCGCAGGTGGGTGCAAGGGCTCTGCGGCACTTGGTTGGCGCAGCTCAGGCTCGAGCGTGCCGTGGCCTGGGCGGCGACGGAATGCAAGGTCATGACCGCGGGCAGCGCGAGCGTGGTGCCCTTCAGGAAACGCCGGCGTGCGGCCACCTGGGCATCCTGCGGCGAAACCGCGCGGGTAGCGCTGGCATGAGTATCGATTTCTTGATGGTCCATCCGACGTTCTCCGGACGATGAATACAGTGAGAGGTTGCAATTTATACGCCAGCGGCGGCAACTGCTGTTTTCCAAAAGGTTTTATGCCGCATAATCTTGGCGGCGCCGGTCTGGCGCCTGTTCTGGTCGCCATTTTGTAAGGCCCCTCTTACAAATACCATCCCCTAAGAGGCCGTTTTTGTTAAGAATCTTGACATGTCCGACGCCCACGACCTGATTCACTGGGTGGCCGAGCCGATCTCGCTGCTGGCGCTTGATATCGGCCAGTGGGAACGGGCGCTGATGCTTGGCCGTCGCCATGGGGTTTCCGGACGCTGGTATCCGGCGCTGGCAGCGGCCGCTGCGCTGGAACGGGTGCCTGCACCGGTCCTGCGCCATCTGCATTCGGATCATCTGGTAGCAGCAGACCGGGTGCGCTCGGCACGCTGGGAAATCAACCGGATTGTGCACGCCCTGGGCGGCAGCTCCGTAACGCCGACCCTGCTCAAAGGTGCTGCCTACATCGCGGCCGGGTTGCGAGCCGGCAATTGCCGGATGGTGTCCGACGTCGACATCCTGGTACCCCGCGCGGCGCTCGACGAGGTAGAAGAGGCGCTGCAAGCGCATGGCTGGCACCCCACCCCGCATGATGAATACGACGAACGCTATTATCGTGACTGGATGCACGAGCTGCCGCCGTTTCAGCACGCCATCCGCGGCACCAGCCTCGACGTCCACCACAATATACTGCCGCTGACGAGCGACCTCTGCCCCGATGCCACCGCGTTGCTGGCGCGCGCCGTGCCGCTCACCGGCCACGCCTGTCAGATGCTGGAACCCACCGACATGGTGCTGCACAGCGTGGTGCATGGCTTTTACGGCGGAGAGTTCATGAACTGCTTCCGCGATGTGCTTGATGTCTATGAATTGTGTCTGGATTTTCAAGCGAGTTCAGCGGACTTCTGGGATCGCTTGACGGCACGAACCCTGGCCTTGGGCGCTGCGCGGCCGATGTGGCTGGCCGTGCGCCAGGTGCGCCGCTTTCCCGGCCTGCCGGTGCCCTCGGCCTGCCTGCGCACGCTGGCCCAGGCAGCGGGCCACTGGCCAGCAAGACCCCTCGTCGACCGCCTGATCGATGCGACTCTTCTGCCCACCGTGCCACCTTCCCGCACCGAGCGCCTGGCGTTGAAAGCGCTGCTGGTACGTTCCCACTGGGTCAAGATGCCACTGCGAATTCTGCTGCCCCATCTCGGACATAAGCTGCAGTTACGGCTGCGTGAGCGCTGGCTGGCCGAGGCGGCACCGGCCACCGAACCCTGAGAGGGTGGCGCGGATAAGCATCTGTCACCGCGACACTGGCTCCCGGCCGCGCAGAATGCAGCGGCAACGCCGATAAGGCCTTTAACCGGGCGTTAAATGTATGTGTCCTGGCCCGTCGGGCAACAGGGTCGCGGCGCAGCCGGCAGCGCGGCGCGGGGCTCGTGAATGCGGAACCTGACTGCGACAACTGCGATGTCGAGCGCAGAAAACAAACGCTCGGAGCGTTGAACTGTATCCCTGAAAATGTAAGACTTTGTGTCGTCAGTCAGGCTGTACTCACTACTAAATTAAAGCTACTCCAACGGAAGGAGATATCAGGCATGAGAGAAGCTCATCCGCTCGTCAAACGCGTGGCCGAAACACTTGATTTCGGTGGCGATGACGATCTGTTTGATCATGCGGGGGGCGGCGCGCCCAACGTCGAACGCAATGTCGCGGCAACGGCCCAGGCCGAAAAAGCCGCAAACCCGGAACTGTCGTTCGGTGATGCCTTGAGGGGGCTGCTCGGATCCACGACCGCGAGCAATACACGCTGAAATTATCCCTCGCGGGCGCCCGCGCCCTCGGGGGACATTAAAGTCGGCCAGGGCCCTGAGCTTCGGCGCACTCAGCCCTGGATGTTGTATTTCTTCATCAGATGGTAGACGGTTGGCCGACTGACGCCGAGGATCTCGGCTGCTTTGCCCACCTGGCCGGCGCTGGCGGCCAGTGCCTGCTGAATGGCAGCGGCTTCAGCCTCTTCGCGGATTTCCCTCAACGTTCGAAAGCCGTTGCTCGCTGGCGCATCGAGTTCCAGGTCGAAGGGTTCGATCACCGGGCCGTCCGCCATGATCACCGCCCGCTTCACCCGATTCTCCAGTTCTCGCACATTGCCCGGCCACCCGTAGGTTTCGATCGCGGCCAGTGACGCCGGACTGAAATCACGCACCTGCGCGTTGTTGGCCTGGCGAAACTTGTTCAGCAGTACGCGCGCGATCAGGATGGAGTCACCAGGGCGCTCGCGCAGCGGTGGGATCGAGACCGTCAGTTCGCTGATCCGGTAATACAGATCTTCCCGGAACTCGCCCTGAAGGATCTGCGCTTTGATGTTCTTGTGCGTCGCACAGATCACCCGCGTTTCGACCGCGATTTCCTCACGTCCCCCGATGCGCTCGACGACTCGCTCCTGCAGAAAACGCAGCAGTTTTGCCTGCAGCGGCGTCGGCAAATCACCCATTTCATCGAGGAACAGCGTGCCGCCGTCGGCATACTCGAGTTTGCCTTTGGTCTGCTTCGCCGCGCCGGTGAAGGCACCCTTCTCATAGCCGAACAATTCGCTTTCGAGCAGGGTTTCCGGAATCGCCGCGCAATTGATCGCGACGAACCGCTTGTCACGCCGTCCGCTCAGTTCATGGATAGCACGCGCCAGCACTTCCTTGCCCGTTCCGCTTTCGCCGAGGAGCAGCACAGAGGTGTTGGTCGGCGCAATTTTCTCGATTCGACGACAGACGTCGAGCATCTGGGTACTGCCGGCAATCACGCCCGACAGTGGCTCGCGCACTGACGCAGCCAGCCTTCGATTCTCGGCTTCCAGTTCGTGCAGACGGTGGGCGCGCTCGACGATGAGACTCAGCACGTCCGGATCGATGGGCTTTTCGTAGAAGTCGTAGGCACCCTGGCCCACGGCCTTGACCGCCACGTCCCGGTCGTCGTTGCCCGTGACGATGATGACCTTGGTCATTGGCGCGAGCCGCAAAATTTCATTGAGCGTCAGCAGACCTTCAGACGCATTGGCCGGATCGGGCGGCAGCCCGAGATCGAGCGTCACGACCGGCGGCTCGAGACGGCGCACCGCCTCCAGCGCAGATTCACGATCGCCCGCCACTTCGAGCTCATAATCCTCGAACGACCACTTGAGCTGCTTTTGCAGACCCGGATCGTCCTCGACGATGAGCAGCTTTCGTTTGTTCATCAGACCTTTTCCATCTGTCGTCCGTGGATGTCGGTTCGGCTAACGACCACTTCATGTAGCGGCAACACGATTGAAAACCGGGTGCCCGCGCCGGGCTGGCTCGTGACCGTCAGTTTGCCCCCAATCGACGTCACGACATGCAGGCTTTCGTAGACCCCAATGCCCATGCCGGCCTTGCCTTTCGTGGTGTCAAAGGGCTTGAACAGATGGTCTTTGAGGAATTCCTCGCTCATGCCGCAGCCCGTGTCGCTGATTTCAATCAGCGCCTTGTCACCGCTGCCGCGCAGCCAGATGTCGATTTGTCCACTCTCCGGCGTTGCGTCCTGCGCGTTCTGCAGCAGATGCTCGAAGACGTCCACGAGCCCGTCTCGATTGGCCACCACCGTCAGCTGTTCGCCCGCCCAGTGCAGCGTCGGCACGGGGACACGGGCCGCCGCGTGGGCCGCCGCTTTCTGGGCCGCCGCCACGACGTCGACCAGCTCAGTGCTCTGATGTTCGACGTTCGGCTGCCGCAGGTTGGTCATCATCCGGTTCATCTTGCTGACTGCATCGGAAATGGTGTTGAACGCGTCAGTGATGAACTCGGGATTCGCGCGATGTTTCTCGGCGTTGCGCACCAGCAAGGACAGTTGCGCGACGACATTCTTCAAATCGTGAACGAGGAACGCGGACAGGCGATTGAAGGCATCGAACTGCCGCGCATCGGCGAGCGCCTCCGTTACACGCAGCAACGCGAGATAGCCGGCGGCCTGGTGGCCCAGCGTGCGCAGCAGCTGACGGTCCTCCCAGGTCAGGTCGCTGCCGGTACGCGACGCTTCAAGCACCACAAACGCGAGCAGCTCGTCGCGATGGATGATCGGCACCACGATCCATGCCCGCGGCATGTCGAGCAGCCAGACCGGCACCGCCAGGTCCTGATCAATGGTGGACCTGGCCGCTTCATCCTCGAGATCGATCACCGCATCCGCGCGTTGCAGGCGCACGATCAGCGCGTGTTCCTCATCGAGGACGACCGACTTCGGCGGCTCCGTCACCCACTGCGCCACCACGGCGAAACTGCCGTTTGGCGCTTTGTGCCACATCAGACCGCCCGTGCTGTCCATGACATCGGTGATGGCCTTGAGAAGGGTCTCACGCAAGTCTTTCGGATCATCGCCAATCTGCGCCAGCCGGTCCGTGAACGACAGCCAGGCTTCCTGATAGTCGTAATTGTTGCGGTAGAAATGCCGGGCAACGAAGATCCGCAGCCGGGACCGCAGTTGGGTCGATGCGATCAGCGACATCAGGACCACCAGCGCAAGACAGAAGAACACGATGCGCAGCGCGCCGCCCCAGCTGCCACCGTAGATCTTCACGTAGTAGCCGGCAGCCGACATCAGCAGCAGATAGGCCCCGGCGCTAAACACCGCCGTGACGTGGAACACCACTTTGCGCGAAACGAACAGGTTCGGGCGCAACTTGTTGTTGCGCGCCACGGCAATCAGGATGAAAGGCACCGCCAAGGCGTCAACCGCCGTGCGCGCACCCCAGATATCGGGCGTAATCTGATTGAAGAGGACGGCTTCGGCGTATAGGTAGAAGTCGTAGGCGATCATGCCGCCCACGGCAAAGCACAGGTGCTTGATCGACCATCGCGCGTCCGGATAGGTGTTGCGATAGACCTGTTCGACCAGCGCCAGCGCGAATACGGCCTGCGCCAGGAAGGCGAGCAACACTAATTTGACGTAGTCGATGCGCAGCCCGGTGATGCTGAAATCGAGGACTGCCGCCGCCCCGCCAATCACGGGCACGACAGCCGCGATGCCAAACGCCCAATAGAGTGTTCGCACCGTCGCGGCATAGGCCCGGTCCGGCGAGCGGCTCAGCATGTTGCCCAGCACGTAGACCCAGCTCACATTGCGGCAGACCTCGAGCACCTGCACAAGGTAAATGCCGCCTGGCAGCGCAAGCTCCAGATAGTAGGCAACCTGCACCGCCATCCAGGCAGACGTCAGCAGCCCGGCGAGCAGCACGGGCCTGCCCAGCGGTGACTGGCGGTAGAGAATGATGACGACCAGCGTCAGAAGCAGAAACGCAGCAACGCCCAGCGAACCTGCCAGAACGGCAAAAGCGCTCATATTTGCTCAGACCGCGAAGTCATAGGCCTCCGTTGTCACGCAGGCGGGGTCGCCCGCCTGAAAGCGGAACGCAGGATGCGGGGCTGGAAATATCGGCCGCCTCAGCGGGCGCCCTTGCCCCAAAGTATAACTTGAATCGTCTGCAGCAGGATGTTGACGTCCAGAAAGACGCTGTAGTTCTTCAGGTAGTAAAGGTCGTACTGAAGCTTTTCCCGGGCATCCTGGATGGAGGACCCATACGGATAGGACACCTGCGCCCAGCCCGTGATCCCGGGCTTCACGTGATGGCGAAGGTCATAATAGGGAATCGCGCGGGACAGCTCGCTGACAAACTCGGGCCGCTCCGGGCGCGGCCCGACGAAGCTCATGTCACCCTTCAACACGTTCAGCAACTGGGGCAGTTCATCGATGCGGGTCTTGCGGATGAACTTGCCGACACGCGTCACGCGGCTGTCTTGCTTGGTCGCCCACACGGCTTTGCCGTCGCCCTCCGCGTCCTGACGCATGCTGCGGAATTTGATCACGTTGAAACATTGGCCGCGCAGGCCGACGCGCTGCTGCGTGTAAAAAATCGGAGCGCCGCTTTCGAGCACGATCAGCACCATCGCGATGAGCATGAAGGGCAGCGTAACCGTCAGCAGCAGCAGCGAGGCGAGGATGTCGAACAGGCGCTTCTCACCGCGGCGAATGACGGCCTGCGTGAAACCGTCCGCAAAGATGACACCGCTCGGGTGCAGCGCATCAAGGCGAATCTTGCCGAGCTGGCGTTCGAGGAAGGTGCTTTCGTCGATGATCCGGATCCCGTGCATTTTGCAGTCGAGAATTTCGTCGACCGGTAATCCTTTGCGACGATCGTCAATCGCCACCACCAGTTCCTCGGCCGCGAAGCGCTCGATGAGGGTGCGCAGCGTCACGTTGGGACGGATGATCTTCGCCTCGCTGACCACCTGACTGTCGATACCGATGTCGATGAAACCGACCAGGGTGATGCCGAGCCGGTCAGAAGCGCGCCGCAGATTCTCGATCTGCTTCGCCCGTTCGCCGACGCCCAGCACCAGCACCCGGCGCGAAAAACGGGCGTCCGTCTTCGCCGAGCAGACAATGCGGCAGGTTGCGATCCCGATGAAGGACGCAAACATGGCCACGAGGATGGCTGAGCCGCCGAGCACGAGTTGTGGCGCAGCCAGATAAATGGCGCCCATCACGAGAAAGCCAACGACGAAACTCAAGGACAGCCGGATGATGGTCTCCAGTGGACCATCCCGCTGATCGCGCTGATAAAAACCCATCGCGATCATGCCGGCGAGCATGGCGCCGCAGAACACCATGGCCTGGATGAGGACCGACAGGCCGGCACCGCCCAGCGACAGCCCCTCCAGGGCGACGCCTAGCGCCACACCAACGTAAATCGAGACCACCAGTATCAGCGCCTCGGCGAGGCCCAACAGCAGCAAGGTGGTCGGTATGTAGTGCCTGAATATTCTCAGCATTTTATTCCGTCGCTGATTCAAAAGGGCGTCTGCTGCGACCGTGCGGGAGGTTCCGCCTCCCGGTGCGTGCAGACTGAATGGAGCAACGGACATGCCAAGCTTCGGAAACGCCAGCGCTGCCCCCTCCCCAGTGGCTATCGGCCCCTGAACTGGAATCTGCAGTGAATAAAAACAGCAACTTGGGTAATCGCTTCAAACGGCCTCATCGATTGGAGGCAGACGCAGCGTCAGCGGCCTCTGCGGCGAAGGGCCCTGACGTGGAGGAACTGTCGCCAGACGGCGACAAGTGACGAAATTTGTCTGAACGGCGGGTAAAAAGGACTGCGGCCGCAAGCAGCGGCGAGTCCATGATAAAGGAGCGCTTGCCTGCGGTGCTCATTGCCCCCCCGCAAACTCCTCTCCTGATCTCGCGCGCCTCGCCGTCGACGGCCTTGGGCAGTAGCTCACCCGTCGGCTAGCGCGACACCTGGCTCGGCGCGCGGGCGCCCAGATGCTCGCTCAGCGCGTCCAGCAGCACCTGTTTCTTGATCGGTTTGGTCAGATGCGCCGTGCAGCCAGCGGCGAGGCTGCGTTCCATGTCTTCCTTCACCGCATGGGCGGTCAAC
>Ga0163144_10012411_pt1 | contig 17899 bp, 19 predicted proteins | sample OliLak19BULKMAT1_FD_123175 | JGI IMG/M metagenome (GOLD analysis project Ga0163144, IMG submission 123175) | Freshwater microbial mat bacterial communities from Lake Vanda, McMurdo Dry Valleys, Antarctica - Oligotrophic Lake LV.19.BULKMAT1 | ecosystem: Environmental > Aquatic > Freshwater >...
TCCTCTTTATTAATAATATATCCTATTATAAGTTTAATAAAAAAAAAAGTATATCACTTTATACTATATAGTTTTTATAAATCTAATAATATCTTTTTTTTACTTAATAAAAAGAAGAAAAAATTTTTTTTCTTCTTTTTTTATTTATTATCAAAAATTCTTTCTTTATCTTATAATAAGATACAGATTTAAAAAAAAAGGATATTTTGAAAGAAAAATTTTAGTTGAATTTACTCTTTTATTTCAAAGTTGAAACTATTTATGGAAAGTATTTTATTAAGTAAATTACCAGGAGTTTTTGCTGTTTTTGGTCCATTAACAGATATAATGCCAGTTATACCTGTATTATTTTTTTTATTAGCTTTTGTTTGGCAAGCTAGTGTAGGATTTAGATAAAAAAAAAGAAAAATGGTAGAAACATTATTATCAGGTATTGTATTAGGTTTAATTGTCGTAACTTTATTAGGTTTATTTGTAGCAGCTTATTTACAATATAAGCGTGGAAATGAATTAGCGATCTAAAAAAATGCTAAATAAATAAATTTATTTATTATTTATCTTATAAAATAATTTGTTAACATTTTTTAAAATGAATTAATTAAGATTAATTAATTCATTTTAAAGAGAAAAAAATTTTAAAAATTACCAACTAGATTTTGTAACTCCCGGTAAAAGACATTCATGTGCCATTTCACGTAAAGCATTTCTGCATAAACCAAAAAAGCGAAAATATCCACGTGGACGCCCAGTTTTCCAGCAACGATTTCGTATTCTAATACGTGCACTATTTCTTGGAAGTTGTTGAATTTTTTTTGAAAGTTCAAATTTTTCTTCTAAAGACTCTGCTTTTTTAAAAGAAAGTAATAGTTTTTTTCTTTTTTCACTATATTTTTGGACGCATAGTTTACGTTTTTTCTCTCGTTCAAGCATACTTTTTTTCGCCATAATTCTTTTTTCAGATACAATTTTTTTTTTAATTCTTTTCTAAAAAAAAATTTTTAGAAAAGAACTTATAGCAAAAATAATAACAGAATTATCCAAATTTTCCTAATGTAGAAGCTATAACAAAAGGTGCATATGTAAAAATGTAACCAATTGTAAAATGAGCTAATCCTACAAGTCTGGCTTGAACAATAGAAAGAGCAACAGGTTTATCTTTCCAACGAATTAAATTAGCTAATGGTGTTCTTTCATGAGCCCAAACAATTGTTTCAATTAATTCTTGCCAATAACCTCGCCAAGAAATTAAGAACATAAATCCAGTAGCCCAAATAAGATGCCCAAACAAGAACATCCAAGCCCATACAGATAAATTATTCATTCCTAATGGATTATAACCATTAATTAATGGGGAAGAATTTAACCAAAGATAATCTCGTAACCAACCCATAATATAATTAGAAGATTCATCAAATTGAGCAGGATTTCCTGACCATAATGTTATATGTTTCCAATGCCAATAGAATGTAGTCCATCCAATAGTATTTAGCATCCAAAACATCGAAAGATAAAAAGCATCCCATGCAGAAATATCACATGTTCCACCTCTTCCTGGTCCATCACAAGGGAAGCTATACCCGAAATCTTTTTTATCTGGCATTAGTTTAGATCCTCGTGCATCTAATGCCCCTTTCACTAGAATAAGTGTAGTTGTATGTAATCCTAATGCAATAGCATGATGAACAAGAAAATCACCTGGTCCAATAGTTAAAAATAAAGAATTTTTTGTACTATTAATTGCTTCTAACCAATTTGGAAGCCATAATTGTTGACTTGCTATCGAAGCGGAACTTTCTGAAGAAGATAAAAACGCATTAAAACCATAAACAGATTTTCCAGAAGCGGCTTGAATCCATTGAGCAAATACAGGTTCTACTAATATTTGTTTTTCAGGTTGACCAAAAGCAACTACAACATCATTATGAACATAAAGTCCAAGCGTATGAAATCCTAAAAATAATGAAACCCAACTTAAGTGAGAAATAATAGCTTCTTTATGATCTAACATTCTAGCTAGTACATTATTTTTATTTGCTTCAGGATCATAATCTCTAACGAAGAAAATAGCTCCATGAGCAAAAGCTCCTACCATTAAAAATCCAGCAATATACTGATGATGAGTATATAAAGCAGCTTCTGTAGCATAATCACGAGATAAAAATGCATATGGATTTAAAGAGTAAATATGTTGAGCAACTAAAGAAGTTGTAACTCCTAAACATGCAAGAGCTAAACCTAATTGCATATGTAATGAATTAGTTATTGTTTCATATAAACCAATATGACCTTTTCCTAATCTTCCTCCTGGCGGTCTATGAGCTTCTAAAATTTCTTTCATACTATGACCAATACCAAAATTTGTACGATACATATGACCTGCAATAATAAATAATACACCAATAGCTAAATGATGATGAGCAATATCAGTTAACCATAAAGATTGTGTTTGTGGATGGAATCCTCCTTTAAAAGTTAAAATAGCAGTCCCAGCACCATTAATTGTATTAAAAATATGAGCTGAAGAATCTGAATTTTCAGCATAAAGACTCCAATTTCCAGAGAAAAATGGTGTTAATCCAGCAGGATGTGGAAGAGTTGTTAAAAAATTATCCCAACCTACATGAATACCTCTTGATTCTGGAATTGCTACATGTACTAGATGTCCTGTCCAACCAAGAGAACTAACTCCGAAAAGACCTGATAAATGATGATTTAATCTCGATTCATTATTTTTAAACCATGCAATTGTTGGTTTAAATTGAGGTTGTAAATGTAACCATCCGGCTTGTAAAAAAACTAAAGCAAGAACTAATAAAAATAAAGAAGCAGTATATAAATCTTGATTTGTTCGAATTCCAATTGTATACCACCATTGATAAACACCAGAAAGTGAAATATTTACAGGATAAATTACTCCACCTCTTGTAAAAGCTTTTAAAGCTGTTTCTCCAAAGTGAGGATCCCATATTCCATGAGCAATAGGTTTAATTTTTAAAGGATTTAAAATCCATTGTTCAAAGTTTCCTTGCCAAGCAACATGAAATAAATTTCCTGCAGTCCATAAAAAAATAATAGCAAGATGTCCAAAATGAGAAGCAAAAATTTTTTGATATAAAGATTCTTCACTTACATTATCATGACTTTCCAAATCATGAGCTGTTGCGATACTATACCAAATACGACGAGTAGTTGGATCTTCGCTTAATACCTGACTAAATTTAGGAAATCTAGTAGCCATAAAAAACTCCTTAAAAAATTGTAAATTAACTAACTGATATAATTCTTGCTAAGAAGAATGCCCAAGTGGTTCCAATTCCACCTAATAAATAATGTGCTAATCCAACAGCACGACCTTGAGTGATACTTAAAGCACGAGGTTGAATAGCTGGTGCAACTTTTAGTTTATTATGTGCCCATACAATAGATTCAATTAACTCTTGCCAATAACCACGACCACTAAATAAAAACATTAAACTAAATGCCCAAATAAAATGTGCTCCTAAGAAAATTAATCCATATGCAGATAGTGCAGAACCATAAGATTGAATTACTTGCGAAGATTGTGACCAAAGGAAATCTCTTAACCATCCATTAATTGTTAAAGCACCTTGAGCAAAATTTCCTCCTGTGATATGAGAAATAGCTCCTTGTGGTGTAACTGAACCCCAAATATCAGATTGCATTTTCCAACTAAAATGGAAGATAACAATAGAAATTGAGTTATACATCCAGAATAATCCTAAAAATACATGATCCCAACCAGATACTTGACATGTTCCACCTCTTCCAGGTCCATCACAAGGGAAACGGAATCCTAAATTTGATTTGTCAGGAATTAAACGTGAATTTCTTGCATATAGTAAACCTTTCAATAATATTAATGCTGTTACGTGAATAGTAAAAGCATGAATATGATGTACCATAAAATCCGCTGTTCCTAATTGCATAGGAGCTATAGCAATTTTTGATCCTAAAATAACAGGATCACCACCAAAGATATAACTTGTAGTTGCTAAAGCATTCGGAGATGTTGTCGTTGGAGCTAAAGTATGAAGATTTTGTATCCATTGAGCAAAAATAGGTTGTAAACTAATTGCTTTATCTGAAAACATATCTTGTGGGCGTCCTAAAGCTTGCATTGTATCATTATGAATATAAAGCCCAAAACTATGGAAACCTAAGAAAATACATACCCAATTTAAGTGAGAAATAATCGCATCACGGTGACGTAATACACGATCTAATAAATTATTATAATTTCCTTTTGCATCATAATCACGAACCATAAAAATAGATCCATGTGCTCCGCCTCCTACAATACAAAAAGCACCAATCCACATATGATGTGTAAATAATGATAATTGCGTAGGATAGTCAATTGCTAGATAAGGGTAAGGAGGCATTGCATACATATGATGAGCAATAACAATTGTTAAAGAGCCTAATAAAGCTAAATTAATGGCTAATTGTGCATGCCAACTTGTTGTTAGTACTTCATATAATCCTTTATGTCCTGTTCCAGTAAAAGGTCCTTTATGAGCTTCTAAAATTTCTTTCATGCTATGACCAATACCAAAATTTGTACGGTACATATGGCCCGCAATAATAAATAATACAGCAATAGCAAGATGATGGTGTGCAACATCAGTTAACCATAAACTTGCAGTAGTTGGATTTAGTCCACCTTTAAAAGTTAAAATATCTGAGTATTTGGACCAATTAAATGTGAAAAATGGAACTAATCCTTCTTTAAAAGATGGATATAAACTTGCTAAAAATTCACGGTTTATTAATAATTCATGAGGATCTGGTAAATCTTTTGGATCCATTCCCGAATCTAAAAGTTTATTTATTGGATTCCCAATATGAATTTGATGACCAGCCCAAGAAAGTGATCCTAAACCTAAAAGTCCTGATAAATGATGATTTAACATTGACTCAGCATTTTGAAACCATTCTAATTTCGGTGCTGCTTTATGATAATGGAACCATCCTGCAAATAACATTAATGCAGACATAGCTAAACTTCCTAAAGCAATACAATATAACTGTTGTGGTGTTGTAACACCTTCAGCTCGCCAAATTTGAAAAAACCCTGAAGTTATTTGAATTCCTTGGAAATTTCCTCCAACATCGGCATTTAAAATTTCTTGACCAACAATTGGCCATACTGATTGTGCACTTGGTTTTATTTGTAATGGATTTAATAACCAAGATGTATAATTTGAAAAATAAGCACCATGAAAATGCATTCCACTTAACCAAAGAAATATAATAGATAGTTGTCCAAAATGAGCACTAAAAATTTTTCTTGATACTTCTTCTAAAGATTTTGATTGAATATCAAAATCATGAGCATCTGCATGTAAATTCCAAATCCATGTTGTTGTTTTTGGACCTTTTGCTAAGGATCGTGAAAAATGTCCTGGTTTTGCCCATTTTTCAAAACTTGTTTCTACTGGATCAATATCAACAAGAATTTGTGCTCTTCTTTTTTTTATGGTTTCTTGATCTTGGGAAGTAATTACCATAAGTTCTTTTTTTAATTATAAAAATTGACTATTTGAAAAAAATTTTTTTCAAGTTTTCTACTTTCCACATAATTTTTTCATGTTTTTTATGAGGAATAAATTTTTATTTATCTTTCTTTATCCTTTGGATGTTCAAAAAGTTGAAAAAAAAAAATTTTCTTTTTATTTAAAAATAAACAACTTTTCTAGCTATTATAAATATATTTTTTTTTTACCTAAAAATTAATTGAAAAAAGAGTATATGCTAAATAATATTCATAAATGAATATTATTTATGTTAATTGGGTAAAAAAATGGTAAAAAAAAGAAAAAAATCTTTATAATATCATTACTTTCTTTAATAGGGTCGGTGCCCGAGTGGTTAAAGGGGATAGATTGTAAATCTATTGGCTTACCGTCTTCATAGGTTCAAATCCTATTCGACCCATTTCTATTTTTGAATATACTTTTCTAGTCCTAACATTTGAGAATTACTTTTTCCAGGTGCTACCATCGGATAACAATTTTCATTTTCAATTACTGTAATATCAAAAAGATATGAATTTGTATCATTTTCGATTCCATCAATTGTTTTTAAAAGAGTTTGAAGATTTTCTAGCGTCGTTACTTTAAAAGCTTTTAATCCATAAGCTTCTGCTAAGGCTACAAAATTAGGCATACCATTTTTCATATATGAATTTGAAAATCGATTTCCATAAAAAGATTCTTGCCATTGTCTGACCATTCCTTGCCAACCATTATTAATAATAAATATGCGTAAAGATAAACCATATTGAGCAATTGTCCCTAATTCTTGAAGACTCATTTGAAAACTGGAATCACCACTTATACAAATAACTTGTTGATCAGGATTGGCTACTTTAGCTCCAATAGCCGCTGGAAGACCAAATCCCATAGTTCCTAAACCTGAACTTGAAATCCATTTTTTTGGTTGACAATTAATTAATTGGGCAGACCACATTTGATGTTGTCCTACGTCAGTTGTAAAAAAAGCTTTTGAAAAAAAATTTCCTGCTGAGAAAATTGCTTCTTGAGGAGATAAAGAATTAAATGAATAATTGGCTGAATAAATTGGATACATTTTTTTCCATTTTTCAATCCGTTTTAACCAATTTCTTGTTTGATGCATTTCTCGAAAATTTTCTTTTCTTAAAAATTTTAAAAATTCGTTTAATCCTTTTTTTAAATCTGCTACTAAGCTTAATTGCGGATTACGATTTTTAGAAATTTCTGCAGCATCAATATCCATATGGATTACCTCTGCATCGCAAGCAAACTCTTCTAATTTTCCAGTTACTCTATCATCAAAACGGGCTCCTAAGGTAATTAATAGATCGCATTCACTAACTGCAAAATTTGCATAAGCTGTACCATGCATTCCTAACATTCCTAATCCCAAATGATCTTCATCATTATAAGAGCTTTTTCCCATTAAAGTTGTAGTAAGTGGTATTTGAAATAATTTGGCTAATTGATGTACTTGTTTATAAGCGTTTGCTCGTAAACTTCCACCCCCTACATAAAATAAAGGTTGATATGACTGATTTAAATACGTTAAAAAATGTGAAAAAACAACTTTTGATGATAAGAATTCATTACGATAATTTTCAGTTTGTAATAAATTTTTTACATTTTTATACGAATAAATTTCTACCTCTTCTAATCCTACGTCTTTGGGAATATCAATTAGTACTGGGCCTGGTCTGCCATTCTGAGCTAAATAAAAAGCTTCAGTTAAAATTTCAGGTAACATATTTGTATCTCTTACACTGTATGAATGTTTTACAATAGGTAAAGTAATACCAAAAATATCTGTTTCTTGAAAGGCATCTGTTCCAATAAAACTTCGAGTTACTTGCCCTGTAATGATTATCATGGGAATCGAATCCATTTTTGCAGTAGCAATTCCGGTAACTAGATTAGTTGCTCCTGGTCCTGAAGTTGCAAAACAAACACCTACTTTATTGCTACTTCTTGCGTATGCGTCTGCTGCATGGGCTGCGCTTTGCTCATGACGTACTAAAATATGTTTTAATAAATTAGCTTTTTCCCAATAGAATAATTCATCATAAATTGGAAGAATTGCACCACCTGGATAGCCAAATATGTGTTCAACACCATTTTGGACTAAATTATCTAATAAAATGTATGCTCCTGTTTTAATATTTGTAGTACTCATAAAAAAGAAAAAGTTAATTTTTTATATTATTCTAAGTTTTAAATTAGTTTTAGATATATTTTTTCAGGCAAATTTTAATAGAAAAAATGATTATAATTTAGTACAATTAAAAAAAAGATATAAAATTTGTTTCGAAGATTATTTCAAAATAAATAAAATAAAGAAAAAACTTTAAATGTAAAAAGAAAAAATCTTATATTTTCTTTTTATTTTTTTTTTTATTAGTTTCCCAGGAAAAAGTGGTTTTTACGTCATTCTTTATTTAAAATATTTAAATAAAAATTTTAGTTTTTATTATTTCAAAAGTTAAAGAGCTAACTTATATTCGGGATGGTAGGATTTGAACCTACGACTTTCGCCTCCCAAAGGCGACACGCTACCAAACTGCGTTACATCCCGTTTTAATATGATTGTAATATAGATTAAAAAAAATTGTCAAGTTTAAATGAATACTTTTTATAAAAAAAAATAAAAAATTTTTAATTTATATTCAAAAATAAATTAAAAATTTTTAAAAAAGGTCAATTTTTTATTTTGTTTGATCTAATTTTTGAATATAATTTAAAATTAAATGACGAACAGTGTTAGTTGGATAAGCACCAAACTGTAAGTATTGAATAAGCTTTGCTTTGTTTAAATTTATTACTTTTTTTAATGGATCATAATATCCTAATTCGTCAATTGCTTGTCCATCACGTCGAGAAAGATTTTCCATGACAACTACTTTATAGAATACTTTTTTTTTTCTTCCTAAGCGTTTTAATCTAATTTTTAGCATATTTTTAAATGTTTTAAACAAATTAATAAAAATTTTTTGAAATAATTTTATAATTTTATAAATAATGTAAAGGTGTAATATAACGTATCAAATGCCCTAAAGCTCGAATAGCTATGTTTAAGATTTCAAGTGCTATTATTCCAGAAAAATTTATTCCATATCTTCGAAATGCTTGCTGTGGAAAAAATCTATTCCAAAACCTAAAATATGGACCTGCTAAAAGCTTAAAAGCTGAGAAAGGCCAAACATAAGGATTAATAAAAACAATTTGATCTAATAATATCTTAGTATAACAAATAACTCTATAAAGTCGAAGTAATGTATAGATTATTGTTAAAAAGTCGAGGGTTAAAGAATTTAAAATTTGTAACATAATCTGTTAATAAATGGTTAAAAAAAAAATAAAAAACTAGAAAAAGCAGATCGAAATTCAAATTATATAAAAATATCAAAAAAATATACGAACCACTCATAATAATGGTATTATTATAATCATATAATTAAAAAAAAAGAAATAAAAAAGTTATGAATATAACTACAGAACAGATTAAAGTATTAAGAGAAAAAACAGGTGCTGGGATGTTGAATTGTAAAAATGCTTTAGTAGAGACAAAAGGTGATTTAGAAAAAGCAATTGCCTATTTAAGAGAAAAAGGTTTAATTTCTGCTGAAAAAAAACAATCACGAAGTACAAAGCAAGGAACAATAACAAGTTACATACATACAGGTTCAAAATTAGGAATTTTATTAGAATTAAATTGTGAAACTGATTTTGTTGCAAGAAGAGTTGAATTTTCTGAATTAGCAAAAACATTAGCTATGCAAGTAGCATCTAGTTCAAACATTCAATATGTCTCATTAAAAGATATACCTGAAACTGTTTGGAATAGTGAAATGGAAATTGAATCAAAACGTGATAATTTACAAAATAAACCAGAAGCTGTTAAAGCTTCAATAATTAAAGGACGTGTAGAAAAAACCTTAAAAAATTTTACTTTATTAAATCAATTTTGTATTCGTGAAACAGAAAGTACTGTTGAGGATTATATCAAAAAATACGTTGCATTATTAGGTGAAAATATTCAAGTTAGTCGATTTTCGAAATTTGCTATTGGACAACCTGTTGTTTTAGTTCAAATTGAAAAAGGAATTGAAAATGAATAACTTTTCACTTACTTATTTTTATAAAGAATAAATGTTTTTTTAATATATTTAAAATAAAAAATTTCTTAAAATTAAGAAATTTTTTACCATTATAGTTTACCATATGTCGTTTAGAATAAATAGATAATAAGTTTATTATTTAGCATTACCTATTTATTTTTTCTAAAAAAGATAGTTAAAAAAAGGAATTTTTTTTTAATTTTCATTTTAATGAAAAAAATCAATAAAAGAAGAATTTTCATTAAAAGAATAATTAATATCTTCTTTTTTAAAAAAAGAAAAAATAGTTTGAAATCCACAAAGAGTATTTTCTTGAATAAAAAAATCTAAGCTCGTTAAAGAATAGAAAAAATTGGTTGATTCAAAAGTGGAATGAAAATATATTTTTTCAGTCTTTATTTTTTTTCCTAATAAAAAAAACGAATTTGGAAAAAAAAAACAAAGTTTAATCATGCCTGTTTTTTTTAAGAAAGAAAATTGAATAAAAATTTTTGAATTTTCTAGTAAATTTTTTTTCATAGTAAAATGTATAAATTTATCTGGGATAGTAGGATTCGAACCTACGCATAATAGAGTCAAAGTCTACTGCCTTACCACTTGGCGACATCCCAAAAAAGGTTGGGCAAGAAGGGATTCGAACCCCTGACTCCGTAGTTCGTAGCCACGTGCTCTAGCCTCTGAGCTACATGCCCCTTTTTTTAATTGTTTAAATACATATGGATTATAGCAAAAGATTTACTATCTTTAAATTTCTTATCGAAAAAAATTGAAGAGTATCTATTTCTTAAGTAAAATAAAGAAAAGATAACAATATATTTTTATAATGAAAAAAAGTTTCAATTTTTTGGCTAATCCTTCACAAACAATTAAAAGTTTAGAAAATATAGATAATTCAATAAAAATAGTATTAGGTCCAACAGGAAAAAGTGGTATTTTTTGTAATCTTAAAAGCGAATTAAAATTTTTAACCAGTGGCTCATTACTTTTAAAACATTTAGAATTAGATTCTATTTGGGGGAATTTACTAAAAAAATTAATAGAGCAAGCTTCACTTAAAACTCATTCCATTTCTGGTGATGGTTCGACAACAACAGTTATCTTATCTTGTCAATTACTCAAAACATCTTTACGTTTTTTAGCCAATGGTTACAATAATATTTTTTTAAGTAATGGATTAAAAAAAATTGGTTTTTTTTTTTTAGAAAAAGTTTTAGAGTTATCTTTTTCTATTTCTAAAACAGATGAATTATATGGAGTTTTAAAAACAGCTGTCGGAAAAAAATTAAATCCTGAAATTATTCAATTATTAAAAAATTATTTACTAAAAATTAGTCGAGATGGATTAATTTTAGTTGAAGAAAATACGTTGCCAATGAATGAACTTGAAATAGTTCAAGGAATAGAGTTAGATAAAGGTTTTGCCTCTTCTTATTTTATTAATGATCTTCAAAATTTTCAAATAGTTTATGATAACCCTTATGTTTTAATTGCTATTGATCCAATTAATTCATTAAATCAACTTTCAGAAGTTATCCAATATGTTAAATCAACAAATAGGCCTTTAATTGTTGTAGCTGAAGAAATCACAAAAGAAATTATTTCGACATTAGTATTAAATTCAATTCAAAAAAAACTAAAAATAGCTGTTATTCGATATAGTTCAATTAAATTTTTAAAAACAGGAATTTTGGAAGATTTAGCAATTTTAACTCATGCCAATTATTTTTCTAGTCAATTAAAAAATACAACAAGGAATTATTTTCCTAAAGATTTAGGACAAGCTGAAAAAGTAATAATAAAAAAAGAAAAAAGTACCTTTTTAATTTCAAAGTTTTCAAAATTAATTTCAAAGCGAAAAATTAACGAATTAAATCGAGAGTTATTAACTAGTGAGACAGATTATGAAAAAAGTATTTGTAAAACGCGAATTGCAAGATTATCAGGAAATATTGCAAAACTTAAAATCGGCAGTTCAAATCAATATCAAATACAAGAAGAGCGTCAAAAAATAGAAAATATTTTAATGACTCTTCGATCCTCATTAGAAGAAGGAATAGTCCCTGGAGCAGGAATTTTTTATCTTTCTTTACAAGATGAGTTAAAACATTGGGCTTTCTTAAATTTGGTAGGTGATGAAATTTTTTCTACTATGATTGTAAATGATGCATTATCAAGACCTTTTGCGGAATTATGTGAAAATACAAATAATTCTAAATACGTTATTTTAAAGAAAATAGAAGAGTTAGGATATCCTTATGCTTTTGATGTATTGGAACAAAAAATTGTTCATTCTTTTAAGAGTGGTTTAATGGATTCGGCTAAAAGTGTTAGAGCTATTCTTTGGAATTCTCTATCTATAGTTTCTACAATTATTACAAGTGAATAAATTTTTTAAATATTATTTATTAGAAGAGTGAATTAAATGAAGAGAAAGAGATATAAAAAAATAAAAATTTTATGACTTTCTTAAAAAGATGGAAAACACAATGGGATTTAAAATCAATTACTTATGATGAATTGCTTGGTGTTGTAGTTGAAGTAATTACTAAACAATTAGATGAAATTGAAAAAGAAGAAATTAAATTAGAGAGTAATTTGTTAATTGACTATGAAGCAGATTCAGTAGATATTGTTGCTATGTTACTTTATTTAGAGGATATGTTTAAAAATGCATCTCAAACTACTAGAACGGTTGTTCCCACAGATAAATTAGGACAAATTGTATTAGTTGAAGACATTTTTGATATTATTTATGAAGTGTTAATCGAAATTGAAAGTAAGTTAGATCCTTCAGAAATTAAAAACATTAAACCTGATTTTGGTGCTCTTGAAAAACAAAAAAAAATGGGAGAATTGTATCAAACAAAATAATAATTATCTAATTATATAAAAGGAAATCAATTATTTATTAATAATTGATTTCTTTAAAAAAAAATTAAGAAAATGTTTTCTTATTTTATTGTTACTTTTGCTCCCGCTGCTTCTAATTCTTTTTTGATTGTATCACTTTCTTCTTTTGTTGCTCCTTCTTTTACTGATTTTGGAACATTATCAACGATGTCTTTCGATTCTTTTAATCCTAATCCAGTAACATTACGAATAATTTTTAAAATCGCAATTTTTTTCTCTGCAGGAACTTCTGTTAAAACGATTTCAAAAGATGTTTTTTCTTCCGCAGCTTCTTCTACATTTCCAGTAGGCATAGCTTGAGTTGGAGCAAAACCACCCATCATTGGTACGCTAGAAACAGAAGCATCTACATCAAAAGTTTTTTCAATTTCTTTTACTAATTCTGCTGCTTCTAATAAAGTTAAACCTTTTAATTCTTCAATAATATTTGTTAATTTAGTATTCATAAGTTTTCTTTTATTTTTATTTTTCTATGTTGTTTATTTTTAAAATGATTCTACTTTTTTTATTTGAAACTAGTAAAATCAAGTTTAACTGATGGACTCATTGTTGTACAAATATAAAAAGATTTGAAATATTTTCCCTTTACTCCACTTGGTTTATTTTTTTCAATTGATTCATAAACAGATGCTAAGTTTTCTTCTAATTGTTGCTTTGAAAAGTTTACTTTTCCAAAATTTAAATGAACAATTCCAGTTTTATCTGCTCTATATTCCAATTTTCCTTTTTTAAATTCATTAATACTTTCTTTTAAATTTTGAGTAACCGTTCCTGATTTTGGTGAAGGCATTAAGGCTTTTGGACCTAAAATTTTTCCTAAGCGAGCTAATTTAGGCATTAAATCAGGTGTTGTAATAAGTACATCAAAATTTGTAATTCCGGCACTAATTTCTTCTAAAAGGTCGTCAAAACCTGCAATTGTAGCTCCCATTTCAAGTGCTTTTTTTGAATTTTCTGAATCAGTAAAAACCGCGATTCTTAAATTTTTTCCTGTTCCATGTGGAAGTATTAAACTTGTACGTAATTGTTGATTTGCGTATTTTGGATCAATATTTAATGAAATATGCGCTTCAACAGATTCTAAAAATTTAACACTTTCAAATTCTTTAATTAATTTGATTCCTTCTTGAAAATTATAAATTTCTTTTGTTTTCAAAGAATTTAATTTTGCTATACGTTTTGAAAATTTTTTCATAAAGTTGAAATTTTTAGAAAAAGTTTTGTTTAATTATCCAACCTCGATTCCCATGCTTTTTGCAGTTCCTTTAATAATTAAAATAGCCTTTTCTAGATTTTCTGTATTTAAATCTTTCATTTTTATTGTAGCTATTTCTTTTACTTGATCAAGAGTTACTTTTCCTAAAGTTTCTCGATTTGGTTGAGCTGCACCTTTTTTAATATTTGCATATTTGGCAAGTAAAAAAGCAGTAGGTGGCGATTTTAAAAGAAAAATAAAAGATTTATCTTCATAAACTGTAATTTTTACAGGAATAATTGAGCCTATTTTATCTGCTGTTTTGGCATTGTACTCTTTACAAAAAGCCGCGATATTTACACCATGTTGCCCTAATGCTGGACCAACAGGAGGAGCAGGTGTTGCTTTTCCTGCTGGTAAAGCTAGTCGCACAAAAGCTTTAATTTTTTTTGCCATAATTTTCGTTTTTTGAAGTTAAAATTTTTAAAAAACATTTTTGTTTTTTGCTATCATTTTATAAATAACATTCTTTAAAAAGAGATTGTTTTCACTACTTACCACTCGCGCCCTGAAGGAGTTGAACCCTCGACATCAGATTTTGGAGACCTGCGTTCTACCAACTGAACTAAAAGCGCATAAAAATAAAAAAGAATTGAAGAGATTGGAAAAACTGAAGGGTATATCATGCCAAGAGCCAGATTTGAACTGGCGACACGTGGATCTTCAATCAACTGCTCTACCAACTGAGCTACCTCGGCTTAAAATATCTACAATCCTTTTTTATATCTGAATTTATTCTAAGATTCTTCTTTCATTTTGTCAAGTGAAAACTTTTCTTTTTTTTTAATTATTTAAATAAGAAATAAGTTATTCATCTATTAAATTTTTTATTTATATATTTTCTCAAAATATTTATAATACGTAAATAACTTTTTAAAAAAGAGTGGAAAAGCATAATATTTTTACTATGAAAAAAATAGACTCAACTAAAAATATAGAAACATTGGTAATGATTTTGGAAAATACACCAGGCGTTTTAACTCGTATTTGTGAGATTGTAAGTAATCGTGGTTATAATATAGAATCTTTAAATGTGAACACATTTGACGTTCAATCGAGTGAAAATAGAAAAGAGTTTAAAAATTCAAAAATAACAATTGAAATAAATATGCCTAAAATTGAGATGGAGAAATTAAAAAAACAATTATCGAAAATAATTGGAGTTAAATATTTTTTAGACTTTTCTATTGAAAATTATTTAATAAGAGAATTAATGTTATTAACATTGTCTTTTCAAGATTTTCTTTTTGAAGAGGAAAGTATCTTTAAAATATTCAACGCGCGAATTATTGATGTTGGTATTGAATATATTCATTTAGAAGTCATAAATACACCAGAAATGATTACCAAATTTTTTAATTATTTAAAAAGACAAGAGTATAATATAATTGATGTTATTAGAAGTGGAAAAATTATTATTGGAAAAAATGACCAAAATTTTGAACAAATTTCTGAAAGTGAAATTATTTCTGAAATAAATCCATTGTATATATTTAAAGATCAAAATTTTTCTTCTAAAATTCAGTTTCCTTTAACAAGCGATTCATAATAATAAGACATTATTAAAAAAATAAAGAGTTATTAAAAGAACAAAGAACAATAATTGGGGATAGAGGGACTTGAACCCTCACAATCAATTCAATCAACAGATTTTAAGTCTGTCGTGTCTACCATTCCACCACATCCCCATTTTTTACTTTTTTTTTAATAAGACAAGATTATTGCAACTGTTATAACTGTTATAGTAACATTTATAAAATATGTAAAGTACTAAAAAATTTTTTAGTTAGACGGTACCCAGATTTGAACTGGAGAATGAAGGTTTTGCAAACCAATGCCTTACCACTTGGCTATACCGCCTTATAGTAACTTATTTTTATAATATTGTACAAGAAAAAAAGTGAAAAAATCAAATTAAATTTTTTTTGTTTCTTTTTCTTTTTTAATTAAAAATATAATATGGTATAGTATTTGATTTATTAAATTGAATATTTTTAAAAAAAGTATTTTAAAAATATTTAAAAGAAAAATTTTAACAAATTTTAACTATTATTTTCATGATAAGTACAGGTAAAAAAGGATTGGAAGCAAAAATAGAGATAAAAGAATCTCTTTTAACTCCTCGTTTCTATACAACAGATTTTCAAGAAATATCTCAATTAGATATTAGTTCAAATAAAGAAGAAATTGAAGCTATTGTAGAAGAATTTCGAATAGATTATAATCGAGACCATTTTATTAGAGATAAAGAATTTTCAACAAGTTGGGAAGTTTTTGATGAAAAAACAAAAAAAATTTTTATTGAATTTTTAGAACGTTCTTGCACTGCCGAATTCTCTGGTTTTTTGCTATATAAAGAAATTTCAAGAAATTTAAAAAAAACAAATCCATTATTAGCAGAGGGTTTTTCTTTTATGTCACGAGATGAAGCTCGCCATGCTGGTTTTTTAAACAAAGCAATGAGTGATTTTAATATTTCTTTAGATTTAGGTTTTTTAACAAAAACAAGAAAGTATACTTTTTTTGCTCCTAAATTTATTTTTTATTCAACATATTTATCAGAAAAAATTGGGTATTGGCGTTATATTACAATTTATAGACATTTAGAAAAAAATCCTACTTATAGAATTTATCCTCTTTTTAGATTTTTTGAATCTTGGTGTCAAGATGAAAACCGTCATGGTGATTTTTTTGCAGCCATTTTAAAATCTCAAACGTCTTTATTAAATACATATCAAGCTAGATTATGGTGTAAGTTTTTCTTATTATCAGTTTTTGCAACTATGTATTTAAATGATTTACAAAGAACTGATTTTTATTCATCTATTGGATTAGATGCTAAACAATTTGATATTCATGTTATTCGAAAAACAAATCAAAGTTCAAAAACTGTTTTTCCTGTCATTTTAGATGTTGATCATCCTAAATTTTTTACATTATTAGATGAATGTTCAGAAGCAAATTCTCAATTAATTCAGCTGGAAAAATCTGAAATTCCTGCTTTTGAAAAAACAATAAAAAAATTTATTAATTATTCTAAAATTTTAATAAATTTAATAAAATTGTATTTTTTACCCGCTATTGAAACTAATTATAGTTGGACAAAATAAATAAAAGAAAATTTTTTCTTTTTTATTTCTAGATGCTATTTTATTGCTAGTATTACAGGCTTTATTTCTATATACTATTTCTAGAAAAATATTTTGAAATAAATTTTCAAAATAGAGAAAAAAAAATTTTTTTTTTTAATTTTAAAGATAAAGATAAATAAAAATGAAACTAAAAACGAAAAAATCTGCGGCTAAACGCATTAAAATTAAAAAATTTTGTATTTGTAGAAAAAAAGCGTACAAAAGTCATTTATTAAGACGAAAAAATTCAAAAAGATTACGTACTCTTTCAGCCCCTTCTCAAATTCATAAATCTGATCTATCAGTTTTTTATCTCATGAATCCTTATTTTTAAAGTTTTAAAATTAAAAATTTTATTGCAAAAAATAATTAAAAATTAGGGAGAGATAGAATGGTTAGAGTAAAACGTGGAAATGTAGCTGCTAAACGAAGAAAAAGATATTTGTCTTTAGCTAAAGGATATACGGGATCTAATTCACGTCTTTCGACTATGATTGGAGAACAAATTGTTCAAAGTCTTAATTTCGCTTATATTGGAAGAAAATTAAAAAAAAGAAATTTTCGACGTATTTGGATTTCTCGAATTAGTGCTGTTACTAAAGCAAGATTTAGTAATTATTCTAAATTTATGGGATCTTTAAGAAAAGGAAATATTTTTTTAGATCGTAAAATTTTATCTTATATTGCGTTTTATGATCTTAAAACTTTTAATTTAATTGAAAGAAAATCTAGAGACTTTTAAAGTAAGAAAAAACAAAGATATTTATTCTTTGTTTTTTCTTACTTTCTTTACAGAAAATAAAATTTTTGTATAATAATAGTGTAAATAGCGTAAATAAAAATGAAAAAAAAAATGCTGGTATAGCTCAATTGGTAGAGCGCCTGACTTGTAATCAGGAGGTTGACAGTTCAATTCTGTCTACTAGCTTTAACACAACCAACTTTTTAAAA
>Ga0163144_10012413_pt1 | contig 17898 bp, 12 predicted proteins | sample OliLak19BULKMAT1_FD_123175 | JGI IMG/M metagenome (GOLD analysis project Ga0163144, IMG submission 123175) | Freshwater microbial mat bacterial communities from Lake Vanda, McMurdo Dry Valleys, Antarctica - Oligotrophic Lake LV.19.BULKMAT1 | ecosystem: Environmental > Aquatic > Freshwater >...
CCGGTCAAAGTCGCCAGAAGCAGGAAGAATATCCCGCCACATCGAAATCTTGAGCACAACGTTTTCATGGGTTCAGTCTCTGTTTTTCGATCGCCAATTGCAATCGGCGCGGATTCGATGGGTTCTCAAAATCAGCTTCACGCATCTCGGAATTTGTTTCGTCTCCCCCGGGGGTGTCAATCAATTCTCCGCTGGCCGCAGCCTGCTCCAAACGCATGGCTTTTCGGGCGAACTCCAACAAGAGCGCGCACGGCTCCAAACAGGGAACCAAACTCTTATCCTCCGACGAATCGGGCGAGCAACCATTCACGGTCCAAAGCCGCTGCTTCAAACAGAACTTTCGGTGGCACCCGGCGCGGATCATCGCCGCGGCCTGCTCGTCGGTCAACATCGCGGTGATCCGATACATGCCGGTTTGGCGGCTCGTGAATTCCCGGTAGTGGGTTGGCTCGGCCCGGCCGCTCCGGACAGCAAACCAATCCGCGACGGCGCCCGGATAAACTTGGTTGAGGGCGAATTCCAGCTTCGCCCCGTCGGTGAGAATCAAGCGCCAACCGCGCCGCAGATTGGGCGCGGATTTCAAAGGACGAAACGCGCCGACGACGGTGAATTGCGCCAACGGTCGCATTTCATCGGCCGAGATCAGCCTCAAATCCCCCGCATCACACTCGCGGTCCTGCACGTGGCGCAACTCAAACCCCTTCTCCAACCGGCGCACGACAATCTCGGCGAAAATCAAACTTGTTTTGATTTCCGCGACAAACGCATTCAGCGCCGGATTTTCAAGGGCAGTCACAAGTTGAAAAAAGTTTTTGCTCGTTCCCGGAAGGGATCGGAATGTGCCGACCGCCGTTCCGAATCCTGTCAACTTTTTGCCACCGCTCCGGCGCCCTCGCCAATCCGCCAGTTGGAATCCTGCTTGACGTAGAGCGTCTGCGTCGGGAAGGCGAAGCTGATCTTTTCCTGGTCGAAACGTCCTTTGAGCGTGAGGTTCATCTCCTGAAGCCCGGCCAGGCTGGCCAGAAAATCAGCATCGTTCCACCAGTGAACCACGAGAATGTTAAGTGACGAGTTTTCAAACTTGTTGAAGCTCATCACCAATTTCTCCGTCTTCGGATGCCCGCGAAACACCTCTTCGATGATTTTCAGGGCGAGCTTGATCTTCTCCACCGGCGTGTCGTAGGTGATGCCAATATTCATCACCGTCTTGATGTTCGGGCGGGCGCTGATGTTGGTGATGGTGGCGTTGCCCATCGTCTTGTTCGGGATGGTGACGAGATGACCGTCCAGATTACGGACGCGCGTACTACGTATGCCGATGGCTTCCACGGGACCGTCCACCGCGTCGAGTTGGATGCGATCGCCAATCTTGAACGGTTTGTCCAAAAAGATGGCCACTGCGCCGAACAAATTGGCCAGCGTGTCCTGCGCCGCCAACCCCACGGCCAGGCCGCCGATGGACAACGAAGCGATGGCTGCAGTAATGTTCACCCCCATGTTGTCCAGGGTCAGCAATGCGGCGACGACGACGATGAACAGTTTCAGGCTCTTGCGGATGATGGGGAACAATTGCTGATTGAACGACTGATCCTCCTGGTCCAGCGAGCGTTGTTTCCAGTAACCCAGGAACAGATCAATCACCTTCATCACCAGGTAGGTCAGCGAAATCGCCACGACGATGGTGAATCCCTTGGACAGCACCGCTTCCACAATGTGCGGCCACTCGAACACGTCCAGGCCGATGCGCAGGAAAATCATGAACGCGACCACCTTCACCGGTCCGTTGAGCATTTCCAAAAGCAGGTCGTCGAACGTGGTTTTCGTTTTTGCGGCCCAGTTCTTCAGCCAGACGCGCGTCAGGTAGTCCAGAAGTTTGGAGACATAAAACGCCAGAAAGATGTAGATCAGCGAAAAGATATATTTCCACAACTCGTTGCCCCACCAAGTGTGGGTCAGGAACGGAAAATTCACAGCGAGCTTTTCCACCCATTGCGGCGTCTGCATGACCTTTTTCTGCGCTTCGGCCTCATCGGCCTTCGCCGTTTTGCCGCCCGAGGTGGTCACAGAAGCGCTCACCTCCACTTTCGAGGTTTCCCGTTGGGCGTTCGTTTCCTGCGCGACGGCGGGCCAAACCGACCACGATAACAGCGCGCAAAACAAAACTAAAAAACCACGATAAATGACTTCGAACTTACTTCGCATGGGGTGATTAAAACGCAGAACGCGATTGATGACAAGAATCGGCGGGCGAAAATCTCAACCGCCCGCCACAATCTTCACAATCTCCAGTCGATCACCCGCGTTGAGCGGGCGTTTGGAGAATTCAGACGGGGCGACGGCCTCGCCGTTGTGTTCGACCACGACACTGCGCGGCAAAAGATTCTGCGCCACGAGAAATTCCTCTAGCGTGCAGGGAAGCCTTGCCTCAACGTGATTTCCGTTTGCAACGATTTGGTTCATGGTGTCGTGATTATGGTGCCTCTCCCAACGTCGTTGCGGAAACAAAGCTGGAAAGATCCAAGACCTTGAAATCCTTCGGTGAGATCAGTTCAGTCCTTCCATCCAAATATCCAACTGCGTGTGCCGGAGTCTTCCTATGACCGTTCCAAAAGGTCGGTTGCGGAATGTTGTCAAATACCGTGGCACAGACGATTGCCAATTCATTCCCAGGATTCTTAAAATCAATATTGGTTTTTATTAGAAAGTTCGCATTGGGGATCCAATGGCTCTGGGCAGCGTTTGCAGCAATCGCTTTGTTCGTCGGGGCAAGTTCCAGCAAATTGAATTCATTCGTCAAATCCATTTGGATCAACCGGATCGTGATCGAATATTCCTTGCATACGTTCATTGCCCCGCTGTTGCCGCCGCAGTTTGACGGTCGCGCGATCAGTCCACTGAAGACACTATGGGACGAGGCACCGTTCTGCATAACGAACAGGCCCGTCACGAGCAGTGTCAGGCTGCCGAAAAGAATCAATTTTATCGGTGTCGTCATTACATCAGCGCCGCATCCCAATCCTTTCACACGGCTCGCCCAGCGATGCGAATCATTGTCGAAAATTTTATTCCAGAAACGCTTCAGCTTGTTTCAGGAGCTTGGGAACATGATTAACCGTCGCGTCCCAAACCACATCGAGGTCGAGTTGGTCGTAGCCGTGAACAAGCCGGTTTCTCATGCCGACAATTTGCCGCACGTCGGAAAAAAGTTCCGTGATCGCGGAATCTTCCTCGCGCAAACGGACAAAGGCCTCGCCAATGATCGCAAGTTTACGCTCCACTGCCGCCTGCAAAAGTTCGTCGCGCTTGAAATCCTCAACGCCTTTGCCGCCTGTGAAACGGCAGAGCGCTTCGGCAGCCATGCGGATGTCATGCAGCCGCTTCCTGGCCTCGGTGGTCATAAATGGGGGTGCGGTCGCGGTTGGCCTCCTCGCGCAAAACCGGATTCCGCAACATGGAATCGGTCAACAGATCAACAGGCCGGGCGAAAATTTTCTCCAACGCTTCGGTGAAACCGAAAAACCTGTCCGACACACCTGGATGCAGCGGCGGCAAAAAGTTCGCGATGAAATCCAGATCAGATTTCTGCGTATCGAAATCATCGCGCACTGCCGAACCAAAAACTTCCAACCGGCCAACGCCGAATTTCCGGCAGGCCGCGGCAATCGCGTTTTGATTTTGTCGGATAAGGTCGATCACGCTTGAAGCTTATCACAGTAGAATATCGCAGCGCAATCTGCCCCATGCGCGATTTCTCACCTCATCAACGCCGCGTCCCAATCCTTCCAAACCGGTTCGTAACCCAGTTCCCGGATTCGCTCGGCGACGCGTTCGGGCGACCGGTTGTCGGCGATTTCAAACTGGCCGGTCGCGTTGGTGGCGTGGCCGTTGGTCGTGGCCCATTCGCTGGCGCCGGCCGCGAGTTCGACGATCCGTCCCCGCACCGTCTGATGGATTTTTTCCTTGCCCGCTCCGGTGTAGCCGCCGGGTTCGGTGTGGCTGCCCGCGCTGATCATCGTGACGCCCAGCGGGAAAAGCGCGTCGCGCAACGGGGCCGGCTCCCGAGTTGAGAGCACGATGCCCACATCCGGAAACATGAGGCGAAAGGCGCAGACCAGTTGCACGAGTTCACGGTCGTTCAGCGTGGTGAGCGGTTGGAATTCCCCGGCGCACGGACGCAGGCGCGGCAGCGAAACCGTGATCTGCGCCTTCCAACAATTGCGCAGCAGATACTCGGCATGCGCAGCCACGGCCAGCGCTTCCAGTCGCCAGTCGCTCAAACCAAACAAGGCGCCAATGCCGAGCCGGCGAAAGCCCGCGGCGTAGGCGCGCTCGGGAGTTTCGAGGCGCCAATCAAAATTCCGCTTCGGCCCGGCCGTGTGCAGTTCGCCGTAAATCTGCCGGTCGTACGTCTCTTGATAGACGACGAGCCCATCCGCTCCCGCCCCGACGAGCGGACGATATTCCTCCGTTTCCATCGGGCCGACTTCGAGCGAGATGCTGGGAATCTCCATTTGTAACGCGGCGATGCATTCGGCCATGTAACCGTTGGAGACAAATTTTGGATGTTCGCCCGCCACCAAGAGCACGTTGCGAAAACCTTGCTCCTTGAGGGCGCGCGCTTCACGGAGCACATCATCAATGGAGAGCGTCACCCGCAAGATCGCGTTGTCCCGGGAGAAACCGCAATAGGAGCAATTGTTGATGCACTCGTTGGAAAGATAGAGCGGCGCGAAGAGGCGAATGACCTTCCCGAAACGCTGGCGGGTGATTTGTTGCGAGCGACGGCACATCGACTCCAGATGCTCGGCCGCCGCGGGCGAGATCAGATTGGCAAAATCCGAGATCGCAAATCGCGCTTTCGCCAGGCTTCGGTGAACGGATTCCGTCGTCGCCGCGAGAGAAGCTTTTCGCAGAGGTGCCAGGGGCAGCGCATTAAATTCAGAAACAAAACTCACACCCTGAAACTAGCCGACAGACCGGCAAAGTCGAGATGATGCCGGAGAGTGCCAATGTTTGCGGGTGTCCCGCGAAGGGGCGAAGGCAGCGAAGGCTTGCAAAACTTCCACTTCTTCGCTGCCTTCGCCCCTTCGCGGGACATCTTTCGTCTGGACGTTCAAAATGCATCAATACCCGATGCCGCGAAGGTTACGTCGTGCCCGGCTCGCTGAGTTCATCCGCCTGGCGCCAATCCTCCATTCCCTCGGACCAATAAAGCGCGTCGAGGGGAATCTCTCCGGACCGAAGCATCTGCTGAATCCGGGTTGCAGTGAACGGGCCTGTCTGCGTTCCGTTGCTGAAGAGATGAATGGTCGGCGGCGTGTCGGGGTCGGAAACGATTTTGGGTTTCACCGTCACGCGAATTCTGGGGCGGGCGGGCGGCGGTTCCCGGTCATCTTCGAACTCCGTGTCTCCCACCCGGCGCAAGCGAATTTTCTCAATCACCATCAAGCCCATTCCGACGACGGTTCCGCCCACATGTGCGGCAAAGGCCACGCCGCCGCCCTGGGTCTCCGCCATCAGGGTCAGGATCATCATGACAAAATCCTCCAGAAACCAGAATGAGATCACCAGCCATGCAGGCACCATGAATTCGCCGCTCCAGATGCGAAACCAAAAGAAGAAGACCCATTTGAATTCAATTTTTGTTTTAGCCAGCAACAGGAGAAATCCGCCGATGCACGCTGAGATCGCGCCCGACGCCCCGCCCAATGGCATCTCGGAACCAAAATGACCTGGCGCAAACGCGATATAAAAGAAGGACGCCGCCAGCCCCCCGAGCAAGTAAAAGATGGTGAATCGCAGCCGCCCAATGATGTCCTCCACGCAGGAGCCGAAGAGAAAGAGATAAACCATGTTGCCCGCCAGATGGAAAAAACCGCCATGCACAAACAAGGACGTGAGGTAAGTCCACCAATGAGATTCGCTCGGGATCAGCCAGAGATGGCCGACGACCCATTCCTCCACGGAGTCTCCATTGCCCGACAACCGAAGAATCAGCGTCACCAGATAGATCAGGACGCACAGGCCCATGATGGTGAAGGTGACAACCGGATAGCGCCGGGCCCGATAATCCACGCCAACTGGCAGAATGAAAAACATGGCTGCTTGAGTTGGCCGAAACTATTGCGGCCATCGAAACCGGTCAATGGGAATCCTGCGGGCCGCTTCGTCAGGGGCGCATCTCAACAGAACCGCCAAACTCCGCCCAAATTGTCTCCTTGCAGTCGAATCAGTGTGCTGCCGAGTTGCACTCGACAGTCTCGGCAATTGAACTGCGCACAAATCCCGACAGCCTCCGTCACAAATTAAGCGGGAACTGCCAAGTGCAACTCGGCAGCACGTGGCGGTTGTGCCAAGATGCACCGCTCCGTCAGGATCATAAAAAAACCTGGCGGAATCAGGCCGGGAGGGAGATTCACCCAAACAAATCCATAATCGGTTTGCCCTTGCCGTCGAACGTCACATAGAACGGGCGTTTCTCGACTTCATAGGCGAGCTTGGACGAAATGCCCATTGCGCGGTAAATCGTCGCGTGAAGATCCTCGATGACCACGCGGTTCTCGATCGTCTTGCACGGGCGTTCCTCGGCGGTTTTGCCCCAGAGAAAACCTTTCTTCAGTCCGCCGCCAAAGCAGAGCACGCTGCCCGCGTCGGTGAAGTGGCGGTGCATTCCGTAGAATTTCAGATCCTCAATGATGTCCGGCTGGGCGACCTGGCCTTTGACTTCGTTGCCCGGTTTTCCCTCGACCAGCGCGTCACGGCTGAATTCGCTTGCGAGCACGATCAACGTGCGATCCAGCAGACCTTTCTTTTCCAGATCGAGAACGAGTTGGGCGATCGGCGCGTCAATGTTCTTTTTCAAATCGACCAGGCGCGTGTGGCCGTTCTCGTGCGTGTCCCAGTATTGGAACGGGATGTATTCGGTGGTCAGTTCGATGAAGCGCGCACCAGCTTCGGTCAGGCGCCGCGCCAGCAGACAGCCGAGCCCGAAACGGCCGGTATTGTATTTCGCGTAACTCTCTTTCGGTTCGAGCGAGAGGTCGAACGCCTTGGCGGCATCCGAGCTGAGCAGGCGATTGGCGTTGTCCAGCGAGCGAACCAGAGACTCTTTCTGATAATCGCTGCCCAGTTGGCCAATGGGACTTTTCGCCGCGAGCTGCTTAAAAAACTTGTCCCGGTTGGCAAACCGCGCCGGGCTCATCCCTTCCGGCGGACGCACGGCCTTGACGGCTTCCTCAGGATTCGAAATCAGGAACGGGCCAAACTCGCTCCCGAGAAACCCGGCGGTGTGAAATGCCTTCAGTTCCTCTCCTTCACCCAGATCAAACCGCTGCCCGATGTCGATGAAGGCAGGCATGGCCGGATTGCGCGGCCCCACCGTGCGGGCGATGACCGACCCGATATGCGGCGCGGCGACGGTTTGGGGCGGCGGGTAACCGGTGTGCCAGTGATACTGATGGCGCGAATGCAAAATGAACCCGAGATCGCCCGCCGTGTAGGAACGAATGAGCGAAGCGCGATCCATGATCTTGGCAATGTTTTCCAATCCCTCGGTTAACTTGATGTTGTCCACTACAGTATCAATCGTGGGAAAGGTGCTCAGGACCTTCTGGGTGGGCATTCCCTTTTCGAAGGGAGCGTAGCGCTTCGGGTCGAAGGTTTCGGTGCTGGCCATGCCGCCGCCCATCCAGAGAATGATCACGGTGTCGGCGGTGGCATTGATTTTTTCCTCCGCCGCCTCGGCCGCGACCAGGCGGTTGGGGAAACCCGCCGCCAATGCGCTCAGGGTGGCCGCGCTGGCTGTCTTCAGAAAATCGCGACGATTCCAATCGGTCATAGTTTTCATATCAATAAATCAGTTGAAATTCCGGCAACATCGCCACCGCCCACAGGAAATCCTCCACACCCTCTCTTTTGACCGGCTCGCCCACGAGCTGTTCCGCGAGTTGCAACTCCGCGGAAGACGGCTTGCGCCCGACGCCCTGTTCGTAAATCTTTTGGACCAACTCACGACTGGGGGTGGTGTGGCCCGAAAGGTTCATTGCTCCGCGTTTTAAAATCTCTGAGAGCGTGTCGCCATTGGTCATTTCCAGCGCCTGCAGCGTGGTCGCGGCGGTGGGCCGGGTGGTCACGACCTGCTCACGGTTCGGGCGCCCAAGGGCCACCATCAGGGGATCAGCGGCCACGAGCGCGGCACGTATGGTGCCCGGTTTGTTCTCGGCCAATTTCCGGGTGATCACGCCATCGGACAAGCGCCACGGCAGAATCGAGATCTTGCCCAACTCAACCGCCGGAGCCCATGTTGCAGATGCAACTCCAAGGTTTTCCCAACCGGCCATCTTCTCCTCGCTCGCCACCCAGGAACCGTCGCTCACAACTTCAGTCTTTTTATCCACACCACCTTCCTGGCTATGAATCTGCAAATAGAACAGAAGCCCCGCCGGATTCTCCGATCCCGGAACAACCGTGGCTTCCGTCGGAGCCACGTTGCCCGGCAGATAATTCACTGCTTCGACGGCGATTAAATTTTCTCCAGATTTCAAAAGCGGGCCGATGTCGAAGAGTTCTGTGTAGGACCAATCCTTTCCCGCGCCCGCTTTTTTCCCGTTGACGAAAAGCGTGAAGCTATTGTCACACGTCATGACCACGCGCGCTTCGGAGACGGGCCCGGCAAGGTTCCACGTTTTGCGAAAGTAAACTGTGCCGGCTTTGCCCTTGGTTTCGGCGTCCTTCATGTTCCATATCCATTTTGGCGAGGTGATGTCCGGGACCTTGGCCGCGGGTGCTGACTCGATTTTAGCATCGGCGGAGGCGTAACCAACGCCCGTCAAGGTCGTCAACGCGTCGCGAAATTGCTCAGCCGTCAGGCGCCGGACGGGGGGGCCGCGGAATACGTAATCCTTCTCAATTTCGCCCACATTCACGGCGGGGAGCTGGTAGGCGCGCGATGTGATGATTCGCTCGATCAAATGTTTCACGTCATATTTGTGAGTGACAAAATCCTCAGCCAGGAAATTCAGCAGGTCCGAATTCCACGCGGCCTGCTCCATGTCATCAACCGGCTCGACCAGGGCGCGCCCCATGAACCGTCCCCAAAGCCGATTGACGAAGGTCCGCGAAAGACGCCCGTTCTTTGGACTGGTCACGCTCTCCGAGAGCTGTTTGAGGCGGACCGCCTTGTTGGTCGCGGTGATTTCGCCAAACTCCGGATAGAGAAACTTCGTTGCCGCCATTTTGCCGGTTGGCTTGTCGCACTCGAATTGTTCCATCTGTTCGTCGGCGTAAATATTGGCCAGCGCGTAGGCATCGGAGAGTTGCCAGTCGTTGATGAAGCTGTCGTGGCATGAGGCGCACTTCATATTGATGCCCATGAAAACCTGGGAAATGCTCTGTGCCGCCTGCATGGGCGGAACCTGGCTGGCATTGACGACGCCGCGCCAAACAATTCCTTTCGTGAACCCCTCGGATTCCGGCGTGGGGTTGACCAACTGCGCAACAAATGTGTCGTAGGGCATGTTCGATTCGAGCGCGGAAAAGAGCCACTTGGTGATCTGTTTGCGCCCACCGTCGATGTAGCCCGTGCCTTTGTAATCGTTCCGCAACATGTCATTCCAAAACGTGAGCCAATGCTCCGCATACTCGCGATTCTCGCTGAGGAGGGTTTTGACGAGTTTCCCGCGCTTGTCGGCGCTATTGTCCGCCACAAATCTTTCCAGTTCATCGGGCGGCGGCAGTAATCCAATGATATCGAGATACGCGCGCCGCGCGAAAACGCGATCATTCACCAGCGCCGGCCATTTGATTTTGTTGGCCGAGAAATAAACATCGAGCAACGAATCCACCGGATTGGAAAATTTCTTGTCGGCTGGAATCTTTGGGGAAATGGGCTTTAGATTTCGCGCCTCAACTTTTCCAAGCCAGACTCCCTGATCCCACTTCGCTCCCTGGTCAATCCACGCGCGCAACAGCCCGATTTGGTCCGGTTTCAGTTTGGAACCTTTTTGCGGCATCACCGACTCTGGATCAAATCCCATGACCAATTCGACGAGCAAACTTTCAGCGCTCTTTCCGATCACGACCGCGGAACCGGCATCTCCGCCCTTCAGGAAAGTTTCGCGCGTATCGATTCTGAAACCGCCCTTCTCCTTTCCGTGGCCATGGCATTTGGTGCAACTCGTTTCCAGAATCGGCTGAATCTCTTTCGCGAAATCGATGGGGTGGGACGCGGGTGCGGGCAATTGGCGAACTTGCTCGGGCGTCAGAGCCGCCCGGGCAGCGCAACCGAACACCAATCCAGAAAGGAACAAGATTTTAGCCGCGTTGAATTTCATTAGAGTCTGGAGAGTTTACCGCGAGTTCGGGCAAAAGGCAGGATTTTTTTTTGAGTCGCCCGTTTCAATTTCCGTGGGTGTTTTCAACATTACGGATCGCCGGACGGCGGTACAGTTCGGAAATATCGGTGCGGCGAGCGTCCTCGCGGGCTGGCTCGTCAGCAGCCTCGCCCCACCAAACTGCACCACCGCCTGTCACCTTGTAACAGTGAATTCTGAAACGTCCTGAAGAAAAATTTCCCGCGAAGGGGCGAAGGCCGCGAAGGTTTCCAAAGACCCCGCTCCTTCGCGGCCTTCGCCCCTTCGCGGGAAATTCTCAAATTGTCCCGCTACCAGTCGCCTGGCGAGCTTGACCGTTGGGCTCCGCGCAGGCATAAGAAAAGGTCTGATTTCCTGATGCCGCGAATCCTGACCATTCTGTTCTGCGTTACTTTCCTTGCGCCCAGGCTTTATGCCCAGCCGGAAATGGTCCCCACCTACAGTCTCTCCCGGCAGTTCGTCGTCTATGGACCGACGGGATCGCCCGCCTCGTCGTCGAACAAGAGATTGCTGGCGCTGGATCCGAAAGTTCTGACCGTTTCCTGCGAACGCATCAAGCAAGCGGTTCTCGCGGCACTGAATGGGCGGGAACGACTACAAGCCGCCTCGTCAAATTCCGGCGAGGGGAAAATCCACGTCGTCCTCCACCAGGGCACCGCACAAGCGCCACTGATCACGCCCATCCAGGCCGGCACCTTCAATTACCGCCTGGACCTGCCCAATCGGATTGCGGGAACCCGGTTGATCGACGCCGTGACCGAGGTGGTGCTCCTGGAAATGGTCAATCGCAGTTCGTCCGGGAATTTCACCCAGTTGCCGCGCTGGTTCTCCACGGGAATTGCCCAGATGGTGAAATCGGATTTGCCCGAGACGTTGCTTTTACAGGCGAATCTTCCCATCTCCCGCTCCCGGGTACAGGACGATCCCATCGTTAGGATTCGCAAAAACCTGGAGACGTACGCGCCACTGACCTTCGACGAATTGAGCTGGCCCGCGACTCTGTCTCCCGAACGGACCCGGCACTACGACGAATGCGCGCATTTGTTCACCCACGAACTGTTGCGTTTGAAAAACGGCGAGAAATGCGCGCAGCAATTTCTCAACGGGCTCTCGGAACGTTTGAACTGGCAGGTCGCATTCCTGGAATCGTTCCGACCGCACTTCAAGCAGCTCGTCGATGTGGAAAAATGGTGGAACCTCCGGGTGGTCGGACTCTCTGGGCGCGACGCCTCCCAGCTCTGGTCACAGGACCGATCGATGGATGGAATCGACGACGCCCTGCGGATCCCAGTGCAACATTTTTCAGCCGAGGCCAGCCCGACTCGCGGCCATGTGACTTTGCAGGAGATCGTTTCGAACTGGGACCCCGCCGAGCAGAAGCTGACGCTCCCCAGGGTGTCCAACCAGCTCCGCGGTTTGCGCATGCGCGTCCATCCCGAGTTCGTTCTGTTGATCGACGAATACTGCGCGGCCCTTGATTACTATTTGCAGAGAGAAAAAAAGGGCACGATAAAACGTCTTCTAAGCCTGGAGTATGGCAGCGATCTCAGGCGATCCACCAGCGAACGGTTGGACGCGTTGGACCGTCGGCGAACCGAGTTGCGCAACCGGCCGAAACCGAGCACACGCGAACAGGCCATCCTGAGCGCATTGGAAGCGTCCACGAACCCGGGCAAAAAACCGTAGCGCCGGTGGCAGAGTCGGCCCAGCCTGGACGAGGAATCGGACAGCCCCCAAACTCGCCGACAAGAATGTCCGCGCTACGGCGTCGTGCAGGCACGAAATTGAACTGCGATTCTGTTGCAAGGCCGGACCCACCGTTTTTTCAATTCAGACTTCGTCCGCAACGATTGCAAAGGAAGGACTCGCCAAACGCGGCCGGATTGTCCAATAGTCTTCGCCAGCAGCGATGACAATTCGACTCCAGCTATGCCGAAATTTGCCGCCAATTTAACCATGCTTTTCACCGAGGCGCCTTTTCTGGAGCGGTTCGCTTTGGCTCGGCGCGCCGGGTTTTCTTACGTCGAATATCTGCTTCCCTACGCCTTCGAAATCGGCGCGCTGAAAGAACAACTCGAAAGACATCAGCTCAAGCAGATCCTTTTCAACCTGCCTTGCGGCGAGTGGGCGGCGGGCGAGCGCGGCATCGCCTCGCATCCGGATCGCATCGGGGAGTTTCAATCCGGAGTGGCGCAGGCGATCGATTACGCGAGAGCGCTGGGCGTCTCCCGGTTGAATTGCCTGGCCGGAAAACGCGTCGCCCCGTTCAGCGACGAAGGGCATTGGAACACCCTCATCCGGAATGTCCAGTTCGCCGCCAGGGCTCTCGAGGAAAACGGCATGACGTTGATGGTCGAGGCGATCAACCATTTTGATCTCCCAACCTTTTTTCTCAATCGAACCGAACAGGTGATCAAGCTGATCGACGAAGCCGCCATGTCGAATGTTTTCGTCCAGTACGACGTGTATCACGCGCAACGGGAGGAAGGCGAAATCGTCGCCACCCTGCGAAAGATCGCGGCGCGAATCGGCCACATCCAGATCGCGGACAACCCGGCGCGTCACCAGCCGGGAACGGGAGAGATCAACTACGGATTCGTCCTCAAAGAAATCGATGCGATGGGCTACGAGGGTTTCGTCGGCCTCGAGTACATTCCGGACCCGAAAAGCGAATCATCCTTCGGCTGGATCAAGGAATTCGGCTACGAATTGTAGATGCGGATTTTCCCGGAGGGACGCGCTCCGCAAGTCCCCGACTTAATACAAAAAATGGGACTTGCAGAGCGCGTCCCTCCGGAAATTTGCGAAGGAAAACAAAATTGTTATGGAGACCACGACAGGAGCAAACGAGATGAAAATCGGATTTATCGGACTCGGAATCATGGGCCGGCCCATGACGAAAAATTTGTTGAAGGCGGGCTACGAAGTGTTCGTGTGCGGCCACAAGAACAAAGCATCCGTCGATGAAGTCGTTTCCGCCGGAGCAAAAGCCGTGGCCACTCCGAAGGACGTGGCGGCGCAGGCGGACATCGTCATCACCATGCTGCCGAATTCTCCCGAGGTGAAGCAGGTTGTTCTCGGTGCGAACGGAGTGATCGAAGGGGCGAAGGCCGGATTGATCGTCGTGGACATGAGTTCGATTGCGCCGCTGGTGAGCCGAGAACTGGCCGCAAAGCTCGCTGAAAAGGGTGTTGAAATGTTGGACGCCCCGGTCAGCGGAGGCCAGCCGAAGGCTGTCGAAGGGACGCTGTCGGTGATGGTGGGCGGGAAAAAGGAAATCTTCGACAAATGTTTTCCAGTCCTGAAAGCCATGGCGGCATCGGTCGTTCTCACCGGCGACATCGGCGCGGGCAATGTCACGAAGCTGGCAAACCAGGTGATCGTGGCCTTGAACATCGCTGCCATGTCCGAAGCGCTGGTCCTGGCCACCAAGGCGGGCGTGGCGCCGGACCTGGTGTATCAGGCCATCCGGGGCGGCCTGGCCGGAAGCACGGTCCTCGACGCGAAGGCGCCGCTGGTCATGGACCGGAAATTCAATCCCGGATTCCGCATCAACCTTCACATAAAAGATCTGGCCAATGCGTTGGACACCGCGCACGAAATTGGCGTGCCACTGCCATTGACCGCCGCCGTCATGGAAATGATGCAGGCGCTGAAAATCGACGGCATGGGCGACCTCGACCACTCCGCTCTCGCCCGTTATCACGAGAAAATGGCGAAGATCGAAGTGAAGCGGTAAGGTTGCCTTGGCTGCAAGTCACACCAATCGTCCGTGAAGAGCGATATTTTTCAAGGCGGGTATGACACTGCGACGTTGTCGCGACAAGTGGGGCGGGCTTCCAGCCTGTCTCGGCGGGCATCTTGCCCGCGAACCGTGATCCTGGGGCTGGAAGCCCCTCGGGCAGACAAGATGTCTGCCCCACTACTTTGGCAGCGTCCGGATCGACATGGCAGAGTTCGCTCCGGTTTTTCCGAGTTGTCGGCAACAGCGTTCTCACATTAGGATCGAACGAAATGTGGCTGCGCGTCAGACGAAATTCCCGTTGTGCAAAACCCGGCCGGGCCATTTTCCAGAACAGTCGGGCAGACGGCGCACCTTCTTCTTCATGCTTCGCGCGAATCCATCGTTTGTCTCTGCAAACATTTCCTCTGCACCTGGCGGTCTGGTTTGCGTTCAGTCTGAATTCAAGTTCCCTGGCTGCCCCTCCGTCACCTGCGGGAGGGAACAGCTCGCCATCGAAGGTCACTCACTGGGCCTTCAAGACGCCTTTCCGTCCGGCGCCGCCCGAAGTTCGGAACGTGAAATGGGCGAGGAATGCCCTTGATAAATTTGTCCTGGATCAACTCGAACGAGAACAACTTTCGCCGTCCCCCGAGACGAATCGCGCCACGTTGATTCGCCGTTTGAGCTTCGACCTGATCGGTCTTCCCCCAACGCCACACGAGGTGGACGCCTTCGTGAACAACCCAGCCACCGACGCTTACGAAAAACTCGTGGAACGCCTGCTCGCCTCGCCTCATTACGGAGAACGCTGGGGACGCCACTGGCTTGACGCCGCTGGCTACGCCGATTCCAACGGCTACTTCAACGCCGACAGCGACCGGCCCCTCGCCTACAAGTATCGCGACTACGTCGTCCGCTCTTTCAACGACAACAAACCGTTTGATCGGTTTATCCAGGAACAGATCGCCGGAGACGAACTGGCCGGGTATCAACCCGACGCCGACATCACGCCCGAGACGGCGGAGCTCCTCATCGCGACCCATTTTCTCCGCAATGCGCCCGATGGCACCGGCGAAAGCGATGGCAATCCGCTCGAGTTGAAGGTGGATCGCTACTCCGTGCTCGAAGGCAATGTTCAGATTCTTGGTTCCGTTTTTCTCGGCTCAACCGTTCAGTGCGCCCGCTGCCATGACCACAAGTTCGAGCCGGTCACCCAGGAGGAATATTACCAGCTCCAGGCGATCCTGCGCCCGGCGTATGATCCGGCGAACTGGCTCAAGCCGAACGAGCGCGTGTTCACCGTCGGCACCCGCGCCGCGCGGACGGAAAACAAACGTCAGATCGAAAAATACAACCGGGAAATAAAGACGCTGAAGGAAAGTTTGGATGGACTGACCGCTCCGTTTCGCAAACTGGCTCTCCAGGAAAATCTGGAAAGAATTCCGGAACCCGCGCGCGCCGCCATCCAAAAGGCTCTGGACACAAAAGAAAAAGAGCGCACTGCGGAAATGAAGGCGTTGCTTAAAACCAACGAAGCCGTCGTAGAGATCAAGGATGAAGAATTGCTCAAACGCTTTCCCGAACTGGCTGTGGGCCACAAGAGCCTGAAGGAGGGAATTAAGACGCGTGAAGAACAAAGGCCTGCGCCCCTGCCCCAAATCGCCGGGCTTTCCGAGCCAGCCAAAGAATTACCAAAACATCATCTGCTGGTTCGCGGCATCTACGCCGACGAAGGACGCGAAGTGGCGCCCGGAGTTCCGGCTGTATTTTCCACCGGCACGAATTCATATCAAGTCGCTCCAGCCGTGGAGCAGAAAAATTCCGGGCGGCGTCTCGCGCTCGCGCGTTGGCTGACCTCGCCGGAGAATCCGATTGTGGCTCGCGTTCTGGTGAACCGGATATGGCAACATCACTTCGGCGAAGGGTTGGTCGCCACCGTTGACAATCTCGGTGTCACCGGAGCGAAGCCGACCCATCCCGAGCTGTTGGATTATCTGGCCGCGGAATTCGTCCAGTCCGGCTGGAAGGTCAAGTCGCTGCACCGCCTGATCGTCACCTCGGCCACCTATCGGCAGGGCAGCGCATTGCGCGAGGCCCCTTACGCCGTCGATCCCGAGAATCGTTTGCTCTGGCGTTTCCCGCTGCAACGACTCGACGCGGAATCGGTCCGCGACGCCCTGCTCTTCGCCGCCGGTGAATTGAATCTGGACATCGGCGGGCCTTACGTCCCGATCAAATCCACCAGCGACGGTCAGATCGTCGTGGACGAATCCAACGCCGGCGCCAGGCGTCGTTCGCTCTACCTGCAGCAACGCCGCACCCAGCCGTTGACGATGTTGCAGGTGTTCGACACCGCGCAGATGAATCCAAACTGCACGCGGCGAAATCCCTCGACGGTTTCCCTGCAATCGCTCGCGTTATTGAACTCTGATTTTATTCGCGCGCGCAGCCGCGCCCTGGCGCAACGGCTGGAGAAGGAGTGCGGACCGGAGAGCAACCAGCGTCTCGAACGGACTTTTCTCCTGGCCCTCGGGCGAAAGCCGAATCCCGCCGAACAGTCCGCCGCTGAGGAATTCCTGCAGACGCAGGCGGGGCATTACGCCGACAAGCCGGACAAAGCCGAGCGCGTCTGGACTGATTTCTGCCAGATGGCGCTGGCCGGAAACGCATTTTTGTATGTGGATTGAATTGCACCGCCGCGCCCCCGGTCTGGCTGCACCCGCAAGCCTTCGAACCGGAGCCGCTAACGCGAGGAAGCCGATCCCCGAGCTGTTCTTGAACCTCGCGCCGCAAGGTGGACGGATATTTTCAGACGCGCTCAGAGAAAATGCCTTCACAAAATCCAGCGAAGCCGCTTTCATCAGGCCATCACATGAAACGCTGGCTGAATATTAGCCATTCGGTCACACTTTACGCATCGTGATCTGGCAACACACACACCCGGTCTGGAAACGGACATGGTTCGTTGATGACGTGGGCATCCACGAACATCGTTCCGGTCGCGTCTTTACCTCCATCGGGTGGGATGAGCTTGATCGCCTGGACCGCCGCTCTGCGAGGAGCGCCCGCAGCAAGCGTATCTCACTGATTCTCGACCGGCAAGAAGGACGTAACTTTTTCCGTCACGCCTCCCAAGAGTGGCAGAAACACCATCCAGCGAGGTATTCGAGAAATTATAGACTCAATAAGCGCGTCGTCGATTGGGCTGCGTATTTCTGGCTGCCGCTGGTCACACTGGGGCCGTGCGTGGGATTCTATATTATGGATTGGCTGCTCGGATGGCCCGATTCTTTGGCGCCACACCGTCAGAAGATAAATCGATTGAGTATTCTTGGGGCGGTGTTCATGGGGCCATTCATTTCCTGGTATTGGTACCGAAGTCGGCAGTTTGCCAAACATGGCGCTACACCGAAACGTGACGCCGTAATGCCGCTTGGCAATTCGGAAGTTACGGAGGGGCCGCCATCAACGATCTGATCGAAAGACCACATGACCGATTTCTGCCAAATGGAAAATTTTGGAGTGCGGTGGCAAAGCGCAGCGGCGACACCGCTTTTCTGCCGCAGCCGCATATCTCAAAGCGGCGTGGCGCTTCGCTTCGCGCCGCAGTCCATAACGGTCTTGCTGCGCTTCTGCCGCGCTGCGACGCTCGCCGGCTGTCTCGCGGCCAGCCAACTATTTGCCCACGCAGATCAGGGTCGGCTCGAAATCTCGGTCATCGATGAATCCACCCAGGAGCCAATCCCCTGTCGCATTCATCTCAAAGACCCGAACGGCAAAGCGGTGAAAGCGGAGAAGCTCCCG
>Ga0163144_10012414_pt1 | contig 17897 bp, 15 predicted proteins | sample OliLak19BULKMAT1_FD_123175 | JGI IMG/M metagenome (GOLD analysis project Ga0163144, IMG submission 123175) | Freshwater microbial mat bacterial communities from Lake Vanda, McMurdo Dry Valleys, Antarctica - Oligotrophic Lake LV.19.BULKMAT1 | ecosystem: Environmental > Aquatic > Freshwater >...
AGGACGGCGACGCGCTCGCCGTCGGTCGACCCCGCGGCCGCGGCCGACCCCTGGTCTGTCGTGGCCTTGGCTGACATCACTGATCCCCCTCAGTACAGGACGACGACAGCTGGGTCAAGCCGATGCTCCCGATGAGCAACGCACCCAGTCGGCGCGTGCGATCTCTCCGCATGCCCCGTCCTACCTCTAGACACTCCGCGCTCATCCAGCGGTCAGCGTGGCGATGATGCTACTCCGGCCCGATGACCTGAGTTCGGGCGAGGCGACGCACGCCTGGCTCCAGGCGGCCTACTTCACGGAGTCGATGGCGCGGACGATCGTGCTGTCGCGGTCGATGGACGCCGTGACCGCCATGAGGGACTTCGCTCCGAGGCTCAGCACCAGATAGGTCTTCTCGCCGACCGCGTAGTCGGCCCATCGGCCGATCCCCTTGTACTGGAGCCACTGGTTGAGGCCGAAGCAGAAGAAGAAGAGGCCCTGCACGATGAGGACGGCGTAGATGGCGGCCGGGACATCGCTGTAGAAGAGGATGTTGACGCCCATCGCCACCCACGGCGTGATCCCCACGAGCGCCCCGAACCAGAAGGGCAGCATCGTCGTCGAGGTTCGCCCCGGAGGGTTCATCCGCTCCTGCAGCCAACCGAACAGGATCATCCCGACGTTGGCTCCATCGCCGAGATCGTTCCACAGGATATTGGCAATGTTCTTGGTAGGAATGGATGTTCGCGAACGGGCCGCGGCGGCCGCCAGGAAGCGAGCGGTCGCCGCGCCGGCCGCCAGGAAGCGAGCGGTCGCCGCGCCGGCAGCCTCGGCGCCGATCCCGGGTAGGGACGAGCGAACGGGTGCTACCGTGGGACACTGGGTCAAGCTCGACCAGACACCGGTTCCAGTCGCCCCATGAAGGACACCCACACTGTGATCGCCACCGACCAGCTCATGACCAGTCCGACAAGCGAGCTCCCTGCTTCGCAGGCCACCTCCCTGCGGCGTTGGAACATCGGCCTGGGCCTCGTCCATGCCATCCAGGCCGTTGCCGTCCTCGCGCTGGCGACCGCCTTTGCGCTCCCGGTGACCGCGACGTTCATGGAGGGGCCGCCGGGCACTGCGGCCGGCGCACCGACCACCCTGCTGGAAGTCTCCGTGGCCTGGGGCGTCGCCCTCTTCCTGCTGCTGTCGGCCCTCTTCCACTGGCTCATCGTGCTGCCCGGCGTCTTTGGCCGCTACATCTCCGGCCTGGCGGCTGAGCACAACTACTTCCGCTGGGCTGAGTACTCCCTGTCGTCGTCGGTGATGATCGTGCTCATCGCCATGCTCACCGGTATCAGCGACGTCGCGGCGCTGATCGGGATCTTCGCGGCCAATGCGGCGATGATCTTCTTTGGAGCGGTCCAGGAACGATACGAGCGACCGGGTGGCTCGCTGTGGCCGTTCTGGCTCGGGTGCGTCGTGGGGATCGCGCCGTGGTTGGCCGTTGGCGTCTACCTGTGGTCGCCCGGTAGTGCCGCCGAACCGCCCGCGTTCGTGTACGCGATCTTCGTCTCGCTCTTCGTCTTCTTCAACACCTTCGCGCTGAACATGTGGCTCCAGTACCGGCGAGTGGGTCGGTGGACGTCGTACGTGTTCGGTGAGAGGGGCTATTTCGTGCTCAGCCTGGTCGCCAAGTCGGCGCTCGCCTGGCAGGTGTTCGCGGGAACGCTGGCGGGCTGACGCTGGGGATCCCGGGCGCGGCGTCGAGCCTGTCCGACGCCCTCGCGTCCAAGGCCTGACTCGAGGCGGGTCACCCTGACGTCGGGCGCCATCCGTCGGCGCGCCCGGGCCGAAGTGGCAGTGAATCGCGCACCCGCCCAAGCGGTGCGTGCACCCCAGGAGGAAGACATCGTGCGACGTCTCACTGCCACCCTGCTGGCCACCGCGATGGCCGTCGGCATCATCGCCAGCCCGGTCACCGCCGCCCAGCCGAACATCGCCGAGATCGCCATCGCCAACGGCAACTTCACGACGCTCGTCGCGGCCCTGAGCTGCACCGGCCTCGTGCCTGCGGTGTCCGATCCCGCCGCGAACCTGACCGTCTTCGCCCCGACCGATGCCGCCTTCGGCAAGATCGGCCTGAAGGCCAGCAACGTGTGCAAGCTGCCGAAGTCGATCCTGACCAAGATCCTGACCTACCATGTCGTCGGCCAGGAGCTCTTCGCGAGCGACGTCCTTGCCAAGCGCAAGATCCAGATGCTGAACGGCCTGTACACATTCCCGAGCGTCCGCAACGGGAATGCCTATATCAACTGGTACGCGCGAATCACCGCGACCGACATCGACGCCTCCAACGGGGTCATCCATGTCATCAACAAGGTCCTGATCCCGTACCGCCTCTGGTAGCGGTGGCCCCGATGGCTGCCATCAGGATCGGCCAGTTCGTGGCCGCGTAACTCCCTCGTCGCAGCACGGAAGCGGCGCCCATGGGCGCCGCTTCCGCTCGTGGCGGGCGAAGGCCACCACGTCGAACAAAGGGCGGCAGCGTTCGTCCGCCGCTCGATCAGGACCGTCGTTCGGTCAGCCTCGCCGCTGGCCGCTGCCGGACTGCCCCGAGGAGCCGCCCTGCTGGCCGCTGCCGGATTGCCCCATCTTGTCGAGGGACGCCCGCATGTTCTGGACCGTCTTGTCCATCGGCCCGCCGGCCGACGCCTTCCTGACGTCGTCTGACGTGATGTCGGTGGCCTTATGGCGAGTCTCAGGCTCGCCGCATCCGCAGTTCAGGCACATGGTCTGCCTCCGTACTGTCTCTCCGGGGGTCACGTCACATCATGGAAGGTGGTGGAGTCACGCGAACCTTCCGACGGCGCCGACGGCGTTGCAAACACCTCCCGAACCGCCACAGCGTCCCTTGATCTGCTGTCTCCCAGGGATGTCGGTCAGGCGCGTCGTCGAGCGTCGGTCCACCGGCGATCACCCAGAGTGTCAGCCGTCGACCAGCTCCGAGTGACCGGCTCCGAGGACGGGTCGCGAGCCTCCGGAGGCCGCCGCGTCTCCGCCACGCCCCTCGGCGGCAGCCTCGCCGTGGCCGGTGAGCGCGTCGACGACCGGGATGTCCACGGCGTGCTCCTCCATCAGCGGGTCATGGCTGAGCCGAGGCGTTGCCACGGGGCTCGACGTCAAGGGCGCTTCGTAGGCAGCCTCGCGATCTGATCGCCGATCGACCCGTCCATCGCCTGGTCGCGCTGGCGACTCATCAGGCCCGGCGACCGCGCCACCAGCGCCACCGAGCGCCGCGCCGACGACAAGACCGATCGGCCCGCCGATGGCGGCTCCCACGACGGCTCCGGCCGCGGTACCACCCTCCACGGCGCTCTGCTCGCTCGAGGCGTCCGGGTCGCCGGCCGACTCGGTGGTGGTCGCCGGGCCCGTCGGTCCAGGCATCCCGGGCACCTTCGGCGAGTGGCCAGCGAGTGCCCGGCGGTAGCCGACCTCGGACCTTGTCTCGTCGGGCGTCAGGTCGTCTCGATCGGATCCGTCCATGACCCTACGGTGCCCTCGCGCAAGGCCTGACGGCGTCAACGCAGACCGGGTTCCGCGCAACAACCGCATGTCGGATCTCCACGCATCGGTCGACGACGGGATGACCCTGCTCTCCCTGCTGTACGCGTATCAGGCGGCATCCACCTCCCCCTGCCGGCGCAGTGCCCGGTCGGGCCCGCCGGCGACCTGCCGGGAAGGGGCGTAGGCTCCGTGGTACGTCACTCGGTCGCGATCCGCCCTTCGTCCGGCGCAGCGCCAGCGGCCCGCTCCTATCACGGAGGAACCCGATGCCCGACCTCAAGCCGCAGACGATGGGCCAGCAGTTCGGCCGCCGTTCCTGGGCCGAGCCCTGGAAGATCAAGATGGTCGAGCCACTCACGCAGCTCGATCAGGAGGGGCGCGAGCGGGCCATCCGCGAGGCCGGCTACAACACGTTCCTGCTGCGCTCGGACGATGTCTATGTCGATCTGCTCACGGATTCGGGCACGTCGGCGATGAGCGACCGCCAGTGGGCGGGGATGATGCTCGGCGACGAGGCCTATGCCGGCAGCCGCAACTACTTCCACCTGGAGGACGCCGTCCGGCGCCACTACGGCTACCGGTTCCTGGTGCCCGTCCACCAGGGCCGCGGCGCGGAGCACCTGATCAGCCAGACCCTGATCAAGCCCGGTGATCACGTACCCGGGAACATGTACTTCACGACGACCAGGCTGCACCAGGAGTTGGCCGGCGCCACCTTCCACGACGTGATCATCGACGAGGCGCACGACCCGTCGTCCCTGCACCCGTTCAAGGGCAACGTCGACCTGGCCAAGGTGGAGCGCCTCATCGCGGACGTCGGGGCCGAGCGCATCCCCTACGTGAGCCTGGCCGGAACCGTCAACATGGCCGGTGGCCAGCCGGTGTCGATGGCCAATGCGCGCGAGCTGCGGGCCCTGCTCGATGGCCACGGCATCCGGCTCCTGCTCGACGCCACGCGCATGGCCGAGAACGCGTTCTTCATCCAGGAGCGCGAAGCGGGCTACGCGGAGCGGACGATCGCCGAGATCCTGCTCGAGTTCTGCTCCCTCACCGACGGCGCATGGATGAGCGCCAAGAAGGACAGCCTCGTGAACATCGGCGGCTGGCTGGCGGTCAACGACGAGGACGTCTTCGAGGAGCTGCGCAACCTCGTCGTCGTATACGAGGGCCTGCACACCTACGGCGGGATGGCCGGGCGCGACATGGAGGCCCTCGCCATCGGCATCGAGGAATCCGTCCAGGACCAACACATCCGGTCGCGCATCGGCCAGGTGCGCTACCTCGGCGAGCTCCTGACCGACTGGGACATCCCGATCGTCCAGCCGGTGGGCGGCCATGCGATCTTCCTCGACGCCCGGCGCTTCTATCCACAGCTCGAGCAGGACCTCTTCCCGGCCCAGACCCTGGCTGCCGAGCTGTACCTGGACTCAGGCATCCGGGCCATGGAGCGGGGCATCGCGTCGGCCGGGCGCAACGCCGCGACGGGCGACCACAATCGACCGAAGCTGGAGCTGACCAGGCTGACCATCCCGCGCCGGGTCTACACGCAGGCGCACATGGACGTCGTGGCCGAATCGGTCAAGGCCGCCTACGACGACCGGACCTCGGCACGCGGCCTGCGCCTCGTCTACGAGCCGAAGTACCTGCGCTTCTTCCAGGCCCGCTTCGAACCGATCACGTCTTAGGCCTGGCGCTGCCGGCCCACCCGATCGTGGCCGACTCGGTCACGCTTCCGCGCTCGGGTCCGTCGTGTACAACGCCGTCGAGCCCGCGATGGCCCGGGCCGCTGTTCTCGGGATCGCCGTGTCAGATCGAGGTGGGCACGCCAACACCCTCGGCGATGACCCCGATCGAGACGTGGAAGCCGGCACGTCGCTGGAGCGGCGGCATGAGCGTGCACTGCCCCACGGGCGCAAAGCCTGGGAAGGCCTTGACCCACTCCTCGTTGAACGTGTCGAACTCGCCTGGATCGCGCAGCGTCCAGTTGGCCCACACGACCTGCTCAAGCGTGCTGCCGTTGGACTCCAGCATCGCGCGCAGGTTGAGCAGGCACTGGCGCGCCTGCTCGCGCAGGCCGCCCCGGATGAGCTGGCCAGAGTCAGGATCGACCGGTCCCACCGACGACAGGTAGACCATGCCCCCGGCCTGGACCGCGCGACCGGACCCGAGCGACGGGTCCTTGGTGTCGATGCCCGGGTCGGCGGCGCCAGCGCCGAAGCGGCTCTTGGTGCGGTGCACGCGGGTCGGCTTGTCCGGATCGTCCGGCGGGATGCCGTACTCGCCCGGTGGCAGCTCCACGCCGAAGGCCTTGAAGCGGGGCATGAACGTCGGCCGGATACCCGTCGGCTTGAGATCGCCCACGACCTTCCCGTCGCGCATCGCGGTCTGCTCGAAGGTGAAGATGTCGTGGGTCAGGATCTCGTCCTCTTCGATCCCGTAGATCTCGGTGATGTTGATGACCTTGCGGCTGCCGTCCTTGAGCCGGGCGGTGTGGACGATGATGTCCACGGCCGAGGCGATCTGCTCACGGATGGCCCGAAGCGGCATCTCGTAGCCGGTCATCAGGACCATCGTCTCCAGTCGCCGGAGCATGTCGCGCGGCGAGTTGGCGTGACCGGTGGACAGCGAGCCGTCCTGCCCCGTGGTCATGGCCTGGAGCATGTCCAGGGCCTCGCCCGAGCGGCACTCGCCGACGATGATCCGGTCCGGGCGCATGTGCAGGGCGTTGCGCAACAGGTCGCGGATGGTGATCTCGCCGGAGCCCTCCAGGTTCGGCGGCCGGGCCTCCAGAGTCACCACGTGCGTCTGGCGCAGTTGCAGCTCGGCGGCGTCCTCGATGGTGATGATCCGCTCCTCCTCGGGGATGAACGAGGAGAGCACGTTGAGGGTCGTCGTCTTGCCCGAGCCCGTGCCGCCGGACACGAACACGTTGAGGCGGACCTGGATGCACGCCTGCAGGAATTCGAACATCTCCGCGGATGCCGTCCCGAAGCCGATCAGGTCGTCGACGGTGAACGGCCGGGCCGAGAACTTGCGGATGGTGATGACCGGACCGATGAGCGACAGGGGCTCGACCACGGCGTTGACCCGCGAGCCGTCGGGCAGCCGCGCGTCGACGCGCGGACTGGAGTCGTCGATGCGCCGACCGAGCGGGGTGATGATCCGGTCGATGATGCGCCGGACGTGCTCGTCGTTGATGAAATGCACGTCGACGCGCTGGATCTTGCCGCCGCGCTCGATGTAGACGTGCTGCGGCCCGTTGACCATCACCTCGGTGATGGTCTCGTCGCTGAGGAGCGGTTCCAGGGGCCCGAGCCCGACGATCTCGTGGACCATCTCGCCGATGAGTCGCTGGCGCTCGTCGCGGTTCACGGCATAGCCATGACGGTCCACGATGCGATCGACGATCTCCTCCACGTGGCCGCGAACGGCCTCCGGCGCGAGGTCGAACAGGGACCCGATCGTGCCGATGACCTCCGCCTGAAGGTGGACGCGCAGGTCACGGATGAGGTCGCCGCGGACCGGCACCGCGACCGGCGCGAGTCCGGACGTGCCCACGACGTGCGGGTCGGCGGCGCTCGTCGGCGGCACGGCCGGTCGGGGCGCGGCGGATGGGGCCATGACCGACGTGGCGGATGGAGCCATGACCGGCGCGGCGGATGGGGCCATGACCGGCGTGGCGGCCGGAGCGATCGCAACGGCCGTCGCGGTCGAGGCCACGGGGACCTCGGTCGTCCCGCGCTCGGACGGCGGCGCGGCGTCCTCCGTACGGGCCGCAGCCTCGGCTGCCAGTTGCTGCGCGCGTTCCACACGCTGGAGTAGTGACACGTTCCACCTCCGACCGGCGGAGGGCACGCCGCCGAGTGTCGAGAAAGCCTACCCCGCCCGCATCCGACTCGCTACCCACCGGCGCTGCCATCGCCAGCATCGCGGTGCGACTGCGCACCGGCCGGCCGCCTTCACAGGCCGCCGTGTGCGTCGGCGGCCGTTGAGCGTTGGTGTGTCCAGTTCCGCGGCCTCGACGATGTTCGGGTCGGCCCGGCAGCAGCCCGACCGCGGCGAAGAAGACGTCCGTCGCCCTGTGGCATCGTCCGCATCGGGTGTCCATGAAACCATACGACCGGACGCGACACGACAGGACTCGCGCGGAGCGCGCCACGGCCAGCCGCCGGTGACGCCGACACCTGCAACTGATCGGAACCGCATGATGGAGGGCGAGGATGACGACGCGAACGGGAACGATGGCGCCGCGGACCGTGGATGCCGGGTGATGACGAAGGCGCGCCGATGGGCGCCGCTCGGCGTGGCGGCCGTCTTCACTGGAAGCGGCATCCTGCACCTCGTCCGACCGGACATCTTCATGGCCCTCGTCCCACGAGGTCTACCGGCATCTGACCTGATCGTGGCCGTCAGTGGCCTGGCTGAATTGACCTGCGCAGCGGGCCTCGTGACCCGGCAGCCATGGGCCGGGCCGGCGAGTGCCGCGCTGCTCATCGCCGTCTTCCCGGGCAACATCCAGTTCGCCCTCGACCAGGCCGCTTCGGCGACTGCGGATCCGCGCATGGTCGCCGCCGCGTGGCTACGCCTCCCGCTCCAGATCCCGCTCATCTGGGCGGCTCTCCAGGCGCGGCGGCCAGCCGGACCGTGACCGGACCGGGCGGCGTGCGCAGTGGCCTATGTCAGGATGTCGCCATGGTGCCCCCCGAAGGCGTTCAGCCGATCAGCGACGATCTCGCCGACGACCGGCGGTCGACGGACGAGCATGCGGCCGAACTGTCGCCGCCGCGCGCCCCGAGGTCCGGGCCGACCATCCGGTTCCTGGTGGTGGCCGTCGTGGCCATCGCGCTGTTCCTGGCCACGTACCTCCTGCTCGTCGCGACCGAACCCGGCCAGCGCATCGAGAACCTCGCCCTGCGCGGTGCCGAGCTGCGCAGCGACGCCGAGCGCGAAGCAGCCCTCGGCCGGCTGTCGGTCGTGACCGTCGCGATCTTCGCCCTGGCGGTCGTCGCGGTCGTGACCACCGGGTTCCTGCGGCGACGCGAGCCATTGGCCGTGATGGCCGCCACGGCCATGATCGGGTCGGTCGCCCTCGCGCAGGTGCTCAAGGCCGTGCTGCCGCGCCCGGAGCTCGTCGACGGGCCCGCCTGGCTGTTGCGCAACAGCTTCCCGAGCGGCAGCGCCGCGGTCGCGGCCTCGATCGCGATCGGGGCCCTGCTCGTCGCGCCCGACCGGCTGCGCTGGGCGACGCTCATCGCCGGCGTCCTGTTCGCCGCGCTCATCGGGGAGGCGGTCCAGACCACCGGCTGGCATCGCCTCAGCGACACGATCGGCGGCGTGCTCCTGGTCATCGCCGTCGCCGGCCTGGGCCTGATCGTCCTGTCACTCGGCAACTACGTCGAGCCCGCCGAAGCCGCCCGCATCGACCCGCGCATCCGGGCCGGCCTGCTCGTCATGGCCGCGGGCGCCATCGTCCTGGGTGCCGGCCTGGCCATCCTGCCCGCCATCTTCCCGTTACTGGGTGAGCCCGACAACGCCCGCCGGTCGATCCTGCAGACCGCCTTCCCCCTGGTCGGCGTCGGCGTCACGGTGCTGGCCGTGGTGGCCTTCGCGCGCGTCATCGAGCCGTATTCGCTCGGGCGCCGCCGCGTCGAGGAGGCCCGCCCGGACTAGTGGTTGTCGAGAGCCTCGCGGGCGAGGGCGAACGCGCGGTCGTGCTGGCCGAGGGCGGCCAGCGAATCGGCCCACGCGGACAGGACTTCGCGGCGACGGGCCGGCTGATCGATGGCCCCGGCGGCCGCGACCTCGAAGTCGTTGGCTGCCGCGGCATGGTCGCCGCTCGCCGCATGTGCCCGGGCGCGGGTGATGAGCGCTGCGAGCCGGCCGCGGTCGTTGTCGCCGCGCTCGCTGATCTCGATCGACTGCGAGGCCAGCTCGATGGCTCGGGCGGTGTCGCCGGCGGCGAGGGCGATGCTGGCCTGGGTGTCCGCGACGTGGGCCATCAGGTGCAGGTCGCCCCGGGACTCAGCCCGGTTGCGGGCATCGTGGGCGAGCTCGGCGGCCCGCGCGATATTGCCGTTTGCGAGGTAGGCCATGGCGAGCTCGTTCTCGAGGTCCTGGACCATGATGTCGGCCTCGGCCACGCGCAGCAGCGCGATCGCGTCCTGCCCGTGCCGGATGGCGCCCTCAAGGTCGCCGGCAGCCCGGTGGGCCGTGGCCATCGTGGCCAGGAGCGCGCCGCGCCGACGGATGTCCAGGTCGGCGGAGCGACCGCGCGCCTCCTCCAGGTACGCCAGCGACTGACCGTGACTCCCGGCCGAGGTCTCGATCATGGCGGCTGAGACGAGAAGCCGGATATGGAAGTCGCCGCGCACCTGCAGGCCATCGCGGACCCGACCGATCAGCCCGCTGACGATCGACCGTGCGCCCGCCAGGTTGTCACCCTGGAACTGGGCGGAGGCCAGCCAGTACTCAGCGAGCGGCACATCGGCGGCGCGGCCGAGCGCGGTGTAGGCCTCGACGGCCTCCGTGGCCGGCCGGATCGCCTCGCGGGCGCGATTCAGCCGACACAGGCACTCGACCATGGCGACCTGCAGGTCCGCCCGCTGGCCGCGCTCGCTGGTCGTCTCCAGCATCGTCGTGTAGGCGTCCAGCGCCGCCTGCCAGTCGCCCGACGCCATCGCGAGGTCTGCCTCGATCCGGGCCCAGACCGGATCCTGGTTCGCGATGAGCGCGGCTGACGTCGTGCCGAGCCTGGGGGCCAGATAGTTCAGGGCGGCCATCGATGGCTTGGCCAGCCCGTGCTCAAGGGCGCTGATGTAGGCCTTGGTGTAGCGGTCCCCGGCGAGGGCGGCCTGGGTCAGGCCAGCCGCGAGGCGGCGCTCCTTGATCCGGCTGCCGATCGCCTGGGCGAGCGCGGATTCATCGACGACGACGCGGCGCCTGGTGCGGACGAGCTTTCCCATGGGCCGCAGTGTACCCCATGGTCATCTTGGACTGGACCCCTCGGAAGAATTCGTCGAAATCGACATCGAGGTGCTCAAGGAAGACGGCCAAGGTCGTCAGCGACGGCAGCGCACGGCCGTGCTCCACGGAGCACACCAACGCTCGGGTGAACGGCGCCCCAACCGATGCCTGGCTGAGACCCGCCTCCAGCCTTCGTCGGCGGAGCTCCTGTCCGATCACCGACGGGAGGCGTCGCTGGCCGGGAAGTAAACTTATAGTTGACATCGGCATGTACGAAGCCTAGCATCCAGTCCCCGGGCGCGCCAAGTCCTCATCTGGGCGCGACGGACCCATGGAGGGCACTCCGCATGTCCAGGTTCTCGTCACTCCGCCCACTCGCGTCGGCCGTGCTGCTGTCCGCGACGCTGCTGGCGGTGTCCGTCGTCCAGGTCCTCGCCGGCGGTGGCAACGGCCCGTTCCCCAGGTAGGCCAGATAGCCGGGGTAGGGAGTAAGACCGGATGGAGGCCCGCCGTGTGGTGCGGACGGAGAAGCAGCTGATGTGGCCTGGCGGCGTCCACCCGCACGTCGCCGCCCTGGTCCTGGACGATGGCCGGCGCGTGGAAGCCGATGACGCGATCTGGCGCATCGACATCCGCTCGGCAGCATTCAGCTGCCTCGTCGACGGGCAGTCCGCCGACGTCGCCGTCGCGCGCTGCGAACGCTGCGCGCTCGATCACCTGTGCACGACGCGGGACACGGCGACGCGCGAGATCCTCCTCGCGCTGCCGGACTGAGTTGCCCGGCCGCCGCGCGCCTCCACTCGCAAGGCATCCGAAAGCCGAATGCCCCAGCGTGCCGCTCCATCCGTGACCACACGTGGTGCAACGTCGGTGCTCAGGGCCGACCCCGGCCCGCGCTGGCACCAGGATGGGAGTCCCGACGATGGGCGAAGCCAAGGTCGGTGACGAGTTCGTCACCCACGAGTTCGATGAAGCCATCGCGATCCAGCAGGTGATCGTCGATGCCGAGAGCACGCTCTCGACCAAGCACCCGGTCCCCGCCGCCAAGAAGGTCATCATCGCGGCGCTCGCCGATGACCGCGAGTTCCTCAAGCAGCTCAAGGCGTTGGGCAAGCCGCACGGCGCGACCGGCAAGGTCGAGGACGTGGCCCAGGGTCTCAAGGACCTCATGGAGTCGACCCTCGAGTCGGCGCTCATGGAGGGCCACGACAGCGAGTTCTACGAGGCCCACGCCGTCCTCCTGACCACCGTGCGCAAGCAGATGGACTCGGCCGCCGCGATGCGCAAGATCGGCAGCGACGCGGGCGACACCAAGATGCGCGACGCGGCTGCCGCGATGCACAAGGCGCTGACGGCGAGTGCCAAGGCGCTGTCGGCCGAGCTCGCGGCATACGCCGTGCACATCGCCAACGAGACGAAGGTGACCAAGGCGACCAGCGCCCGCTGACCGACCCTCGATCACGCCGTCTGACGGGGCGCCCGGCTCGCCGAAGCGCCCCGTTCGCGTGCTCGGGAGGCCCGTGGCGTATACTCCCTACGAGTATGAACACCACGCCTGACACGACCCCCCTCCCGACCATCGAATACGTCCTGCCCGTCGAGGGCATGACCTGCGCGTCCTGCGTCAACCGCATCGAGCGCTTCCTGCGCAAGACGCCCGGCGTGAGCGACGCGTTCGTGAACCTCGCCACGGAGCGGGCCACCGTGCTGGTCGATCCGGCGGTCGCTGGCCGGGCGGAGCTCGTGGGCGCCATCGAGGCGGCCGGTTACGACGTCCGAGCCGAGGCCCAGGCGACCGCCGAGGCGCCGGCCGGCGACCTGGACGCCGAGACGGCCGCGGACGATGCCGAGCGGGCCGTCGCGCAGCGACGGACCCTGTTCCAGGCCTCGGTCGCGATCGGCGCGGCCCTCATCTTCATGGTCCTCATGTTCTGGCCGCAGACCGTGGTCGCCATGGAGGATCTCAACAAGCTCATCCTGTGGCCGGCCACGTTCATCCAGTTCTGGGCCGGTGGTCGGTTCTACCGGGCGGCCTGGCGCGCGGCGCGGCATGGCAGCGCCACGATGGACACCCTCGTGGCTGTGGGCACGAGCGCCGCCTGGGCGTACAGCGTGTTCGTGACGATGTATCCAGAGGTCGTGCACCAGGCGGGCCTGCACCCGGAGACCTACTTCGACTCGTCGGCGATCATCATCGGCCTCATCCTGGTCGGTCGCTGGCTGGAGCAGCGAGCCAAGGGCCAGACCACGGGCGCCATCCGCCGCCTGGTCGGCCTGCAGGCCAAGACCGCGACTCTCGTGCGAGGCACTGAAGAGGTCGAGGTGGCCATCGCCGCCATCGTCGTCGGCGACCTCCTCCGGGTACGCCCCGGCGAGAAGGTCCCGGTCGATGGGGTCATCGTCGAGGGCACGTCGGCCGTCGATGAGGCGATGCTCACCGGGGAGCCGATGCCGGCCACCAAGTCGGTCGGCGACGAGGTCATCGGCGCCACCCTCAACACGACCGGCTCGTTCGTCATGCGCGCGACGCGCGTCGGCAAGGACACGGCGTTGGCCAACATCGTGGCCCTCGTCCAGCGTGCCCAGGGCTCCAAGGCCCCGATCCAGGCGACGGTGGACCGTATCGCCGAGATCTTCGTGCCGGCCGTGCTCGTCGTGGCCGCGTTGTCGTTCGTGGCCTGGTTCCTGTTCGGTCCGGATCCGCGCCTGACGCTGGCTCTGACCGCGTTCATCGGCGTCGTCATCATCGCCTGCCCGTGCGCCATGGGCCTGGCCACCCCGACCGCGATCATGGTCGGCACGGGCAAGGGCGCCGAGGCCGGCGTCCTCGTTCGTGGCGGCGCAGCCCTGGAGGCGGCCGGGCGCCTGGACACCGTAGTCCTGGACAAGACGGGCACGCTGACCCTGGGCAAGCCCGCGGTGGCGGCCCTGATCGCCGCGCCCGGGTTCGAGGCGCGGACCGTGCTGGACCTGGCCGCCTCGCTGGAGACCGGCTCGGAGCATCCGCTCGGGCGGGCCGTCGTGGAGCACGCCCGCCGCGACGAGCTCGGCTTCGCCGCGGTCGAGGGCTTCGCGGCAGCGCCGGGGCACGGCGTGTCCGGGCGCGTCGACGGCCACGAGGTCCTCGTCGGCAGCGTGCGCATGCTGGCGGCCCAGGGCATCGACGTGGCGCCATTCGCCACGGACACGGCGACCCACGCGGCGAACGGTGCGACCGTGGCCTACGTCGCCATCGACGGCCGGCTGGCCGGGCTGCTGGCCATCGCCGACCCGGTCAAGGCCGAGGCCGCCGAGGCGATCCGCACCCTGGAGGCCCAGGGCCTGACGGTCTGGCTGCTGACCGGCGACGCGCGGACGACCGCCGAGGCCGTGGCCCGCCAGGTCGGCATCCCGCCGGAGCGCATCCACGCCGAGGTCCTGCCCGGCGACAAGGCCGCCGTCATCGAGGCGCTCCAGGCGCAGGGCCATCGCGTCGCCATGGTCGGCGACGGGATCAACGACGCCCCGGCGCTCGCCCAGGCCGATGTCGGGGTGGCCATCGGGACCGGCGCCGACGTCGCCATCGAGGCCTCCGACATCACCCTCGTCGGCGGCGACCCGCGCCTTGTCGCCTCGGCCATCGAGCTGTCGCGGGCGACCCTGCGCACCATCCGCCAGAACCTGTTCTGGGCGTTCGCCTACAACGTGCTGCTCATCCCCGTCGCGATGGGCGTCCTGTACCCGTTCACGGGGATCACCCTGAACCCCGCCCTGGCGGCCGCGGCCATGGCGCTCTCGAGCGTGTCGGTCGTGACCAACTCGCTGCGTCTTCGCTCGGTGGAGGCCCGCCCGGGTCGCCTGGACGTGCGTGCCCGTGGGCGCTTCGCCGCCATCCGCGACGGCGCGTTCCTGGGCGTCGTGGCGCTCCTCGCGCTCGGCCTGGCGGGCGGCGCCTATGCGGCCGACCGGGCGATCGACGCGTCCGCGCAGCGGGTCACCGTCGTCGGTCGCGATGTGGCCTTCGAGCCGGCCGAGATCCGCATCCAGGCCGGCCGCTGGACGGTCGTCGAGTTCACCAACGTGGACGGGATCTTCCACGACTGGATGGTCGAGGGTCTGGCTAATGTCGACGCCGGCGCGCGCCCGGGACAGACGACGACCATGCGCTTCGTCATCGATGAGCCCGGCACGTACGGCTTTCTGTGCACCGTGCCCGGCCATGCGGAGGCCGGGATGGTGGGGACGCTCATCGTCGACTGACGGTCCGGCCGCCCGCACGGGCCGACTCGACATGGTCATGCTGACCCGCCACCATCCGATGACCAAGGAGGTACTGGTGGATCGATTCGACTTCGTGATCATCGGCGCGGGGCCAGCCGGCGAGGCGGCGACATACGAGGCCCGCGCGCGGGGCGCCAGTGTCGCCGTCATCGACCGCGACCTGTTCGGCGGCGTCTGCCCGTTCTGGGGCTGCATCCCGTCGAAGTCCCTGCTGCACGCAGCGGACCTGCACGCGGCCGGTGGGGACTATCCGTGGTCCAGGGCGTCGGATCGGCGCGACTACATGATCAACCGGGAGGGCATCGACTACCCGAGCGACGCCGGCCATGTCAAGGCGCTCGAGGGCGCCGGAGCGACGGTCATCCGTGGCGAGGCCTCGCTGACCGGACCCGGCCGGGTCACGATCCGGCACGACGGCGCCACGCACGAGATCGAGGCCGCGAACGTCATCATCGGCGTGGGCTCGACATCGAAGGTCCCATCGATCGATGGCATCCAGACCATCCGGACGTGGACGAACAAGGATGCGACTGCGACGCGCGAACTGCCGCGCAGCCTGCTCGTTCTCGGCGGCGGACCGACAGGGGTGGAACTTGCCCAGGTCTTCGCCCGCTACGGGGTTCCGACCACCGTCGTCCAGTCAGGTTCGCGACTCATCCCGAGCGATCACCCACGCAACGCGGAAGCAGCGAAGCGCACCCTGGAGCGCGACGGCGTCACGATCCGGCTTGGTGTGCGGGCCGTCAAGGCCACCGCCGGCGCGGGCACGGACGGCGCCGACGTCGTGACCCTCGACGACGGGTCCACCGTGGAGGGCCACGCAACCCTGCTGTCGGTCGGTCGGACGTTCCCGCTCCAGGGGCTCGGCCTTGAGACGATCGGGCTCGATCCGTCTGCGCGTGACGGCGTTCCCCGCGATGGGCGACTACGCATCGCTGACGGTGTCTACCTGGTCGGAGACCCGGCCGGACCGGAGATGCATACCCATCAGGCGCACTACCAGGGGCAGGTCGCGGTCCGGATGGCACTCGGCGATGCGGTCGAGCCGGACTACCGGGCGTTGCCCAGGGCGACCTACACGGATCCGGAACTCGCCTACGTCGGCCTGGACCTCGAGGCGGCCCGCGAACAAGGGATCGATGCGCTGGAGTTCGTGGCCGACTTCGCGAACACGGCCAAGGGCTACTCGGTCGAAGCCGACTTCGGCCACGTGACGATCGTCGTCGACAGGGCCCGGCGCGAGCTCGTCGGGGCGGCCATCGCCGCGCCGGACGCGTCGGCGGCCATCCACGAGTGCGTGCTGGCCATCCGTGCGCGTGTCCCGCTGCACGTGCTCGCGGACACGATCCACGCCTTCCCGTCCACGTCGCGCATCCTCAACGGCCTGTTCGACGAGGCTGTCAAGGCCATCCCCACGCCGGGCTGACGCCCCCGAGGACGGGGACATCGAGCGTCTCGCCGGCGACAAGGCGCGGGCAGGAGTGGACGAGCGGCCCCGCATCGCCGCGACACCGCTCTGGTCTGAACGCTGCGCCTGGCCGACTGCGCGGACCAGAAGCGCCCAGGTCACGGTCCGGTCGCAGGTCGGGTGTCCCAGGTCGATGCTGCGCAACGTGCTGCCCAGCGGCGCGGCGAGGCGCTAGCATCCGGCCCATGGCCCCCAAGCGCTACGACACGATCATCGTCGGCGGCGGTTCCGCGGGCTCCGTCCTCGGCAATCGCCTGTCCGAGGACCCGGCCCACCAGGTCCTGGTCCTGGAGGCCGGCCGCTCGGACTGGCGCATCGATCCGTTCATCCACATGCCCGCGGCGTTGGCGTTCCCCATCGGCAGCCGCTTCTACGACTGGAAGTACGAGTCCGAGCCCGAGCCGTTCATGCACGGCCGGCGTGTCTACCACGCCCGCGGCAAGGTCCTTGGCGGCAGCAGCAGCATCAACGGCCAGATCTTCCAGCGCGGCAACCCGCTCGACTTCGAGCGCTGGGCGGCTGACCCGGGCATGGCCAGTTGGGACTACGCCCACTGCCTGCCGTACTTCAAGCGCATGGAGACCTGCCTGGCGGCCGCGCCTGACGACCCGTGGCGCGGCCACGACGGTCCGCTCGTGCTGGAGCGCGGGCCGGCCACGAACCCGCTGTTCGGGGCGTTCTTCGACGCCACCGTGGAGGCCGGCTATCCGCGCACCGACGACGTCAACGGGTATCGCCAGGAGGGCTTCGCGCCGTTCGACCGCAACATCCACAGGGGCCGGCGCCTGTCTGCCGCACGCGCCTACCTGCACCCGATCATGCGTCGGCGCAAGAACGTGACGGTCCGCACCTCGACGCTCGTCACCAAGATCCACTTCGACGGCCAACGGGCGACCGGCGTGGAGATCGAGCGCCACGGCGGCGGCACGGAGACGCTCCTCGCCGGCGAAGTGATCCTGGCCGGCGGGGCCATCAACTCGCCGCAGCTCCTGCTGCTGTCCGGCGTCGGCCCGGCCGCTGATCTTGCGGCTCTCGGCATCCCGGTCGTGGCCGACCGGCCGGGCGTCGGGATGCACCTCCAGGACCACCTCGAGGTGTACATCCAATACCGCAGCCTGCAGCCGGTGTCCATGCAGCTGACCGCGACGCAGGTCTGGCGGCGGCCGTTCATCGGGGCCCAGTGGCTGTTCCTGCGCAGTGGCCCGGGGGCGACCAATCACTTCGAGGGCGGCGGCTTCGTGCGCTCCAACGATGACGTGGCCTACCCGAACCTGATGTTCCACTTCCTGCCGCTGTCCATCCGCTACGACGGCTCGTCGGGCACCCCCGGGCACGGCTACCAGGTCCACGTCGGACCGATGTACTCCGACGCGCGCGGCTCGGTCACGCTCAAGACGACCGATCCGCACGACCATCCCGCCCTGCGCTTCAACTACCTGTCGACCGACCAGGACCGACGTGAGTGGATCGAGGCCATCCGGGTGGCCCGACGCATCCTCAGCCAGCCCGCGATGGGCCCGTTCAACGGCGGCGAGACGTCACCGGGCGGCGCCGTCGAGACGGACGAGGAGATCCTGGAGTGGGTCCGGCGCGACGCGGAGACCGCGCTCCATCCCTCGTGCACGACGCGGATGGGGGTGGACGACCTGTCTGTGATCGATCCGCTGACGATGCG
>Ga0163144_10012415_pt1 | contig 17896 bp, 6 predicted proteins | sample OliLak19BULKMAT1_FD_123175 | JGI IMG/M metagenome (GOLD analysis project Ga0163144, IMG submission 123175) | Freshwater microbial mat bacterial communities from Lake Vanda, McMurdo Dry Valleys, Antarctica - Oligotrophic Lake LV.19.BULKMAT1 | ecosystem: Environmental > Aquatic > Freshwater > Lake...
GCATCGGGTATCTACGCGCTATGATGCCGATGAAGACCGTTCTGGCGACCATTGGCGGTCAGTGGCGGGGTTATTTGCCCAGCACATCGCGCTATCTGACGACATTGCCGAAAAAATTCGCGCCGATGGGGTGACATCTGATAATATTCATGTCGTGACCGATGCACACGGCTATTTGCAGGTCTATCGGCATATACTCACAGGAGAACGATGATATGACCACAACACCCCTACCCAAACTCTTGATGATGAGCTGGTCACGCCCCCCCGCCGTGAGTGGGTCTGCCACTGTACTCGGCAATTTGGCAGAAAAATTCACGCCCGATGAAATGGTCATCATCGGAGAAAATCAACCCAACGCCCCCGCCCTACAGTGGCGCAACGACCTGCCAAAATTATTCACTGGCACGCGCTATATCAACCCCAAACAACGTGGAGCACGCTGGTTGCGCTTTGCACAGATTCCGTATCTGTTCCTCAAATCGTGGTGGATTGCCCGCCGTCACGGGTGCAAGGCGATTTTGGTGGTGTATCCCAATGAGGTGTATCTACTGGTGGCGTATCTGCTGGCAACCCTCACGCGCCGTCCGCTATATGCCTATTTTCATAATCTGTATGCAGAGAATATCGGGGTGGGGTTTGTGTATATGCCACTGGCTAAATGGTTGCAACCGCGAATTTTTCGTAAGGCACGCCATATTTTCACCATGAGCGCGGGTATGGCAGATTATTATCAACAAGAAAAAAGGTTTGTGGGGAATTTTTCGCCGTTGGTACACACCTTCAATGAGGATATTCCGCCCATCCCCACCAGCGCCCCGCCCGTGCAAACACCGTTACAATTGGCATCTGCGGGGAGCATCAACAGTTATTGTGCCGATTCTGCGGGGCGGATTGCCCGTGCGGTGAGCGCGATGGATGTGCATATGATGGTCTATACGGGCGTGGGACGCGATTATCTGGCAACTGTGGGGTTTGTAGGGGATAAATTCACCATCACCATCCTGCCCCGTGTCGAATTATTGGTGCAATTACCCCATGCCGATATGGTGCTATTGCCACATGGGTTTGTGGGCGGGGCATCTGCCGATGAAATCAACACGATTTTCCCGACAAAGGTCATCGAATACCTCATTTGTGGCAAACCAATCATCGCCCACACGCCAGAAGGCGCGTTCCTCACCGATTTTTTGCGCCAACACGATTGCGCCTATGTGGTCACAGAACCGAGCATTGAGGCTGTGCGCGAGGCGATAACCCGCGTGGCAACCGATGAGGCGTTGCGCCTGCGCTTGGTGCAAAATGCGCTCCGCACAGCAGAGATGTTCCACGCGCCTAATGTGGTGAAGCATCTGCGCGAGGTGGTCTCACTCGTCTGATTTAAGGTTCATGAGGGCGCTGATTGCCTCATCTATGCCGACATTTTTCTCTGCCATCCAGTCATGTACGACCTGACGACTGAGCCGAATCACCCGCCCATTGGGCAATGTCTCTTCATAATAGGCGGGAATATCCGCTGTGGGTGGTGGGGTATTGGTCGGATTGCCAGTCGGTTTAGGCACATTGCGCGGTCCAGTGGGGCGAGAATTTGCCGCCATCCCGCGTTGGGGAGTCTGTGGTGTATCACCAGATGGCGATTGTGCGCCAAATCCAATCCGTTTGCGTGGTGATTCGCCAGAAAGGTATCCTATCGCCGTATCATTTTTCGGGGTATTGGTCGGCGGTGGCGATGTGGTCGTTGGGACAGTCTGCGTTGCCCGTGTTTGAGATGGTGGTGGCGCATCAGACGGCGGTGGCGCTACCTGCCGATTGCCACCACGCGGTCCCGTTGTATTGGTCGTCCCACCCGGTTTTTGACCATAACGACCATAACGGGTTGGTTGTGTGGGCGTTTTATCCGTTTTAGCACCACTGGCAAGTTGTCCCAAACCAATTTTTAGCTGGGCATCATCAACAGGCGGTGGCGGGGCGGTATTTCTGCGTGGTGAACTGAATGGTTGATGTCCGCCTGTATGGGTGGCGGTGACAGGCGGGTCTTTCACGGGGGGATTATCCGCAGACGGGTCTTGCACAGGCGGATTTTTCACAGGCGGGTCTTGCACAGGTGGATTATCCGATGATGGAGCATCGCCACTATTGCCAATACTCCGCCCAAAAGACGGTTTTTTGGTGGATGATGGTTTATTTGCGCCACGATTCCCCCCAATCCGCTCCAACAACCCAGGGCGTACCCCACCACTGGCAGAATTATCGTGATACCTACCATAGTCCACTGGCGCGTCTGCATGGCTATCCGTATTCACTGGTACATCCGATTGTCCGCCATACGGGGTATTATCAACGGGAACATCCATCGCCTGTTCTGGCACATGGGCAAAATAGTCGTTGTCAGGGACAGGTTGATATGGTTCTTCAAATTCAGGCGTATTGTCTTGATAAAAATCACCTATGGGTTGGGTGAAGGTCTCTTCGGCATCCGCATTAGCAACATTCATCAGTTGGGTGAAGGTCTCTTCGACATAGGTATTGGGTTCTGGCTGTGTGAGGGCAAACACATGGTCATCGGGGTTATTCGTCAGTTGCGTGTGAGTCTCATTAGGCTGTATCGGGCGATGAAGCAGAGTTGGACTCACATCGGCATCCACAAAAGGCTCATAAGGCTGGGTTTTGGCGAGCGAGTCATTCGTCACCATTTGGGCGGATGACTCACGATTGAACAAATTAAAGGCGGTGAGGAGCGATAGGGTGGCATCAATATGGGCATCGGTGGCATCTGACGCATGTTGGCGCAGATAATCGCCCAGTTGACCATCATCATACCCCGTCTGGGCAAACCACAGCGTATCCAAAATTTGCCCACCAAATTCCTCGCGCATCCGCATGGGGTCTTTGAAATAAGATTGAACACATTGTTTGCCCGCCTCTGTGACATCATATAGGTTATCTGAATTGGCGGTGACCAAGCCCATCATCCCCCACAAAGACAAGGCGCTGGTGAGCAAGTGATTGCGTCCCATCTTAAACGATTTTTCATCACCCGCCTGTTGAAAATATATCTGCACCGCATAATCGACCAACGGCGTTTTTTTGAGCTTGTCCAACCCAAACGGAAAGGCATTCTCGCGGTCAACGGCATCCATCACCACCAAAAACAAGTGCATGAGGCGATCTTCATATAAGTACGGATGTGGCAACATCATATTTTCTGACATCATTCGTCCCCAAAATAGGTTTGGCAAGGGCAATATCGCCCCTGCCCGATTCACTTATTTATACAATAGCATCGGCTAAAATCAGTGTGATGGCGATGAGGTCATTGAGGATACGCTCATTATCGGTGTTATTATCATCCCCGCGCAAAATACTCCTGCGCCACGATTCACCTTTGGTCTGTGACCACGCATACAAATCCTCTAGCAAATTGACATCATTCTGATACCGATTATACAATCTTTCGGCAGTTATATCATCTACTTGGTGCATAAAGGCATACAAACCATCTAGCAACGGGAAGAAGGTCGGCTTATCTGCCTTAAACAGATTCAATCTGCCCGTCTCTTGGCTGGTAAAGACCACGCCGTCACTGTCTGTAGATGACCATTCCTTCGCAATTGCCACCGCGATTAAATATGCCTCTGTTTGGCGACGTTTGGCGAGCGCCGTCACCACCAATGGATGAAATACGCGGTGCGCTTGCTCCAATTTATCGCGCAATTGCCGTTCATAAAACAGGGCATTTTGTTCGGCATCAAACACTGCCGTTGGGCGGTCTTTATTATGCGAGAAGGTCTCACTCACATACACACCCTCATCTTTTTGGAGCGCGGGAATGGCATCGGTTGGCACAACATCTATGGTCTGTGCCAATGTGATGGTGAAGGGGTCTTCTGTATCGAGCGGAATCAGCCCTTTGGGGTCAAGCAATTTGCCCGCCAATAATTCGCGCAATTCCGCTTTATTAACCAAATTACGGTTACTCGAAAAGACAATTCCCGCCTGTTGATTGGGTGCATTGGCAGAATTGACCAGTAATAGCGGTTGCGAGTTGTTGAACAGTGTATTGGCGGTGTCTTCGATATTATTGCGATTGAGAACACCCTTGCCCAATACATCTGAAATGCTAAATTCTTCGCGCACTTTGCGGGCAAAATATTGCCCCAATTGCAACAATGCCGCCTCAAATTCACTGGCATCGGTCAGATTGAGCGCGATGAATTTTGGCTCACGCTCATTAGAGCGTTGAGGCAATTTCACCAACAACACCACATCGCCATCGGGTCTGGTGAGTTCCCACTTAAATTGCGACATGCCTTCTGCGATATTATCCTTCAAATAGGTCTCATACCATTCATCGGCAATCCGCACACGTTGGGTTTTTCCCTCTTTTTCCATCTCGGTGATATAGGTACGTGTCTGCAATTTTTGGCTAGCAGAAATTCGCGCATTGATAATATCGCGCCGTTCATCCAAAAGCCGATATAAGGATTGGGAATTTGTGCCTGTGACACCAAGCGCGTCTGCAACTTTTTCCAGATTTACATAAGCATCGTTAACACGAATGATAAAATCATCGAATGCCATCGTAATTTGTTGATGACGCTCACCAGCAATCTGCTTAAATTCACCTAATTTGTTGCGTAGGGTGATAAGGAAGCTCATCGCCAGCGCCAATTTCGCGCCTTTTTTCCGCATATGGTCGGCTTGCAGGCTATTTTCGCCGTTGAGCAATGTGAGCAACGCCAAATTAAGCCACTCGGCAAATATCACGCCATCGGTGGGCATATTCGGTTGCAGATTGTTGAAGGCACGCGACAAATCAGCTTGTGGGTTTTTGCCGTCTTGCGGATGCATCCCATTGAGAATCATGAATACGCGCACCCAATCTTGGTTCACTTTGCCAAACCCAAACCAACCGGTCATGAACGCCGATACCAATGTTGCAGGGTCTTTGGTCGGTTTTCCCAATGCAGAGAAGAACATATCTTCAGACAAATTGGGGTCTAATTTAAGCATGATGCCTGTACGTCCTGCCACCAAATTGAGCAACAATTGGCGGACATAGCGCACAGTGGCTTCTTCTAACAGGTCGGCAAACGGCAGGCGATATTGATACACGCCCATGCCACTGACAATCATCTTACGTTGGCTAATTTGCTTGTCGGTGGCGTTGGATTTACGTTCATTGCGCCATTCGTATAAGCCCCCCTTGAGCGATGACTCGTCTAGCCACAGCAATATGCTATCGGCAACCGATGGATACACCGCTAGTTGTGGGTCGAGATTAGTGAGTGTGCGCGAGCTATCGTGCAGGTTAATCTCATCGAATAACACACTCTCCCAACGCGTATTTAAGACGTTGCCATCGCCATAATTGAGATCGAATGGGGCGTTTGCCGCCAATTGGAAGCGCGACAATTCGCGTATGCTGGCGGTGGTATTGGCGGGGCGCAAATTATCGTTTTGGCTAAAACCACCAGTGGCGCGGGAGGTCATAAAGTGACCGATGAGGTGCGTGGTATTTGACCGATTTTGTGATCTATTGAGGGTACGAATGGCAACTGCGACATCCAACATCGCGCCTGCACCAACATCATCACTCAAATCACTCACGATGAGCGCCGTCAGCATCCCCTCATTCAACACACGTTCCAATGCTTCTTGCAGGCTCAGCACCATATCTTGGCGGGTATAACGGCTATTGCCACGCAGGTTATTGATAAATGCCAGCCGTCCCAATTGACGATTGGCACTACCGCCCAACCCCATACGCGGATTGGTGGCTGCTTCGCCCTGATTATTGAGATAGCTTATGTTGAGCCAGTCGCGCAAGGTAGGGTCTGTTCGCGCGCCGTCTATTAATGGTTGGACAGAATCTTGCCAGCGCACAATTTCGTCATCAGACAACCGCGCACCTGTGAATTTTTCGGCTTCAATGAGGGTGTCTTGTTCTTTTGCCATAATACACAGCAAGCGCACTTTATCTGATGGCACACCTAGCCCTGCATCCATCAATCCCTTCTTAATCTGGGTGAGGACATGCCAGCCAGATACCCCCACGCCGATAATGAGCGCAGGTTTTGGTCTCCATAGTGCCTTAATACCATCCCATCGTTCCAAATCTTTGGGGGGGATGGGTTGTGGTGGTGGTGGTGCTGTTGGAGTCGATATGGGGGTAACCTCCACTGGTTTACGCCGACTCAAGAGGCATAACAGGGATAATAAACCTAAAATGATGAGTGGAATCAGCCATGGGAGCAAATCTGCCCATGCTTCCATCACATCGGTGCGGGCAGGCGGGTCTCCCCAAAATGGCAAATGCTCAAATACACCCGCAGACGATGCCCCACGCAATGGGGCGGCGGCACTGGTTGTGCCATCTGGAGACAATTCGGCAATCACAATATCATAATTACTATCATTGCGGGTGCTATTAAAGGCAAGGCGTGAGCCGTCTCTGTTCCATGTCGCCCAGGTGTCACTGGCGGATGAATTGCCTTCAATGGGGCGTGCCACACTGCTAAAATTATCGGCGCGTGGGGTACGAATATCCAGCAACCAAATATCACCATCTGGGTTTGAATAACTGTTGCCGCTGGGGGCATGGGTAAATGCCAACCATCTGCCATCGGGCGAGAATGCGGGGTAATAATTGAGTCCGCCCAGATCGGCTTGTGTGACCAACGGCGTTGGAGACCCCTCTCCAGTCGCATTAATCTGATAAATGTCGCTGGCATTCTCAAATTCTAAGCCCAAATCCCATACACTATTTGACCGTTCATAGCGTACATAGGCAATCGTGCGCCCGTCACTTGTCCATGCGGGCATCAATGCGCCATGTGTGGCGCTAGAGGCATTTGGCAATGGCACAATTTGGCGCGAGGCGATGGTCATTACAAATAAGTTGCTCTCGCTATCGGTATATGCCAGTTGTGTGCCATCGGGGGAGAACGCGCTATATACCGCTGATACACCCGGAATATCTATTGGCTCTCCATCTAATGTGATAGAGACCAACCGACCAGGGACACCCCCGCGCACGGCGGCGAGTTGCCCCGATGGACTATTGACCGTATGGCACCCGACACACCCTTGTTCATTGAGCGATACCACTTGGGCGGGTGCCTCGGTATTGTCGTTGGTGATATAAATACCGCTTTGGTTGCCGTCCATGCGCCAGAAATACACACTCTCTGGGATGGGGCAAATGGCACTAGCGACTGGTTGCAGGAACAAGAAAATGACCCATACCAGCCACAATAAAAATAGGCTGCGGATAATCCAGCACGCCACATCACGGCATCCCTGCGCCGTTTGTTGCAGATTTTTAAAACCCCGCCAAATAAAATAGAGGGCTATCAGCAAGGCGATAAACGCCACAATATAGGGCAACAAATCGAAGAAACTGGGGTCACATAATAACCCTGTCACACCCACATCGGTACTGCTAGGGGCAGTTGCGCCTGTTTGTGGGGATGTCCACGCGGGTGGCAATGGCGTTAAGGTGGGCGTGGGCGTGGGCGTGATAGTTGCGGTGGGGGTAAAGGTGGGTGTGGGCGTAGGCGTTGGCAACACCACCGTAATATCGGGTTGGGTGAGTTGCACCGTGCGCGTGGTCGGTTCACCACAAGACACATACGTCACGGTCAATGTCCCTGCGGGGGATGTCCCCACCGAGAGGGCGCTCACATCAAACGAAAATTCCACCACATCGCCCGTATACACATCACCAAGTCCATCCCAAATGAGGCTATTGGTGGTGATGGTGGTGGGTGGTGGCGATACCTCATTGGTATTGCCAAAGGTAAAGCCACCCGCGAGGGTATATTCCACACGAATCCCTGTGGCGGCGAGTCTGGGTTGTACCAATGTAGCGATATTGTCAAACGCCTGTAGCAATGCTTGGTCGGTAGTGGGCTGAAAGAAATTGTTGGAGTTAGAAATATCCTCCATCAGTTGGCTATCGGCATCTTCACCAAAGGCAATCGTGACGATTTGCAATTCGGGCAGACTAATACGCGCCAGCCGTACCTGCTCGCGGGTTTCATCGGCATCTGCCGATTCGCCATCGGTAAGCATCACAATGACTGGCAAGGCATCACCTGTGGTATTGGGCGCAGACGAAGAATTGGGCGAGGCATTACGTCCTTCTAACAAATATCGCGCCTGCTGAAAACCGGGTGCCATATTCGTGCCACCACGCAGAGATAATGTCTGAATGGCGGTGGTGATGGTGTTGCTATCGCGGTTAAAGTCGAGGATGATTTCTGTAGAATCAGAAAATACCACCACCGCCACTTGGTCACTTTGCGGATTGGGTATGAGGTCGCCCGTGAGCGAATCTCTAATATCTGGCAAAAAGTTAAACCGCGCTAAAAATGGCACGGCGCTATTTCTGACTGCCTCAATACGGGTGGTGTTGCCCGCATCTTCATTCATACTCGTAGAAACATCAATGACCAGCACCACATCCACTGGGCGTTCCCGTGGGACAGTGGGGCAATTTTGCCCCTCCAGTGTGATAGTGACGGTGGTGAGTCCCTGCCCCCTATCGGTCAAAATGGCGTTGCCATTTCTATCGCCAGCACGAGCGCGGGCGGTGGTATCTATTCCCAAGCCACCATCATCGGCTTGTTGGGCATCGGTCGCCGATGCCCCCACCAAAATCGTCATGACAATGCTAATCAACATCCAAAGCATTGCCACAGACATCTGTGTTTTTGTAAGGCGCATAACATCCCCTCTTTCTGGCATGGTTAGCGTTTGCCCGTTTTGGCATTATAATCGCGGCGCACATTGTCACGATATTTTTCGGCTTCATCGCTCAAAGCCAATATCGCAACGGTATAAAAATCGTATTCCTCTTGGGCATGTAGCTCAGATTCAATCCGCAGATTGGCATCTTCCATGCCAATGGCAATTTGCTTCATGCGACTTTTGAGTTGTGGTAATTTTTCGCGCATATAGCCAACCACTCCCATCAACACATCATAAATGACAATGCGCCGTGAAATCTTGACAAAATTGGCATCGTCCTCTGGTGTCCAGTTGGAGAGGTCGTTATTGCCATCGGCATCAAGCGGGGGCATAAAGGCACGTTCGAGCCAACCACGCAATTCGGCATCGTTGAGCGCCAAATCGTCGCGGTTTACACGGTCTTCCAAATCCACGTCCTGCATATAGCGCAAATATTTCCCCGCCTCATCTTTGGGGATGGTGCGGTCTTCATTGCGATAATCTTTGCCAATGAGGACATAACGGGCGGCGGCATCGAGCAATTTCGGCTCATTGACCACATCGGTGATGTGCCATTGTTCCATTTGCCCCTGCTTAGAACGGTCTTTGGATGGCAATTCCACCGCATAATAATAGCGCACACCCGTACTGCCTTCTTCGTAGGAGGGTTCTTTGATGACCCCAAACGCCAGCATGACCAAAAAGTCAAGTAAATCGGCTTCGTTTTCGAGCAATAGCACCACTCGATCTTGCAAAAGGCGTTTTTCTTGTTCCAAAGACATTAGACGACGTTCATAATTCACCGCGTTGATTTCTGCCAAAAACAGATGATTGAGTTGGCGATAATCATACGGGCGGTCTAAATAGGTCTTAAGGCATTCTTGATAGGCGTTGGTATTTTTCATGTTGATGGCTTCTACCATGCTCAACACCGTGAGGCGGAACGGGTCTGCCGATGTATAGGTGGTCTGCACCGCAGAACCCGCCTGGCGCAAATCGCCCAAGCCCAAATTTGCCCCCAGCTCAAAAAAGACCTCTTGTAGATATTTTTGCGAATCGGGGTTATCGCGGTATTGTGCGAGCAACACATTCCGCACATTGGTGGTCGCATCTCGCTGAAATGCGAGTAGATATGCCATATTTTTATGGAGCAAATCGGCTAATTCTTTGGGAATTGGGAAGGCGCGGGTGCGGAGATAATCCAGCAAGGTCACATCGCCCAATGCCCGCCGAAATAACTCTCGGCAATATTCGAGGAGCGAGTCCAGATTATCATCTGACCATCTGCCAATCATATCGCGCAAAAACGGTTTTTTGTCTAATGTGGCATCTATGACGAAGGTCTCTACCCCATCTATTTTGCGAATATCAGTCGCCCATTCCCACGATTTGGCAAAATTGGCGCGGACTTCTTGATGAGCATAGGTGCTATAACGGTCTTGTTCCCAGGCGGGGTCATCTATCACATAATGATTTTTGACATCTTTAGCTTTTTGGCGATCACTAATCACATCGGTGCCACCATCATAAATGCGTGGATACAACCCTTTGGGGTCAATGGCGAGAAGTTTTCCCCAGCGATTAAGTTCTGACAACAGTTTATCGGTGAAATCCCGAAATTCTTTGGTGATTTGAACAATCGCCTCAATGGTAAATTCTCTGCGGTAATAATCTAAATATTGTTGCACAGAAGAAATATATGTCTCTTGTGCCTGAATCGCTGGAGGTGTGCCAAACATCGCCCGACTATCTGCCCGTTTTTCAAACATCTCTTTTTGGGCATAGTTCAGTTGATTATCACTATTAGCGCGCGCGGCGGTGGTAAAAGCATCACCCGCCCCTGTAATCACACGGCTCAGGGTTTCGTAGGTCTGCGAAAATACCGTCTTAAACTCGGTGCAGATGGCAATCACCCACCCCAAACGCCCAGATTTCGATTCGATGTCGTCTTTGCTCTCTGTGCCATTCAGTTCATTAGACAAATACGCGGTCATATAGCGTTTGTAGCGTTCAATGTGCAACGCGACAAATTTACTGAGCGCATTGGCATAATCGCCCCCTTTTCTGCCACCCCCACTCGCCACCACGCCCAATTGCTTGTCTATAAACCGTTTGCCATAATTGGCAAGTTCTGCCGCGTCTTGTTCTGGATTGCCCTTTGGCTTGCGCTCATTGGATGGAATCATAATATCCCGCGCACGCTCATTGACAATGCCTGCTGTCTCGCTTATGGCACGGTGGGTCTCTGGGTCTGCCTGATTGCTCGGTGGCACAAGCGCACTCAACCAAAAGCCCATATCCCGCGCCCGCAATTGGCTAAGTGTGGTGTTCATATTGCCCAACGACTGGCTATATACCCCATACATCATGCCCCACAACGACAATGGTGTAACTACCCGTCGGGTGTCTTTGGGGTCACGCATGGGGATGCTGGATGTCAATAGCCGTTTGGCTTCATCATTGGGTGGCACAATCCCCTGTTGTGGGTTATGACCCGCGCTTAGGTGATAAACCGTCTTGCCCTCTGCTTGGTCTGGTGGGACGAGGACATTGAGCATCTCATAGGCAAATTTATGCGCCCACCCTTCAATGATTTGTTGAATGGGCAAAATCACCGAATACGCGCCCAACGCCGATACATACGCCCCTGCACCTGCAGTTTGGCGGGCATCTTGTTGCTTGCTACTCACATTGATAATATCTTCCTGATATTTTTTGCCATATTGCTCATCTATCATGGCGATAATGGCATCTGCCACCACAGGCGCAACACCATCCTTCACATCGGTGCTATTCATTTTTAGCCCCTGCCCCTCACCATCCACGAGGTAAACCATGTTATACAGCTTGCCCTTGTTGGAGCTAAACCACACATCGGGGTTAATATTGGCACGCGCATCTTGGTAGTGCATGGGATAGCCATATTCATAATCTTGATTGGTCTTAAAGCGACTCAATTCACGCAATGCCGCAAATGCCCGCACTTTGGCAGATTGCAAATCGGTATCTTTGAGAACCGCCTTAAACGCCTGTGGCAAATACAAAAAGCCATTGACCGTCACCGGAATATTGCTCACATCCGCCACCCGTTGGACAACATGGGCGGTATCTATAAATGTGCCGGCACCCGTCCCACCGACCAGTGACCCCACGATGACCACCGTGATAGCGGGCGAATTGGGCGCTTTTTCCCGATACAATTGGCGCAAACGGTTATCTAGGATGTTGGCAATCCCCGAAATACCGGGTGATTCCACATCCCGAAAAAAGCCCATGCGCCCAAATTGGCGGTACATTCCCGCGCCAATATCTATATTAAAATTTTCTTTGGGCAAATTTTTGAGGAAATAATCTGCCGCAAACCAGCCCATGTGTTGGCGGTTGCCTTTGGCAATATCCATCGCCACCGGATAGGCATCCCCGCCAATGGCGACATATTCGCTCTCTTGCAGGGCAGTTTTGCCCACTCCCATCCCCTCTTGGCGCAAATTGCGCTGTGTGCCAAGGCTAGGGATGTTGTTGCGACTGGTATCGAATACCGTTAGCGTCACATTTTTTGGAATACGATTATCGTAAATATCATATAATTGTCGTTTGACATGCACCAATGTCCATGCGCCAGACCCACCAAGTCCAATGAGTAGTGTGGTAATCGGTTGTGCCATATTATATACCCCTTTCTAGGTTAAATTAGCCAATTTTTGTATTGCCACCAATGTCAGTATTAAAGCCACCAACAGTCGGGCCACCGCCACCCCATTGGGTAGGGGGATTGCTCCAATTAAATGAATCGGGTGAACCAAAATCAAGGGTGTTGGTGTCTTTTTCGATGACATATCGGTCTACCCGACCATCATCATAGACAACCATCGCAATGTCTCGTGAATCGCCAGAAGAAATCAGTTGTGGTACGGTGATTTGTGTATCTGGCACATTATCTATGCGACATTCTTTCACTTCCATCATGCCACTTCTGCTAAAATCGGCATTTTTATTGGTGCTGATGGTGAGCGATGCAATGGTCATCAAACCATCTTTGCGCCCAAATATCCTGGTATGACGGGGCGGTGAATTGAGGAGGATGTCTCTTCTGAATGTCTCGGTTTCGATACCATCATCCATAGTGGTGATTATCCTGATGGTGATTTTTCCCTTAAGCGGGTTGCGGGAGCGTTCTAATATCCGCCGTCCGATAAACAGCGCCAAAATCGCCAGCAATATCAATGAGGCAATCCCACCGCCGATAGTCGTATAGACGGTTGGTGATGTCACCCGATTGAGGACAAAACTGGCACTCGGCGGGGCAGACCATTGATAGTCGCCACCGAGTTGTTCATTAGGCGTATTCACACTGGCTTCTAGCCGATATTCCCCCAATGTCAGTGCATCAGTGGTGATGGCATAAACCCCTGTCGAAACTTGGGTCAGGGATGCACCCAAATCTATCGGCGTGCCATTTTGGGTGATGGTGAGGGCGGGCAACGGTTGTAAGCCATTGGTCAACAATCCCAAATCCACCCCGACACCATTTTGGTCGCGGATTTCGACCTGTATGGTAGTGGGCGTATTGGTGGTCAATTCCAATGGGACTAGGGTGAAGCGTTGGGCTTCTACCTCTGGCTGATTGGGTTGTGACAAGGCGAGTGTCACCAATTGCGGTGGGCGAATATCAATCGGGGCGCTAAAGGTGGGACCCAATGGCACAAAATTCCCCAACGCATCGGGTATGCCTAGCTGGGCATTCACGTTATATGCCCCTGCCGTGTCTATGACGAAGCTGGTCTCAATAATGCCCGATGAAGCCGATGTATTGGGATATTCGGCGAAGGGTTTAACAATCGTGCCGTCTAATGCTTGCACTTCTAGGCGCAATACCATATTCCCCGTGTTATCCACAGGGGTACCTGTTTGCTCATTGAGTACCAACCCACGCAGGCTAACAGGGCGTTGGGCGCGTTGGCTCCCCGGATTTAACCCCTCCCACTGCACATACGCCCCCGCGATGACCAAATTATCGCGCAAGCGACGGTCATTGAGCAGGGTGTAGGTGATGCCATCATCCCCCACAAACGTGGCGTTGATTCGCAATTCATACGCCCCATTAAACGAGTCGTCTAGGACATATTGGGCGAGATACGTATGCACCGATGTGCTGTTGAGTTGCATCGGAAATTTGGCTTTGAGTGGGCGCTGTTTGGGGTCTATATTGGCGGTAGCATCGTATAGGCGCAATTCCACCGTAAGCGGATAGATGGTGTTGCCAGAGCTATCTTTATACAGTTCCAACGGCAACCCATCGGTACGGATGATGCTAGTCTCTACCTGAAAGGTGCTTAATGCGGTGAGCGAGGCGGGAGAGATAGTTGGCGAACTCACATTTGAGGCAATCGAAATGGAATCGAGGCTAAATTCGCGGATGAGGTCATAATTACCTGCGGTGATGAGGTATTGACCGGGTTGTGGGTTATCAATTTGGTGGGTCTCAATGAGGGTATCGAGTCCCTGTGGTGTTGTGGGGACAGACGAGCCTAATGATTGGTTGGTCAACACAAAACTCGGTATGGGTTGTGGCTGATTTTTGAATACGCGCAGGCGCATAATCTGTTGATAGGGCAACACAGTGAACGTTGCTGGGACGGTGGGTGGACAACACGGGATGTCGATATTCGTCACCAACCCCTCTGGCACAACATCCCCCGTCACCTGATTGATAATGCGACTTATCTGGGCGCTCAGTTCAATTTCATCCCGCACCACAGCATTTCGCAACGCCAAATCGCACGCCACCGCATTATTTTGGCAGACCACATCATTCCACCATGGCGATACTTGGCTGGCATAGGTGTTATTTCTATCCAACATCACCACAAAAATTTCATAATTGGGCGCGGGAAAATACGTGCGGGCGCGAGTAGCCAATTGCGCCATGTGGCGTTGTGCCGAGCCATCATTCAAAACATCATTGCAACTATAACTGGCGTTGCCATTTGCCACTTCGCTAAAAATTTCTTCGCGGGTACACGCCGCCCCATCGGTCACAACGACCACCACGCGCAACCGATTTTCGCCAGGGGCGGGTGCGAGACTGGTGGGCATCGCCTGAAAGAAATCGCGGGCATCATCAAACGCATTGTTAAAATTGGTGAAAAATAAATTACGCGCCCCAAAGCGTTGTGGCGAGAGAATATCGAACAAATTCGCCAATTCATCGTTCCAATCGGCGGGTGTCATGGGTGTGCCAACCGCCACATCTGGCACCAACGGAGTCCATGCCATGAGTTGTTCGGTATCGTCCCCAAATGCCAAAATAGCGACATGAATATCGGGTTTGGGGTCTGTTGCCAAATATAAGCGCACTTGGCTCAATTCTTGGGTCGAAAATTGGGGCGCTAAAAAGCGTAGATTGAGCGGGTCGTTGGCGGGACCGTATAGTCGGTCAGAACCAAATTCTGGTCCGCCCATACTGCCACTGTGGTCTATGACGAACAGCACGTCAATGCCATCATAGGGGTCATCGGTTGGCGGTGGGGTTTGGGCAACGGTACTATCAGATGTGCCACCCCACAGTATCACAAAAAAAATTATTATGAACCATTTTTTCATATTCACCCACCTTATTGTTTTTAAGCCTGTTCAGTGATACATGTTCATTGGTTAATTATTGGAGGTCGCGGTTTGAACTGAACTGTTTAATACACGCCCCACAACATAAACGGGTTGCCAATTTATTGTATTACTATTTTGTAATGCTTGCATATTGTATTCATCACTATAGTTTACCGCAAATGTCGGATTTTGCAACATAAATAACATATTTGCGTTGATAAATCTGTCACTAGAACGCACGATTATTTGCTGATTTTCGTCACCCATGAGCATCCCCGTTTGGCTGTCTATGGTCTGTGTAGGCACATATACTAGTGCCATGACAGTCACAAATTCTTCTGTGGGATTTTCTGGATACAGCGCGAACAGTTGATAATCGGCATCAAACCGATTTGGCATGAAGGTGAGTGTTGCGCCATCTGCCAATTCCATCACTATATTGCGGTTGATAATCCGCAACGCCCGACTACCAATCACCGTATGCCCCACAAAGGTCAGAGGGTCATTGCGCCCCACTGCCGATGCCTGCCAGCGCACAATCAATGGCGTTTGAACATCTTGGTTGAGGAAATAAGGAAATGGGTCGAGTCTGTTATTCAACGCAGACCGCACTTCGCAATCTTTTTCGCCAATGCGCTCTGCCTCATAGGTATAAATTGCCGATGATGTTAATGCCTCCCCACCCCATACCACTTCATACGCCATACCAAAATAAACACTGGCATCGTTGCCACCGATTGTCCCAACGCGCACAATCGTATTGGGAAATTCGTTGCGGGTTGGCACATAGTAACGGGTAAATCCGTCTACCCGTGTGAGCGATGATAGCCGATTTGCCCCATCACCCCAGAGGACGGCGGTGCATCGTGGGGGGATATTGTCTTTATCGGCAATCGCCACACACAATTGGCTACCGCCTACAGGTTGTTGCGGTGGAAATTGAAAATACACGGTGTTATCGCCAGACGGCGCAGTCAGCGTAAAAAACCGACTGGGAATCGCCACATCAGATTCGGCAACCGTGCCATTCACGGCATCAAAGCGCAAGCCATATAACCCGTTGAGGTCTGGAAAATCGGTTTGGAGCGTAAACGGCAATGGGATGCGGGTGATTTGGTCATCATAACGTTGTGGATAGCCACATAGCGCGGGAAAAAGCACCTCTGGCTGTTCGTTTTGGAGGGTGATGGTCATCTCGCCCTGCGCCCGCCCCACTTGCGCCACATCCACATTGGCGATGAGGCGCACAGTTTGTTCGCCCACCGCATACCCCGCCAGATAGGTGCTGGTCGCCCGATTATTGGCAATCATGGCAAAAGTCGGTGAAAATAAGCCACCGCCCTGTGCGGTAAAAAACACCGTTTGCCCGTTCAAATCGGCTATACCCGTTGGCGCATCAATGACCACCGTCACCAGCATTTGGCTTCTGCCATCCGCCGCCAAACGGTCACGCTCTGCGGTCACATCTAAACGAATATCCTGCGGACTGAGCGTTGGCGTTGGCACAGGTGTTGGCTCTGGCTCTGGCGTGGCGCTCGGAATGGGCGTGCTAGTCGGGATGGCAGTCGGTGGTGGCACGGTGGGGGTGACTGCTGGCGAACACCCCACCAGCATCACCATCACCGCTATGAATATGCCTCTGCGCGTCATGTACAATTACCGTTCACATCTATATTTAGGCAAGGGGTAGGTGACGGCAGTGGCACATTTGTCGGCGCAGGCGTAAATGTCGGCGCAGGTGCAACTGGTGGTGTATAAGGATACTCTGGCATTCTATCGACAATTTGCATATCAATATCACCAAAGGCAAGTTTCGGTGTATTTGTATCTGGTGCAGTAAATGTATACAAAATAAATGCCAGTTCGTGTTCTAGGGTCTCATATGGTGTTTCATCTAAATCAATGACAATCCACCGTTCTTGTGAGCCTGTTGGGTGAGTATAAACACCAAAAACTTTTAAAGATGTGCCAACATTTAAAATTCCACTAATCTCATTGTTCACCCTTTCGGGTGTCGCACGTAAAAGACGTATATCAGCCAGTCTCATCTCAATAGGGGCTGGGGAAAAACTATCTATCCCACGCAGGATACTATTCGCTTGAATAAAGGCATAGGGGCGCCCATCATAAATCACCGACTCGGGTGTATCTGGTGTGAGATTCAAATTCATCTCGCGTGTTGGCTTAAATACCAGCCAATTATCCCCATCTTTATCTATAAACCCACCCAACGCTATTATCGAGATATCTGCACCAAACCGTGCCATAAGAGGCTCAGAGGCATCGGGTACAAGGTAGACGGCTGTTTCTACACGGATAATAAATTCATTTTCCGCAAGTGTGACAGTCGGTATGGGTTCTGGTGTTGGGGATTGTGTCTGGGATGTATCTGCATGAGGGGTATTCGTACCAGCGAAAGATTGTTGCACAATCCCCACCTCCTGCGTTGCCGCACCGACAGTAGCCGATAGAAAACCAACCTGTGCTTCGAGGATGGTTAGGCGCTCTAGCACCGCATCATTTTGCGTAGCAATATCACGCAAATTGGCTTCCACAC